>JAABUS010006149.1_pt1 | contig 14860 bp, 13 predicted proteins | sample 5560161 | NCBI WGS metagenome assembly JAABUS01 (sample SAMN10711885, study PRJNA513376) | rock metagenome | isolation source: Antarctica rocks | place: Antarctica: Victoria Land, Trio Nunatak nord | collected 2016-01-04 | reverse complement strand
GGCCGCTCGTCGAGCTCGTCGTCGCCGAACAGCAGCTCGGTGATCGCCACGTGCACCTGCTCGACCTCGGGGACGTCGGGCAGGACCACCGGGCCGTTCTCCGACGCGGTCTGGATCAGCAGCGTGCCGCACCCCAGCATCCGGTCGAGCACCGACCGCTCGTACGACACGTCGTTGATCCGGAGCAGCGGTAGGTCGTGCCCGCTGCGGTTGAGGATCCCCCGCCGGGTGATGACCCGGCGGTTGGTCACGGTGTAGGTCGTGGTCCGCCAGCGAAGGAACGGGACCAGCACCCACGCCACGAAGACGATCAGCCCGAGCGCGACCACGACGATCCCGGCGACCGGCTGGACCGTGGCCGGCAGCAGCGCCCAGGCCACCCCGACCACGCCGGCGGTGATGATCAGCACCAGCGCGGGCACGACCATCCGCTTGGCGTGCGTACGCATGTGCAGCACCTCGTACTCGCCCTGGCCGAGCAGCTTGGCAGGCAGACCCATGGCGCCCATGGTGCCGCATCGACCCGCTCCCCCGCGGTTCAGGCGGACGGGCGCGCGTGCACCACGTCGCCGGCCGCGACCGCGCGTACGCCGTCCTCGGTGCGCACCAGCAGCCGACCGGCCTCGTCGATCCCCGCCGCCGCCCCGGTCAGCACCTCGCCACCGGTGAGGGTGACGGTGACGGTGCGGCCGATCGTGGTGCACAGCTGGAGGTACGCGTCGCGCAGGTCCTCGTCGTGGTCCTGCGACTCCCACTCGGCGTAGACCCGCTCGAACCGGCGGAGCACCGTCGCCACCAGCACCACGGTGCTGATCGTCCGGGCACCCTCGATCCACAGCGAGGTCGCGGTGGGCACCGGCAGCTGGTCCGGGGTCATCCGGGTGTTGAGGCCCCAGCCGATCACGCAGGCCGGACCATCGGGGGTGCTGACCAGCTCGGTGAGAATGCCGGCCAGCTTGCGGTCGCCGACCACGACGTCGTTGGGCCACTTCAGCCCGGCGTTCACCCGGGTGGCGACGAGGGTGGAGGCCACCGCCATCCCGGTGATCAGCGGCAGCCAGGACCAGCGGGTCAGGTCCGCGGTGGGACGGACCACGAGGGACACGGCCAACGACGTGCCGGGGGGCGCGGTCCAGGTCCGGTCCAACCGACCGCGCCCCGCGCTCTGGTAGTCGGCGATGAGCACCGTGCCGCTGGGCGCGCCCTGCGTCGCCCGCGCCGTCAGGTCGGCGTTGGTCGAGGTGGTCTGGTCGACCAGGGTGATGTCGCTCCACATCGAACCCGGCTCGTCGAGCTCCGCACGCAGCCAACGCTCCCGTTGGGCCAGGGGTTCGACCGGCTGGGCACTGGTGGAGGTCATCGGCGCAGCCTAGGGCGACCGGACGCCGGGCGGGAACCAGGATCGGGCCTCGGTCAGCTCAGGCGTCGGTCGGCTCAGGCATCAGGGGCCGGGTCCGGCTCGGCCGGGACCGCCAGACCGGCCTTCTCGTCGCGCTCGGCCCACTCCAGCAGCGGTGCGATGTCGAAGACCGCGTCGTCGATCCCCGCGTGCAGATCGCCGAGCTCGGCGAACCGCGCCGGCATCGTCTCGACGGTGAAGTCGCGCGCCTCGCAGTCGTCGACCTCGTCCCAGCGGATCGGCGCGGACACGGTCGCCTCGGGTACGCCCCGGATCGAGTACGCCGCGGCGATCGTGTGGTCGCGGGCGTTCTGGTTGTAGTCGACGAAGAGGTCGGCCGGGTCGCGGTCCTTGCGCCACCAGGTGGTGGTCACGTCGTCGGGGGCACGTCGCTCCACCTCCCGGGCGAACGCGAGCGCAGCACGGCGCACGTCGGCGAACCCGTGGTCGGGCGAGATCCGCACGTACACGTGCATCCCACGGCCACCGGAGGTCTTCGGCCAGCCGGTAGCACCCAGGTCGTCGAGCACCTCGTGCGCCACGTGGGCCACCCGCCGGACCCGGGCCCAGTCGCAGTCGGTCCCGGGGTCCAGGTCGATCCGCCACTCGTCCGGTTTCTCCACGCCACCGCGGTGGCTCTCGGAGTTCGCCGGGTCAGCGCGTCGGCTGTTCCACGGGTGGAACTCGACCGTGGACATCTGCACCGCCCAGATCACCGCGGCCAGCTCGGTCACGCACAGCTCGTCGGCGATCCGTCCCCACCGCGGGAAGGTCAGCCGGACCGTCTCCAACCACGGCGGCGCACCGTGCGGCACCCGCTTCTGATGCACCTTGTCGCCGGCCAAGCCGTCGGGGAACCGGTGCAGCATGCACGGCCGTTCGCGCAGCGCCCGGACGATCCCGTCGCCCACCGACAGGTAGTAGTCGGCCAGGTCGTGCTTGGTGAGCCCGAGCTTCGGGAAGTAGATCCGGTCCGGGCTGGACAGCCGGACGGTCCGGTCGCCCACCTCGAGCTCCACCGGCGGTGCCTTGTCGTCGTCGTCGCCGGACTTGGGTGCACGGGCCATGATCGAAACCTAGCCGAGCACCGGGTAGTCGCGGGAGAGCCGTGGCAGGGCCCGGGTCACCGCGGCTGGGAGCGGGTCGACGAAGGCTGACGCGGTCACCGTGGTCTCCCCGCGCGCCGGACGACGCCAGGTGGCGATGGCGGTGCCCCGGTGCAGCAGGATCGGGGCGAACACGCCGTTCTGACCGGGGACCACCTGGTCGACGTGCTCGTCGGCCAGGGTCGCCGACCGGTCGCCGTAGCCCAGCAGGATCTCGTCGAAGCCCGGGACCAGGATCGGGGCTCGGCACGCGGCCGCCAGCTCGGCGTGCCGGGCCAGCAGACCCGGCGCGTGCCAGAGCTCGGTGCCGTCGACCGTGATCGACTCGAGCCGGCCGGTGACGTCGGCGAGCACGGGCCGTACTTCGGACACCAGCAGCTTGGTCCACCACAGGAAGTCCTTGACCGACGCCGGCCCGTGCCCGCGGAAGTATCGCAGCATCCACTCCGCGATCGACTCGTCGCGGTCCAGGATGCTGCGGGTGGGCGATCCACTCCTGGCTCAGCCGCAGCTCCTGATCGCGCCCCGGCCGCTCGGGCGAACCGGTCATCGGTCCGTAGACGATTCCCCCGTCGGTGGCCAGCGCGCCGATCAGGTACGAGGCCAGCGGGTTGGACAGATCGAGACCGGCGTCGCGCCAGGCGGCGATCAGCGCGGTGCGGGACAGGCCCCGCCCGCCGAGCAGCTCAGACGTCAACCCGGTCACCCGATCTCGCAGATCGGTGGTCAGACCGTAGGCCTCCCACACCCGGGCGGCGGTGCGCGCCATCCGCGTGCGGTTGAGGGCCAGCATCCAGCCAAGGTCCTCCGCCGGCACCAGGTGCAGCGTGCCGCGCATCGGCCAGGACCGGACGACCGAGGCGTCGGCGAGCGCCTGGTGCACCTCGGCAACCGACCGGGACCGCGTCCGGACCGCCACCGCCGCTCGGCCCTGGCCGAAGTCCTGCGCTTGCAAGCAGACCAGGTGGCGTACGACGTCGGCGGAGGTCTGGAACGGCGGACCGACCAGGCGCTGCGCGACCAACCGCAGCTGCGCCACCGTCGCCCAGCTCGTCACCTGGACAACGTAGTCGCCGGTCCAGGGCCACATGGCTGCGCGACGGCCAACTGGCTAGGGTCGGGCGTTATGCAGGCTGCCGACTCGACTCCCGACGCCCCGGACATCCACACGACCGCCGGGAAGCTCGCCGATCTCAGCGCGCGGATCGACCAGGCGGTGCACGCCGGTTCGACCGCCGCGGTGGAGAAGCAGCACGCGAAGGGCAAGAAGACCGCTCGGGAGCGGATCGAGCTGCTGCTGGACCCGGGGTCGTTCATCGAGCTGGACGAGCTGGCCCGGCACCGGTCCACCTCGTTCGCGATGGAGGAACGCCGACCGTACGGTGACGGGGTGGTGACCGGTTTCGGATCGGTCAACGATCGTCCGGTCTGCGTGTTCAGCCGTGACGTCACCGTGTTCGGTGGCAGCCTCGGCCAGGTGAACGGCGAGAAGATCGCCAAGATCATCGACTTCGCCCTCAAGACCGGCGCACCGCTGATCGGGATCAACGAGGGCGGGGGAGCACGCATCCAGGAGGGCGTGGTGTCGCTCGGGCTGTACGGCGAGATCTTCCGCCGCAACACCCTGGCGTCCGGGGTGATCCCGCAGATCTCGTTGATCATGGGCGCGGCCGCCGGCGGAGACGTGTACTCCCCCGCGCTGACCGACTTCATCGTGATGGTGGACCAGACCTCGCAGATGTTCATCACCGGGCCTGACGTGATCAAGACCGTCACCGGCGAGGAGGTCTCGATGGAGGACCTCGGTGGGGGCCGGACGCACAACACCAAGTCGGGCAACGCGCACTACCTGGCCTCCGACGAGGAGGACGCGATCGAGTACGTCAAGACGCTGCTGTCGTACCTGCCGCAGAACAACCTGGAGGACGCGCCGAGCTTCGAGGTCACCACCGACCTCCAGATCACCGAGCACGACCGCGAGCTGGACACGCTGATCCCGGACTCGCCGAACCAGCCGTACGACATGCACGCGGTGATCACCAACGTGCTCGACGACGACGAGTTCTGCGAGGTGATGGAGCTGTTCGCCCCGAACATCGTCGTCGGCTTCGGCCGGATCGAAGGCCGCAGCGTCGGGGTGGTGGCCAATCAGCCGATGCACTTCGCCGGCTGCCTGGACATCGACGCCTCGGAGAAGGCGGCTCGGTTCGTGCGGACCTGCGACGCGTTCAACGTGCCGGTGGTCACCTTCGTGGACGTACCCGGATTCCTGCCGGGCACCGACCAGGAGTGGAATGGGATCATCCGTCGGGGCGCCAAGCTGATCTACGCGTACGCCGAGGCCACCGTCCCGCTGGTCACGGTGATCACCCGCAAGGCCTACGGCGGGGCGTACGACGTGATGGGGTCCAAGCACCTCGGCGCCGACATGAACCTGGCCTGGCCGACCGCCCAGATCGCGGTGATGGGCGCCCAGGGTGCGGTGAACATCCTGTACCGCAAGGAGCTGGCGACCTCCGACGACCCCGACACCCGGCGGGCGGACCTGATCACCGCGTACGACGACGAGCTGGCCAACCCCTACATCGCCGCGGAGCGCGGCTACGTCGACGCGGTGATCTTCCCGCACGAGACCCGGTCCGAGATCGCCCGGTCGCTGCGGCTGCTGCGCACCAAGCGCGAGGCGCTGCCGCCGAAGAAGCACGGGAACATCCCGCTGTGAGCACCGACCAGAACGAGCCGGTGATCAGGTTCGTCCAGGGCAACCCGACCCCCGAGGAGATCGCCGCCGTGGTCGCCGTGCTGACCAGCCGCGGCGCGCAGACCGAACCGCCGCCGCCTGCGGCGACCGGCTGGTCCGGCTACTGGCGCCGGACCCGCCGGTCGATGCGTCCGGGACCGGACGCGTGGCGGATGTCGCTGCGGCCCTAGCTCAGCGGGAGCCGCGGCGACGCTGCGAGGAGAACCCGGCGACCCCGCCGGTGGAGCCGGAGCTCGCACCCGCGTTGCGCGACCGACCGGGCCGGTTGCCGGAATCGGAGCCACCGGACCCACCCGACCCGGACCGAGCCGAGCCCGACCGGGGCGAACTCGACCGACCAGAATCTGACCGACCAGAGTCCGACCGACCAGCGCCCGACCGACCAGCGCCTGACCGGCCGCCACTCGGACGACTCGAACGGCTGGCGCTGGACCGGCCGCCTCCGCGGGGTCCGGACGCGACCGGCGCCGGGGTCGGACCGGGCTCGACGTGATCGGCGGGCGGACCGGTCAGGATCTCGATCGCCGGGTGACCCGGCCCTACGTCGACGGTCTCCGGCCGGATCGCGGCAGCCCGCATCAGCTGACGTACGTCGCTGCGCTGCTCGGGAGTGCCGATGGTGACCACGATGCCCTCCGCACCGGCGCGGGCGGTCCGCCCGGAGCGGTGCAGGTAGGCCTTGTGCTCAGCCGGCGGGTCGACGTGCACGACCAGCGCGATGTCGTCCACGTGGATGCCGCGGGCGGCGATGTCGGTCGCCACCAGCACCCGGGTCGATCCTTCACCGAAGGCGGCGAGGTTGCGCTGACGGTTGGCCTGGGAGAGGTTGCCGTGCAGGTCGGCGGCCGGAATGCCGGCCGCGGTGAGCTGCTTGGCCAGCTTCTTGGCGGCGTGCTTGGTGCGGGTGAAGGCGAGCGTGCGGCCCCGGCCGGACACCAGCTGCTGCACGACCGCTGCCTTGTTCTCCTTGGTCACGTTGAACAGGTGGTGCTTCATCTCCGGTACCGCAGAGGTCGCCTCGTCCACCGAGTGGGTCACCGGCTTGCGCAGGTAGCGCTTGACCAGGCGGTCGACGGCGTTGTCCAACGTGGCGGAGAACAGCAGCCGCTGGGCGTTGCCCGGGGTGAGGTCCAGGATGCGCTGGACCGCGGGCAGGAAGCCGAGGTCGGCCATGTGGTCGGCCTCGTCGAGCACGGTGACCTCGATCTCGCTCAGCCGGCAGTGCCGCTGCTCGATCAGGTCCTCCAGCCGACCCGGAGTGGCGATCACGATGTCGGTGCCCTGGCGCAGCTTGCTGACCTGCGGGGCCTGGCCGACCCCGCCGAAGATCGTCATGGTGGTCAGCCCGAGGCTGGCGGCGATCGGGGTGACGGTCTCGGCGACCTGGACGGCGAGCTCGCGGGTCGGCACCAGAACCAGCGCGCGGGGCGCTCCGGTCGACCGGCGACGGCCCGAGGTGGACAGAGCCGTCACCATCGGGACGGCGAACGCCACGGTCTTGCCGCTACCGGTGCGGCCGCGGCCGAGGACGTGGCGCCCGGCCAGCGAGTCGGGCAGCGTGGCCGCCTGGATGGGGAAGGGTTGGATGATCCCGCGCGCCGCCAGGACGGTCACGATGCGGGGCGGTACGCCGAGGTCGGCGAAGCCCAACCCCTCCTGCTCACGGGCAGGCTGGGGCAGGGATGAAGCGTGTTGCGAAGACAAAAAAGATTCCTTCGTACGTCGGGGGGCCGCGGTTGCCGGACCACTCACTCGATGCAGAGAGCTGAATGCGCCACAACGATGGGCGCAGAAGCAGACGACCTACGATGCACACGGCGTGCATCGGGTGAATCCCACTATAGCGCTACCGGGCCGGTAAGCCCCTCCCTTACGCTTCCCAGGTGACCCAGCCCACACGTTCCGGCCCATCTCCCGACCGTCCGGTGGACGTCCTCGCCGACCTCTTCGTGACCGAGACGGCCGCCCGGCACCCCGAGCTGGCCACCTACCTGGGCGTGCCCGGGTTCGACGACCGGTGGAGCGACTACTCCCCAGACGGGATGGCCACCGATGCCGAGCACCAGCGCACCACCATCGCCGCGCTGGCCGCCGTCGACCCGTCCGACGACCGCGAGATCGCCGCCCGCGACGCCATGCTGGAACGGCTCGGGCTGGGTGTCGAGCTCTACGACGCCCACATCACCGCCAGCCGCGTCAGCGTGATCGCCGGCACCGCGCAGGAGGTGCGGGAGACGTTCGATCTGATGCCCACCGACGGTGCGTCCGCGGACGAGACCGAGGAGTGCTGGCGCAACATCGCGACACGCCTGGCCACGGTGGGCACCCCGCTGGAGCAGTCCCGCCAGACCCTGCTCGCCGAAGCCGACCAGGGTCGCGTCTCCGCGGTCCGGCAGATCAGCGGTACCGCGGAGCAGATCATGGGCTGGACGGGCCGGACCGGCGACGACGACTTCTTCGCCGGGCTGGTCGCCCGGGCGCCGGAGTCGCTGTCGCAGGGGTTGCGCGCCGACCTGAACCGGGCCGCGGACACCGCGCGTGCCGCGTTCGCCGGGTACGGCGAGTGGCTGACCACCGAGCTCGCCCCGAAGGCACCCACCCGCGACGCGGTGGGTGTCGACCGGTACGCGCTGGAGTCCCGGTTCTTCCTCGGCGCGCGGATCGACCTGGCCGAGACCTACGCCTGGGGTTGGGCCGAGCTGCACCGGCTGCAGGAGCAGCAGCGGGCGATCGCCACCGAGCTGTACGGGCACACCGACATCAAGCAGGCGTGCACCGCGCTGGACGACGACCCGGCCCGACAGGTCCACGGCGCCGAGGCGTTCCGCGACTGGATGCAGCAGCTGGCCGACCGCGCGGTGAGCGAGCTGGCCGGCTCCCAGTTCGACATCCCCGAGCCGATCCGGGCGATCGAGTGCTGCCTGGCCCCCACCCACGACGGCGGGATCTACTACACCGGGCCGACCGAGGACTTCTCCCGTCCGGGCCGGATGTGGTGGTCGGTCCCCGAGGGGATCGAGACCTTCTCGACCTGGTCGGAGACCACGACCGTCTACCACGAGGGCGTCCCCGGTCACCATCTCCAGGTGGCGCAGAACGCGTACCGCGCCGACCTGCTGAACCGCTGGCAGCGCCAGCTGTGCTGGGTGTCCGGGCACGGAGAGGGCTGGGCGCTGTACGCCGAGCGGCTGATGGACGACCTGGGTTACCTGTCCGATCCAGGGGACCGGATGGGGATGCTGGACTCGCAGGTGTTCCGGGCCATCCGCGTCATCATCGACATCGGCCTGCACCTGGAGCTGACCCTTCCCGAGGACAACCCGCTGGGGTTCGCCCCCGGTGCGACCTGGACTCCTGACCTGGCGCTGCAGCTGCTGCTGGCGCACACCTCGATCAACGAGCCGACGCTGCGGTTCGAGGTCGACCGCTATCTCGGCTGGCCGGGCCAGGCGCCGTCGTACAAGGTCGGCGAGCGCATCTGGCTGGCCGCCCGCGACGAGGTGCGGCAGCGGAAGGGGGCGGCTTTCGACCTCAAGCAGTTCCACGCCGACGCGCTCAACCTGGGCAGCATCGGGTTGGACCCGCTGCGGCAGGCGCTGGCCCGGCTCTGACGGGCGCCCATGAAGATGATCTTGTGCTCGGCCTCGCCGGCCCGGCTGACCACGCTGCGCAGCGCGGGGCTCCGACCCGAGGTGGTGGTGTCCGGGGTGGACGAGTCGGGAGTCCGGGCCGACACCACCGCCGAGCTGACCGCTGCCCTGGCCGCGCTCAAGACCGACGCCGTGCACGACCGGCTCGAACCTGACGGCTCGACCCGGATCCTGGTCGGCTGCGACTCGCTGCTCGACCTCGACGGCACCGCGTACGGCAAGCCGAACGACGAGGAGACCGCACGCCGGCGTTGGCGGTCGATGCGCAGCCGGTCCGGGACGCTGCTCACCGGGCACCAGGTGATCATCTGCTCACCCGCCGACCATCCTCACGGGTGCCGCCGCCACGGTGCGGTCGGCCGGACTACCGTGCACTTCGCCGCGCTGTCCGATGACGAGATCGACGCCTACCTGCGCACCGGCGAGCCGCTGCAGGTGGCCGGCGCCTTCACCCTGGACGGGCTGGGCGGACCCTTCGTCACCGGGATCGAGGGGGATCCGCACAACGTGGTGGGGATCAGCCTGCCGCTGCTGCGCACCCTGCTCGCCGAAGGTGGCATCGACTGGCCGAGTCTGTGGGAGTGAGCTCAGCCGCGGCTACCGTGGCGGGCATGTCCGAGCCGCTCCCGTCCAAGATCGTCATGCCGGACCCGAACGGTCCGCCGGCACAGCAGCGGGTCGCCACCCACACCGCGGAGCTGATGGTCCCGCCGGAGCAGGCCTGGCTGATGATCAGCGACAGTGCGATGGTCGCCGCCTGGTACGCGTTCGGTGGGGCGACGGTCGAGCCGGAACCCGGCGGCCGGTTCGAGCTCAGCTGGCAGCCAGGTGCGGTGTTCCAGGGCCGGGTCGAGCTGGCCGACGCGCCCGAGCGGCTGGTCTACCGGCTGCCGCAGGAGCCCGGCGTGGACCTGACCGGCACCAACAGCACCCGGGTGGAGCTAATCGTCGGCCCGGCCGAGGCGACGGGGCGCAGCGTGATCACGGTGACCGAGTCGGGGTTCGGGTCGCTCGACGACCGGTACGACGCGTTCGAGGCGTTCCGGTCCGCGCAGATCGCCTGGATCGGTGCTTTCGGGCTGCTGGTCCAGGCCACCGGCCTGCCGCCGACCTCACCCGCCTGAGCAGCCTGCCGGGCGGATAACCGCCAAATCGACGGCTGGTGCACGGCGCCGGGGCCCGGGATCGGCGGGTCGGCCATCTCGGCGGCTCCTGTCGTCGATTCCAGAGTTATGGGTCACCGGACGGGCTGCAGCGTGACCGCGCACACCCGGCCGGTGACCAGGTAGCTGCCCCGCCAGTCGTGGCCGGAGAACTCGATCGCCGTGGCGTCGCGCCGACCCACGGTGAACCCGGTGGCCGGCAGGGTGCGGAGCAGGTAGTCGGTGACCTCCGCCGGGGCCGGGCTGCTGATCACCAGCGTGACCTGCTGCGGCTGGTCGGCCGAGGTGGTCAGCACCGCACCGGACGGCACCGTGAACTGTGCCGGGCCGTACTCGAAACCCAGCCCACGCAGCGAGACGCCGTCGCTCGGCACGGTGGGCGTCACGGACGTGGAGGCAGATACCGACGGGGACGGCTCCGGCACCACCGGCCCGGCGCTGCAACCGGTCAGGCCCGCCAGCACGGTCAACGCCAGACCCGTCAACAGTCCGCCAACCGCCGACCGACCGCTGCTCTCACGACGCACGCCGGCCAACCTACTGCCGGTACGATCGGCGATCATGACGGCACCGACGCACCGGGCGGACAACTCCGAGCCGGTTCCCGCGTCGGGCGGCGTGGCGGAGATCCCGCCCGCTGAACCGACCCAACCCTCCCGGCTGCCCGCGCCGTTGCGTGCCATGCGACCCAAGCAGTGGCTCAAGAACGTGCTGGTGCTGTCGGCTCCACTGGCCGCCGGCCGGTTGTTCGAGCCGATCGTCCTGCTCCAGGCCGCAATGGCCTTCGTCGCGTTCTGCCTGCTCAGCGCGACGGTCTACCTGATCAACGACATCCGCGACATCGACGAGGACCGCCAGCACCCGAAGAAGCGACTACGCCCGATCGCGGCCGGCGAGCTGCGGATCCCGACCGCCTGGGTGATGGCGGTGGTCTGTGCGGCGGCCGCGTTCACCATCGCGTTCCTCACCTCGAACCTGCTCGGCATCACCCTCGCGGTCTACCTCGGGCTGCAGCTGCTCTACTCGCTGCTGCTCAAGCACCAGCCGATCATCGACCTGGCCATGGTGGCCTCGGGCTTCCTGCTCCGCGCGGTGGCTGGTGGTGTGGCCACCGGCATCGAGCTGAGCCAGTGGTTCTTGCTGGTGGCGTCGTTCGGCTCACTCTTCATGGTTGCGGGGAAGCGCTACTCGGAGATGATCGCGCTGGGCGCCGAGGCGGGCACCCGTCGCTCGCTGGAGCGGTACACGGTGAGCTACCTGCGGTTCGCCTGGATGATCTCCGCGGCCACCGTGCTGATGGCGTACAGCCTGTGGGCGTTCGAGAACCGCGACCTCGGCCCTCTGGGGGTGCCGTGGACCGCGCTGTCCATCGCTCCGTTCACCCTCGGGCTGCTGCAGTACGCCCGGGAGATCGACCTGGGTGGGGCCGGAGCGCCGGAGGACATCGTGTTGTCGGACCGAGTGCTGCAGGTGATCGGCCTGCTGTGGCTGGTGCTGATCGCGATCGCGGTGTTCTGGTGAGCCCGCTTCCCGTCGTACGGTCCTCGCCGGCCCGCGTGCACGGCTGGGGCCGAACGGCTCCGGCCCTGACCGAGCTGGTCCGCCCCACCACGGTCGACGAGGCGGTCGCCGTGGTGCGCGCGGCGGCGGGTCGCCCGCGTGGGCTGACCCCGCGCGGGCTGGGGCGCAGCTACGGCGACGCGGCGCAGAACTCGGGTGGGACGACGGTCGACCTGACCGGCCTGGACCAGATCCTGGCCCTCGACGTCGGAGAGTGCGACGCGGCGGCGTCGCCGACCGTCCGGGTCGAGGCCGGGGTCAGCCTGGATGCGCTGATGAAGGCGCTGCTGCCGTTCGGGCTGTGGGTCCCGGTCCTCCCGGGTACCCGCCAGGTGACCGTGGGCGGGGCAATCGGCGCCGACGTGCACGGCAAGAACCACCACACCCAGGGCAGCTTCGGGAATCACGTGCGCTCGCTCGATCTGCTGACCGCCGACGGGGAGATCCGCACCGTCGCCCCCGACGGCGATGACCCCGACCTGTTCTGGGCGACCGTGGGTGGGATGGCCCTGACCGGCCTGGTGCTGCGCGCCACGATCGTGCTGCAGCGGGTGCAGACCGCGTACTTCTCGGTCGACACCGACCGGTGCCACGACGTGGACGACCTGATGGCCCGGATGACCGACGGCGACTCTGGCTACACCTACTCGGTGGCCTGGTTCGATGCGGTCACCCGCGGCACGTCGAAGGGGCGCGCGGTGCTGACCCGCGGCAACAAGGCCGCGCTGGACGCGCTGCCGGCCAAGCTGCGCTCGGAGCCGCTGCGGTTCGTGGCCCCGTCCTTCGGCACCGTTCCCGACGTCTTCCCCAACCACCTGGTGAACCGGCTGACCGGCAAGGTGTTCAGCGAGTTCTGGTTCCGCAAGGCCCCCAAGCACCGGGTCGCCGAGATCCAGAACATCACCCAGTTCTTCCACCCGCTCGACATCATCTCCGACTGGAACCGCGGCTACGGATCGAACGGGTTCCTGCAGTACCAGTTCGTCGTCCCGTTCGCCGCCGACCAGACCTTCCGCGAGTGCCTCGACCTGGTGGTGTCGTCCACCCACGCGTCCTGTCTGAACGTGCTGAAGCGGCTCGGACCAGCCAACCCGAGCCCGCTGTCGTTCCCCACCCCGGGGTGGACGTTCACCGTCGACCTACCGATCGAACCGGGTCTGGCGGAGCTGTGCAACCGGCTGGACGAGCTGGTGCTGGACGTCGGTGGTCGCATCTACCTGGCCAAGGACTCCCGGGTGGCGGCGAGCACCTTCGCCTCGATGTACCCCCGGCTGGACGACTTCCGAGCCGTACGACGGCGGGTCGACCCGTCGGGGGCGTTCACCTCCGACCTGGCCCGCCGGCTCGACCTGTGACCTCCCCGCCCCTGTCCTCGCACCACCACCCAGGAGACAACTGATGATCGACGCCGTGGGAACCCCCCAGACCCTGCTGCTGCTCGGCGGCACGTCCGACATCGCGCTGTCGATTGCCCGCCGGTACGCCCGGGTCCGCCCGCTCGAGGTGATCCTGGCCGCCCGACCGACCGATCGCCGGTCCGCGGCGGCGGCCGAGCTGACCGGTCTGGGCTGCACGGTCAAGGAGGTCGACTTCTCCGCCCGGAACACCGCCTCGCACGCCGCCACCATCGACGCCTGCTTCGCCGACGAGGACGTCGACGTCGCCGTGGTGGCGTTCGGGATCCTCGGCGACGCCGAGCAGGCGTGGACCGACCCCGAGGCCGCGCTCGAGATGGCCGAGATCAACTATGTCGCCCCGGTGCACTGCGGGGTCCTGCTCGGACAGAAGATGCGCGCCCAGGGCCACGGCGCGATCGTCGCGCTGTCCAGCGTCGCGGGTGAGCGGGTGCGCCGGTCCAACTTCGCGTACGGGTCGACCAAGGCCGGGATGGACGGGTTCTACCTGGGCCTGGGTGAGGCGCTGCGGGACAGCGGCGTGCACGTCCTGGTCGTCCGCCCGGGGTTCGTGAAGTCCAAGATGACGACCGGCCTGGACGCGGCACCGCTGTCGGTGACCCCCGAGGAGGTCGCCGAGGCGACCGTGGCCGCCGTGCAGGAGGGTCGCACCCTGATCTGGGTGCCGCACGCCATGCGGCTGGTCATGTCCGGGCTGCGGCACGTGCCTCGCGCCCTGTTCCGGCGCCTACCGATCTAGGTGTCCTCGGCCGGCGACTCAGCGCGAGTCGCCAGCCGACTCCGGCTCGACCACCACGGACCCGCGCGGCATCAGCAACGCGCCGACCAGCATCGCCAGCGCGACCACGCCGGCGGCGACGAACACCTGGTGCAGGGCCGGGAACAGCACCTCGGGCGCGACCGCGGCCGCGGTGTCGGCCACCCGGTGCCCGACCGACCCGCCGAGACCGACGTTGACGATCGCCCCGAACACCGCGATGCCGATCGCGCTGCCCATCGACCGGGCGAACATGTTGGCCCCGGTGACCACCCCGCGCACGTCCCAGTCGACCGACGACTGCGCGGAGATGAGGCTCGGGCTGGCCACCAGACCCATGCCCAGCCCGATCACGAAGCAGGTCGCCGCCACCTGCCACACGGCGCTGGACGGCGCCAACAGGACCATCAGCGCCGCACCGACCAACACGATCGCTGTACCCACCAGGGCGGTGTTGCGGAACCCGATCCGCAGGTAGATCCGGCCGGCCGCCGTCGCCGAGATGGGCCAGCCGATGGTCAAGGCGGCCAGCGCGAACCCGGCGACCAGCGCACTGTGACCCAGCACGACCTGCACGTACAGCGGCACGTAGGAGGTCAGCCCGATCAGCATCACCCCGATGGCCAGCGAGATCAGGTTGGTGGTGTTGAGCCGGCGGCGGCGGAACACCCAGCCGGGGATGATGGGCTCGGCCGCGGACCGCTCGACGAACCCGAAGGCCACCAGCAGCGTTGCGCCGAGCCCCAGGACGGCGAAGCTGGGTGCGGAGACCCACTCCCACAGCACGCCGCCCTCGAGCAGGCCAAGGATGATCAGTGATGTGCCGAGAATCAGCAGGACGGCACCGCCGACGTCGATCCGGTGCGGACGCCGCTCGACCTTCTCGCGGAATCGGCGGGCCAGCACCCAGGCGGCGATGGCGCCCAGCGGGACGTTGACGAAGAAGATCCAGCGCCAGTCCAGGAAGTCGACGAACACCCCGCCGAGCGTCGGACCCACCACCGCCGACATCGCCCACACGCTGGCCACGTAGCCCTGCACCCGGGCCC
>JAABUS010006148.1_pt1 | contig 14863 bp, 13 predicted proteins | sample 5560161 | NCBI WGS metagenome assembly JAABUS01 (sample SAMN10711885, study PRJNA513376) | rock metagenome | isolation source: Antarctica rocks | place: Antarctica: Victoria Land, Trio Nunatak nord | collected 2016-01-04 | reverse complement strand
CTGGACGAAGAACCGCGCCTGGACATCAGCGCGCGCAGGCCTCAAGATCCACTTCGGAGACCGATTCCCCGGCTAACCATCAACCCCAAGTCGCCTCGGCCTCACACACAGAAGAACGGACAGTCTCAGCTCGTCTCGTCCACGGCGACCCGGCAGACCGGCGACAGGTCCTCGGCGGCGAGCGCCCGGTCGACGTGGTGGTGCACGACGCGCCAGATGCGGTTGTCGTGCACGCCGACGAGCTCACCGACGGCGGCGACGGGCATCTCTGAGACCAGCGTCATGACCAGCGCCTCGAACAGCAGCGAGAACCCGCTACCCGGCCGCGCCCACGGCACACGGACCTGACGCACGCCGTGCTCGGGGCAGCGCACCCGCGGCACCCGCGCGACGAAGTAGGCCTGGTGTTCAAAGAAATCCAGATGCCGCCAGGTCCGCTCGGTCGTGTCGTGGACCTCACAGCCGACTCGGTCGCACTCTGGGCAGGCGAACCGGGCGCCCCGCTCGAAGTCGATACGCAGCTCAAGCCGGCGCTGATCGGCATCGAAGGAGGACCCCACCACCCGCCACGGCTCGCCCAACCCCAGCGCCGCTTGAAACAGCTCGACGTCTCGCATCGCGCGACCGTACGCGACCCGAGAAACGAGCTACCCACTCGAAACGGCGAGGGACCCCAAAGCACCGGAGCTAGACCACTGGAGGAGGCGCAGGGACTTCTTCCCGAGCAGGTCGCTCCGGTAAGGTGGTGCGCGTCCGCTGGAGCAAGTCGTTCCGGGGAGGAAAACACGCCCTCGTGTTCGCGCGGGGGATTTCTCCCCGGACCCCGTCGCCGCACGCTTCGAGGCGACGTCGGGTGATCAGGGAGCGAATTCCAATCGTTAGTCCAACCCCCGAGCACACCAGTGTCGCACCATGACGCACCCCCAGCCCTTCGCGGCGCAGGACTACCAGGCGCCGAGCCGCAGGATCCGATCGCAGGTCGCGCGCATGCTCCAGCCTCTCTTCGGGTGGCTCGGCTACGACGTCCTGCCGCGGCACTTCTACAGTCCAATTCCACGACCGCGCGAGCTGCCCTCGCGGTTCTGGAGCGAGCCCAGCGCGATGCTCGGTGTCGCCTTCGATACAACGGCACAGTTGGCGTATCTTGAGCGCGAGCTCGTCGCTCACATGCATGGGTTTCGGCCCCCACGCGCGTCCAGCGGCGACCCGAAGGAGTATTTTCTCGACAACGGGTTGTTCCAAGCCGTCGATGCCGAGGTGCTATACGCGATGGTCCGCCGCCATCGGCCCCGGCGGATCGTGGAGCTGGGCGCGGGGTTCTCTACTCTCGTCATTGCGTCGGCCTGCAGCGCGAACGGCCGTGATGGCGAGGCGCCACAGTTCGTCAGCTACGACCCCTACGCCGCGGCGCCCAAGGATGGCGAGCTCCCCGGTCTCATGCGCCTTGAGCTCCAGTCGGCGGAGACGGTCCCGCTTTCAGTGTTTGAGAGCTTGCAGCCCGACGATATTCTCTTTATTGACACTTCACATACCGTTAAGGTTGGCGGGGACGTCACCCATCTTGTCCTCGAGGCTCTGCCCCGGGTCAGGCCGGGCGTTCTCGTCCACTTCCACGACGTGTTCCTGCCGTGGCACTACCCGCGCGAGTGGGTCGAGCACAACGGCTGGTATTGGGCCGAGCAGTATCTGCTACAGGCCTTCCTAGCGTGCAACCAACGCTTCGAGACGCTTTTCGGCGCTTATGCCGTTGCGCGGGCGCACCCCGAGGCCCTTCGTGCTGCCATCCCCTCCTTCAGGCCGGACATCGCGCCGCTGTCGCTCTGGTTGAGACGAACTGGATGAACAGGAGCCGACTCGGAGACTGCGCCCTTCGCGCGTTGCACGGGAGACCTACAGCCAAGGGCCCACGTACCGACGCGCGAGACCGTGTTGCTCTATGAACGAGCCTGGGTAAAGTGTCGCCGTCGTGAGAATCGGGTTCGACATGATTTCCGCCGGCAGCGGGTTTGCGCCGGCAGCAGGCGGTATGGCGAAGTACTACGAGGGGCTGCTACCGCACCTGTGTGAGCATGGCGGGGTGGACAGTATTGTTACGTTCGTCTCACCGTGGAACGCTGGCCTCGCTCTTCCTGAGCATCCGAAGATCGAGGAAGCGGTCTGCCACGGGCTCCCGCGCTGGCGAGCGGGCCGCATATTGTACGAGCAGCTCGCGCTCCCCCTATTCGCCGCGCAGAGAAGGGTTGACGTCCTGCTCTCGACCTGCAACGTGCGGCCGAGGCTGTGGCACGGACCCTCCGCTGTGGTGTTGCAGTCGATGCAGCATGCGTTCCTTCCAGTCAAGACGCGGCGTTTTCGCGCTGGTTACCTCGATCGAGCCATTCCGGTCTCCCTGCGGACCGCCGACATCGTCATTGCGGTCACCGAGACATCACGGCGAGACGCGATCGAGCTGTTCGGGCTGGATCCGGCTCGAGTTCTCGCCGTCCCCCATGGTGCTTCGGACTGGACCCTCGCGGTCATGGATGGCTCGACACCCGTCGTCCCGCACGAGCTATCGGACGGGCGCCCTTACGTGCTAGCCCTTTCACGTCTGTATGAGCTCAAGAATCACCGGCGGGTGATCGAGGCGTTTGCGCTGCTAGTCGCTCGTGAAGGCGTATCCCACGCATTGGTCATCGCCGGCGGTGAGGCGGACCTGACCGTCGCTGAGGTGCAGGCGATAGCTCGGCGCGCGGGCGTCGCTGACCGGGTGCACGTCCTCGGCTCGGTGCCCCAGGAGCAGATCCCACCGCTGTACCAAGGCGCTGACGCCGTCGCGTACGTCAGCCTCTACGAGACCTTCGGCCACCCTGTGCTCGAGGCACTGGCCTTCCGCCGGCCGCTGCTGACCTCTACCCGGGGGGCAACTGCGGAGGTGGCCGGGCAGGCCGCCAGGCTCGCGGACCCTTACGACGTGGAGAGCATCGCGGACGGCCTCCGAGACGTCCTTCTGGACGAGAGTCTGCGCGCACGCCTCGCTGTTGCTGGCCCGGGAAGGGTGCAGAATTTCAGCTGGGCGGCCTGTGCCGATGCGTCCTACGGTGCGATGCGGCAGGCAATCGAGGGTCGAAGCGGTATAGCGGGCGGGTAGTTCCGGCAACCGCGGGGCGACGTCGTGCGCGACGCGATCCTAGAGTATCAGGACCTCCTGGCGACCGACGCGACGGGTCACCAGTTTCCCTTCGCGAACCTCCCGCAGAGGTCTCTCGCTCCTTTCGTAGCGCACTCCGGGGCCGCTGCGCCGCAGCCAGTGTCAAGCAACGCTCGTTGGAGGTAAGAACGTCAAGCTAATCACTCACCGGTGTCGAATACCCGGGGCGGCTGTGCGGGACGACGCCGGCACGGTCCCGCCGCGCGAGCGAGCGCAGCAGCGCGAGGAGGACGCCGACGCCGCAGACGCTGGCGACAGCGATCGCGACGGCGACCCCCTCCCCGCCTCCGCGGCGGCCGAGAAGAACGACGCCCGGAACGAGCACGACCAGCGCCACGGCTTCCGCGATCGCGCCGTAGCCGGGTCGGCCGAGGCCCCGTGCGGCTTCGGCCAGCAACCGGCGCAGCGCGAAGGCGAAGCTCGCTAGGAGCAGGATGCGCGCGATTGGCACCGCCGGCGCGAAGCTGGCCCCGAAGAGGACCGGTATGAGCGTTCCTACGAGGGCCAGTAAGGCCAGGACCGTCGCGAGAACGATCGGTAGTGCGATGCGCAGATAGCGGTTCAGCGTGTCGAGCCCCTCGCGCACCGTTGGACACTGGGCAACGTGGGGGTACAGCGTCAGGCTCACGCTCTGTGCGATGAACCGGGGAAGGTTCGTCAGCGCCAGACCGGTCACGTAGAGCCCGAGCGTTCGGGCGTCGAGCAGGAAGCCGACCAGGATCTGATCGACTTGCAGGTCGTCCACCGCGGACGAGGCGCCGATGAGGCCGCGAGCCCCGAAGCTCAGGAGCTGTCGCCGCGACGGTGCTTCCGTGGTAGTCAGGCGGGGCAGCAGCAACAAGACAAGGCTGAAGGAGAGGGTGCCGCCGAGTAGTAGGGACAGTGCCCACATGGTCGTCACAAGCTCGAGGTCGCCGGGTACGACCAGCAGCAACAGGAGAAGGGCGAGCGCGTAGGTGGCGCTGGGGACGAGACGGAGGATGTTGTAGAGCCGCAGGCGGCGCAGGCCCTGGAGGATGGCGATGCCGTACTGGTAGAGGATCATGCCGGGTAGGCTCGCGAGCGAGACGAGCGCTGCAGGGCGGATCTCGGGGTACCGCCGAAGCACGGCGAGCTCCAGGATCGTGAGCTGGAGCACGGGCAGCGCAACCATCTGGCAGAGCGCTATCGGTGCGACGCGACGCAGGATGAGACGGGCCGCAGCGGGATTCCGTGCGACGAAGTAGGGAACTGCCGTAGGCACACCGGCGCCGCCGAGCAACGCGAGGATGAGCGGGATGAGGAAGAGCAGCGCGAGATGACCGCGATCCACGGGACCGAGGACACGCGCCGCGAGGATCCCCGAGATGAGCACGATGGCCTGGGCGCCCACACCCGCCAGCGCTGAGCCCACGGTTGCGCTGGTCAGGGGCTCGGAGCGACCCGTGGTCGGCCGGATGTCGGTGTCGACCTCGCCGCTGCGGCCCGACGTCATTCGGCCTCCGCCCTCGCCGTCCTGTCGCACCGGCGAAAGAGCAGATCAGCCTGCACAGGCCGGTTCTCGGTGTCGCGCCCGATCCCGGTGATCGCCGCCAAGCCGAAGCCGTGATCCCGAAGGTGACCGACCATCGTGTCGACTGTCGCCTGCCCGGCGTAGAGCTCTACGAACGAGCACTCCATCAACACCTCCATGAAGCCGGACAGCACGCCCTCCGCGCCGGCGAGCACCTGCAGCTCGCCGCCCTGGACGTCGATCTTCAGCAGGGCTTGCTCATCGGCTCCAGGGCGCGCAAGCATCTCGTCGAGGCGTGCGGTCTGTACGGCAAGACGATCCACTTCCTCCGTGCCCGGGTACGCGGTGACCTGAGCGGCGGTGATCGCGAGCAGGGACGACGAATCGTCGCGGCGAGCGACGTGAAGATCTGCAGTACCTCTCCGATCGGCCAAGGCCACGCCGTGCACCTCCGTTCGCGGGCGGGCATCCAAGAGCTGTCCCAGAACGGCCCGGGCGCCGGGCAGCGGCTCGAAGCAGATCAATCGGGCATGCGGGAAGCGGCGGGCAGCGAACAGAGCGAACTGCCCGCGATTGGCACCCACGTCCACCACAAGCGAGAACTCCGCTCCGAAGGGGACGTGCTCATGCTCGATCGAGGCGGCGACGCCGTGGCGGAGCCCTCGCCTGTACAGCGGATCGCGGACGACCCGACCGAGCTTCACCGAGCGCTGCGCGAGGCGTTGCGCCCGACTCGCGAGAGTCATCCCCGTGGCCCCCTAGGCCTGGTTCTCGGGCGGGTAGGGTACGCCGCCCGATGTCGCCCGACCTCCAACACCCGATCAGCGCTCTGGTCGACGCATCCCTTCGAGCCTTCCCCGACCTCGACCCCTATTCGGCGCCACGCCGGGCATGGCGGCGCTTCCGCCCGCGGTTCCTGTGGGAGCGATCCCGTGTAGGACGCGTCACGACTCGCTTCGTCGCGCATCACGGTCTCGGCGTGCACGGAGGCCCGTTTCGTGGAATGACCTACGTGCCGGCGGCGGTGGGGCACACGACCTTCCTCGTGCCCAAGCTCGTCGGCTCGTACGAGCGCGAGCTCGCGCCCGTGGTCGGGAAGCTGATGGCAGCCGACTTCGGACAGGTCATCAACGTCGGGGCGGGCGAGGGGTATTACGCGGTCGGTATGGCCCGCGGGATGCCTCGGGCCACCGTAGTCGCCTTCGAGCGAGACCCAGGCGAGCGCGCGCTCTGTGGGCGGCTCGCGGCCGCGAACCAGGTAGGCGACCGCGTCGTTCTCGAGGGGACGTGTAGCTCGGAGCGCCTGATGGAGGTTCTGCACGACAGGTCTCTCGTCGTCATGGACTGCGAAGGCTGCGAGCTCGACCTTCTCTGCCCGCGCCGCGTCCCGCGGCTCGCGCAGGCGACCATCCTCGCCGAGCTCCATCCAAGCGCGAACCCGGCCATCCCAGACGAACTCGAGGCCAGGTTCCGTTCGAGTCATGCCATGACGGCGATCAAGGGTGAGCGGCGTGAACCGCGTGAGTTCGAAGAGCTCCTCGGCGTGCTCCTCCCGGAAGAGAGGGACCTGGCGATCTCCGAGTGGCGATCGGGGCCTGCGATCTGGGCGCTCTGGGCCCCCCTTCCTCCAAATCTTGGCTAGCACCGAGACGCGCGGGGACTGCCATACAGCACGGTGGCGTCGCAAGTCGTCGTCGCCCTTCTGAGTCAGGCCCCGACGAGTACCGCGGGTGCCTGAGTGCCCTCGTCGCTGTGCCCGAAACTTGGTGCCGGCGCGGGCACCGCCCGAGCGGGGGTACGGACGGCCAGCGCCCTGATCGCGAGAAGGCCCCCGACGGGTATGTAGAGATACCGGTCATAGAGCTCGTTGCCGGCGGCCCCGCTGCTCAACCAGACCACGAGCGACGCGCCAAGCGCCGGCGCTAGGTTGCTCATGGTCGACGGGATCCGCGAGTCGCCGGCGAGCCGACGCGCCGCGGCAAGCGCCCCGATCGCGAACGACGCGAATGCGGCGAGTGCCAGCAGGCCTCCCGCCTGGGCGAGCTGCAGGTAGATGTCGTGGGCGTCCCGCACGACCGAGAAACCCTGGCCCACCAGCGGATGCGCCAGCGCTTCCTGAAGCGCGGACGCGTGGGCCTGCGTTCGCACCGCGTCGCTGGCCGTCGCCGTCGCATCGCCCGACAGCCGCTTGCCGATGACGAGGCCCAGGCGCGACGCGTACGTCGACTCGAGGACGACGAAAGCCAGGGCCCCGAGCACCGCGACGACGAGCCCGAGCGCGACCGGCGAGCGCTGACGACGGGTCTGGAGCAACGGCGTGATGACCAGCCCCGCGCCGAGGCCGAGGACGGCGGCGCGTGACCCGCTGACGAGCACGCCGACGATGAGGATCACGGCATAGCAGGAGTGCCGTGCGCCCAACCCGCTGAGACCCATCTTCCGGTTGCTCCGCGACGCGAGTGCGATGACAACGGGAACGGCCATCGCCGCGGTGATGCCGAGATGGTTGGGATGGACCGTCAGCCCCGTCGCTCGGTGTCCCACAACGTAACTGGCTCCGGTCAGGGACCGGTCGAGCCCGAGCTTGAGGACAAGGTCCGCGATTCCGGCCGCGCAGGAGGCGACGGCGACGAGCACCCAGCCTTCGAGCAGCAGGGTGATCCGCTGCGCGTTGTCGACGGCAAGGAGAATGATCAGCGGCATCACCCCCAGGACGCCGACGAACTGCAGCGTGGGACCCAGGTTGCTTCCCAGACCTGTGCGAAAGACCGCGAGCAGTCCTGCCGCGAGGAGCAAACCGGCCGCGAGAGGCAGCCAGCGTGGCACGACACCGCGGGGATGGCCGGCCCGAAGCCAACGAAACGCGAGGGCGGCGCCGGCGAACACCAGCAACGGATCGCCGAGCGTCATGTTCTTCGTGACGCGAAGTGCGTTGGCGGCAGAAAGAGGAACGCCCACCGCCAGGCAGGCGAATGCGAAGCGTCCGAGTGGGTCCCGCGCTCCCGAGACTCTCGGAAGGCCCAGGACGCGAAACCTGTCGGCGCGCGACGCGAGCGCGGCGGCGGTCATCGGTAGCCCCAAGGCGACGAGGAGGGCCACCCGTCCGGTGGTGGTCTGCACTCGAGCGCATCCGAAGCCGACCAGCAGAGCGAGCCCCATCGCTGTCACGAGGAGGTACCAGTCGGCTCGTATCCGATCCTTCCTCACGGACGTCGCCCGCGCTTCCGGAAGGTCAGCGGACCGCCCTCCGTCGCCGTCGGTCAGGAGTGCGCGCAGCGAACGGATAGCCAAGCCCTACGCAAGTTGGGCCTCGGAGACGGAGTAGGCGTACGAGTAGTAGCCGTAGCTGCCCTCGTCCCCCTCACGCACCCCGGTCACGACGAGTCCTGTGGGCTTGCTCGGGAGATGTGCGAGCGCGGCCTTGGCCGCCCTCGCCTGATCGCGCGTGGTCTGATTCGAGCGCACGCACAACAGGACCGCATCGACAAGCGGGAGGATCTCGAGGGTGTCAGCGACGGAGAGCAGCGGGCTGGTATCCACGATGACGCTGTCGTAGACCTCCGATACCTGGGTGAGGAACTCCTCGAACCGACGTGCCCCGAGCATCTCCGCGGGCAGCGGGGTGGGGCGCCCGGCGACGATGCAGGCAAGCCGCTGGGCGCCTGGGTTCACCGATATCGGACCACTTCCGTTCGCCGACGAAGACGGCGAGTGAAGATCGACGAACTGCAGAACCTCCTGAGGGCTCGCGTCACCTGCGAGGTACGAGGTGAGGCCGACCTTCGGCTCGAGGCCCAGCCGGGGCGCGAGCGAAGGCCGGCGCAGGTCACACTCGATGAGCAGAGTCCGGCGGCCGGACGCGGCAATGGACGCCGCCAGGGATGCCGCAACCGTCGACTTGCCCTCCCCTGGGAGGGGGCTGGTCACTGCGATGGTCTTGAGCGAGCGCCCACCAGCGAGGAAGTCGAGATTTCGCCGCAGGACCCTGAAGGGTTCGAGGTCCCGCTCCTCGAGCGGGTCGCGATCGACCGTGAGCGCCCCAGCATGGCCCATCGCCGCGTCGCGGACGTGACCTACCACGTCGCCCCCCAACTCGCGGTGCACGTCCTCCGAGCTCTTGAGGCGTCGATCGAGCGAGTGGCGAACGGATGCCAGCAGGAGGCCGAGAAGGAGTCCGAGGATTCCGCCGACGACCCCGTTGCGAACGGGCTTTGGTGATGCCGGCGATCCGGGCACCGCCGCTATCGCGGCGACCTCGAGCGGACGGGCGACCGACGCAAGCGCCTGCAACTGGGATATGCGCTCGGCGAAGATGGCCTTGGTCCCGGTGTCGCGACTGCCCTTCTCCGCGCCGAACCGTGCCTGTAGCCGTTGCGCCGCCGCCGCGTAGCTCGCGCGCGCCGCATTCGTCTCCCTCGCGGCGGCGTCATTGACGACCTGATTCGCCAGGCGGGCGGCAAGTCGGGGATCACTTGCTCGGGCCTCGATGTCCACGAGACCGGAGGTGGAGTTAGGCGTCGCCGTGAGGTCAGAGGCGAGCTCGGGTACCGACCTCTTCGTTCCGAGGTTGCGCTTCACGCTCGACAGGAGCTGCGGACGTAGGATCGTGTCGGCGCCCTGCGCCGCCCTCTGCTCGGCGGTGACGGGCGATCCCGAGGGCGTCCCCACAAGCCCCAATGCCTGGCTTTGATCCTGGAAGTTGAGCGAGGCTCGGGCCACGTATGTCGGTTGCTGGAGCAGCGACAGGCCGATGGCGACGACGGCCGCCAGGAGCGTGGTCGCCCCGATGAGAACGCGATGCGCGCGAAGGAGCCCGAGGTAATCGCGGAGCGTCGTATTGCGCGGAGGATCGGTCACGTTGGGGAGGAGTCGGGAATCGGACTGGTAACGATGCCGCGGCTTGCGGGGGGGCGTTCGAGAACGGCGCGCCCCGTGACCCGAGGCACCGTACGAGGTTACTGGCCCATGCCCTCACCGGCCGGTGTCCACATCTGCCGTCCGTAGCGGCTGAATGTGGCGCGATCAAGCTTTCCTTCGATGCTCGGCCCGCTTGAGCTGCGCCTCGACCTCCGAGCCGCGCGTAGGGCCGCCTGCCCGACAGCGGCCCGGCCGCCTGTGGCGGGCCCAAAGGCCCAAAGCTGGGCGCGTGCGCGAAGCCGCACACCAAGCACGATCAGCGACCAGCTCGGTCCTGACTGAAGAGAGACTCCGGTTCGTAGTTCACGTTCAGGCGGCCTCCTGCCGCGGGTGAGCACCCGTACCGGCTCACGCGCTCACGCGGACCCGCCGCGCCGAAACACCTCCCCGGTCGCGACATCGCGGTTGACAAACGAGTTCGCGCCGATCACCGCCGAATCGCCGAGCGTGATCGACCCGGTGACAACGCTGTTGGCATAGACTGTCACATGATCCCCCAGCTGTGGCACCTCCAATTTCTGGCCGAAAGGAGTTGGTGGGCGAACTACTCCGAGCGTAACGTGCTGAAACAACTTGACATCCGATCCGACCTTTACCCCGGAAGCCAACACAACGCCTATGGGGTGAGGCAGCTTTAGCCCGGGCCCGATCTCGCAACCTGGCGCGACGTCGATACTGTGCTTAGCGATAAGGATGTTCCGCCAGAGAAAGAACAGCGGTCTCGGTCCGGCGAGCGCGAAGCGAATCATGATCACCGCGTGCAGCGACGGGTTGGCCAGGATCCGGGGCACCGCAAGCAACCGCCGCCGCCGAGCTGACTCCTGCTTGTAATCGTACTGGGCCGCGTAGTCCGTCTTGATGAGCCGAATGAGGTTCAGCTTTACGGCCTCCTGCGTACGGGCGGGCGACGACACTAAGAAATGTGGCCTGTCTTGCGCATGAAGTAGGCGGACTGGGGAGGCAAACTCTTGACAGGTCGAGCTGGCGAGCCAGCGTAGAGGACGTACGGCTCCTCGTAGGACTTGTTCAGTAAAGACCCGGCTCCTAGGACGGAGTAATCGGGAAGCGCGCTGCCAGGTAGCAGCGTGCAGCGCGAGCCTACGAAGCAGAAGTTCCCAATCTGGACGGGCTCCGATGCTTGGCGCGCATGCTCGAGGTCGACCGAGTGCGTAAGTATCAGTGTATGGTAGCCGGCGACGACGGTGAACCGCCCGATGCTCACCTCGTTCGTGCAATCGATCACGTGACGGGAAGTAACGGAGGAGTGCTCGCCGACTAGCAGTTGAGGGTAGCGGTCGAGCTGATGGCTGAAGTAGCCCGGGGAGTTCGTGGACTCCGGCGGCGTGCCGGTGATCCAGTTGAAGGACCCGATCACCGTCGAGCGGCCAAGCTCCAGGCAACCGATATTGCGGCAGACAGTGCCGTGCCCGATGGCCGTGTCTGGCCCCAGCACGAGCTGATGCGGAGCGATCCAGGCCAGCCCCATATGGCTGCTGGCGGCGAGCTCGTAGCCGAGCACGCGCTCGAGGAGCCGCCGGCGAGCCGCCCAGGGCAGGGCCATCGTGGCGGGCGCGACACGCCGTACCACGGCGTGTCGCGCGCCACGACCTGAGGAGAAGGGGGACGGCGGTTGCGGTCCCCGCAACGGGCATGCTCTATCCGACGCCCGCAGCACGCGCGGGATTATAGGCGAGTCTCGCCACGGCATCTGGCGGATGACGTCGCGCTCGCCGGACGAACTGCCTTGGCACGCTGTGACACCTATCATGCGTGTAGGATCGCCGCGCCAGGGGTGGCGAGAGCTGAGGCCTCGCCAGGTCATCGCCATGCGCTTGCAGCTCTGGAGCTACAACTACCACCCTGAGCCCACGGGCATCGCCCCAGTGAGCAGGACGCTCGCGCTCGCCTTGCGCGACCGTGGCCACGCAGTAGACATCGTCGCCGCGCATCCGCACTACCCGTCCCCTGAGTGGGGCCGGCGCGTACTGCCCTACCGCGAGCGCCAGGACGGGCCCCCCGTCCTGCGTCTGCCGCTCTGGATCGGCCGCGGCAGCGCGATGGAGCGCTATCGCCAGGAGCTGAGCTTCATGACCGCGCAGTTCGCCGCGGTTCCCCTGATCGCCCGCCCGGATCTCGCGATCGTCGTCTCCCCGTCCTTTCCCCGTCCTTTCCCCGTCCTTTCCCCGTCCTTTCCCGCACTTCTCCCCGCGATCATCGCCCACCGCGCGCGCAGCACCCCTTGGGTGCTCTGGCTGCACGACATCCTGCCCGATGGAGCGACCGCGACTGGGGTCGTCGATGAAGGCAGTCGGGTCATCCGCATCGCCCGCACGCTGGAGCTTGCCGCCTATCGCAACGCCGGCCGAATCGTGGTCCTGTCCCCGGCGTTCACCGAGAATCTCACGGCCAAGGGAGTGCCGGATGAGAAGGTCAGGCTCGTCTACGACCCCGCGACCCCGCGACCCCGCGACCCCGCGACCCCGCGACCCGGCGGCCTTCGCGGACACGCGCGCGGCCGGTCGGCAGGAGCGGCCCACTGCGCGTCCTGGCCATAGGCAACATCGGCTTCTCGCAGGGGCTCGCGCCGCTCATGGCCGCGGTCGAGCGGGCGCCCGAACCCGAGGGGACGCAACTCGAGCTCGTGATCACCGGCACCGGTGTCGCGGCCGAGGACGTTCAGGCAGCGCTGCTGGGGCGCCGCGTGCGCATGGTTGGCGTGCTCGACGACGATGACCTCGAGCATCAGCTGCTCACGGCCGACATCGGTCTCGTGACGCAGAACTACCGCGGAGGGGAGTTCAACATCCCTTCGAAGCTCATGAACTTCATGGCCTACGGACTCCCGATCGTGGCGGCGGTGAACCCGCGCGGCGAGGTCGGGCGCCTTGTTCGCGATGCCGGGGCGGGCTGGGTTGTGGACTCCTCCCTTCCCGCGGAGCTTCCGCGTGAGCTGTGGCGGCTGGATGGGAGCCGCGAGGAGGTGGCCGACCGGGCCCAACGTGCCGGTGCCTACGCCAACCGCCACTTCGACGTCGGCGCCTTCGCCGAGCGCTTTGAAGCGGTCATCGGCGAGCTGTCGCCAGCCCAAGCGGGTCTGCGGTTCGCTCAGTAATCGAAGCGCCGCAGAGCCGGACTCGCCGCGGCGAGGGCCTCCAGTGCGGGGCGGAGCTCGGGCGGTCGCTCGAGGGCGGCTCCCGCGATGCGACGGCCGCGGAACGCGGGGTTGGCGAGCTCGCGCTCGTGGGCCGCGACGCGTACGACACCCGCCTGATGCCGCCGCACGACACTCTGCACCGCTGCGGGGTCGGGGTCGAGGCCAAGGAACGAGGCCATCCGAGCGACCCCGCGGGCGGGGTCCGCGAGCAGGTCCTCGTAGCGGAGGACGAGCAGATCCAGGCCGGCCGCGCCCAGCCACGAGTCAACGTGCGTCTGCCACGAGCCGTATCCCAGCGTCTTCCCCGCGGCGAGATCCTCGGTGAACGCTGCGAAGCTCTCCCTGGGTCGCGAGCGCGCCTCCTCGACCGCGAACAAGGAGAGCGCGACGTCACGGACGTCGCGTACGAGGTAGATCGCTCGGGTGAACTCGCCGCGGTAGGGCTCGTGGGTCTTGACCAGCCGGCCGCCACCAGCCGCCACGGCGGGCGCTCGACGGTGAAATCCGACGCTGGGGATCAGCCGCTCGGCCTCCACTCGATCGAGCTCCCTCTCGGCGAGCAGGTCACCGAGCATCTGCTTGGCCCAGGTGTTGCCCGATCGCGGGTAGGAGGCGAGGGCCACATCGGCCGGTTTGATGTCGAGATGGCGGAGTCGGACGAGCGCGCGGCGCAGCGTCGAGCGTCGCAGCCGCTCGACCGTGCCCGGCGCGACGCCTTCGAAGGGCGCAAGCGGTGAGAACCCGAGCGTGTCGATGCGGCGGAACCAGTACCGGCGAAGGTCCATCTCGCCCGCCTACTCGCTGTTCACCGGGAGCAGGCGGCCCGGATAAGCACGCTGGCCGGCAGCGAAGCTCAGGCCGCGGCCGCGGGTCGGAGCGCCGCGACCTCGTCGTGGATCCAGGCGTACGTCCGCTCGCGGCCGTCGCGCAGCGTGACGGACGGCTCCCACCCCAGGCGCTCGGCGATCAGGGCGTTGTCGCTCGAGCGGCCGCGCACCCCCTTTGGCGCATCGAGATCGTAGGCACGGCGGAACCGCACTCCGGCGATTTCCTCGACGATGTCGACGAGCTGGTTGATGGTCACCATCTCGCTCGAGCCCAGGTTCAGCGGCTCGTCAACCTCGCTGTCGGTGAGCAGGCGGGTGCCGAGCACGCAGTCGTCGACGTACATGAACGAACGGGTCTGCTCGCCGTCGCCCCAGATCTCGATCTCCCGCGCGCCGCTCCGCTTGGCCTCGGCCACCTTGCGGCAAATTGCGGCGGGCGCCTTCTCCCGCCCTCCGCTCCAGGTCCCGTGCGGCCCGTACACGTTGTGGTAGCGCGCGACGCGGGTCGCGAGCCCGAAGTCCTCGCTGAAGTGACGGCACATGCGCTCGGAGAAGAGCTTCTCCCACCCGTAGCCGTCCTCGGGCATCGCCGGATACGCGTCCGCCTCGCGAAGACCCGGGTTATCTGGCGTGTCCTGGCGATAGTCGGGATACACGCATGCGGACGAGGCGAAGAAGTAGCGCTCGACTTCGTGCTCCCGCGCCGCCATGAGCAGATGCGTGTTGATGAGCACGGAGAGCATGCACAACGCCTTGTTGTTCTCGATGAACCCCATACCCCCCATGTCGGCCGCGAGGTTGAACACCCGCGTTGCCCCGCGGACCGCGTCGCGGCAGGCGCCGAGATCGCTGACGTCGAAGCGCCGGTTCTCGGCGCGCGAGTCGAGCTGATGCCACTCGTCGAGGGGCTTCATGTCGACGCCCATGACGGAAGCGTGCTCCTCGAGCAGTGAGCGGACGAGATGCCCGCCGATGAAGCCACCCGCTCCGGCCACCACGATTCGTTCGCCAGACATGCGAGCGATCGTACCGGCGGGGGCGAGAGGCGCGTGGCGGGTTAGACCGAGATCCGAGGGAATGTCGCCGACGGGAAGTCGCCGACTGCGCCGTCGTCGCGCAACCCGCCCCGCATCGCTAGCGGTCGATACCCGGGGAGCTGGAGTGGACCCGGTTTGGTGGACTCGTGATGGCTTGCGGTGCTTGGCCGCGAAAGGATGGTGTCCACCGTGCCGAGAACCCGCCCGGCTTACCCACCGGAGTTCCGTCGTGAGGCCGTCGAGCTG
>JAABUS010006147.1_pt1 | contig 14865 bp, 16 predicted proteins | sample 5560161 | NCBI WGS metagenome assembly JAABUS01 (sample SAMN10711885, study PRJNA513376) | rock metagenome | isolation source: Antarctica rocks | place: Antarctica: Victoria Land, Trio Nunatak nord | collected 2016-01-04 | reverse complement strand
GGGGTGAGATCAAGTCAAATTAAAGGCGAGACGAGGCTGTCCTGCACCATGGGGGATTTGATGGGGGGGCAGGAACGTAAGGTAGGACTCGCCGCTCAGAAACCAACGACACTCGATCGTGGAAGACGATTCTTATTTTGGACAATCAGACAAACTGCGGTTCATCGGCCGCGGTGGTATGCTCGATGACATCATTCAGCCACATCTAGTCCATTTTGGGCTTGGATCTAAGCGAGACCGTGGGAAAGTGAAAGTCCAGACGTTTGCCCTAAACATCCGCATTCGAGGGAGTACATTGTGCTTAATAAGTCAAGGTAAACTGTATTCGTTAATAGGCACTGATCCACAAACTGTAACCCAGAAGACTAAGGGCCAGGATCGCGGCCAGAACGAAAACTTAATGAAAACAGTTATTGAACTGTGGCTTGACCCGGACTAGAAGCCATCACATGCTTCCGAGCCATACGAAGGGTATCTTAGTGCATATTAACCGAGACCGTGATTAGGGCTCGTGAGGCTGCTCCCGACTAGGGTCAGAATAAAACCGCTTTTTCTACAAAAAGCGTGTATAATACTTCTTAGCGGCTTTTTTGCTTCGCTTTTTTGGTATCTTATTATCTAAGCATACAAGGGTCATTGATTGAAGGTTACCCTGCTGTCGCTACCTCGCTGTCGTTCGTTCTACTAGCTAACCTGCTTGCAGACCTCTACCTCTCTACCTTCAGCAATGCCTTCGCAACGTGGCGATAGGCCTTTGAACCAGCTCGCCGTCAATAACTTTCAGAAGATAATCATATCTGAAAGGCTTGCTACTGTTCAGTACCGTCACTGTCATAAGATCATGACTCAGAGAGCTACACATCAGCAAATTCATCTAGATCAGTGTGATCAGTACATAAGAAGATCTATAAATTCAAATCATCACTTGATTCAGATCATCTTCGATGCAAATATCAGATCTCTCGTCATCGATGTAGCTAGAAGATTACATCAAACTGCAACAATGACAGTCTACATGTTCAATCTATCATTCAATCACTACGAAAATTCATACATTCAAGCTCATGAGCAAGTCTTTCATTCAAACTACACATCTTCTTTGCACATGACTATGACAGAAGTGCTGTTGAATGAGATCTATCAAAACATGAAGGCAAAAGTCAATTCTTTACTCATTGTCAGTCATCTGAACTTCTTCAGTGATGAAACATGCAATATTTGAAAGAAAAAAGTTATAAATTTATGTGTACACATATCAACAACAGCTACATCAACGAGAGATAAATTTCATTTGAAGACGAAAGTCGAAGTAGTGAAAATCATGAATGCAAAAACACAAGCTCGCTGATTTTTTAATCTCATCATTGACATGTTGCAAAGTCAGTTTTGAAGAATGAATACATTTATCATCAATACATGTTCTACTATGAAGACTTTGTGAAGTGAGCTTGAAGCTTTTGACAAGTTGAAGCACATCTTCTTTATTTCATGTGATAGTCATGAATTGCAGCTGTTGCTTGATGATATTCTGAAGCTTTCATGATTTGTAAAGATTCTAAAAAATGCTTAGTATTATAATTCTAGTTACGCATCTTTATTGATAGCTATGTTAATGACTATTCTGAAAGCTATCATTGATTGCTTGTTGCTAGAACATAGACTTGTTTTGAAGTCAATTTTATTCAGAGTTAACTTATGTTCTTCTGAGTTATATAAATAGTTGACTCTTTTCTTCTAGATACTTTTCTTTCTTAGCATTTATATATTCATTACATTACATTCATATGACTCGCTTTATGCTGACTTCTAACATTATATAAATGCTTCTTCATTACAGACAAAGTGAAATAATCTGCATTGATTTCTTCAAGTGCTTCTGCTAATAATTCTTCAATTCTTTATCAATTTTGATCTAGTAACTTGCGTTCATGCAGCAGCACTCATCTTTCTTCTCTTGTGAGCTAATTCAGTGAGAATAAACAAAAGATTTAAACTCGTACGCTGATCAGTAAATATAAACAAATGATTGAAATCATTCAACTAAATCAAAGATCAGCGAATTAATCATTCATTCAGATTCACAAGAGATTTTTTGAATTTGTTGAACAATCAAACGAAGTCAGTCATAGAACTGCGTGAAGTCTCTATCTTGAGAAGCAAACTCTCAGTGAGTCTGCTTCAATGACATCATCAATGTAATGATCTTCTCATCGCTTTATCTATCAGTGAATCAATTCGTTTATCAGTTCACATGTAACTAGTGAGTCTGCTTCAAAAACATCATTAATGCAATGATTTTCTCATCATTCTATCTATTAATGAATCAATTCATTTATCAGTTTACATGCAATTAGTGAGTCTGCTTCAATGATATTTATTCTCAATGCAATGATTTATCTTTTCATCATTCTACTCATCAATGAATCTGATTATACATTTATGTGCAACTAGTGAGTCTGTTACAATAGACATTTTGATTCTACACAAGACTAAGAAAATACATTCATGTGAACATGAATTGTTGAAAAAGAGAAGTAATGTTATGATTTTAGCTACGTATCTTCATTAATAGCTATGTTGATGACTATTCTGAAAGCTATTGTTGATCACTCATCACTAAAGCATAAACTTATGTCAGAACTCAGATCTATGAAAGTCAGAGTTCTTTAAAGAATAAAGAATAAACATGAGAATTATTCTTCAACGCTATCATTAAGTTCTCAGATGAGAATCTGAGTCTATGAAAATCGAAGTACTGAGTCTACAAGAAACTTTACTGTCGATTCTCAGAAACATTGAGTCTACGAGAATCTTTATTATCGATTCTCAGAGACTCTGAGTCTACAAGAATTTAAGTCACATACAAATTTCAACATTTCATCGATGATAAGAATTCAAGTCACATATGATCTTCAAAAGATCTTGCATGAGTTGCATGTAATTTCGCTGATCTCATCAACAATGCTTGAGCTTAGTCTTCTGAGTATATAAAGAAGAATTTACTTTTATATTTCATAGTTTAGTGTTAACTTTTTATATGAATAGATATTACTAAACTACTATCAAATTTGATCATATTACTTATGTGCATATTCTTTAGTGTGACTGCACATTTCTTGAGCTACTCACAATTTTAACACTTTACTCTATTGCAGAGATAATAGTTCATGCAATCAAAAAAACTAAAAAAAAAACTTGTTAACTTGAACAGCAATTCTTTGAATATGACACTCAATCTTTGTAGCGAATCTCAATTTCTTTTCATTCTCAGAACTTCTGCATTTCTGACTTAAATGATCATCATCACTGACGTTGTAGACATACTCTTCGAGCATCATGATCAAGATACAATGTCTTTTGATGCTGCAATCTCATTTCTTGAAAGTAATATTTGCATGTTTTTCAAGAGCATTGTTTCGTTTACTCTTGTCATTTTCACAGAGTTTGCACTCGCTCTGCTTGATTAAATCTCTTGTAACAATAAAGAGAAGTTTCAATTGAATTCAACGAAGAATCTTGCACAGCATCAAACAATCATCATCAACATCATGATTTCATCAACTTGATCATCTTCTGATTTTGCAAGCGTTAGTTTGAAGAATTTATTAGAGACTTGTCATCGTGCAGCGTTGAATGAAAATATCAGAAGTGCTTGCGTTGATGTAAAAAAAGAAGAGAGACAACGCATGCTGCTTCAGACAAGAATGAAAGCTGTTGAACATGAACTTTCATTCATTACTTTTGATGAAATTCAAAGCATTATCGATGATGTAAAGATCTTGCAGAGACAACAGAATTATTTGAAGATGTGTGCTTGACATGAGATATTGTTCATTGAAAACATCACTTTGTTAAAAGATCTGAATCAAGCATTTTGCACATCAAACTCTGATTACTTTTTAACATGACGAAGTCGTGCATCTGATTGCTTCGAATCGAAGTTTTGCAAAAGAATCATTGTTAAAGTCATAAAGAATTCTTTCGTCAATGATGATTCTTCTAAAAAGAGAGCAATCATCTTTAAAATCATTCTTTCGAATAAGTTTTTAAAAGAGAAGAAGTTCAAGTTCATCATTGACGAGAATCTGAAGTTGTTTCTTAAAAAACTAAAGTTGAACTTCATTCAGATGAACTACATCAAAGACGACGACAAGCTTAATTATGTCACGAAATATGTAAAGATCACAGCTATGCACTATCTTCAACAGATCGAGAAAACTGTCGAGAAGAAAGATTGTAGAATCACATGAGCAAAGTTTCTTAAGACTTTTCAGCAATGCTTGCTCAATGTGAAGTCACTTCAGAATCGAGTGAACAATCTATGAAATGTCATTATAAAAAGAAGTGATCAAACATGCATGTTGTTCTTTCTGAAACTCAACAAAACACATTTTCAAAATCGTGTTAAGATCATGAAATCTGAGAAAGTACTATTGTTCAGATTTCTGAGTGAGTTACTCTTTTCAAACAAAATCAAGCTAATCATACTAACTTTCGCTCAACGAAGCAAGATGTTCTGTTGAGAATTGACGAAGTACATCAACATGCAATATGCTTTGAACTATGCTCAGCAGAGTTGACAGTTGAAAACGAACTCATCTTTCGAGAATCAATCACACAAGAAGAGTTCACAGAGTTCTTTGCAGAAAATTAATAATCAAGAAAAAGAAGAATACTTTGATGATCAACAAGAACAATGAGAATCAGAACTGAGAAAAACAGTCTTTTGAAAGAAAAAATATTGTAGAGTCAGTGAGAAAGCGTGTGTCAGATGCAAATCTAAAGATTACGCAGAGTTGAATTGTTTAAACTCATGATTCATCTTTTCAGAAACTTTCTTCTCAGAAGTTTCTTTTGCTTCTAACAACATTTTCATTGTTGATGTTTTAAGAAAAGATTTAACTCAATAGATTTCTTTCATCTATTGATCGTTCAAGAGAAGAAAGCAACTGAAGAGTACAAAACTCAGTGAATCAACTTGATCAATTAACTGTCTGTTGAACTGAACGTGTTGACAATGCTGAAGAACTTAAACTCAGTCACAACATTATTCATTCTTGTAGTCAAGATCAAGTCAGAATGTCTCAATCTTCTTGAAACTTAAGTCATAATGAACATTGAATGTATGTTAAACGTGATTCATCACAGTCTCGTGAAACGTTTAAATAAGATTAAGAATATTCATTCTTGAAAGTTCATGAAAATTTTCTTCGACGATAAATCGATGCAACTACACGAAACAATACTGCTTGATCTGAACATTCAGAACTTCAATGAAAGCAATTTATGCATCTTGAAGATCTTTATTGTTGTTGAATATGTCTTAAAGAATCTCATGTTAAATCTTTCATTCTTTAAGAAGCATAATTTCATTCATGAGTTTATTCATTAATGCTTATGCTGAAGAATCTTGTGTGCTCAGAATAAAAGAAAGAAACTATCTCATTGAAGAACAGTTTCAGAATCATCTTATGTGATGTTTAATGAAGCAAGACTTGCGTCAAGTCTTTTTGCATGCAATATTCATCAATTTAGTTTTGTGAAAAAAGTCATTCTCAAGTCTTCTTGTTGACATAATCATCAGAAGAAATGAGAAGTTTCAAGCGCTTAATCGACTCAGAATCTCAAGCAACAGAGCATCATAATACACATTCAATCACTTCTAGATGCTCTGTACAACTTTTTGAGTTTCTCAGTGACAGAAGAAAACTTTCGACTCACATAGATTGAAAATACGATAGTCGATTAATTCTTAAATATTTCAAAAGAATTTGCGAATTTCGCGAATTTCTTCACTCAAAAAGTCAAAGTTCTTTCGACTCATGAGTTTTATGATCATATTATTTGCATCAAGAAGAATTGTATTGTTTTTTGAAATTCTTTGTACAATCTTTTTGCAGTCAAACTCATTGTACAAAAGATGTATATTGAGAAACAGCTTCAAGCAGACATGATATGATATTTCATCTTTTCAACTGAGACGCTCATGCTCTTTACATTTAAAAAAGATGAAACGCTGCGATCATGCGTTGATTATCAAGAACTCAATGCAATCATTCTCAAGAATAAATGTTCTTTTTTGCTGATTGATGAAGCTTTTGATCATCTTGCAGATGTCAAGTGATTTATCAAGCTTGACATCAAGAACGCGTTCAACAAACTTTGCATATGAGAAGAAGATGAATGAAAGACAACATTTTGTACAAGATTTGATTTATACAAGTATTTCATGATGCTCTTTGATCTCATCAATGCATTGACTTTCTTTCAGATCTATATGAATCAGACTCTGTTTGAATTTCTCAACATCATTTATTTCATCTATTTGAATGACATTCTGATATTCAGCGAAACTTGCAAGAAACATGTTCATCATGTATAACAAATTCTTGACAAACTGCAGATTCTAAAGCTTTACATCAAGCTCTCAAAATGCGAATTCTTCAAGAAAGAATTATTCTTTCTAGAATATAAAATAAAGAAAAAAGAAATTTCAATGAAGAAGAATTAAGTGCAAATCATTCAAGATTGATCACAATCAAGAATGATGAAAGAGATTTAAACATTTCTCAACTTTGTCAACTTCTATCGTTGATTCATAAAGAACTATTCAAGAATAGCATCATTCTTGATTAATCATCTCAAAACAAGTTTCTTTTCTAACATAAAGAAGAAACGAATTCTTAAAGAACAGATGAAGCAAATTGAATTCATTAACAATGCTTAAAATGCTTTTCAGAAGCTGAAAGTTATCTTTGCTTAAAACATTATTCTTCAGCACTTCAATTTTGCGAAAGTCATAAAATTGAAGATGAACGTCTCTGAATTCGCAAAGAAAGCAATGATGTCTCAACAAATAAATATCACACTCAAGAATCTACATTGACACTCAGTAGTCATCTGATCAAGAAAGTGACAATCAATTGAATAAAACTATGATGCACATGATCAGAAAATGCTGATGATCGTCGAAAGCATGAATCATTGAAAACATTATTTAGAAGAGACTTGACATGAAATAAAGATAATCAACGATCATGCAAATCTTCAACACTTCATGACAACAATCAAGCTTTTTTGCAGACAGATGAAGTGAATCAACAGATTTACTGTGTATAACTTCAAGATTTTCTATCAAAAGAAAGTGAGCAACTTTGTTGATAACTCGTCAAGAAGACTTAACTATGAGAAAGATATTGATGCAGACAAGAGAGAATTCACTCGTGATTTAACATACATGAGAAAACTCTTGAAGAATCTTTTGAATCAGTCAACGTCAATGCTCATTGTCTTCACTCGACAGTTCAAGACTCTGAGCATCAAGAATCATGAAAGAATAGTCATCAGATCATTTGAAAAGATCATCAATTTATCAGCATCAGTGAAGAGAATCAGAGAAGTTTCTTAGACTTTGAAGAAACTCTCGACTGCTGACAAGAAGTCTCAATGATGATTTCAAAACATCATTATTTCTCGTCAGAAGAACATTTGCTTTCGCAAGAACATCAAGTCAAGATTTACTACTGTTGCTGAGACTTAAGAAGATGTCAATCTTCACAAGAACATTGAGTCAAGATCTACTACTGTTGCTGAAACAAAAAAAACGTTTGCTTTTGCAAGAACATTGAGTTAACATTTACTATTGTCGCTGAAACTAGAAAAAACATATGTCTTTGCAAGAACATCATGTTGACATTTATCATTATTGCTGAGACTGAGAAGAATGTCATTCAGATGAGATGAAAACGCAGAAGAGCAAATTCTTCTATTGAAGAAAGTGAATGTTTAATCATAAATCAGAGCAGAGATTTGATCATATGTTGTTTTGCTAGAAAGAATGAATGTTTGATCATGAGTCAGAGCGAGAATTCAACTATATATTGTTTCGCTGACAAAAGCAAATGTTTGATCATGAATCAAAACAAAGTTTTAACTATGCATCATTCTGTCAAGAAGAGCGAATGTTTGATCATGAGTCAGAGCAGAGAATCGACTATACATTGTTCTGTCGAGAAGAATGAATGTTTGATCATGAGTTAGAGCAGAATCTTGACTATGCATCATTCTGTCGAGAAGAGCGAATGTTTGATCATGAGTCAAAGCAGAGATTCAACTATGCATCATTCTATCAAGAAGAATGAATGTTTGATCATGAGTCAGAGCAGAGTTTCAATCATGCGTCGTTCTGCTGAGAAAAGCGAATGTTTAATCATGAGTCAGAACAGAGATTCAACTATGCGTCGTTCTGCTGAAGAAATGAAGAAAGCTTTATTCATGAAAGAGAAAGTGAATGCATCAGAGAGTCATTTCATTGCGATTTAAAATAATTCAGATGAGACAGATGATACAGTCTTAAAGTCTATAAAAATTCATAAACACTTCAATTTATTGATATGAAATGATGTTCTGATCTCAAGCTTTGTCAACTTTGCAAGCTACTTTTTCAAAAGTTTGACTTGATTGATTTGCAAACAGCAGAAAATGAATTATCTCATCATCACAATACAAAAGTTAATGAAAAAGAAAAACTTAAGCATGCATGATACAGAGATTGACTTCAGCATCTTCATGATCAACTGATTGAAGAAAATCACAAATGACATCATGATATTTCAAAAATTTATTTATGTTTCTGCATAAAATGAATTTAAAGCAAAGATTATGAGACGACATCATGATAACTGTTACGAGCGTATCAAGACTGAATAAAGCTAGTCAGTGTCTTTAGCTCAGATCTGACTCAGATCTGACTCAGTCTCTATTTTCTTTTCTCAACATCTCTTTGTTCAACATCATCTTTCTTTCTACATCACATTTTACTCGTGTCACAAACACATTTTCTTCAAGCTTAGCGCAGTCTCTGAATATTACTTAAATAAAAGCTCTTGTACTCATCTTCTTCTGTATTTTTAATATTCAGTTATAGCTATCTTTAAAGATCAAGCACTATTCAACTCTGACTTTCGCTGATTGACTCATCTAGACACGATTCTGACATTATATTAAGAATTCGTTAATCACATGATACTGATCTCATTACTCATTCAACATACTCGTACAGACAGAACAAGTCTAAAGAAATTCATTTATCTGATGATCGATGCAATTGAAAGACTGAACAACACTAGAAAGTTTGATAGAATCAACGATGAGACTGTTTGAATCGCTAGACAACTTATCGCTCACTAAGTATGCAAAGTTCACTCGATCAAGAGAATCAACTCATTCTCATGAAACAGACGAGTGAAAATAAGCTGTTCAACTCGATTAAGAGAATCGATGATAAAGAATCTTCGTGAATTGCTTGAGAATCATTCAAAAAACTCACAAATCAAAAATATCTTTCTAATCAACAACATTCTTTCCTGAAGATTAAACACTTGATCATACGTCTTCATTAATACTGTCGAGCATCGTCATTCGCTTGATCTTGTTCTTTCTTCAAATTTCACCATGTCAAAACGTTCATCTATCGAAGAACATTTCAAAGAATTTCGAAGTCGCTTTTCTCAAACTTCTGAGACTGATTCATCAAAACTTTCTAGTGCTGAATCATTCATCAATGAAGACGACGAGTCATTCGCTGAAACAGTAATATCTTCTGTTTCTATCGAAAACTGAAAGACTTGATGCATGATTCTCGACAGAGAAACAGATCGACTCAACGAGCTGAGTAAACAACGAGATGACGAAATCAAAGAGTTGAAGACTAGACTTCAAACTAAAGAAATCACTTCTTCTGATTTCATCTACTCTGAGCGTTCTAGATCTCAGAAAATACCTGATTCTCTCTGATTTACTGACGAAAAGAATTCTACTTGGGAAAACTGATACGACAAAATTCAGAATAAACTAGAGATCAACGTTGATCTCTTTTCAAATGAATGAATCAAACTGAGCTATGTACATTTCAGATTATTTGATGACGCAGCTAATGTCGCTCAATCTAGACGCGAACGTGACTGTGTCAATTTCTATAAGATTGTCGATGATCTTTTGAAAGAACTAGCTGAGTTGTTCAATGATTCAGATAAGAAAGTTAACTTTCGTAGAAAATACTACAACTTGATTCAAGAATCAAAGAAGTTCAGCGAGTTCTACACTCAGTTTCAACGATTATCTTTCTATCTGAAGTATCACGAAAAGCAACTGATCATTGATCTGAAAGATAAAATAAATCTTCGTCTTCGATTCATTTGAATAAATCAATTAGTTCAACCTGATTCTCTCAAAGAGATTTATTTCTACCTGATTCATTTGAATAATGATCAGCGAGTCATTCGAGAAATCAAGAACAAAGTCAATCTCATCAAACGCGTCAATGATCTGTCAAAGATCATCTTTCATAAAGCTGTTGTTACTCAGTCAGTCAATTATTTAAAATCTGATCATCTAAAGTCGCGTGACGCGATTTTAACTAGCGTCAAAGAAGCAGACGTTTTAGTCGAAATCTGTTTCATATGTCATAAATCAGATCATAGCTTTAGAGAGTGCTCTGATCGATCTATCAGAATCAATGCAGTGAACAATGAATACGATCGTTTCGAGTTTAATTTCAATTCGAATTTCGATTCAAAAAACTAGTCATCTCTTCAAAAGTCATCAAAGAGATAAAGATTATATCTTTGTGCAAACTAGACGAAATTCTATCAGAAGAAAATTACTTTGAAAAGTCGTTTCTAATTGATGCTCATCTCATCTCGCAGAATCAATTCTTCAGCCTTCGTTCGCTAATAGACAGTGATTCAGTCGCTCATACGCTCATACACGCTAACTTAGTCAATAAAGTATACGAGAAACTAGAAATTCAATTTATATCTTTGATAAAAGAGAAGCTAATAAGAGATTATGATGAGAAGATATCTAAGAAGATCATCACTCATAAAATTCTACTCAATCTCATCATCGAAAGTCATAAGAAATTGACTGTATCAATGTTGATAGCTGATATCAATCATCATGAAGTCATATTGAGTAAGCTCTGAATGAACAAAAACGAAATATTACTGAATATGCAAAACGACGTCATTGTTGTTTCAAATTAATTGAATACTTCTATTTCGATTTTTTCGATTTCTCTCAATTCAAAGCACTCAAGTTGATTGCGATCAACTTCGTCTTCTTCAATCACTCAGACTAAGACTTCTATGATGCTCAAACGACTTGTTTCAATCACTGCTCAGAAAGAGTTATTCTCGATTTGAAGCATAGACGCAGCTTCATTCAAAACACTGTTGAATCATTCAAAGAAGAATCAAACTGAAGTCTTTGCTCTATTCATGACAGACATCAATAGAAAAATCACGTACAATACTCAGTGCGATTTGAACGCTCTAAACATCTCTTCAATCAATGAAACGACTCAGAATTTGAAAGATATTAAAGCGAAGCTGTCATCAAAATATCATGAGTTTCTAGATGTTTTTGATCGAGCTCAATTGAATAAACTACTCTCTCATCGCTTCTATGATCATAAAATCGAGCTCATCAGTGATTCAACGCTCTCTCGCTGTCGAGTCTATTGAATGTTCTCTGTTAAACTTCTAAAGATAAAGAAGTACTTAAACGAGAATCTGTCGAAGAAATTCATCACTTCTAGTCAGACTCTCTATTTCTTTCTCGTTCTATTCATTCTTAAAGCAAATGAAGATCTTCGATTCTGCGTGAACTATCGAAAGCTAAATGTCATTTTCAAAAGAAATAGATATTCTCTATCGCTGATAGACGAGATCATTGATAAAATAGTGAGTTGCAAGCATCTGACTAGATTGAACATCATATCAGCGTTCAACAAACTTTGAATGCATCTTGATAACGAGAATTACATCACTTTTATCACTGCTTTAGAAGCATATAAATACAAGATGCTATCATTCAAACTGACTAATGAATCAATCTTCTTTCAGCAATATATGAATGATGTTCTATGAAACTTTCTGAACGACTTTTGTCAAGTCTATCTAGATGACATTCTCATCTATAGCAAAACGAGAAAGAAACATAGAGATCACGTCAAACTAGTATTGAGTCGACTACGCGAAGCTGAACTGCAGATGAATATTCGAAAGTGCGAATTCAATGTAGAAGAGACTGTCTTTCTAGAAGTCATCGTATCAGAACTAGATCTTCGTATGAATTCAAGCAAAGTGACAGTCATAGTCAGCTGAATCACTTCGACCAATCTAAAAGAAATTCAGAGCTTCGTGAAATTTGTTAACTTCTATCGTCGTTTCATTAAGAACTTCTCGAAGCTAGTCAAATCGTTCACTCAGCTGACTAGAAAGAACACATCTTTTGTTTGAAACAAGATCTGTATTCAAGCCTTTGACAATCTAAAGAAACAAGTCAGCTCGATCTCAGTACTTCGTCACTTCAATCTCAAACGACAAGCTATTCTGAAGATCAATGCTTTGAACTATGTAAAAGGTGAAATACTATCTCAGTACGATGACGAGAAAGTTCTTCATTCGATGATCTTCTACAGTAAAAGCATGATTCTCGCTGAAATCAATTATCACATCTATGACAAGAAATTGCTAGTTATTATTCAATGTTTCGAACACTGACGACTTGAGCTGAAGTGCACTGAACTACTCATTCAGATATTCATCGATCATCAAGCTTTGAAGATCTTCATGAAAAATAAACAGTTGAGTCGATGACAAGTCAACTATCTGAACATTCTGTCAAAGTTCAACTTTCAGATCATCTTTAAATCAGGCAAAATGAATACTAAAGTCGATGCTCTAACTTGAATGTCTTTAGCGAACGTCTCTGAATCAGCTCAACGACTTGAAGATCATTTTCAGACTATTCTGACTCTCGATAGAGTTGATGTTCTACTCGTTGAATCGAAAGCAAATCTCTATCAGCAAGTATGTATGATCAATCAAACGAATGAGCTTTGCAACGAATATAGACAAGCTATGAACGAGAACAAGCTCAAATTTCATATCACTAAATTGAAGAACTGCGAAATCATTGACAGCGTTCTCTTTAGAAAAGGCTTACTGTGAGTCTCTGAGAACATGCACACGAAATTACTACAAGAAGTGCATGATCAATCTTCAATCTCTCACTTCGACAATAAATGAATCATCAATCTAGTTCAGCGTTTCTACTATTGATCAGATCATTGAGCTACTATTTGACGATACATTTGAAACTGTCATGCTTGTCAGCGAAGCAAAGTCTCTAGAGATAGCATCAATGAACTTCATCATTCTCTTTTGATTTCACAGAAACGCTGAAAAGATATAGCTATGAACTTCATCACTGAACTATCTCTGTCAGAAGACTATAACGTCATTTGCACAATCATATGTTGTCTCATCAAAGAACGTCACTATGTTCTCTGTCATTGAGAAGATGATGACATCTCAGTTGAAGAAACGGTTTGAATCATGCTATGAAACGTCTATCGACTGCATGATTTACTCAGTTCTATTGTTTCAAACAGAGACTCTCAATTCATATTGACTATGTGAAAGAGTCTTTGCAAGCGACTGAGAATCACAGCTAGTCTATTCACAGTCTATCATTCGAAGATCAATGATCAGACGAAACGAGTCAATCAAGACGTTGAACGCGAACTTAGAATCTACTGCAATTACATGCAGAACGACTGAGTCAAATGAATATCTATGATGAAATTCAGCGACAATTTCAATATCTTCTCAATCATCTCAATGATTTCTTTCTACTTCAATAAAGATTTTCACTCTCGAATGAGTTTCGATTCAGATACAACTGACTACGAAATCACTCATGAACGATTGAAAGCTAGAAAAGCAGATGATATTGTCATTTAAATGAAAGAGCTACTGAGCTTCGATCATCAACAATTGAAAAAGATGAAGCTGATCATCGAAGCACAGATTAATAAACATAGACGAGACGTCATCTATGAGATAAATGACTGAGTTTGACTATTCTTCAAAAACGTCAAAATCATGAGATCATGCAAAGATTTGAAAGACAAACAACTAGAATTGTATCAGATCACTGTCAAAGCGAGAGTCTTCTATCATCTTTGTCTATCAGTCAGCATGAAGCATCTGCATTCAATGTTCAGCTCAAAGCTACTGCAATCGTATTCAGAAGACTCTTTATCAGAACAGCATGCAGAATCTCTCAGATTCATCATTATTGATGATGATGACGATGAACATTGAGAGATAGATGACATTCTGAACTTCAAACACTATCGAGATCGAATACAGTACAAGGTCAAATGAAAAGATCTAAATAAAGACGATGAATGATACTATGTTGATAAAGATGAATTCGATGACTTCGAGAAAGTTTTGAATGAATTTCATATGTTATATTCAAGAAAGTCACGCTAGTATCGAAATAACTCAATAAAAAAGCAAGCAAACGAGCGACATTCATGCAAACATGAATTTTCGAAGAAGAAAGTAATGTTACGAGCGTATCAAGACTGAATAGAACTAGTCAGTGTCTTTAGCTCAGATCTGACTCAGATCTGACTCAGTCTCTATTTTCTTTTCTCAACATCTCTTTGTTCAACATCATCTTTCTTTCTACATCACATTCTACTCATGTCACAAACACATTTTCTTCAAGCTTAGCACAGTCTCTGAATATTACTTAAATAAAAGCTCTTGTACTCATCTTCTTCTGTATTCTTAATATTCAGTTATAGCTATCTCTAAAGATCAAGCACTATTCAATTCTGACTTTCGCTGATTGACTCATTTAGACACAGTTCTGATAATAACTTTCTTGCAGAACATTTTAATTCTTGATGATGTTTAAAGCTTATTCAATGAATCTTCAACTGATTGTTTACAAATAAGAACATTAAGAAATACTGCAAAATTTGTAAATCATGTCAGCAAC
>JAABUS010006146.1_pt1 | contig 14869 bp, 17 predicted proteins | sample 5560161 | NCBI WGS metagenome assembly JAABUS01 (sample SAMN10711885, study PRJNA513376) | rock metagenome | isolation source: Antarctica rocks | place: Antarctica: Victoria Land, Trio Nunatak nord | collected 2016-01-04 | reverse complement strand
CATGCATCTGGAGTCCCCTGACTGATTGTGCACCCTGATTTTGTAGCTAGGGCTCGAAATGACTGCAACAATGGTCACAAGTTGCTACTTGCATGCAACACATGGATAATCAAACTCAGCAGCTTATGTATACGTACACGCACTTGGCAAGCCAGTGACCCCTCACTCCAAGCATTGACTGCATGTGCATAATTTTTTGCTGAACTCTGAAGTACGTTGCTAGCTAGCCAACCCCGAACTGAAACATGGCAATATAGTGGGCAGTGGAGAATGTGAGACTTTTTAGGAAATTGCATCTATGCGTAGACAGCTGGCTCACAATTGCTGAGCTAGACATCCATGTATATATTGTTGGCGATGCTGCGATTAAGAGCATTCAGGAGGCCAGGTCTGGCACCTGGTCGACGTCATGCTGCAGATACTGTACCTGTCTACCCACAGCCTGTGCACGGGGCAAGCGTGCCATTGTGATTGCGCTGTCGAGGGTAACAGATTTCAGTATTCTTGGTCAAAACTGATTGAATCGAGCATGTGATGTCGGTCAAAGGTGATAGGTCAAGATCGAGCCATCTATGCGCTGCGCGATTTATTAACTCCGCACTAAACCGTGGGTAAAACACCTCCCCACTGAGCAGCTGTACAGAGAGCAGGACATACATAGCCGGGGTTCTTGCACTGTTGCACCTGGCTCCCTAAATCTGCGATCATGTTGATTGCCGGCAAGCGCGGTAAGTGCATCCGCTGATAGCTTTGGACCCAGCAAAAGCTGTTGTCAAGCTTTGCAATGCTAGACGACCGCTTGCCCGTGCTGTTGTCGTGGCAAGCGCACGTGCCTTGCAGTGAGCCAAGTCACCACCTCAGTCCCTCAGCTTGGTGTCAAGGCTTCACCCTGCCTGCATGCACGTTCTGGAACACAGACTTTGAGCAAAACCGCCTTACGCAGCGTGCAGACTTCTGCTTGGGTAGGGCCCCAGTGATCAAAGCTCTAAGGTCTTGCATGTGAAAGAACGTCTCATGTGAGCAATGTTCTGCAGTTCAACTTTGGCAAACCCAAAGCACCGCCAGCCAAGATAGCAAGAGAAACAGTCATCCCAGAACCCTCCTACTCCCTTCCCATAGGTTTGGCAGGTATACATTTCCATGCTCCTGGTCACTGGAGAGAGCTTCAAGCACTTCTGTGTTGTATATTGTTGGCTCAGCAAACATTGCAGACATTTGGCATTGCGCCTAAATGTGTCAACTGAAGCTGTGAGTTTTATGTACTTGTCAGCAGCCCACCTTGGCTGCACAGGAAACTGTGGCAAGTCTTGCTGCAGCCTGCTAACAAGCCACTTCATCAAGTCACTCTATGCCTCCTTCTAGCTTTGAAGCAACCAGCAGTTATGCAACGCAGGCATTGCTGGATTGTCTGGCTTGGAAGGTAACTTGGCCCTGGCAGGCGTCACAGGATTCCTAGGAGCCTTCCTTGCTTTCCAGGTATGGTATACGGTCTTCATGGCCACCTTTCAAGGTGAAAAATGCATTGTAATGAATGCATCATAAGAAGTCATTCACTGCTGGATGTGCACTGCTGCATCGACAGTTCACTTTTGCGACAGACCCTTGTCAACAAGTTGTGTGATGAAGAATGTGGTCATGAAAATGAGCAAATGCTGTGTTGCCTTCATGACAAAAGGACATTGTGAATATGTATCCATTGAAACCTCTACGCGACTATCAACAAACGCCTTAGGGACCCGGTCTGACCTCAAAACGTCTCTGAGGGACCTCTTGCTTGCGCAAGACGATGTTTTTCAGATTTGATGCTCAGGCATGATCAGCGTTGGTGACTACAGTATGCATGGCAAACAGTTTGTGTCAAAGACATTTGCAGAGTGCAGGTTGACACACCCAAAACATTTTACATGCATGGCGCCGCTGACCCGACAGCTTCCTATGCTCCCTCTGCTGTAGTGCTCTGACTACTGCCTTGCCTGCTGGACAGGCGTCCAGAGTGCAGTTTGTGTTTGATGATGAAGCCCTTGAAGTGCTGATCAAGTCCAAGGACGACAAAGCAGAGGAGTCAGAGAACAAGTTTGTGGGAGGGCAAAACAGGTGGAATTATGATGCCTTCACCAACTGGGAGTTCTGGTGGAAGAAGTTTCCAGTGCTGGTGTACTTCAAGGTGTGCAGCATCAACGCTTCATGTGGCCCTTGGCACCATTGCCGCAACATTTTGTTTACTACCTTGATTCAGAACACCAAGTGGGTCTGCATGGGAATAAAGTATGTAAAGGAAGGCTTCGCAGCATGGCTCACAACTGCCATGATGCCACTGCAGCTCACCAATTGACTTATAGCATCATGACAATCAGTTGCCCATGCAAGATTCACAGGCATCTTGGCTGTCTTCTTGCTTTCCAGTCTCTGTGCAACTGTGCACAGCTGACAGCACACTCAATTCCAGTGTTTGAGGTGTCAAGTGTCATTTGTGGGCTGTGAATCATCATCCGACAGGCTTTCTGCAGGTCCACAACAGGACCAGCAGCAAAGTAAGCACTGCTGCACAGATGCCTTTAGTGTGCTGTATAGGAAACCCAGACAAAGCCTGAGGGACAGATACATTTCTTCCCCGTGCTGTTCAAGGGAGATCAGCTGTACAATGTTATGGCAGAGAGGTGTGGCTCCTCCCAAAACAGCGGTCCCACAGATGAGTGATTTGTCAGCATAGAATATGAGGTGAACTGGGGTCTGATGCCAGCCACGAGAAGAGCCACTGACTATGCGCCAGTACTGAGTTGCAGTGTGTCCATTTAGCAACATGCACAGTGTGTGCAACAATTTGCTGTTTGTCACAAGATTCTCCCATCCCAGCAGGAACTGTGCCCATCACTGCCATAGTTGAAAAACTAGAGAGTGCTTTGGTTTTACCAAGTAAGCAACACTGTCACTGTTGCATCTGAGCTGGGAAGTGGTGGCAAGTAGTATGTTGAGAACCAACTGACTTGATGATGTTGGGCTGAACAAGAGCAAATTACATATGGCTTACAAAGGTCACTTTTTTTTCTTGTCTTTGTCCTTGCCCTTCTTGTCCGGCTCAGCAGCTTCTGCAGCCTTCTTTGCAGCTTCCTCTGTGAGTTCCTTCCTGCAGACTTCAATTGTATGACAACAAGAGCATGCAACATAAACGTGATGATTGCGCAAGCACTGCATGCTACGTGATGCACCATGCCAGCTGCAGACTGACACAGCGAGTCAGGCACAATTTGTCATGCTGTGCTGGTCACAACTCGAAGGCGCTTGTTCCTTTTGTGTGCAAACTATAGCAAAGCTACTGCATTTAGCATTGAAACCTACTTCCTCACTTCCCAAGCTATCTCATCTTCCTCAAGGACCTTGATGTCACGATGAACGTGGTCAGCCTCAGACACCCTCTTGTACCTTGCATGCAGCGCATAATAATAATAATAATTAAATTGCTTTCCAGCTCATGATGAGCTAGGTACGTGCAGGACAATGCAGCGCATGTATCAAAGTATGGTGTCATGGTTGCAGGCCACAGTCATGGAAGCAAGCAAAACTTCACGAAAATGATTGACACTTACCCGAGGTCACTCAAGTGCCCAGCAGCCAGCTGTGGCTCGAGTGGTGCTTCTAAGCCAGAGCTGTATGCAACCCACAGTCTAGCAGTCTCTGGCTGAGAGGCCTCAACTAACCTGGCCATAACAGGCAACTTCGGTTAGCAATGTCTGGGTGATCATAGCTAGTTGCAGAAAGAGGAGGCTGGATCGAAGAGACTTACTTGACGCCGATGACGGTCCCTGTGATACCCAGGGGGGTTCTGATGACGTCCATCAACTGCGTGAAAGCAGCAACTGTCGCTCTCAAATTCTGTCACAACTTGCTGATCGACAGGAAAGTAGTGTACCTTGAAGCCAAAAGGTGCCAAGTCCTCATCAGCCGTCAGGAAGGCAACTTTCTTTGCCTGTATTGCAATAATATGAGAGGTCGCAAAAGGCTTAATGTCATCAAGCTGGGTATAACAAGACTTGCTGCATTGCTTACCTTGCCTGAAGCTTTGCGCTTACCCGGCATCTCCCTCAGCTGACTGCTAGGCCATACATTGGATTAGACTTGACACTCTTCGCCAGGGGCTTCTGTACAGCAAACGCCCTTTGGTCAAGGGCTTGGCCAGCATAGCCTGCTCGACATTTAGATGCTGTTCGCTTCCGAGAGGTCAAAGCGTGCGCTATCGGGTGCTAGCGCCTAACAGAGAAAACAGAGCATGGCTTCAACCTTGGACGGCAAATGATATGAAGTCTGTACGACCTGCTGCGACACGGACTATACACCCTGTTCACCGGTCTTGCGAGCTTGCCACTTTTGCTTTGCGAGCACACGGCCCGGCGCTCGTTCCTGTGCCTGCCTGACTGAAGACACAGGCGACAGCTTGAGGCTCGAAGGCCTGTGTTGTTTATAAAGCTTATCGTGAACCACTACTTTGCGTCTGCATATCAAATAGGAACATACACTTCCAACACGGGCTCACTCAGCCGGTCAACATGTCAGCGATGCAGCAGCTGAATGATGACGATGCAGCTGAGGTGTGTTGAAGTCAAATGACTCGACCCAGTCCCTTCCTGCTGTCTACCTCAAACAAGAACTGCTAGATCCAAATGTTCAAGCCTACAGGAGGGGTCTGCTTCAGAGTACACAGAGCAGGATAGCGAGCCTCAGTGGGTACAAGATGACAACACCGCCGCTGGCACTCGTGGTATGCCAGTCTGCAAACAGCCTGCATATGTATGGCAATCGTAGTACACTGTACTAAAGCATAAGCTGTGCACAGGTTTTGCACTGCCAGCACAAGATCAGCGCAGCAGTGGCACAGGTGAGAAGCCCATAATACTGATCACAACAGTGGACATAGGGGAGGGTCGCACTGACCAGATTACTCTCAGGGAAGGAGACAGCCCACAGGTACAGTAGCTGACAGTAGCAGGCATGCAACACTTCCATGCATCTTCCTGACAGCTCAAGAAAGACTTATGCAGCAGCCCTATCTTGCTGTCCTCTTCGTGCATGGTCTTTGGCCTCCTGCGTACTATTTGCAAGGCTGCAGCAGCATGCTGCATGCATGTTCAGCAAGGTACAGACGTGTCTTCTCACTAAATAATCAGGCAAGATTATAACTCTCCATTGCCAATGACAGTCCACATGTATGCTGTCGCAGCTGCGCTTCTACAAAGGCATGAGCTCATGCTGCACTTTGCCTGTTGTGTCATGAACAAGGTGGCGTCTATACATGTGTAGGATGCGGCGCTGGCGTTTTGCCAGGGACATGCACTGGACAAGGGTATTGCTGGGCCACTTGCCCGCCACATACAGGGTAATCTAGACAGAGCTCGGCATGATGCGCTTGCACAGGTCAGTCCACCTGCAGGGCAGCCACAACCCAACAACACAGGATACTGCAAATGGCCATCAGCACACATGACAAGCATCTGTCACTCAGCATCATGCCTGTGGAAACATCCTGCATAGGCTGCAGTGCTGGGCAATGCACATGCAGCTCACAACAGGATCAGCACTGCTGCAGTGCATGCGCTGTCGACCTTGCCCTGCAGCGTGTCAGTAATCTATAAGAATTGTCAGCAGCAGCAAAAGCACTCACGCAGCAGCACAATGAGGGCTCACAGCTTTTCCGACATAAGAGGGCATATAGACTTGCTTTTTGAGCCCCATGTCAAAGCATATTGTCAAGCAGTTGTGATGCATGCAGACACAAGCAGCAGCTTCTCAGCAGCAGCCCACACGCAGTCAGGTGGGATCAACTGGGGTCCCCATGCCTGCCTCCAGGGGCGCCAAGAAAGCAGCGCAGGCGGGCAGGAAACCCAGCTTCCGAGCTGGCTCCCCTGAGTTCCTCAGCTCAGCTGAGTACCGCCGAGCAGGTGAGTTGCACATCCTGTGTGCAACTCTAGGTTTGTGCATTGTGACCACACCTGGCAGTTGGCATATATGAGGCAGCTTACATTGCTGTGCTGCCTGCACGCAATGTGCATGAGTGCAACAACATGCAAAAAGATTGATGTTGACAACTGCAAGACCAAATGTGTTTGAGACACAAGCAACAGAGGTTGGCAAGCAGGACCTAACACAACAATGCACGGCCTAAACACAAGCACATGCACATGCATAGATGCATGAACACAAGGCCAAGCAGCCTTGCAGACCTGGGCGTGTACAACACTGCTGAACATCCAGATGATCGACCAGACAGATATATGCACATGTCCAATATGAACATGCATGTCATCTTTGCGCAAAGCCAGGTGTGCATTTGAGCATCTGCTATGTGTACAATGTGTGTGACTGCAATATTGGGTGGTTGCAGCTGCTGCCCAGAGTCAGCCTTATCTGTATGAGCCCAACAGGGGCAGCCAGGCACAGCCCTCCACTTCCCAGTCAGCCCCCAAGGGCAGGAGCGTCTATGACAGGCACGACAACATCTTCACTTTCATCGCACCCAGGGTGTTCATGCCAGCTGTACAGCATGCCTGCATGACTAGGACCCATGTAGATGCCTCAGAACAAGTGGCATGGAATCACATGCTTGCAATGTACACGTCCTAACAACCTTGCTCCACATGAAATGGCATTGCTGTGCATGCTGCCTGCATGACAAACCTCACAGCCCATGCCCCTTTTACGTTGATTCATCATCTCTGTGGTGCTGAGCATTTGGATTCCTTACATTCAGTCTATGCAATGATGTGCCTGTTATGTTATTGGCAAATATTGTCAACCATCATGAAGGCATGATGCACCAGCAAAGCAGCAATATGCATGCATGGGTAACCTTGTTCATAGGCTGTACAGCCTTACTATGTTGAAGTTGGTCAGACCGTGCTTACATGAATGCTACATTGGTATACTGCAGGCTGTATAGTCACGCTACCGAGAATCAGGCCAAGCTGGCAGAGGCAAGAAGAGCCAGGGATGCAGAGACCAATTTGAATGCTCAGGCCAGCAGGCACAGCATGACTTGGGTCAGCCAGGAGCTGACTAAGGGCAGGAACAATGGAGAGTACAGTAACTATGGGGAGCGACTGTATGTTGAGGGGATGCTTGAGCATGAAAAGAAGAAAGCTGCGGTAAGGCTCAGTCACGCAGCAACATGTACCTGACGGAAGCAGGATGTACACAACAAGAAAAGCTGCCGTGAACACAGTTGATTAATTGCCAATGTTGAACCATCCACCAGAAATTAGTGCAATGTTGGCACTATCCCACGCTATCCCACTCGCATGCATCACACTGAGTGCTTGTTGTCAGAACTGTAACGTACAGGAGTACATCACTGGCTGTGCATGATATTATGCTGATAGCACATCACTTTTCTGCTTTTTTGAACTCGTATTTCAGTCATCAATTCATCAAATGGCCATCAAACGCAATGCAATGCTTTCACTGCCTGAAAAATGTCAAGAACATCACATGCAATTTGCAAAGTCTGTATGATGCTGTCACGAAGTACATGGGTCGTAAACTGCACAAGACTGCAGTCTGCATGCCATGTAGGCTGAGCTGGCTCAGGATGAGAGGGAAGCTGCTGAGCTGGCAGGTGTCACATGGCAACCTGAGATTAGTAAGATGGCGCAGACCCTGCAGCGGCCGGATGCTGACGAGGACTCTTTCATGAGACTCACGCGCACTCGCACCAACAAAACTCAGGTGGGACACGTTAAGAGGATTTCTTGTAGGCTGTGTGTATCACTGCTGTGGTCTATACCACCACGCCAGGGTTTGCTCCCTGAACTAACCCCAAACCACAGAAGATGCCTCCTCGTGGTGGTTGAGTCAGCCCTTGTGGTAGTTGAGTCAGCCCTTGTGGTGGTTGAGTCAGCCCTTGCAAGGCTCTCACAACCTAGATGCTTCGAGAAAGCTGAAGCCAAAGGCTGCCATGGACACAGTTCAGCGTTGAACGCATAGCCAAAAACTGTAATGCGCATGTTTTCATGACATGCCTTTTGCACATCCCCCAACAGCTGCTGACCCATAGTGTGAGTCCCGGCAGATAGTACTGAGCAGGTGATACAGAGATGCCCTGGCAGATGGTACTCAGATGCCCTGGCAGATGGTACTGAGATGCCCTGGCAGATGGTACTGAGATGCCCTGGCAGATGGTGCTGAGATGCTCTGGTACTATTGCTACCAGTGTGATGAGCCCTACCTTTACCACTGCTTGAAGAAGGCTTTCACTAAGCCCTGTCGCATTCAAAGTGTCAAGTACAGATTCACCTACAACCTGCAATTTACTTTCACTACTGCAATCATGACCACTGTCGCAGGAGCGATTGGCCATGCTGAAGCAGCAGCAAGAGGAGGCCGCGTCGCGTGAGTGCACCTTTCACCCGGTCATCAATCACCGCAGTGACCGCCTCATGGCAGAGCGCAGTGAGGTACTCAGGGTAAGGCCTCATGCTTTGTAACACCTTGTATGTTCGTATCATACGACAGGTGTTCCCATGGTAGATCACATCAACACAAGCTATTGCTGGTACGCTGGCTGCCGGTTGCATGCATGGATGCATGCATGCATGGATGAATGAATGGATGAATGAATGAATGAATGAATGAATGAGTCAATGAGCGAGTGAATGAACTGCAATTGTCAAGTTTTGAGCTTGTTGTGCATGATCAGTAGTGCTGGGATAAACATTTGGCTGCAGCTGCTGCTGTGAGACATGGCCTAGCTCCCTTTAATGATGACACAAACAGACCAAATCTCCAAAATACCGGATGGCTGAGCATTGACAATTGGACGCGTTAGCGAAAACAGTTTATTCAGGTTTCCGTCATTATAGTCATTTTACTGTTTTTCTCCTTCGCAAACAAGGCAATGTTGAGGGAAATTCAAGCATTCCATTCTTTCTAATTCTATGTCAAGATGCTATTCTGGCGGAAGTTGCGAAATGATATGCCTGGGTGATTATCAGGCTGTGGCCATTTCGCAAAGCCTTAGATATCTCCTCGGAGTAGGAATGCCTGGCACTACTCCCTGGGTCTTCTCATTTCAGATTTGCAGTACGAAACGGGCGTCTCGCTGATAACGGTCACGTTACTGCATCCCCATAAGGCTGACATGCTGTGTGCTTTGTGGTGCAGGAGCATCAGATCGCAGCTCATGAGCAGCTGTACCAGGATGCAATCCGCAGGCGCCTGCGTCAGGAGGAGATGGCACACTGGTTCCCGGAGGATGTGACCTTCCAGCCCACCCTTGAGACTGGCGGCCATCATGCTGACAGTGCCAAGGTCATGGCTGACCCCACGGTCAACGTCTCTGACAGGTCAGCAGTCTTTGTGGGTGACTACATGGCCAATGTCTCTGACAGGTCGAAGATTACTTGTGACGTACTGCGGCCAAGAATGCTGCCGATGTTTGTGGGTGACTCCATGATCAATGTTCTCAACAGGTCAGCAACCTTTGTGCATGGTCCATGTGTGTGCATGGTCAACGTGGCTGAGGTCAGCAATTGTTGTGCATGGTCAATGTGTCTAGCAGGTCAGCCATGTTTGTGCATGATCATTGTAATTGGCAGGTCAGCCATGTTTGTGCACGGTCAGTATGTTGGACAGGTCAGCAATCTTTGTGCATGGTCACTGTGTCTGACGGCTCACCAGCCTTTGTGGCCCTGTCATGCAGTGCTGCACTTGTGGTGGCTGTAATGTAGTGGCACTACATCGGTAAACGGTCCACATACTAGCCATTGGCGTAGTGATGCGCCTATATGGTGTACGAGGGCTGACATGTCTCAAGCCACTACAGTAGCTGCAAGCACTTGGGGACCCCCTCTCTCCTGTGCAATAATATTTATACACTCATGCAGGTCACAGCATGCACCAAAACAGACAATGGAGTCAAAAGTTGCGTGCAGTCAAAGGCAGCCACTAAATCTCATGTGCAAGTTTCGTTTTGGTCACGTGTCCTGTTCAAAACTCTGTGCATGTGGCAGCATATCAGCTTATTCACTGCATTTCGTGTGTTTCTGCAGGCTGTATGAGAGGAGGAAGAAGATGGAGGCTAAGCTGGCAGCAGTGCGGGCAGCAGCTGAACACCCGGTGGACCCCGCCACAGGGCGACCCCTCTTTCAGCCTGCCATAGGCAGGGCCCCTCATTACCGCCGTAATCAGCATGGCTTACCTGTTGGAGAGTACCTTTACGGCATGAGGTGACATAAGCTGCCTTTGCATGGGTGTCTACTTTGCACTTAGGGTTGTCTTATCTACATTGCCACTTGCAACTGCACTGTCGGTAATTACAGTAACTACTGAATATTTCACCTGCTGCACTCTGCCAAGAACATGTGCAGCTCTGCTTGGCGGCTGGCTGGCTTACACATGGCAAGGATTGGCAGCTCGTGCTGCAGGGTCTATTCATTGATGCAGCACTCTGAAACTTCACACCCTTTGTCAGATTCTCAAAGTATTGCTGAGCTGTTGGAGGTGGGGACTCCACATGCGTCTTTTGGGCTTGCTCATGATTTGTAGCATGCAGCCGGCAACTTCTAGTCAACAGGATTGCATGGTTTTGATGCAGCATTGGTGTGTACTGGCGAATGCGCTGCCCTTTGTGCTTGTGCAGGCATAGTGGGGTGGATGCACATTCACACCTTATTGCATCAGTCGAACATGATAAAAAGTGAGCTGGCAAGCATCACATGCACAACTATGCCAGCAGTGCTTGAACAGACACGTCAGCAGCAGTGCCTGTCACTTTCCCAGAAGTACTCTGTTTTCATGATGCCTTGCATGGCATTGAGGTATGCAAAACTACACCTTGGACCCCACCCCCCCCCCCCACCACCCCCACCCCTGAGACTGAAAGTGGCCGCAAGGCAAGCGGGGACCCCCCCTCAACCTTCTGTTTGATATTGCCCCTGATGGCGTCAGCTTTTCTGTTCGCTCTTACTGGCATGTAAGTCTTGTGACCAGCAGACGGCCCCTCAGCATCTGGACTGTGAGACCTGCAGGTTTGAGTTTGAGGACAAGAAGGAGTACCTGAACGAGCTGAGCAAGCAGCAGTTTGACCTGGCTGCTACCACGCACTACACCACTGGCCGTTCACAGGTGCGTCTGATTGCATGCCTCATATGATGATAGCAGAAATGCTGCATGTAGCAGGTGAGGCTCTGTGGACCACGGTGTCTCTAACAGCATACATGCAGCACACAGCAGGTGACGCTCTGCTCAAGATGGGGTCTGTAGTTGCAGAATTACAGCCCATAGCAGGTGAGGCTCTGCTCAAGATTGGGTTCATGATAGCAGACATGATAGCAGAAACGCAACACGAAGCAGGCAAATCTCCCTCGACACTGAGCCCAGCAATTGGGATGAAGTGCATGCTGGTGTGCTAGCACAAAGCATAGCATGCTCACTTAGCACGGCAGCAAAATAGGGATGAATGCCCCGCTGCCCCAAACCTCCATACTTAATCACTGTAAGTTTCTGGCTGCTTGTGTTGTGTGCACTCTCCCTGGTGTGGCCCCCTTGTGGGGTATCAACGTTGCAAAGATGCACAGCACAGCATTGTCTGAGACCTAGCTGAGCGGCCTCAAAACGATGGGCTTGACCCTGAAATGGCAACAGCTCTGCACTCACAGTGTCTCTTACACATGATTAGATGAACAGCAGGACCAGCAAGAGAGGGGCGTACGTCTGTGTGCTGCGCCACTCTCCTTCATCACATCATCAATACTGCAGTTCTTGGGGAGCTTGCTTGTCAAATGCGTTTGAACAAACTTTCAGTGCTTAGTGTACGTTGTTTCCTGGTCATTGTCTGTTGACTCCCCTGATGACTGCCCAAGACATGAAATACACGTTGTTTTTTATGATGGATGGTTTGTTGATTGATTGTTGATGGATTGATTGATTGATTGATAAATTGGTTGATTGATTACTTGATTGATTGATGTGCAGGCCTTGATGGCACGCTTGAAGGCAAAGCGCTTCCGCCAGATCTTCAACTACCTTGATCAGGATCAGGCCGGCGTCATCGACCTTCTAGACCTTGCCACAAGTAAGATGCTTTTCAACATCACATCCCTGTCATCCATGTCCTGTGTTGGTGTATCAGTAATCAACATCACTGGTGCATCAGTAATCAACATCACATCCGTGTCAGTCATGTCCTGCCCTGGTGCATCAGTAACATGGTAGTCATGTCCTGTGCTGATGCATCAGTAACATGGTAGTCATGTCCTGTGCTGATGCATCAGTAACATGGTAGTCATGTCCTGTGCTGATGCATCAGTAGCATGGTAGTCATGTCCTGTGCTGATCCGGGGGCAAGGATAGGTCCCCCCCCTCCCTTCTTCCCTGACCTATGCCTCAAATGGCTGAAAGGCCAAGGGAAGCTTGGGCCCAACTCGGGATCATCTCAAGCTTCGTTATATTGAAAACCTAACGGCGTCGTCTTTTCTTTTCTCCTGTGCTGATGCATCAGTACCATGGTAGTCATGTCCTGTACTGGTGCATCAGTCATCACCATGGTATTGTCAGTGGCATGCTAGACCTTGCCTCAAGTAAACGCGGAAGACAATCACAGGGTTAGGCTAGCAAATCTGACAGCTGCCTAACATCATTCGTCTGAAGCTGTTCAACATCAGGTTTCTGTTGTTTGTGTCCTGTGCTGGTGCATCAGTCATCAACATGGTGGTCATGTGATGCATCAGTCATCAGCATGGTAGTCAAGTCCTGTGCTGGTGCATCAGTCATCAACATGGTGGTCATGTGATGCATCAGTCATCAGCATGGTAGTCAAGTCCTGTGCTGGTGCATCAGTCATCAATATGGTGGTGGTGTTCTGCGCTGGTGCATCAGCATTCAGCATGGTGGTTGGCAAGCACAGGCTGATTGCTTGTCATGCCAGACCACATCACACCTTGGCTGCTGTCAATTGTCACCACTCTGTCATCTGCATGTTATGCTGTTGCAGTCAACACCCTGGTGACTGTTGCATACCAATCAGCCATGATCATGCACTCTTCATCCATTAATCAGCAACGAATCAGTTGCTGGTGCTTTAGTCTTATGAAAATAAGCTCTCACAAGTCATTGCAACACTCCGTGGTCTAGGGTAGGCACCAGCTGGAAGTGAAAACCCTAGCCCTAGACACATCTGTAAAATATGTCGCGCTGCCTCATTAGGGCTTGTCAGCTGATTTGGTAGGGTTGGCGCAGGTGAGGAGGGTCTGATGGATACCCTAGATCCTGAGGTGAGAGCTGATGTGGAAGCTGCTGCCCATGTGCTGGCTGCCCATCAGCCAACCCCCCCTGCAAGGTAAATCTGGACGGTCTAATTCTAGCCGCTGTTGATGCATGGGCGTATTTTGCCATTTTGGCAAAGTCTGCACTTTAACAGTGCAGCTAGCAGGCAAAGCAACACTGCAACATGACTTACAGACACAAGCAGTCGCATGCCTTGGCCAACATAACCAAACAAGCAGGATGACTACCTGCTTGTGTAGTCACATGCACTTGCTGTCTGGCAACACTGATTCAGACACACACACCTATGCATGCCTAACACAGAGGGTGTTTGCAGCAGCCCTCTGGCTGTAGTGCTTCACTGAGTGGGTCAACTCTGTAACAACATCAGCTTGATCTCAGTTAATGACCTCATGCTGATGCATGTGCACATGACTGACGCATTGTCAAACGTTGCAGTCAAGATGAGGAGCAGGGAGACGAAGAGGCAAATGAAGAAGAGGATCCTCAGGACAGCGGCTTCATTACTAAGATGTTTGACAAGGTGGCCACCACGGGTCTGGGCCCCTCCTCCCTTCCCACCAAGGTCACCCCACAACATTTCCAGGTATGCCACTTTCTGTCTGTCCATCCGTCCATCCGTCTGTCTGTCTGTCAGCCTCCATATGACCTGTTTTGCAGCCCAAGCCTCTGTGTGCATCATTCTGCAAAGTGGACCTTGCCTGAGTTGCGCAGTCATCCTGCACCAAAACTCTTGATGCCCAGACCCCCTCAAGCTCCTAAATCAGGGACTCTTTGACTGGTCACGCACCCTTGTTTTTGCCTTCCTGAATGCTATCCAAGGGCAGCCATTCACAAGGTTTGCCATTGCAGGTGCTGATGGAGGCGGCATTAGCGCTGACAAGGGGAGTACCCCGGGCCTACCTGCTACCCTCCCCCCAGCAGCGCCAGGCTGATGCCCAGCTCACCTTCAAACCCCAAATTACCCAAAAGTCCAAGGTGAGCTCGACAGACTGGGCAGCAACAACGCAAGTTTTATCCCTCTGGTTGCTGCAGGATAAGGCAAGAATGTCAACTGGACCTAAGGGCTGTTATTGCAAGGGTTGGAAACACACATTGAGCTGATGGGTGCAAACAGCTGTCAAGGGCAGACAGCTTCTGTGCAAGCTGAAAGCCATGCATTTGGCATCTTTTGTGGACAGCAAGTCCGTGTTGTGATCCCATCAGCGCCTTTGAATGCACTTATGGTGTGCTCAGTGAATGACATGATGCTCACTCGCACACTCATGCCCTCGCCCTGCAAACACATGACACTCATAGCCTCATAGCTGTACTGAGCGACAACATTCAGCTTGCCAAACCTCACTCCCTGACTAGATATCAAAATGGTATGTTTGTTGACCTCCTTGTTGTCTCACTTGCCCTGTCGCTTACTCACTTACCCACTCAATCACTCAATCACTCACTCACCCACTCACTCACTCACTCACTCACCCACTCACTCACTCGCTCAGCACTGCAGCACCTGGCAGAGCAACAGCTGTGCATGCCCCAAGTCTGACAGCAGCTGCACAGACAAGCTGCCATGATGCTGCATCATGTCCCTACATCACAGATGCTT
>JAABUS010006144.1_pt1 | contig 14879 bp, 15 predicted proteins | sample 5560161 | NCBI WGS metagenome assembly JAABUS01 (sample SAMN10711885, study PRJNA513376) | rock metagenome | isolation source: Antarctica rocks | place: Antarctica: Victoria Land, Trio Nunatak nord | collected 2016-01-04 | reverse complement strand
CAGGCTTAGCCAGCACTGGTGCAGGAGCTGGTAGAGGTTCCGGCCAGACCCGTGCCCCGGCAGCAGGATGAGCACGATCGATGCACCGAGGCTGGCGGAGGTGCTGATCACCAACCCGGCCCAGGTACCGAGCAACGCGCCCGGGTCGACGCCGCGCCTGAGCAGGGCCTGGAGCACCGCAGGCGCAGCACCGGCCACCGCCAGCGCCCCCACGGCCAGCGCGATCGCGAGGGTCACGGCGCCGGCCGCTCGTGCAACGCCTGGCGTAACACGTCCGATTGGCGCTGATCGAGGCTGCGGGCGAAGTGCAACAGCACGCCTTCGGGGTCACTGGTCGACCGCAGCACCGCGCGCAGCGCATCGGCGGCGGCATCTTCGCGGGCCTGGGACGGCCAGTACCGGAAGGCCTTGCCGGCGCGCGAGCGCTCCACCCGCCCCTTGTGGTGCAGGTTGTCCAGCACCGTGAGGATCGTGGTGTACGCCAGCGGCCGGTCGGAGCTGATCGCGGTGAGCACGTCCCGCACGCTCAGCGGGCCGGACGCACCCCACAGCACGTTCATCACCCGGGCTTCGAGTTCGCCGAGACCGTGCACCGTGCCCCACCCCTTTCGGTCCCTCATCCTAGGACAGGCCCAGCGCAGGTGCCGGAGCAGGCTCAGCGCAGGTGACTGGCCACGACCTGCCGTATCTGATCCGCGCCGCTGAAGGTCGGCACCTCCCGTACCCGTTCCACCGTGCCGTCGGCGCGGACGACGAAGCTCAGCGGGAGCACCGGGGGGGCCGCCAGCGCGTCCTGCACCGCGCGGGAGGAGTCGACCACCGAGGGGTAGCGGGCACCGAGCTCGACCAGCAGGGCCAACGCCGCGGTGGCGTTGTCCTGCACGTTGACTCCGACGACCGCGATCGCTCCTGGCTCGGCGGCGTACGCGGCGAGCGCGGGAATCTCCTCCCGGCATGGGCCGCACCACGACGCCCAGAGGTTGAGCAGGACCGGACGGCCGGCGACCGCGGCGCCCAGATCGAGCGTGCCCGGTGCCCCGAGGCAACCCACCACCGCGCCGTCCAGCACGCCGGGTGTCGGCGGCCCGGCGGAGGCGGGGTTGCCCACGGGGGAGGGGCACGGTTGCAGCGCAGCCCTGGCCCGCAGCGCCGCCAGCTCGGGCGCGGTGTCCGATCCGGCCCCGGCGCCGAACGGGCCGGCGTCGGCGGACTGGCCGGCGGTCGCCCCGACGGCGACGGGCGGGGGGACCGACCGCGGCCACAGCGCGACCATGAGGGCAGCCACCACCGCGAGCCCGACCACCGTCCAGCGGGCCTGGCGTTGCATCGGCGAGGCTCCTCTTCGGCGGCGGCTGCGGTCTGAGACCCGTCGCACGGGTCAACGGCGAGTCCGTCCCGCAGGCTAGCGGCACGGTGGCCACAGCGAAGCCTAGCCAGCAGCGCGAAGTCGCGGGCAAGGTCGTCCGCCGGCTAGTGTGCAGCCGAATCACGCGCATCTACCCCTGGGGGGTGTGTGGCGAAGTGTAGCGTGGGGGTATGCAGCCACGACCGTTGATGCGCCTGCCGCGGGATCTGCTCCGCGGGCTGTTCGCGTTCGCGCTGCTGGCTGCGGTGCTGGGGATGCATGCGATGACTCCCCCAGCGGGGCACGCTCCGGCGCCCTCGGTCCAGGCCATGACGCACTCGGTGCAGGCCATGACGGGTGTCCTCAGCGGTGTCGGTCAGCCCGCGCTGAGCCGCGCCGGGTCGATCGTCAGCCCCGGTCACGGCGGGGCAGGAAGCACGGAACGCCCGAGCCACGCGGCTGTGCATCTGTGTCTGGCCGTTATCGCGGCCGTCGCGCTGGCCGTCGCCGTCGCCGTCAAGGTGGCGCAGTCGCGCGCCGGCAACGCGGTAGCGCCCCTGATGGCTGTGGTCCGTGCGGAATGGGGCCGCGCACCGCCGTGGACCACGCCCTCGTTGACGCAGCTGTCGGTGCTGCGGGTGTGACGGGGCGCCCGGGACCCATCCCGGGCCACCCGGGGTAGCGCCCGTGCTTCGTGCGCTCCTGCCCACCTCACCCACGTCGATCAAGGAGTTCCTCATCATGCGTACGAAATTTGTTGTGCCCGTTGCCGTCACCGCGCTCGGCCTGGCCCTGGCCGGCTGCAGTAACGACTCGAGTTCCATGCCCGGCATGAACATGGGCAGCGGTTCCCCCGCGTCCTCCGCCCAGGCCAAGCCCGGCGTCGTGTTCAATGACGCTGACGTGAAGTTCCTGCAGGACATGTTCCCCCACCACGCCCAGGCCGTGGAGATGGCCAAGATGGTGCAGGGGCGGACCACCACCCCGGACATCGTCGCCCTGTCCACCGCGATCGAGGGCGCGCAGCAGCCGGAGATGGACAAGATGACGTCACTGCTCGCATCCTTCGGCAAGCCGGCGCCCTCGGCCGACATGGGCGGTATGGCCGGCATGAGCAGTTCGAGCAGCATGAACGGCATGATGTCCTCGCAGGACATGACCGCGCTCATGGGGCTCTCCGGGGCCGAGTTCGACAAGCGCTGGCTCACGATGATGACCGCGCACCACAAGGGAGCGATCGAGCAGGCCAAGACCGAGCTCGCTGGTGGTCAGAACGCCGACGCGAAGGCGCTCGCCACCAAGATCATCGATGGTCAGCAAGCTGAGCTCACCCAGATGGGTGCGCTGCTCGCCAAGAGCTGAGCTGACGGCCGACGGAGGTGCGGGGTCAGGGCGGCCGCGCACCTCCGTGGCACTTGCGCATGTACCCTATGGGGGTATAGTGCAGGAGGCAGGCGACGAACAGGAGGTTGCACCGATGGCTGGATACTCGGCTACCAAGGACGATCAGCTCAAGCGGCTGCGCCGAGTCGAAGGGCAGGTCCGTGGCCTACAGCGGATGATCGAGTCCGACACCTACTGCATCGAGGTCCTCACCCAGGTCTCCGCCGCGACCAAGGCGCTGCAGGCGGTGGCGCTCGGTCTGCTGGAGGAGCACATGGGCCACTGCATGGTCGAGGCCGCGAAGGTCGGCGGCGCCGAGCAGACGGCGAAGGTGCGCGAGGCATCCGACGCCGTCGCCCGCCTCGTCCGCAGCTGACCCCCGACGTGCTCCACACCCCGACGAATCCTGACCCCGACGAATCCTGACCCTGACGAACCGGAGGAACAAGACATGACCACCGCCACCTACACCGTCACGGGAATGACCTGCGCGCACTGCGTCGCCTCGGTCTCCGAGGAGGTGTCCGAGCTCGCCGGGGTCACCGACGTCGCCGTGGAACTCGAGAGCGGGACGCTCACGATCAGCGGTGACGGTGCCACCGTCAGCAACGTCGACGCCGTCCGCGGCGCGGTCGAGGAGGCCGGTTACCAGCTGGTCACCGCTTCACCCCGGGAGGGCTGATGACCACGACCCGCGCCGCCGACACCCCCGCGAGCCCCGGTCTCGGCGCGCCGAGCCCCACGCGGCAGCTGGAGCTGGCCATCAGCGGCATGACCTGTGCGTCGTGCGCGATGCGCATCGAGAAGAAGCTCAACAAGCTCGACGGCGTGACCGCTACGGTCAACTACTCCACGGAGAAGGCCAGGGTCACCTTCCCGGAGACCGTGAGCGCCGACGAGCTGCTGGGCACGGTGGCGAACGCCGGGTACACCGCGACGCTGCCCGCGCCCCGCACCCCCGACCCCGCGGCGAACGGTCCCGCGGTGGTTGCGGCTTCCCCGGGGCCCGACCCGATCGCCCAGCTCCGTCAGCGGCTGCTGGTGTCGGCCGTGCTCACCGTGCCCACCATCGCCATGGCGATGGTGCCTCCGTTGCAGTTCGACGCCTGGCAGTGGCTCTCGCTCACCTTGGCTGCACCGGTCGTGGTGTGGGGTGCGCTGCCCTTCCACCGGGCGGCGTGGACCAACGCCCGCCACGGCGCAGCCACCATGGACACCCTCATCTCCGTCGGCACGCTCGCTGCGTTCGGGTGGTCGCTGTACGCGTTGTTCCTCGGCACGGCCGGGCAGATCGGGATGCGCCACCCGTTCGCGCTGACGCTCGTCCGCTCCGACGGGACAGGCAACATCTACCTCGAGGCGGCCACCGCGATCACGACGTTCCTGCTCGCGGGGCGCTACTTCGAGGCCAGGGCCAAACGGAGTTCAGGTGCGGCGCTGCGCGCGCTGATGGAGCTCGGCGCGAAGGACGTCGCGGTGCTCCGCGACGGGGTCGAGGTGCGCGTTGCCGTCGAGGAGCTCGCCGTGGGTGACACCTTCGTGGTGCGCCCAGGCGAGAAGGTGGCGACCGACGGGGTCGTGGTGGACGGCACGTCCGCGGTCGACGCGAGCTCGCTGACCGGTGAGTCCGTGCCGGTCGAGGTGGCCGTGGGCGACACCGTCACCGGCGCCACGACCAACGTCGGCGGGCGACTGACGGTGCGGGCCACTCGGGTCGGTTCGGACACCCAGCTGGCCCAGATGGCGCGGCTGGTTGAGGAAGCCCAGAACGGTAAGGCGGAGGTCCAGCGCCTGGCCGACCGCGTCTCCGGTGTGTTCGTGCCCGTCGTGCTGGTCCTGGCCGTGGCCACGCTGGTGTTCTGGCTGGCCATCGGCGCCGGCGCCGGTGCGGCGTTCACAGCCGCGGTCGCGGTCCTCATCATCGCCTGCCCATGCGCGCTGGGCCTGGCCACGCCGACCGCGCTGATGGTCGGCACCGGGCGCGGGGCGCAGCTCGGGATCCTCATCAAGGGCCCGGAGGTGCTGGAGTCCACCCGCCGGATCGACACCGTGGTGCTGGACAAGACGGGCACCGTGACGACGGGCCGGATGAGCCTGGTCGACGTGGTCCCTGCCGAGGGGGTCGACGCCGAGGAGCTGATGCGCCTGGCGGGAGCGCTGGAAGCGGCGTCGGAGCACCCGATCGCGCGGGCAATCGCCGATGGCGCCACCGAGCGGGTGGGGACGCTGCCTGGGGTGAGCGGGTTCGCCAACCTGGAGGGCCTGGGGGTACAGGGCACCGTCGGCTCGCACGCGGTGCTGGTCGGGCGCGCCCGGCTGCTCGCCGAATGGTCGCAGCCGCTGCCACCCGCGCTGCTGGAGGCCATGAGCACCGCGGAGGCGGCAGGTCGGACCGCGATCGCGGTGGCCTGGGACGGTGTGGCCCGCGGTGTGCTCTCGGTTTCCGACACCGTGAAGCCGACCTCGGCGCAGGCCATCGCAGCGCTGCGGGAGCTGGGGTTGACCCCGGTGTTGCTGACCGGGGACAACGCCACCGTCGCCAGGGCCGTCGCGGCCGAGGTGGGTATCCCGCTCACCGCGGACACGGTGATCGCCGAGGTCCTGCCGCAGGACAAGGCCGGGGTGGTGCGCCGGCTGCAGGCCCAGGGCAGGGTCGTCGCGATGGTGGGCGACGGGGTCAATGACGCTCCGGCCCTCGCCCAGGCCGACTTGGGGCTGGCGTTGGGCACCGGCACCGACGTGGCCATCGAGGCCAGCGACCTGACCCTGGTGCGCGGTGACCTCCGGGTCGCCGTCGACGCGGTCCGGCTGGCCCGGCGCACGCTCACCACCATCAAGGGCAACATGTTCTGGGCGTTCGCCTACAACGTCGCGGCGATTCCGCTGGCCGCTGCCGGCCTGCTGAACCCGGTGCTGGCGGCGGCGGCCATGGCGTTCTCCTCGGTCTTCGTCGTCACCAACAGCTTGCGGCTGCGCTCGTTCGCGCCATCGGGCGGCACAGCTGGATAGCAGCTGGACAGCAGCTCGCCGGATGGTGGTTGACGGAATGGGCCGGGCGGATCTAGCACGCACGAGGAGGCGGCAATGGGGCAGTACGCGGGAGCTCTGTCGTTACTGGCGGTGGTCGTCGTCGGGATCGGTGGTCTTTACGTCGTCGCGCGGTTCACCGCGGTGGCCAGCACGACGCTGCACGCGCTGCCCTTCCACTCCGGTTTCGTGCCCCAGGAGCACGCCCTGTCCCGGTTCCACGCCCGGTGGTACGCGCTGTCGGTGTTGTTCCTGGCTTTCGACGTGGAGATGCTGTTCATGTACCCCTGGGCCCTCGTCGTCGGGCGGGTCGGGCTGAGCGCGGTGGTGGAGATGTCGGTGTTCCTTGCCGTCCTCATGGCCGGTGTGGTGTGGGCGTGGCGTGACGGGGCGCTGCGATGGGCGTGAGTGCCTGGCTCGCCGACCAGGCCACCCGCGCCCCCCACGTGCTCACGGTGGAGGTCCCCGGATGGTCGGGACGGCGGATGGACGCCGAGGCGACGCTGCGGCGACGGGGATGGCGGCCCGCGCAGTCACCGGCCGACGCCGACGTGCTCCTGGTCTGCGGGATACCCGGCCACGAGCTCCGACGCTGCGTCGACCGGGTGTGGGAGCAGCTGCCCGGGCCGCGAGCCCGCGTTGACCTCACCGACGCCGAACGCGTGGACGACGCGCTCGACGTGGCGGTGGCCGTGCTCCGCGACCGCGACCACCAGGGCGCCGATGCACGACGACGCACGTCCACCGGCGCCGCCGAACCGACGGGTCCGGATGAGTCCCCCGACGCCGCCCCGGGCCATGACCCGGGTTCGATGGACCCCAGCTCGATGGACCCCAGCTCGATGGACATGGGTTCGATGGACATGCCCATGCCCGGTGGGATACCGCTGGCCGGGGACGGTGCGGACCGCGACGGGCTCAACCTCGACGTCCTGCACCTGCCGCTGGGCCCGGTGCTGCCCCACTGGCCGGCGGGGCTGGTGGTGGAGTGCGTGCTCCAGGGAGATGTGGTCACGTCCGCAAGCGTCCGCCTGCTCGCGTCGGGCGCTCTGGCGCCCACCCCCGAACCGGGCAGCGGCGGCGACGTGCGGGTGCGCGCGGCGCGCAGCTGTGACAGCGCGGCACGGTTGCTGGCCGTCGCGGGGTGGGGTGCGGCCTCCGCGGCGGCATCGGCCGTACGTGACGGGCTGCGCGGCGATGTCCCGCTCGCCGTCTGTGCTGGGCAGCTGGCGAGCCTGCGCCACCGGGTGCGGCGCTCGCGGTCGTTGGCCACCGTGCTCGGCGGCGTGGGACGGATCGAGGACCACGACGGGAGCCTGCGGGACGCCGATGCGCGCCTGGCGAGCCGGTGGTGGGCCGACGACGCCGCCGCGAGGCTGCAGCGCTGGCTCGCGCACGCGCACGCCCTCGCTGAGGGCGTCGAGGACGCCGGGGATGCTGGGGGCGCCGGGGATGCCGGGAATGCCGACTTCGGTGCTGACCTGCCGGCCACCGACCCGGTCGCCGCCGCCCAGACTGCGCTGGGGGTGCTCCCAGCGATGCTCGCCGGGCACGAACTGTCCGCCGTCAGGCTCATCGTCGCCAGCCTCGACCCGGACACCGGCGCGCTGGCGGCGGTGCGTGTCGGTGCCGATGGAGGTGCGCGGTGACCACAGACGTGGTCCAGGTGTCACCGCTGTGGTCGGTGGCGGCGGTGGTGCTGTTGTTGGGCCTCGCATCCGCGGCGGCCGGCCTCAGCGGTGCGCTCACGGCTCGGGCTGGGGGCGGCGCGGCCGGCGCGGGGATCGGCATGCCGCTGCGGGAGACGGCGCGGTTGTTGCGGCAGCGCCGGCGCAGCACGGTGGCCGCCGACCGGGTGCTGTGGCGCACCGGTGGGGCCGGCCTGCTCGTCACGGCCGTCCTGATGGTCGCGGTGGTGCCGCTGGGTCGGTGGACGCTGGCGGATCTGGACGTCGGCGTCGTGTGGTTCAACGCCATGGACGTGCTGGTGTGGGCGGCCGTGTGGTTGACCGGGTGGGGTGCGAACAGCGCCCACGGCCTCGTCGGCGCCTACCGGTTCCTCGCCCAAGCGCTCGCCTATGAGTTGCCGCTGATGTTCGCGCTCACGGTGCCCGTGGCTGCTGCGGGCAGCCTCCGGGTGGGCGATCTGGTGGCGGCCCAGCAGCACCTGTGGTTCGTGGTGTGGATGCCCGTCGCGTTCGCCGTGTTCTGCGTCGCGATCGTCGCGTTCTCCGCGTGGGGCCCCTTCGCCCACGCCGCCGACTCCGACATCGCCGGCGGGGTGCTCACCGAGCTGTCCGCGGTCGACCGGCTGTTGGTGCTGGCGGGACGGTACGCGCTGCTCACCGCGGGAGCGGCCTTCGCGGTGCCGGTCTTCCTCGGCGGTGGCGCCGGGCCGGTGCTGCCTGGCTGGTTGTGGGTGCTGGTCAAGACGGCGCTGCTGTTGGCGGTGCTCGTCACCGTGCGCGAGAAGGTGCCGACGGTGCGGCCCGAGCCGTTCGCGACCACCGCCTGGCTGGTGGCGCTGCCGGCCGTGCTCGTCCAGGTCCTCGTGGTCGCGGTGATCGTGGTGGGGAGGTGATGGGCGTGCTCGTCGACGCCGCGTTCTGGGTGCTGGCGGTGATCGCGGTGGTGTTCGGGGTGGCGGTGTTCGTGGTCGATTCCATGGCGCGCGCCAGCTACGCGCTCGCGGTGTCCTTCATCGCCGTGGGGATAGCGCTGCTGCTGGTTGGCCTGGACTACGTCGGCCTGATCACGATCCTGATGATGGTCATGGAGATGGCGATCATGGCTGTGTTCATGGTCATGTTCATGGGGATGAACCCGGCACTGATGCCGATGAACATGGTCCACAGTCAGCGCACCGCCATCGTCTTGTCCGTCGGGACGTTCGTCGTACTGGCCGTCGGCGCGGTGGCCGTCCCGTGGCCCACCCGCCGCGGTGCGCCCGCCGCGGACAACGCCGCCGCCCTCGGCGAGGTGGTCATGGGACCCAAGATGCTGGTGATGATCGTGGTCAGCGCGGTCATCTTCGCCACCATCGTGGCCGGCCTGGTGCTCACCACGGCCCGCAACCGGTACGACCGCTTCGGCGACGACCTGTCGGCCCGCCCACCTGCCGGCCCGCGGCAGCGCAACGCCCGAGCCGGGGTCGCGTCGCAGCAGCGGGCGGGTCGACGGTGACCCTGCAGGCGGTGCTGGTGGTGGCCGCAGCCCTCATCGGGGTCGGGCTCTACGGCGCGCTGTCCCAGCAGGTCGTCGTCATGGTCATGATGGGACTCGAGCTGATGCTCAACGGTGTCGTCCTCGCGGCGGGCGGGCTGTGGTGGTTTCTCGCCCCGGTCCCGGAGGGCCAGCTGCTCGTGCTCGTGGTGCTCACCGCGATGACCGTGGAGATGGCCATGGGGTTCGCCGTGGCCACCACGCTGCACCGGGTCACCGAGGCCGACATGACCGACATGGCCGCCGAGCTCGAGGGATGAGCGGCCTCGCGCTCTGGCTGCTCGTCGCGCTACCCGCGGCGCTCGGCGCTGCGCTGTGCCTGGCCGGACCGCGCGGTGACCGGGTTGCCGCTCCGGCCGCGCTGGGCGGCGCGGCCGCTGTCGCCGCGCTGGGCGTGGCCACCGCGATCAGCCGGCCCCACGTGCAGGCACCGTTCCTGGCGGGCGAGCCCTTCTCCCTAGGCGTCGATGCCCTGTCCGCGGTGGTGGTGCCGACGGTCGCGGTCATCGCCCTGCTCGTAATGGTCTTCGCGGCCGGTGAGCGGCCCGCACCCGAAGCGCGGTTCTACGGGCTGATGCTGCTGTTCACCGCCGCGGTGGAGGTGACCGCAACCGCGGAGTCCCTGCTGGGGTTGCTCTTCGCGTGGGAGGTCATGGGTGCCACGTCCTATGCGTTGATCGGCTACCGGTGGCGTGAGCTGGACCGGCCCGCCGCCGGGGCGAACGCCTTCCTGACCACCAGGCTCGCCGACCTCGGGCTGTACGTGGCTGCGGGCGCCGCCCTGGCCGGCGGGTCGGGCTTGTCGCTGTCCGCGCTGGGTGGGCTGGGCCCCGGCTGGCGGGACGTGGCCGCCGGGGGACTGCTCGTCGCCGCCCTCGGCAAGGCGGCGCAGCTGCCGTTCACGCCGTGGCTGTCGCGGGCGATGGAAGGTCCCAGCGCGGTGAGCGCCCTGCTGCACTCCGCGGCCATGGTGGCGATGGGCGGCTACCTGCTGCTGCGGGCTTCCCCGCTGCTGCTGATCACCGGCTGGGCGGCGACCACCGCAGCGTGGGTCGGGGCGTTGACGGCCCTGCTGTTGGGGGCGGTTGCGCTCGCCCAGCGTGACCTCAAGCAGGTCCTCGCCGCCTCCACCGCCGCCCAGCTGGGGTTCGTCGTCCTCGCGGCGGGGGTGGGCTCGGTGGCCGGCGGTGCCGCGCAGCTCGTGGCCCACGCCGCGACCAAGGCGCTGCTCTTCCTCGCCGCCGGGGCGTGGCTGTCCGCGCTGGGCACGAAGCAGTTGGGTGCGCTGCGGGGTGCGGCGCGTCGGTGGCCGGTGGTGGGAGCCGCCTTCGCGGTCGGTGCGCTGTCGCTGGCCGGCATCCCGCCGCTGTCGTTGTGGGCCACCAAGGACGCGGTGCTCGCCGGTGCCCGCGAGACCTCCGCGCCGCTCTACCTCGTTGGGTTGGGGGGTGCGGTGCTCTCCGCCGCGTACGCCGCCCGGATTCTCGTCGTCGTCTGGTCCCGGGAGCCGGCGCACGCCGAGGCCGGCTACGACGACGACCACCCCGGCACCCGTCGGGTGGGTGCGCCGCAACAAGGTGTGCTCGTCGCGCTCGCGGTGGGTGCGGCGGTGCTCGGCGCGCTGGCGCTACCTCCGGTGGGCGCGGGTCTGCGGGCCGCGGTGGGTGCGGCGGGGCAGGTCGCGGCCGGGGTGGGTGAGCTGGCGCTCTCGGCGAGCCTGGCCCTCGTCGTCGGCGCGCTGGTGGTGTGGCGGGGCGGTCCTGAACTCGGCGGCCGTCGGTGGGCGCAGCGCTGGTTGGGTCTCGACGTCGTCGGCCGCGTCCTGCTCGTCACCCCGGTCAGGCGCCTGAGCCACGGTGCGGTCCTGCTCGACGACCGGATCGACCGTGCCGTGACGACCATCGCCACCGCCGTGCTGGGGTCAGCTCGGGGCGCGCGTCGGGTGGACACCAGCGTGGTCGACGCGGGTGCCGAGGGGGTGGCGGCCGGGGCCGCTCGCGTCGGGGCGCTCGCCCGCCGGACGCAAACCGGTCAGTTGCACCAGTACTACGCCCAGGTGGTCGCGGTCCTCGCGGTCGCGACCGCACTCCTGCTCCTGGTGAGGTGACCGCTGTGCTCAGCCTGGTGATCTTCCTGCCGCTCGCGGCCGCCGCCGTGCTCGTCGCCGCACCTCGGGTGCCGGAGCGCGCCGCGCGGTGGACGTGGGTGGCGGTGACCACGCTCGACCTGCTGCTCGTGGTCGGCGTCTGGGCACGCTCGGGGTTGTCCGGCGGCAGCGGCGCGCGCGGCGTCACCGGCGGGCTGGTGTTCACCGAACAGGTGCGCTGGATCCCCAGCGTGGGCAGCAGCTACCACGTCGGCCTGGACGGGTTGTCGCTGCCGCTCGTGGCGCTCACTGCGGTCGTGTTCCTCGCGTGCGCGGTGTACTCGCTGCGCGAGCGGCACCGGCCCCGAGCCAACGCCGCGCTGTTCCTGTTCCTGCAGACCAGCTGTCTGGGGGTCTTCGCCGCGCAGGACCTCATCCTGTTCTTCGTCTTCTTCGACCTGTCCATCGTGGGCATGTACTTCGTCATCGCCGGATGGGGCCACGGCGACGCCGCCCGCTCGGCGTTGAAGTTCTTCCTCTACACCTTCTTCGGGTCCCTCGCCCTGCTGCTGGGGTTCATCGGGCTGTACCTGGCCTCGGCCCCGCACACCTTCGACATGGTGTCCCTCGCCGCGAACCCGCCGCTGCAGGGCCGTCCCGTGGCCGGGGGGTTCGTCATGGCCGCCCTGCTGATCGGCCTCGCCGTGAAGACGCCGACGTTCCCCTTCCACACCTGGCTCCCACCCGCCCACACCGATGCACCGGCCACCGGGTCAGCGGTCCTCGCCGGGGTGCTGCTCAAGCTCGGGACCTACGGCTTCGTCCGCATCGCCATGCCGCAGCTCCCCGAGGCGTGGCGGGCGTTCGCGTGGGTCATCGTCGCCGTCGGGGTTGTCTCGGTGCTGTACGGCGCGCTGGTCGCCCTCGCCCAGACCGACCTCAAACGCATGATCGCCTACACCTCCGTCAACCACATGGGTTATGTGGTCCTCGCCGTCGGCGCCGCCGGTGTCGTCGGCGGACCTGGCGGCGATGGCGGGGCGGGGAGCACGGTGGCGGTCACCGGTGCCGTCACCCAGATGGTCAGCCACGGCCTCATCACCGGTGCCCTGTTCCTGCTCGCCGGAGTGATGTACGAGCGGACGGGGACCTACGACATGGGCTCCTTCGGGGGCCTCGCGGGGCCGGCCCCACGTTTCGCGGTGCTGTTGGCCCTCGGCGCGTTCGCCTCCCTCGGCCTGCCGGGGTTCAGCGGGTTCATCGCGGAGTTCCAGGTGTTCGCGGGCAGCCTCGGTCCGGTGCCGATCGCCACCGCGCTCGCCCTGCCGGGCATCCTCATCACCGCTGCCCTCTTCCTACGTGCGCTGCAGACGGTGCTCATGGGTCCCACCACCGCCCGCTCCACCGGGTTCGGTGACCTCCGGCCCGCCGAGGTGTGGTCGATCGCCCCGCTGCTGGCGCTGACGGTGGTCCTCGGGGTGTTCCCGCGCCCGGTGCTGGCCGTCATCGAGCCGGCCAGTCGTGCGGTCGTCGACCTCGTGACCAGGTGAGGGCGGCGTTGTGATGACCAGCGATAATCCGCTGCCGCTCCTCCCGGAGGTGCTGGTGCTGCTCGGCGCGGTGACCGTGCTGTTGTCGGGGTCGTTCCTCCCGCGGCAGCGACAGTGGGTGGCCCGGCTCATCGCCGCCGCCGCCCTCACCGGGGCCGGCGTGACCGCGGCCGTGGCGTCGGTCCAACCGGCGCAGGCGGTGTTCGCCGACACCTTCACCGTGGACACCTCCACTGCCGTAGCCCGGCTCGTCATCACCGGCTCCGCGCTGCTCGTGCTGGGCCTCGGCGCGGGTGAGCTCGGCGGTGATCGGCGGGAGAGCGAGCACTACACGCTCATCCTGCTGTCCAGCCTGGGGGCGATGGTCCTCGCAGCGGCCACCGACCTGCTGCTGCTCGCCGTCGGGTACCTGCTGGCCAGCCTGCCCCTCTACGCACTGATCGGGTTGCGCCGCACCGCTGCCTCCGCCGAAGCCGCGATGAAGACCTACCTGCTGGGTGCCTTGCTGGGCATCGCGATGCTGCTCGGCGTCACGCTGCTCTCCGCGCTCGCCGGAGCCACCTCCTACACCGCGCTTGCCACGCAGCTCGCCGCCGCTCCGTCAGCCGCGGTCACCGTCGGTCTGCTCGGGGTGCTCGGTGGCCTCATGTTCAAGGCCGGGGCGGTACCCGGCCACTTCTGGGTGCCCGACGCCGCCCAGGGGGCCGGCACCACCGCGGCGGCCTTCCTGACCACCGTGCCCAAGATCGGCGCCCTCATCGGCACGGCAAGGCTGCTCGACGTCATGCCCGCCACCGTGGACTGGCGCCTGCTCATCGCCGTGCTCGCCGCCGCCAGCATGACGGTCGGCAACTTCGCTGCGTTCACCCAGACCGACCCGCGGCGGTTGTTGGGCTGGTCGACCGTGAGCCAGGCGGGCTACCTCCTGGTCCCGGTGGTCGTCATCGGCGACACCGATCTCGCGCTGCGCTCGCTGCTGTTCTACCTCGCGGCCTACGCGGTCACGAACCTCGCTGCCTTCGCCGTCGTGGCCGCTGTTCCACAGCACAAGGACCTGGCGTCCTACCGGGGGCTGGGATCGACCCGTCCCTGGTTGGCCGGCGCCTTGGTCGTGAGCCTGCTCGGGCTCGTCGGCACACCGCCCACCGCGGTGTTCGTCGGCAAGCTCGTCACGTTCTCCGCGGCGTGGGACGGTGGTTACGCCTGGCTCGCCGGGGTCGCGGCCGTCAATACCGTGGCCAGCCTCTTCTACTATCTGCGCTGGATCGCACCGGTCTACGCTACCGACGGCGCCGGTGACCGGGGTGCGGGCGTGCCCCGCGCCGCCGCCCCCGGCACCGCGGTGCTCGCCGCGGCCGTCTCGCTGGCGCTGGGCATCGGGGCGGGGGTGGTGTTGCCCCTGCTGGGTGCCCCGCTGCTCAGGTAGCCGCAGCAGCCTCGTCGTCGCCGACGTTGTCGCGATGGTGGGCGATGAGCGAGTGATGGTCGCGTCCGTGATCACTGCTGGGGCTCACGTGCACCGTGGCTGCGTCGAGTTTTCCCACGTCGTGCAGCAGACGATGGTGGGCCTGGTGGGCGATGGCGTGGGCGTCGACGAGGCCCAGGCGGGCATCGACGACGATGCCGGTCTCCGCGCGCACCCGGTGCCCGATCCAGCGCAGCCGCAGCTCCTCCACATCCTGCACCCCGGGGGTGGAGCGGAGGCTGGCCTCGGCCGCGTCGACGAGCTCGGGATCGACGGCGTCCATCAGCCGCCGGTAGATGTCGCGGGCGGCGCCCCGCAGCACGAACAGGATGGCCACGGTGATGCCCAGGCCGACGATCGGGTCGGCCAACGGGAACCCGGCGAGGACGCCGAGCGCTCCGACGACCACCGCCAAGGAGGTGAACCCGTCGGTGCGGGCGTGGAGCCCATCGGCGATCAGGGCGGCGGAACCGATCCGGCGTCCGATGCGGATGCGGTACAGCGCGACGAGCTCGTTACCGGCTGCACCGATCAGCCCGGCGGCGATGACCACGCCGACGTTGGTGATCGGCTGCGGATCGATGAGGCGGCGGACCGACTCGTAGCCGGCGACGACCGAGGACAGCCCGATCATGAAGACGATGAACACCCCGGCGAGGTCTTCGGACCGGCCGTAGCCGTAGGTGTAGCGGCGGGTCGCGGCGCGGCGGCCGAGCACGAACGCGACCCAGAGCGGGATGGCGGTGAGGGCATCGGAGAAGTTGTGGATGGTGTCGGCCAGCAGCGCCACCGAACCGGTGA
>JAABUS010006143.1_pt1 | contig 14884 bp, 14 predicted proteins | sample 5560161 | NCBI WGS metagenome assembly JAABUS01 (sample SAMN10711885, study PRJNA513376) | rock metagenome | isolation source: Antarctica rocks | place: Antarctica: Victoria Land, Trio Nunatak nord | collected 2016-01-04 | reverse complement strand
GTTCCCAGGTCCTGCAGGTACGGGTCGGTGATGGGTGTCCCGTTGAGAACCACGCCGTCACAGCGTCCGTCTGGTTCAGCCGGGCAGGACACCGTGTCACCGCCCTGCGCCAGGACCCGACTCATCATGTCGACCTCCACGCCCTGGTCGGAGACGTGGGCGTACACCACGTCGCCCAGCTGCGGAGAAGTCACCCTGCTGAAGACGACGCCCTCCCCCACAGCGATCGTCGGTTCCATCACGGCGCTGGGCTGCGTCACGGTGAAGTAGTCCCCACGGCCCAGGCTGACCGCCGCTGCCGTCGCGAGCACCGCGATTCCCGTGCCGACACCCAGAGCAGTACGCCGCAGGTGGCGCCGGCGCCAAACCCGTTGCAGCACCGACGCCGCCAGGTCGGCTGGGGCTCGTACCACGTCGGATGCCGAAGCGGACAGGCCCTGCAGTCGTTCGGCCGCTTCCGCACGTGACATCAGGTCGTTGGTCATCGGAGCTCCTCCGCACACGTGAGTGGGTCGGAAAGTAGTTGGCGCACCTTGTCCAGGCCGCGGGCCAGGTTGCTCTTGGCCGTGCCCGGCGAGCAGCCCATGGCCTTGGCGGTCTCCGCCTCGTTGAGCCCCTCCAGTACTCGCAGAACCACCGTGACGCGCTGCCTCGGCGGCAGGATCGCGAGGACGGCATCGAGGCGAGCCTGCGCGTCCATGGCGTCGGCGTGATCGGCACCGGCGGCCGTGAACTCAGGGGGAACGTCCGTCGGGACGGCGACGAGGTGCCGCCGGCGGGCCCGGTCCTTGGCGATGTTGACCAACGTGGTCCGGACGTATGCCTCCGGGTACTGCTTCGGCCAGTGAGCCGTCAGCCGAAGCAGGGCAGTCTGCAACGCGTCCTCCGCGTCGCCAGCGTCAGGTATGAGACGCCGGGCAAAGCGGAGCAGCGCGTCGCCGCGGTCACGCACGAATGCCGCGAACTCCTGTTCCTCCGAGGGCTTCACGCTCATGACAACGAGACCCCCCGGTCAGGGGTTGCATCGCGACGGACTGGTCACCCCAGCAGTGCACCACGCGGGTTGTCGGCGCTCGCGGGGCGCACCGCCAGGGTGTCACCGTCGAGGTCGACCTCCACCGCGTCCCCGTCGCGCACCTCACCGGTGAGCAGCAGGCGGGCCAGCCTGTCGCCGATCGCGTTCTGCACGAGCCGCCGCAGCGGGCGCGCCCCGTACGCCGGGTCGTACCCCGTGCGGCTGAGCCACTGGCGGGCCGCGTCGCTGACCCGCAAGATGATTCGGCGGTCGGCCAGCCGGCGGGCGAGCGCGTCGACCTGAAGGTCGACGATGCGGGCGAGCTCGTCGGCGCCGAGGGCGTCGAAGGTGACGACCTCGTCGAGCCGGTTGAGGAACTCCGGCTTGAACGTCGCGCGGACGACGCTCATCACCGCATCCCGTTGCGCGGCGGGCTCCATCGCGGGATCGGCGAGGTACACCGAACCCAGGTTGGACGTCAGCACCAGCAGCGCGTTGCGGAAGTCGACCGTACGGCCCTGGCCGTCGGTGAGCCGGCCGTCGTCGAGCACCTGCAGGAGGACGTCGAAGACGTCGGAGTGCGCCTTCTCCACCTCGTCGAGCAGCACGACGGTGTACGGCCGGCGGCGGACCGCCTCGGTGAGCTGACCGCCCGCGTCGTATCCGACGTAGCCGGGGGGCGCTCCGACGAGGCGTGCGACCGAGTGCTTCTCGGCGTACTCGCTCATGTCGATGCGCACCATCGCGCGCTCGTCGTCGAAGAGGAACTCCGCCAGCGCCTTGGCCAGCTCGGTCTTGCCCACGCCGGTCGGGCCGAGGAACAAGAACGAGCCGGTCGGGCGATTGGGGTCGGAGATGCCGGCGCGGGCCCGGCGAACGGCGTCTGACACCGCCGCCACGGCGGTGCGCTGGCCGATGAGCCGCTTGCCCAGCTCCTCCTCCATCCGCAGGAGCTTGCCGGTCTCGCCCTCGAGCAGGCGTCCGGTGGGGATGCCGGTCCAGGCCGCCACGACCTCGGCCACCTCGTCGGCGCCGACCTCCTCGTGCACCATCAGGTCGCTGGGCGATTCCGTGGCCTCGGCCTCGGCCAGCTCCAACTCGAGCTGCGGGATGTCCGCGTACAGGATCCGCGAGGCGGACTCGTAGTCGTTCTCGCGTTGGGCCCGGTCGGCCTGCACCCGCAGGCCGTCGATGCGCTCCTTGATCTCACCCACCCGGTTCAGACTCCGTCGTTCGGACTCCCAGCGTGCCTCCAGCCCGCGCAGTGTCTCCTCGGCGTCGGCGAGCTCGGCGCTCAAACGCTCGAGGCGCTCGAGGCTGGCCTCGTCGGTCTCGCGCTCGAGGTGCAACTGCTCCATCCGCATCCGGTCCACCGACCGGCGCAGCTCGTCGATCTCCACCGGGGAGGAGTCGATCTCCATCCGCAGTCGGCTGGCCGCCTCGTCCACGAGGTCGATGGCCTTGTCGGGCAGCTGCCGCCCGGGGATGTAGCGGTTGCTCAGCGTCGCGGCAGCGACCAGGGCGGCATCGGAGATGGCCACCTTGTGGTGCGCCTCGTACCGTTCCTTGAGTCCCCGCAGGATCGCTACCGTGTCCTCGACGCTCGGCTCGCCGACCAGCACCTGCTGGAAGCGACGCTCGAGCGCCGGGTCGGACTCGATCCGCTCGCGGTACTCGTCGAGCGTGGTGGCCCCGATCATGTGCAACTCACCGCGGGCCAGCATCGGCTTGAGCATGTTGCCCGCGTCCATGGTGGAGTCGCCGCCCGCACCTGCGCCGACGACGGTGTGCAGCTCGTCGATGAAGGTGATGATCTGCCCGTCGGAGTCCTTGATCTCGGCGAGCACGGCCTTGAGCCGCTCCTCGAACTCGCCGCGGTACTTCGCGCCCGCGACCATGGCGCTCAGGTCGAGCGAGACCAGCCGCCGACCCCGCAGCGACTCGGGTACGTCGCCGGCGACGATCCGCTGGGCCAGGCTGTCGACCACCGCGGTCTTGCCGACGCCGGGCTCGCCGATCAGGACCGGGTTGTTCTTGGTCCGCCGGCTGAGCACCTGAACGACGCGGCGGATCTCCGCGTCGCGCCCGATGACCGGGTCGAGGCGGCCATCGCGTGCCGCGGCGGTGAGGTCGATGCCGTACTTCTCCAGCGACTGGTACGTGCCCTCGGGGTCGGGTGAGGTGACCCGCGCCGAGCCGCGCACCGAGCTGAACGCGTCGCGCAGGGCGTCGGCGGACGCGCCCAGCGACGTCAGCAGCTCGCGGGCCGGTCCGGCCACGGTGGCCGCACCGACCAGCAGGTGCTCGGTGGAGACGTACTCATCCCCGAGGTCGCCGGCGAGGTCCTCGGCGCGCTGCAGGACCTCGAGCAGCGCGCGCGACGCGGTGGGGGCCGACACGCTCGCACCCTGGGCAGCCGGCAGGGCGTCCACCAGAGCCCCCGCTCCCTTGACGGCCTGGGCGGGGTCCGCGCCGACGGCCGAGAGCAGCGCCGCGGGGACACTGGCCTCCTGGGTCAGCAGCGCGTGCAGCAGGTGCGCCGGCTCGAGTCGGGCGTTGCCGGTCGTGGCCGCACGTCGCGTGGCGGTGGACAGCGCGTCCTGGCTGCGGGTGGTCAAGGTCGACGCCATCTTCGAGTCCTTTCCTGGTCAGGCCGGGTGCGTTGCGGCGGGCGGGGCGGCGAATCTGTCGATGTCAACGCCGTCGAACCTGAGTCGATTCCACTCAACTCGGCTCGGAGTCACGGGTCGGCGAAACTCGCGGCCGGGCCCGGTCGGCCCGCCGCAACGACCGCACTCACTGCGGCACGAGCAGCGGCACGAGCAGCGGCACGAGCAGCGTGCTACGTTCCACCCGCCCCGCTCCCCCCCGAGGACTCGGGACCGCCCGAGGAGGTTGCTGTGAGGACCCGGACCCGCTCTCTTCCCGCTCTGGCAGCCTGCGGGCTGCTGACCCTCGGCCTCACCGGCTGCTCAAAGAGCGTCCAGACCGACGACCTTGAGACCCAGGTGGAGAAGCTGGCCTCGGAGAAGGGCTTCGACGTGGACACCGTCGACTGCCCCGACCCGCTTCCGGCCGAGGTCGACGCCAAGGTCGCCTGCACGGTCACCACGGCCGACGGCAAGGAGCACCCGGTCGATGTCACCGCCACCAAGGTGGACGGCAGCCAGGTCGAGTTCAACGTCGTGGAGCAGTAGCCGCTTCACGGCATCCGTAGCACCCGGACCTGGCAGGTCCCGTCGGCCGGCCCGCGCACCCGGCCCATGTCGATGTCGGCCGAGTCACCGGCCGCAAGCGCGACCGTGCGTTCGTTGCCGCTGGCGGCGCCGCCTGATGCGTCGACGACGGCGACGGTCACCTGGAAGTCACCGGCTTCGGGGCCGGAGTTGGTAAGGGTTCCCGTCGCCGTCCACAGGTCGGAGCCCTCGACGCTCGGGGTGCACGAGAAGTCCGACAGCTCCCCCAGGGCGCCCAGCTCGCTCGGCGTGGGGGTTGCCGAGACGGTCGCCGTCGTCGTACCCGACGCGGCGTCGACCGGCGTCGGCGTGCCGGCCGAGCTTGCGCAGCCGGTCACCAGAAGCCCCGTCACCACCAGCATGGCGGCGCAGGTCGTGTCGGGGCGCCGGACTCGCACCGGCCCATGACACCACGCGTACCCGCGCGCCCCGCTGGTGCCGCGCGGCTCCCCTCAGAACTTGTCAGCCGCTGATGTGGCTATAGCGACGTCAGCTGCTGACAGGCCGCGTGGGAGGCCGCTTGGGACTCAGCGGGGGACTCAGCGGGGTGGGCGCCAGGGTACAACCTGGCGGGAGACCGACACGGGCACCGGCAGGTTGGGTACGGGCGCGGAAGCCGCCGCGGCGATCGCGGCGGAAGCATCGTGCAGCTGGCCGGTGAGCTCGGTCACGCGGGCCTGCAGGGCCAGGACCTGGTGCTCGAGCTCCAGCACCCGGCGGACGCCTTCCAGGCCGAGACCTTCGGCGGTGAGGCGGGCGACCTCCTGCAGCAGCGAGATGTCGTCGGAGGAGTAACGCCGCCCTCCGCCGCCCGTACGGCCGGGTCGGACGAGCCCGAGCCGGTCGTAGGTCCGCAACGTCTGCGGGTGCAGACCGGTCAACTCGGCCGCGACGCTGATCACGTACACCGGGGTGTCGGGGCCGGGGGCGGCGAACGGTCCGGACGTCGGGGTGCTCACCGGGTCCCCCTCGCGGCCAGGTCGGCCAGGTCGGCCCGCGGGTCGGCGTCACCGCGAGCGTCCCGCAGCGCGCGTACGGCGGCGGCCTGCTCGTCGTCGAGCGCGGCTGGCACCTGCACCTCCACGGTGACCAGCAGGTCGGCTCGCGTCCCGTCCTTGCGCGGTGCGCCCTTGCCGCGGGCCCGGAAGGTGCGCCCCGTCGGGGTGCCCGGCGGGATCTTGAGCGTCACCGGGGCGCCGCTGAGCGTGGGGACCGTGATGCTGGCGCCCAGCGCAGCCTCGTCGAAGGCCACCGGCACCGTGACCGTGAGGTCGTCGCCGCGGCGGCCGAAGACGGGGTGACCGGCGACGTGGACGGTGACGTACAGGTCGCCGTCGGGACCGCCGTGCTCGCCGGAGGCCCCCTTGCCACGCAACCGGATGCGCTGGCCGTCGCGTACACCCGCGGGGATGCGCACCTGCATGGTGCGGCTCGACTGGGCACGGCCCGAGCCGTGGCAGGTGGGGCACGGGTCGTCGACGACGAGGCCCCGGCCCTTGCACACCGTGCAGGGCTCGGTCATCGCGAACAGCCCACCCGAGGCGCCGGTCTGCATGCCGGTGCCCTCGCAGTTGACACACACCCGCGGCACTGTCCCGGCCTTGGCGCCGGTGCCCCGGCAGGACGGGCAGGCGTCGTCACTGGTCATCCGCAACGGCACCGTGATGCCCTCGACGGCCTGGTCGAAGCTGATTCGCACGTCGGACTCGACGTCGGCGCCCCGCCGCGGCGGCGAGCCGGCTCGCGTGCGGGTCGGGGTACCGCCGCCGAAGATGCCACCGAGCAGGTCGGAGATGTCGAACGTCCCCGTGCCGCCTCCGCTCGGGAACCCGCCTCCGCTCGGGAACCCGCGGCCGCCGGGGAAGCGGATGCCGCCGGCTCCGAACGCGGCCCGCTGCTCGTCGTACTCCTTGCGCTTGTCGGGGTGCGAGAGCACGGCGTACGCCTCGGAGACCGCCTTGAAACGCTCCTCGGCGCTCTTGTCACCGGGGCGGGAGTCGGGGTGGTTGGCCCGGGCCAGCTTGCGGTACGCCTTCTTGATGTCGTCGGCGTCCGCGGACTTCGAGACCCCCAGGACCTTGTAGAAGTCCTTGGCCACCCAGTCGCTGCCGCTCATCTGCCACCTCCTCGTCCTCGGTGCTCATGCCTCGGTGCGGTTCAGCCGTGCTGCTCCTCGCGGCCCTCCGTGTCGGGACCCGTGTCGGGACCCGAGTCGGGACCCGAGTCGGGACCCGCGTCGGGTGCGTCCTCCGCTTCGTCCGGCGTCTCGGGTACGGACGGCGACGGCTCGACGACCGCGACCCGGGCGGGGCGAACCACCCGCTCCCCAACTCGGTAACCGGGCTGGAGAATCGTGTGGGCCGTCGGCACGCTGACCTCAGCGGAGTAGTCGTGCATGAGCGCCTCGTGGACGCGCGGGTCGAACTCCTCGCCCGCCTCGCCGAACCGTACGAGCCCGAGCCCGGACACGATCCGTTCCAGGGACTCCGCGACGGCCTTGAAGCCGCCGGTCAGCTGGTCGTGCTGGCGGGCGCGGTCGAGGTCGTCGAGTACGGGGAGCAATGCAGACAGCGCACCGGTCATGGCCTGTTCACGCGCCACGACTCGGTCGCGGTCGACCCGCCGCTTGTAGTTGACGTACTCCGCCTGCAGCCGCTGGAGGTCCGACGTGCGCTCCGCGAGCTCCCGGGTCAAGCGGGTCGACTCCTCCTCGAGCGGCTCCGTCTCGACCAGTTCGTCCTCGAGCGGCTCGGTCTCGAGCGGCTCGGTCTCGAGCGGCTCGGTCTCGAGCGGCTCGTCCTCGAGCTGCTGGAGCGGCTCCTGCGGCTCGGGAGACTGCGCGGTCACCGATCCTCACCCGAGGCGTCGTCGACGATCTCGGCGTCCACCACGTCGTCCTGCCCGGCGTCGGTGGAGTCACCGGCGTTGCCCGCCGTCGCGTCCGCGGAGCCTTGCGCATCGGCGTACATCGCCGTGCCCATCTTCTGGCTCGACTCGCCGAGCTTGGCCAGCGCGGCCTTGACGGCCTCGATGTCGGTGCCCTCCAGCGACTGCTTGACCACGTCGACGTCGGCCTGCACCTCGGTGCGGATCTCCTCGCCGATCTTGTCGGCGTTCTCGCCGAGGAACTTCTCGGTGGAGTACACCAGCGACTCGGCCTGGTTGCGCAGGTCGACCTCCTCGCGGCGCCGGCGGTCCTCGTCGGCGTACTGCTCGGCGTCGCGCACCATCGCGTCGATGTCGTCCTTGCTGAGCGCGGACCCACCGGTGATCGTCATCGACTGCTCCTTGCCGGTGCCGCGGTCCTTGGCCGAGACGTGCACGATGCCGTTGGCGTCGATGTCGAAGGTGACCTCGATCTGCGGCACTCCGCGTGGCGCCGGTGGCAGACCGGTCAGCTCGAAGGTGGCCAGCTGCTGGTTGGCCGCGGCCATCTCCCGCTCACCCTGGTAGACCTGGATCGCCACCGAGGGCTGGTTGTCGTCTGCGGTGGTGAATACCTCCGAGCGCTTGGTCGGGATCGTGGTGTTGCGCTCGATGAGGCGGGTCATCACCCCACCCTTGGTCTCGATGCCCAGGCTCAGCGGCGTGACGTCGAGCAGCAGGACGTCCTTGACCTCGCCCTTGAGCACGCCGGCCTGCAGGGCCGCACCCACGGCGACGACCTCGTCGGGGTTGACGCCCTTGTTGGGCTCACGGCCGCCGGTCAGCTCGCGTACGACCTCGGCGACCGCCGGCATGCGGGTCGAGCCGCCGACCAGCACGACGTGGTCGATCTTCGCGACGTCGACACCGGCGTCCTTGATGACGTTGCGGAACGGCGCCTTGGTGCGCGCGAGCAGATCGGCGGTGATCCGCTGGAACTCCGCCCGGGTCAGGGTCTCGTCGAGGAACAGCGGGTTGCGGTCGGAGTCGACGGTGATGTACGGCAGGTTGATCGAGGTCTGCTGGCTGCTCGACAGCTCGATCTTGGCCTTCTCGGCGGCCTCCCGGACCCGCTGCATGGCCATCTTGTCCTTGGCCAGGTCCATGCCGGTGCTGCTGCGGAAGCGCTCGACCAGCCAGGTCACAATCTTCTGGTCCCAGTCGTCACCACCGAGGTGGTTGTCACCGCTTGTTGCCTTGACCTCGACCACGCCCTCGCCGATCTCGAGCAGGGACACGTCGAAGGTTCCGCCGCCGAGGTCGAAGACCAGGATGGTCTGGTCGGTCTCGCCCTTGTCCAGGCCGTACGCCAGTGCGGCGGCGGTCGGCTCGTTGACGATCCGCGGGACCGTCAGTCCGGCGATCTCGCCGGCCTCCTTGGTGGCCTGCCGCTGGGCGTCGGAGAAGTACGCCGGCACGGTGATCACCGCGTCCGTGACGGGCTCGCCGAGGTACGCCTCGGCGTCACGCTTGAGCTTGGAGAGCACGAACGCGGAGATCTGCTGCGCGGTGAAGGTCTTCTTGTCGACCTCGGTCTTCCAGTCGGTGCCCATCTGGCGCTTGATCGACCGGATCGTGCGGTCGACGTTGGTGACGGCCTGCCGCTTGGCGACCTCGCCGACCAGGACCTCTCCGTTCTTGGCGAAGGCGACCACCGAGGGGGTGGTGCGGGCTCCCTCGGCGTTGGCGATGACGGTGGGCTCACCGCCCTCGAGGACTGCGACGACCGAGTTGGTCGTGCCCAGGTCGATTCCGACCGCTCGTGCCATGGGGGTTCCTCCTGTGTCTGGGGCCGCCGCGTCTCGGGCGGCCGGTGGCTCGTGGTGCGCGGTGCTCGCGCAGTTTCTTGAGTCTGTGTGGCTCAACTCTAGGCGGTGCCGCGTTGTTCCTCCCTAGCAGGGGGTGCCTTGGCCGCCCCGTGGCACCTCCCGAAGTGCCAACGGGGGCTATCATTCGCCGCCGACTGCTGCCAACCCGGCCTGCCCGACCTGCCGAGTGGTGCCAACCAGGGGTGGCCTTCCGTCGAATGGTGCCAATCAGGGGCGGTACGGGCCGGTAGCCACCCGGTTGGCACCACTCGGCGGCGACGACACCTGCGGAAATCCGGACCCTCATCGCGAACCTGTGCCAGGACCGCTACCGCCAGAAGGGGTGAGGCGGCGAATGCGGCCGGAGTCGTCAGAACGTCGGCGCACCTGAACCCGCCGGCGTGCTACTGCGAGCGGCGGGACGAGCGCGACGGGTCAGGGCGCGACGTCGGGGATCAGGTGCTGGCTCTCCTTGGGCGGCCGTACGTAGTCGTCGTCGACCGGCGGACGCGGCGGCAGCTCGGGGGCCTTGGGGGTGAGGTCCTCGTACGGCACCTGGGTCAACAGGTGCGTCATCACGTTGAGCCGGGCACGCTTCTTGACCTCGGCCTCGACCACCCACCAGGGCGCCTCGGGGATGTCGGTGGCGGCGAACATCGCGTCCTTGGCCCGGGAGAAGTCGACCCAGCGGTTGCGCGCCTCGAGGTCCATCGGGCTGAGCTTCCACCGCTTGGTCGGGTCCTTCAGCCGCGACTGGAAGCGCTTCTCCTGCTCGGCGTCGCTGACCGAGAACCAGTACTTGAGAATCCTGATGCCGCTGCGGACGAGCATCCGCTCGAATTCCGGGCACGAGCGCATGAATTCGTCGTACTCCTCGTCGGTGGAGAACCCCATGACGCGCTCGACGCCGGCGCGGTTGTACCAGGACCGGTCGAACAGCACCATCTCGCCGGCCGCCGGCAGGTGGGCTACGTAGCGCTGGAAATACCACTGCGTCTTCTCGCGCTCGGTCGGCGCGGCCAGCGCCACCACGCGGGCGGCGCGAGGGTTGAGGCTCTCGGTGATGCGCTGGATCGCCCCGCCCTTGCCGGCGGCGTCGCGACCCTCGAAGATCACCACGACCTTGAGGCCCTGTGCGCGGATGTACTCCTGCTGCTTGACCAGCTCGACCTGCAGGCGCGCCAGCTCCCGCTCGTAGTACTTCTTGTCCACCTTCGAGGTCGACTGCGGCGCCTCCTCGACGGAGGACGCGGATCCAGGCGGAGGAGTCATGTCGCCGAGCGTCGTCCTCCGGCGCTGCGCTGGCAACCCCGGCGAGGTGCGCGTGCGGGCCGGCCGACCACTCGCACGGCGACCCATGGCCGCAGCGTCTCCGTGCGTCGAGGACGGCGATCAATCCCAGGGAGAGCTCAGCCCACCAGCCGCCAGCCCCACGGCAAGGCTGCGAGCGCGACGGCAGCGGCCAGGACCGCGGTGTCGGTCCGCGTCCAGGGGGCCGGCTCGGCCCATGTACGGCCGGCGGCGCCGACGAACCCCCGGGCGTCCATCGCCACCGCGGTCCGTCCCGCCCCGCGCAGCGCGACCACCAGCACGCCGAACGTGAGCGCGCCGACCGAGCGCAGCCGGGCCGTGGGGCTGCGGCCGGGTCCGATCCCGCGTACGCGCCGGGCCCTCGCCGCTTGTTCCCAGGCATCCCCGAGCAGCTCGAGCCGTTGCATCGCCGCGGTCGCGGCCGCTACCGGCCGAGCTGGCAGGTGCAGCCGCTGCGCCAGCTGGTCGCCGAGGGTGGCGGGGTCGACCAGCGGGGCGAGCAGCACCCCGGGCAGCGCCAGCACGACGATCCGCAGCCCAGCGGTGACTGCGACCGCCTCGTCCCGCCCGCCCAGCCACCAGGTCGACCACGCCACCGACACCGCCCCGACGGCCGGCCCGAGCAACCGCCACGGCGCCCGGCCCACACCGGGCACCAGCAGCAGTGCGAGCAGCACCACGACCGTCGTCGCGGCCACCGCGGCGATGAGGTCGCGCAAGGCGATCGAGGCGGGCACCGCGAGCAGCCCGATCGCCAGCAGCACCAGCGGGTTCGTACGGCTGAGTGGGCTGGCCGGCAGCAGGGCAGCAGCGGGCGCTGTCGCAGTGGTCATGTGGCCACTCGGCCGGCTTCCAGGTGGACTCGCCGGGCGCCGAGGGCGCCGACGAGCGGCTGGTCGTGGGTGGAGACCGCCACCGCACCTCCTGCACCGATCAGATGGCGAAGCAGACCGGTGACCGCCGCCCAGGTGTGCCGGTCCTGCGCGACGGTCGGCTCGTCGAGCAGCGCCAGGCAAGGACCGTGGGCGAGGCCTGCGAGAACGGCCAGCCGGCGTTGCTCACCGCCGGACAGCCGGTGCGGGTCGGTGTCGGCGCGCTCGGCAAGCCCGAAGGCCTCGAGCAGCGCGTCTGCAGCGACCGGGCGACCCAGCCGGTCGGCGGTGAGGCGTACCTCGTCGCGGACACTGCGGGTCAGCACCGCGAGCTCCGCGTCCTGCGGCACCCACCCGACCCGTGCGGCGAGTTCGCGCGACCGCCAGCGGTGCATCGGCGCCGCGAGTCCCGCGGCCAGGCCCGGTGCGGGCAGCACCCGGCCGGCCGTGGGTCGGAGCAGTCCCCCGAGGGCGGCCAGGAGCGTGGACTTGCCCGCACCGGAGCGACCGGTCAGCGCGGTGGGCGCCCCGGCGGTCACCTCCAGGTCCACACCGCAGACGGCCAACTGGGTGCGTACGCCACGCAGGCTGCGCGTTCGCAGCACCACCTGCAGGTCCTCGGTCCGCACGCCGGCATCGGCGACCGGCAGGGCCAGCAGCCCCGCCACCTCCAGCGGCTCGGGGTCGGGCAGCCCGGGCACCCACACCCCCGCGGCTGCCAGCGCCTCGCCCTGCTCGCCGAGCACCCGGTCGGGGTCACCGTCGGCGAGCAGCCGGCCCCGCGGTCCCAGCACGACCAGCCGGTCGACGTACGACAACCACGGCCCGAGCCGGTGCTCGACGACGACCAGGGTCGCGCCGGTGGCGGCGACGACCGCGGCGACCGCGGCGCGCACCGTCGCGGCGGAGGCGGGGTCGAGCATCGCGGTGGGCTCGTCGAGGAGCAGCAGGCCGGGTCGCAGTGCCAGCGCCCCGGCGAGTGCCAGTCGTTGGGTCTCACCACCGGACAGGCTGCGAGTGGGGACCTCGATGCCGTACGGCAGCCCGACCAGCTCGAGCGCCTCGTGCACGCGCACCCAGATCTCGGTGCGGGACAGGCCGACGTTCTCCGGCCCGAAGGCGACGTCGCGACCGATCCGCTCCGCGACGACGGCGTCGCCGGGTCGCTGCAGCAGCAGCCCCGCCCGCGTCGGCCCGCGGCGGGGGTCGGTTCCCCCGGAGCGGACCTCGCCGAGCTGGTCCCCCTCGGTGGCGTCGCCGAGCACCCCGGCGGCGGCCCGCAGGATCGTCGACTTGCCGGCACCGGACGGACCGACCAGCAAGACCCGCTCGCCGGGTTCGACCCGCAGGTCGAGGTCGGCGACCACCGGCCATCGCCGCCCCGCGGGGCGCCAGCCGAAGCCGCACAACTCGAGTGCAGCAGGGGCAGTCGGCGCGTACGGGGGCGCCTCAGCTCGCGGAGCGGTCACGGTGCTCGCGACCGGCCGCGAAGGCGTCGAGCGCTCCGGCGGCGGCGAGCGCTCGCACCAGCAGCCACCCACCGACCCCGGCGACGATCGCCCCCGAGAGTGCGAAGAAGCCGAGGTAGGCGAGCTGGTCGCGGAACGGGAGATCGGGGAAGTAGGCGTACCACTCGTACACCGACTCCAGCGTCGCGGCGAGCACGCCGGCCAGCACCGCGACGCCGACGCTGAAGCGCCGGTAGAGGAAGATCGCGAGGACGATCTCCACGCCGAGGCCCTGCAGCAGCCCCGAGATCAGCACCGAGGCGCCCCACTGGTTGCCGACGAGGTACTCGACGTTGGCGGCGACGAGCTCGGCGAGCAGCGCCGCGCCGGGCTTGCGGACCACGAGTCCGCCGACGACACCCGCGAGCAGCCACGGGCCCGCGAGCAGGCCGGAGAGCGGGACGTAGGCGAAGACGGCGGCCTGGGAGATCCCGGCGTACGCCAGGTCCCAGCCCCAGTAGGCAACGCCGATCGCCACGCCGATCATCGTGACGGTGAGCAGGTCGACGGTGCGCCAGGCCAGCCGGGCCTGGTCGTGGGTCGAGCTGGTGGTGAACGTGGACATGCTGCGACTCCCTTCGCCGGTGCTAACCGGAGCAGGTTCAAGGGTCTGCGGTGTCCCGCACTCTCAGCGCCCTGGTGGCGCTCCCCTGTCGTACGACGTACACGCTACACCGGGGCGGCCGGCTCGGCTGCGGTCCAGCTGGGCGTTGACCACGCCGGCGGCCACGGCGGCCACCAGGGGCCGGCGCATCGGCACCGCGAGGCGACGACCGTCGGCCAGGTGGAGCACCATCCCGGGGCCGCGGCGCAGCAGCAGGCCGGATTCACCGGGCAGTACGCGGGTCGTGGTGCCGGGCCGGTGCCATGGGTCGACCTCCTCGGCGCTGGCGCCGAGCAACCGGTCGTACGGCAGCAGGAGCCCGCGCCGCACCCCCCACGGCGCAAGGCACACTCCCACCGAGTCGATGCGCAGCCGCAGGCGCACCATGGCGCCGGTCAGGGCCGCCAGCACCCAGCACACCGCCGTGAGGACCGGCGCAAAGAAGGCGATCGAGGCGCCGGCGACCGCCAGCCCCGCGGCGGGCAGGACGAAGAAGCCGACGAACAGGTCGCGGTCCCACACCGCTGGCCCGGTCGCCGGCAGCTCGACCTGAGGCAGCTCCACGTCGTCATCCTCCCCCCGCACGGCAGGGTGGGCGGATGGAGCTCGACGCAGTCGTCCGCGCGCGGCGCATGGTACGGCGGTACACCGACGAGCCGGTCGACCGCTGCGTCGTCGACCGGGCCCTCGACCGGGCCACCCGGGCGCCGAGTGCCGGGTTCACCCAGGGCTGGGCGTTCCTCGTCCTCGACACCCCCTCCGACGTCGCCACGTTCTGGCAGGTCGCCACGCCGCCCGGCCGCGGCACCGATGCCTGGTCGCGGGGCATGCGCCGCGCTCCGGTGGTGGTGGTGGCGATGTCGAGCCGCCAGGCGTACCTCGAGCGCTACGCCGAGCCGGACAAGGGTCAGACCGGTCGCGACGAGTCCCGATGGCCGGTGCCGTACTGGCACGTGGACGCCGGGATGGCAGCGTTGCTGATCTTGCTGAGCGTGGTGGACGACGGGCTCGGGGCCTGCTTCTTCGGGGTGCCGGGCGAGCGCGTGCCGGTGCTGCGGGCGGCGTTCGGTGTGCCGGGCGACTACGCACCGGTGGGTGCGATCACCATCGGGCACCCGGCTGCGGACGCGGCCCGCCGCCCGCGACGGCGGCGGGACCAGGCCGACGTGGTGCACCGCGGACGCTGGTGACGCCGCGGCGCATTGGTGTCCAGGGCGGCCCCGTACGGGGGGTGTGTCTACATGGACATGACCGAGCTCGAGGTGTTCGGGGTCCCCACGACGCCCTGACCTGCGCGGCCGGCCCGCCGGGGGTCGCACTAACATGTGCCGCGGATGTCGCCTGGGGTGAGGGCACGTCCTCCCCCGCCGCAGGCAGGAGCGTCCATGCCGGTCGTCCAGGTGCTAGCGATCACCGTGTCGCTGCTGGTGTCGGTGGTGGCGGTGGCCCTGTTCGCCCGCGCGGCCGTCCGGATCGTTCGAGTTGTGGGGCTCGGTCAGCCGGTGGTGGGCAGACGCGACCGGCCGGCCGCTCGCTGGGCGACGATGACCCGCGAGACGCTCGGCCACACCCGGATGCTGCAGTGGACGCTGGTGGGGGTCGCCC
>JAABUS010006142.1_pt1 | contig 14888 bp, 15 predicted proteins | sample 5560161 | NCBI WGS metagenome assembly JAABUS01 (sample SAMN10711885, study PRJNA513376) | rock metagenome | isolation source: Antarctica rocks | place: Antarctica: Victoria Land, Trio Nunatak nord | collected 2016-01-04 | reverse complement strand
TGAGTGGGGATGGGGTGCTGATCGGCCACCAGCTCACCGTATCGACCCACCCCGACACGACCCGACACGCCCGCGCACTTCCAACTCCGCTGCCCGCGCACCCAGGCGCTGGTGGGTTACGGTCCCCGGAAGGCCGTCCAGGGGCCGGCGTCGGCACGAGCTTGCCCGGTGGCGGCACCCTGCTCGAGTAAGGAGCACTGAGATGGCCGAGACCTACAACGGGTACTGCGTGAAATGCCGCGAGAAGCGCGACTTCACCGGGGAGATCACCGAGACCAACGGTCGGCGCATGGCCAAGGGCACGTGCCCGATCTGTGGAACCAAGATGAATCGGATCCTCGGCAAGGGCTGAGCACACGCAGAGTAGGCCGCACCGGCCGCAGTGACGCCACGGGTACCGCGAGCCTGTGGACAACTCCTGGTCGGCCGGGTGATCCGACGCCTCGAGGTGCGAGAGTCGTGCACCATGACGACCACCGCGGCACCACCCCAACATCCGTCCCCGCCAGCACCCTGGGGAGCCACCGCGAGCAGTCGCACCGCGGCCGTGCATCGACCACGACTGGACCTCTGCGCTGCGATACTCACCCGTCGCAGCGGGGAGGTGCAGGTGGGTTGGGACCCGGACCGCGCCCTGCTCGTGCGTCCGCCGATACCTGGCGCCACGGCCGCGCTCGCCGCACTGCTCCGCGCGGTCGACGGCCTGCGCAGCCTCGACGAACTGCAACCGCTCGCCACTGCGGCCGGGCTCGGGAGCCGCGGACTCGATCAGCTGCTGGCGGAGCTTGTCGACGCCGGGCTGGTGGACTGGGCTCCGCCGCCCGGCACAGCCGTCCGCCCGGTGGCCGCGTTGCATGGGCAGGGACCGCTCACCGAAGCCCTCGCCGACGGCTTGCGGGCTGCGGGGGTGGACATCCGGCGCTCGGACGGCCGTGAGCCCGTGCGGCGCGGTGCCGGAGCCGACGTGGTGGTGCTCACCGACTGCCTCGTCGTCGATCCGTGCGTGGTCTCCGAACTCGTCGGCGCGGGCTCACCGCACCTGCCGGTGCTCCTGCGGGACGGAGTGGGCATGGTGGGTCCGCTCGTGCTGCCCGGCCGTAGCAGCTGCCTGCGCTGCGCCGACCTGCATCGCAGTGACCGGGACCCGGAGTGGCCCGCCCTCGCGGCTCAGCTGTTCGGTCGCGTCGGATACGGCTCGGCGGCCGCGGTCCGCGCCACCGCGGGACTGGCGCTGGGTGAGGTGGAACACCTGCTCCGGGGCGGGGCAGGAGGCGAGCCGGCCCCCGGCAGCCTGGGCGCGACGCTCGAACTCGACCTGCGCCACGGCACGCTACGTCGTCGGCCGTGGCCACCCCACCCGCGCTGCGGCTGCGGCACGCACCGGTGACCCTGCGGCACGGGTGACCCTGCGGCACGCACCGGTGACACTGCGGCACGGGTGACCCTGCGGCAGCACCGATCAGCGGTCCCTGCGGGGTTCGGCCGGGTCGGGGATGATGGCGGGGTGCCCGACATCCCCCGCCGTGGAGCAGCCAGGACGGCCAAGCTCGCGAGCCTGCCGCTGGGCTTTGCGGGGCGCACTGCCGCCGGGTGGGGTAAGCGACTGGCGGGGCAGACCAGTGAGCAGGTCGGGGCGGAGCTGAGCGCGAAGACCGCGGAACAGCTGTTCTCGGTGCTGGGTGAGCTCAAGGGCGGGGCGATGAAGTTCGGCCAGGCGCTCAGCGTGTTTGAGGCGGCGGTACCCGACGAGCTGGCCGAGCCCTACCGGGCGGCGCTCACCAAGCTGCAGTCGGGCGCGCCACCCATGCCGGCCGACACCGTGCACCGGGTGCTCGCCGAACAGTTGGGCACCCGCTGGCGCGCGCGCTTCACCACCTTCGACGACGAGCCGGCAGCAGCGGCCAGCATCGGACAGGTGCACCACGGGGTGTGGGCGGACGGGCGGGAGGTTGCCGTCAAGGTGCAGTACCCGGGCGCCGACCAGGCGCTGCGGTCGGACCTGAGGCAACTGCAGCGGTTCAGCCGGTTGTTCCAGGCCGTCGCCCCCGGCTTGGAGATGAAGCCGCTGATCATCGAGTTGCGCGACCGGATGGTCGAGGAGCTCGACTATCGTGCGGAGGCCGACAACCAGCGCGGGTTCGCCACCACGTTCGCCGGCGACCCCGAGGTGCTGGTGCCTGTGGTGTTGGCCAGCGCACCCAAGGTGATGGTCAGCGAGTGGGTTACCGGGACCACCCTCGCAACGGTCATCGCGTCGGGCTCCCGGGAGCAGCGCGACGAGTGCGGCCGCAAGCTCAGCGTGTTCCACTTCTCCTCGCCGGCGCGGGCCGGTCTGCTGCACTCCGATCCGCACCCGGGCAACTTCATGTTCGCGTCGGATGGTCGACTGATCGTGATCGACTTCGGGGCGGTCGCGCGACTGCCCGCTGGTATGCCACCGACGCTGGGCACGATGACGCGGCTCGCGCTGCAAGATCGCCCGCAGGAACTCCTGGCGGTGATGCGCGAGGCCGGGTTCGTGCGCCCCGGCTCGACGATGAACGCGGAGGCGGTGTTGGAGTACCTCAGCCCGTTCGTCGACCCCATGCGTTCGGCGACCTTCCGCTTCAGCCGGTCCTGGCTGCAGGCCCAGGCCCAGCGCTTCGGCGACACCCGCGGGCCCGAGGTACAGATGGCCCGGTCGCTGAACCTGCCGGCGGAATACCTGCTCATCCACCGGGTGACCATGGGCTCCATCGCCATCCTGTGCCAGCTCGACGCCGAGATCCCGTTCCGCGACATCGTGCGCACGTGGCAGCCGGGAGTGATCGGCGACCACCCGCGCTAGCCCAGAGCCCCCCGCCCCCCGGGCCTCCCGGGGGGCGGGGCCTCCCGGGGGGCGGGGCCTCCCGGCGGGCGGGGCCTGCTGGCCCGCGACGGCACTCAACCGTCGAACCGCTGCGCCCTGCGCTGGGCGAAGCGGGCGACCCTGCGCCAGCGCTGCTGAGCCACCAGCCGGCCCACCCGGCGCCGGTGGACGGCGTCACGCTGGTCGGACCGCATTCGTTCGCGGGCCAGCGCCTCGTACATCGCGTGCATGGAGGTCTCCTTTGAAGTCTGATGTGCAGCAACAGCTCTGGCTGTAGCTGGGGTGCTTGCCGGTCGGATGCTCACGCGGCCGACCCTGCCAGCGCGGGGTCCTCGGTGGGTTGGGTGTTCTTGCGGGGACGGCCCCTCGGACGCTTTCGGGCGACGACGGAGCCGTGCTCGAAGATCTCCCCGCCCCACACTCCCCACGGCTCACCCCTGTCCAGGGCGGAGCGCAGGCAGCTCAGGCGGACTGGACACCGCTCGCACAGTGCCTTCGCCAGCTCCAGGTCGGCCGGAGCCTCGGCGAACCAGAGGTCGGCGTCGGCCACCCGGCAGGGCAACAGGTCGTCGGTGAGGGAAGCCCCCGGTGGCGGCGGCGTTCCCAGCGTCTGCAGCGTCGCTGTGGACACGTCGTTACTCCTACTCTCGTGCGGCAATGCTGTGCGGATCAGTGAGGTCGGGTGCGGGGTTCCCGGGGTCCTGTCCACCAGCGAGCTGGTCGCAGAGAGAAGGCCACGGGTCCGCGTCGGCAGCGGGTCCGTGGCCTGGAGAAGTGAGAGCTACCTAGCGATCAGGGCTCAGACGCACGGACGCGCGCGGGTGTGCTGGGGGGTTGATACCGCCGACCGCGGCGGTCTGGGACGCCGGGGTAGCCAGCGGGTTCACGAACACCCCGGCACCGGTTCCCCTGCCGAAGCCACCGAGAGCGAGGGAACCGGGGGCACGGACTCTGCGGAGGCGGGCAGGGGAGTTCGCCCACGGCAGGACCCCAGCGGCGGCGGCGCTCGGCAGGAACATCACGGTCGTCATGCTGTCCATCGTCGCCACCTCCTCTCGCGTACCGAGCCGAGCAGGCTCAGTCGTCGTTCATGTCCCCAGCAGGCTATGTCGGGGCCGCCCCGGAGCACAACCCATTTTCTACCTGCGGCTTTGCTCGCTCACACGGTGCTCGACGCCGGTTGCTCACCGCGCACCAGCGCCAGCACCTCGGCCCCGAACCGCTCGAGCTTGGCGGCGCCGATCCCCGGTATGGCCACCAGCCCCGCGCTGTCCGCCGGCTTCCGCTCGGCGATGGCTATGAGGGTCGCGTCGGTGAACACCACGTACGCGGGCACCTTGAGGTCGGCCGAGCGTTCTTTCCGCCAGGCCCGCAGCGCCGCGAGCAGCTCGTCGTCGACGTGCGACGGGCAGCTCGCACACCGACCCAGCTTGGTGGCCATCGCCCCGATGAGCGGTGAGCCGCACACCCGGCAGCGACCGCGCCTGCGCCCGTCTTTCGGCCCCGCCGTCGACTTCACCCGGGCCGCCACATCATCGTCCGGGACCAGCCCGGACAGGAAGCGGGAGCGCCTGCGGTTCTGCCGTCCACCGGGATTGCGGGCCAGCGACCACGACAGACCCAGCACCTCACGGGCGCGGGTCACCCCGACGTACAGCAGCCGCCGCTCCTCCTCGATCGCGGCCTCCTCGGCCGCACCCCCACCTCCCAAGGCGTGCTGGATGGGCAGGGTGCCGTCGTTGAGCCCCACCAGGAACACCGCGTCCCACTCCAGCCCTTTGGCCGCGTGCAGCGAGGCCAAGGTGACCCCCTGCACCGTCGGCGGATGGCGCGAGTCGGCCCGAGTCTGCAACTCGGCGAGCAGCCGCGCGAGGCTCGCCTCCGGTTCGTCGGCGACCAGCTCGTCGGCGAGTTCGGCCACCGCGCGCAGCGACTCCCAGCGTTCGCGAGCGGTGGCGCCGGACGGCGCGGCGGGGGTCAACCCCGCGGGCTCCAGCACCGTGCGCACCAGGGCGGAAAGGTCGACGCCCGCGTCGTCGGCCGCACCGTCGATCTCGGTGCGCCCGGCCCCGCGCTGCTCGGCCCGGCGCAACGCCGCCACGGCGGCGCGGACCTCGGGCCGCGCGAAGAACCGGTCACCCCCGCGCACCTGGTAGGCAATACCGACCTCGCTGAGCGCCTGCTCATGCACCTCCGACTGCGCGTTGATCCGGTAGAGCACCGCGATCTCCGCCGCCGGGGTGCCGGCGTCGACAAGCTTGCGAATGCGCGCGGCCACCGCCGCCGCCTCGGCCGACTCGTCGGGGTGCTCGACGAACTCCGGCTCCGGACCCGCGATCCGCCCGCGGGCGGCGCCGATCACCCGGTTCGCCAGGCTCACCACCTGCGGGGTGGAGCGGTAGTCGCGTTCCAGGCGCACCACCTCCGCCTCAGGGAAGCGCCGGGAGAAGTCGAGCAGGTAGCGCGGGGTGGCGCCGGTGAAGGAGTAGATCGTCTGGTTCGCGTCACCCACCACGGTGAGATCATCGCGGTCACCGACCCAGGCGTCGAGCACCCGCTGCTGCAGCGGCGTGACGTCCTGGTACTCGTCGACCACGAAGCAGCGGTAGCGATCGCGGAACTCCCTCGCCACCTCCGAGTGCTCCTCCAGCGCGGCGGCGGTGTGCAGCAACAGGTCGTCGAAATCGAGCATCCCGCTGCGGCTCTTCAGCGACTCGTAACCCGCGTACACGGCGGCCACCACCTCGGCCGAACCAGGTGGGTCGCGGCGCGCCCGGGCGGCGGCAACCGGGTAGTCCTCCGGCGCGACGAGGGTGGCCTTGGCCCACTCGATCTCCCCGGCCAAATCGCGCACGCTCTCGGTCGTCGTCGGTGCTCCCACCCGGGCCGCGGACTGGTTGACCAGCGCGAACTTGCGGTCGAGCAGCTCCCACGGGGTGTCACCGACCACCTGCGGCCAGAAGTAGCGCAGTTGGCGCAACGCCGCGGCGTGGAAGGTGCGTGCCTGGACCCCTCCGATGCCGAGCTTGCGCAGGCGGGTGCGCAGCTGCCCCGCCGCCCGTGAGGTGAACGTGACCGCCAACACCTGCCCGGGAGCGACGTGACCATGTTCGACCAGGTATGCGATGCGCCGGGTGATGGTGCGGGTCTTGCCCGTGCCCGCACCGGCGAGCACGCAGACCGGTCCGCGGGGGGCGTGCACCGCCGCCAGTTGCTGCGGGTCCAGTCCGGTGTCACTCACCTACCCATCCTCCCTGTCTCGACCCTGACCGCTCGACCCCGCCCGCCGGGGAGCCGGGTGGCGGGGTCGCCGGGTGCCGGGTGGCCGTCAGCGCACGTCAGCGAGGCGGGGTGCGGCGGCGTCCTTGGCCGAAACCTGAGCGCGGTCGTGCGGGTCCAGCGGGATCGGCCAGCTGATGCCCAGCTCGGGGTCGAGCGGGGTGAGCGCGGTGCCGGCCATCCCGGGAATCCACTCCGCGGTGAACGCATAGAGGTACTGGGTGACGCCGGGGCTGACGGACTGGAAGCCGTTACACACCCCGGCGGGCACCAACACCTGCACACCGGGGGTGAGCGCCACGGTGACCACTCGTCCGAAGGTGGCCGAGGCCGCCCGCGTGTCGACGTAGACGCCGAAGGCCTCCCCGGCGGCCACCCCCACGAGCTTGTTCATCGACTCCCCGTGCAGTCCACGGACGGCGCCCCGGGAGGTCTCGGTCAGGTTCACCTGCACCCACGGCCCCATCGATTCCAGGCCGGCTTTGCGGAACGCGGACTGGCGGTAGAACTCGCGCACGGTGCCGCGGTGGTCGGTGACCTGCTTCATCTGCAGCACCCACAGGCCCTCGAGCGCGGTCTGCTCGGCGGCGAAGGGGACGATCGACGGCTCGGGCACGGCACAGATCGTTCCACGACCTGACCTATTCTCGGCGCATGAGCTGGTGGGTGCTCGCGGCAACGGTGGCCTTGTTCCTCGCGCTGCCCGCGCTGTTGCTGCGCGCGCCGTGGATGCGCGAGCGCGCACCGCACGCGGTGAACGTCGGCGGTAGCCGCCCCGGGAAGCCAACGGCACCGGATGGTGTTGAGCGCAGCATGGCTCAGTTCACGATGTACTCCACTGGGTGGTGCGGCTTCTGCCGGCGGCTGAAGATGCAGCTCGACGAGGCGGGCATCGCCTACCACGACGTCGACATCGAGACGGACCCGGAGGCGGCCGCCTTCGTCGAGGGCGTCAACCACGGCAACCAGGTGGTGCCGACACTGCGCTACGCCGACGGGAGCACGGCAACCAACCCGAGCTTCGTCGAGGTGCGGGCCAAGCTCGCGGCGTGAGGTGCGTTCGGGGATGAGGGCGTGGCGCTGCGTTCAGGGGTGAGGGGCCGTGGCCGGTCGGCTCAGCCCGCCACCCAGGACTCCAGCATCTTGCGCGCGATCGAGATGGATCCGGGCAGCAGCAGCGCAACCTCGGCGCCCGGCTCGTCCGGCCCACCCGTCCACTCCCCCCGCGCCAGCGCCGCGCGCACCTCGTGCCGGGTGAACCAGTGCGCCTCCGCGATCTCGCCGTCACGCGGGACCACGGCGGCGGCGGAGTCGGCCGTGGCCTCGAACCCCAGCATGATCGAGCGGGGGAACGGCCACGGCTGGCTACCCAGGTAGTGGACGTCGCGCACCTGGGCACCCACCTCCTCGTGCACCTCACGCACCACGCACGCCTCGAGCGACTCACCCGCCTCCACGAAGCCGGCCAGCACGGAGAAGCGCCCCGGGGGCCAGGTGGGCTGACGGCCCAGCAGCACCTGGTCGCGGCCGTCGTGCACCAGGCAGATCACCGCCGGGTCGGTGCGCGGGTGTTCCTCCCGTCCGCACTGGGTGCAACGCCGCACCCAGCCCGAACTCGCCGGCTTGGTGCGGCCTCCGCACACCGTGCAGTACCCGGCCATCGCGTGCCACCTGAGCAACGCCGTCGCGGTGGTGAGCAGCCCGGCGCCTGTCGCGTCGAGCATGCTGCCCCCTACCCGCAGGTCGGTGGCCAGCTCACCGGGCGCGAGGTCGAGTTCCGGAACCGGCACGGCCCACACCGGGGTGGTGCTGTCCTGCCCGAGCAGCGCCGCCGTCCGCGGTGGCTCCGCCGACAGCTCACCCGCACGCGCGAGCACGAGTGCGCCGCCGCGCACGGCCACCCGGCCCGCGGGGTCGACCAGCAGCACTGTGGCGGTCGGCCACCCCGCGGCCAGCCGCTCCGGGTCCGCGCGGAGCAGCTCGTCGCGGAGCACGGTGGAACGCGCCAGGCTGGGGACGTCCTCCAGCGTGAACGCAGCACTCACAGCTGCACGCCGCCCAGGGCGGTAAGCGCACCGGACAGCTCGGCGGCGTCGCCCTGCACGATCCCGGTGAACCGGCCGGGGCCGAACATCCGAGCGGCCGCAGCGCGCACCTCGTCGGCGGTGGTGGCCGCCAGCCGCGCGGGATGCGTGCGCACCCAGTCAGGGTCCAGGCCCAGTGGCAACAGCCGCGACAGGGTGCTGGCCAGGCCGCTCTGGGTGGCCAGCGAGATGGACAGCGCACCGATGGCGTACTGGCGGGCGGACGCGATCTCGGCGTCGGTCGGCGCCACCAGCACCACCCGCGACAGCTCGTAGGACGTCTCCATCAGGGCGGCCGCCGTGGTCTCCCGCGACGTGTCGAGCTCGACGGTGAGCACCTGGCCGGCCTGGGTGGCGTCCAGGCCGGAGGAGGCTCCGTAGGTGTAACCCTTGTCCTCCCGGACGTTCTCCATCAGCCGCGAGGAGAAGTAGCCGCCGAACACCAAGTTCGCCAGCTGCGCCGCCGGGTAGCGCGGGTCCAGCCGCGACACCCCCTGCGCGACGAGCCGGATCTGCGACTGCACTGCCCCCGCTCGGTCGACCAGCAGGGTGGCACCGGGGCTGATGCGCGGCCACGGCGCCAGCACCTGCGCGGCGTGCTCGCTGCGCCAGCGGTGCACCGCGTGGCGCACCCGTTCCATTGCCTCGGCAGGCGCCACCTCGCCCACCAGCACCAGCAGCGCGCCGCGGGGCACCACGGCGCGCGCGTGCACCGCGCGGACGTCGGTGGCGCGCACGGTTGCGACCTGCTCACCCCGGGGCACCTCGCACGCCGAGGGGTGCTCACCCAGACTGCGGCGCAGCACCGCCTCTCTGGCCAGCACACCAGGTTGGGAGCGGGCCACTTCCAGCCGCTCGACCAGGCGATCACGCTCGCCGTCCACCTCGTGCTCGGGGTAGCTGGCCCCGGTGAGCACGTCGGCCATCACGTCGAGCAACACGCCGAGGCCCTCGGCCAGCACCGAACCCCCCACGACGAGTCGTTCGGGGTCGACGGACACCCCCAGTTCGGCGCCGACCGCGGCGAGCTCGGTGTCGATGTTCAGCCGGTCGCGGGTGCTGGTGCCGGCCAGCAGCGTCGCGGCCAGCACCTCCGCGACGGCACGGTGGCCTGCGGTGGTGGCCACGCCCGCGGGTTCGGCGAAGGGGATGACCAGCCGTGCCTCGACCATGGGCACGCCCGCGCGCTGCACGACGAGCACCCGCAACCCGTTGTCCAGTACCGCCTCCGCGCTGGCCAACTCGGCGCCGACGCGCTGCACACCCAGCGGGGGCAGTGCCCGCGGACCGGTGGGTGTGGTGGCGATCTGCTCGGCGGTGCGGGTCATGCGGCTGCTCCTGGCTGGACTTCGAGCACGGCGCGGGCGTCGGGGCGCAGGGCGGCTGCGGCGGCCGCCACCTGCTCGGTGGTGACCGCGGCAACCAGCTCGGGCAGCTCCGCCGACAGCTGGGGCCGGCCGAACAGCAACTCGGACGAGCCGAGGTCGAGGGTCCTGGACACCAGGCGGTCACGCTCGCGGTGCGCCCCGGCCCGCCAGCGCGCCACCACCCCGGCCAGCTCCGCCTGGGTGGGGCCGTCGGCCGCGAGCAGCGCCAGCTCACCGTCCACCGCGTCGAGCACCTTGCGCGGGGTGGCGTCGGCGGAATGCACGGCGGTGATCACGAACGGGTCGGGGTCACGGGCGTTCAGCGGGTCGCCGAACAGCCCGCAGCCCGCCGAGATGTCGGCGGCGAGGCCGTCGCGCTGGACCAGCGTGCGCTGTAGCCGGGCGGAGTCGCTGTCGGCGAGCACGGCACCGAGCACGACGGCGGCCAGGTAGCCGGGCAGGTTGGTGGTGGGATCGGGCAGCCGGTAGCCGAAGGCCAACGCGGGCAGTGGGGCGTGCTGGTCGACGTGCACCTGCCAGCGCTCGGTGTCGACCTCCGGTTCGGCGAACGAGGCGCGCACCGGCCTGGGTCGGCGTGGCACGTCGTCGAAGTGCCTGTGCACCAACGTCTCGACGAGTCCAGGGTCCACATCACCGGCCACCGTGAGCACCGCATTGGCCGGGGCATACCAGGTGTCGAAGAAGTCGGCGCAGTCGTCGACGCTGGCCTGTTCGAGGTGGCTGAAGTCACCGTAGCCGTTGTGCGCGTTGGGGAATGTGTCGAACAGTACGGGCGGCAACAGTATCCACGGGAGCCCACCGTAGGGTCGGTTGTGCACGTTGAGCCGGATCTCCTCCTTGACGACCTCCACCTGGTTGGCCAGGTTCCCCGCGGTGATCCTGGGCGCGCGCATCCGGTCGGCCTCGAGGAACAGGGCGCGCTCCAGAGCGGCCGCGGGCAGCACCTGGAAGTAGTCGGTGTAGTCGGGGTGGGTGGATCCGTTGAATACCCCGCCGGAACTCTGCACCAACCGGAAGTGCTCCAGCTTCGCCAGGCTCTCACTGCCCTGGAACATCAGGTGCTCGAACAGGTGTGCGAAACCGGTGCGGCCCTCGGGCTCCGAGCGGAAGCCGACGTCGTAGTGCACCGAGACGGCGACGACCGGTGACGAGGGGTCTTCGGCGACGAGGACCCGCAGGCCGTTGTCGAGGACGATGGAGTGCAGAGCGGGTGGGGCAACGAGGAGGACCACGGATGCGACCCTATCCTCGCGCTCGGGTCGCCCGCCCGGCGCGCACGCTCGCCGCCGCGGCGCCGCCGGTGACCGCGGTGATTGCGGCGAGCACCACCACGGGGACCGCCGACGACCCCGCGCCCGAGCGGATACCCGCCAACGACACCACCTCACCCACCGAGCCGTCGGGCTGCAGCAGCACCGAGACCTGGGTGCCCAGCGGCTGCCCGCACGCGTCCAGCCCGGCCACGACCGGACCGGTGTCGGTCATGACCGACACCGTGTCGCGGCCACCGCTCACGCAGCTCGCCGTGCCGGTCACCACGGCGTCGGCGGCGGACCCCGTGCTCGGCCCCGCCGGCGCGGTGGCCAGTGACCACCCAGCGGCGAGCAACGCACCGGCAGTACCGGCGAGCAGGACCCGGGCGCCGGTGGTGTCGTGACGCGGCGAGCGGGCGGGGGGCACCGGTCGATCGTGGCAGGTTCTACGCCCATCGGCCCGCAGTGCCTGCCCCGTTGACAACCTGCCCGAACGGCACCATTGTCGGCCCGACAACGGCGAGCATCATCCGAGCGTGTACGCAACCCCTACCCGATTCACCGACCATGCAGTTTCACCGACCATGCGGACTCGAGGTCTGGACGGCGCCTCCCAGACGCGGGACGCGACCGAGGAGTGCAACATGACGGCAACCACGACGCAGGCAGCCACGGTGGGCGGTGAGAAGCTGCTCGGCAGGGTCGCCTTCGTGACCGGCGGGACGCGGGGCATCGGCGCCGCCATCTGCCGCAGCCTGGCCGCGCAGGGGGCCGATGTCGCCGCGGGGTACAGCGGAAACGAGCAGGCTGCGGAGCAGTTCAAGCTGGGCTTCGAGCAGAGCCACCCGGACCGGACGCTCACCGCGCACCGCGGTGACATCAGCTCGGCCGAGGACTGCCGCCGCTGCATAGCGGAGGTCGTGGACTCCCACGGTCGCCTCGACATCTTGGTCAACAACGCCGGCATCACCGCTGACCGGTCCGTGCTCAAGATGACCGACGACGACTGGCGACGGGTCATCGACGTCAACCTGTCCGGGGCGTTCTACCTGTCCCAGGCGGCCTTGGCTCACATGCTCGAGCGGGGCACCGGACGCATCGTGATGATCTCCTCGGTGATCGGTGAGATGGGCAACGTCGGCCAGGTGAACTACGCCGCGGCAAAGTCGGGGCTCTTCGGCCTGACGAAGACCCTGGCTCGGGAGGCCGCGGCCCAACTGCAGCGGGCCGGCAAGACCGATGGGATCGGGGTCACCGTCAACACTGTCACCCCGGGTTTCATCGAGACCGAGATGCTGGCCAACCTCCCCGACAAGGTGGTCGACGGGGTCAAGGCGAGGGTGCCCCTGGGGCGGCTCGGCCAGCCGGAGGAGGTCGCTCGAGTCGTGCATTTCCTCGCCGCCGACGCGTCGTCCTACATCACCGGCCAGGTGTGGGGGGTCAACGGCGGGATGGACATGTAGCCCCCCGCTCGGCAACCGGCTACCGGAAGGTGCACGAGGTGTTCCAACGCATCGCTGTGGTCAACCGGGGCGAGCCCGCGATGCGGCTGATCAGGGCGGTGCGCGAGCTGAACGCCGAGCACGGTTACCGGAGCAGGGTCATCGCCCTGCACACCGAGGCCGAGCGCCGGGCGACGTTCGTGCGCGCCGCCGACGAGGCGGTCACGCTGCGCAGCACCGGCACCGCGACGCCCTACCTCGACCACGCCGAACTCGGTCGGGCGCTGCGCGTCAGCCGGGCCGACGCCGCGTGGGTGGGTTGGGGCTTCGTCGCCGAAGACCCGGCTTTCGCCGAGCTGTGCGCGGATCTGGGCGTGGTGTTCATCGGGCCGCCACCGGAGGCCATGCGCCGGCTCGGGGACAAGGTCGAGGCCAAGCTCGTGGCGGAGCAGACCGGTGTCGGTGTCGCACCGTGGAGCGGCGGCGGCGTGGAGAACGTGCAGGACGGTCGTCGCCACGCCGCGACGATCGGCTACCCGTTGATCGTCAAGGCCCGCAGCGGTGGAGGTGGGCGGGGCATCCGAATCGTCGCGACGCCAGGCGAGCTCGAGGACGCGCTGGAGCGCACCCGGGCCGAGGCGCTGCGCACCTTCGCCGACCCGGTCGTCTTCATGGAACGGCTGGTCGAAGGCGGTCGGCACATCGAAGTCCAGGTCATCGCCGACCAGCACGGGACGGTGTGGGCTCCGGGCGTGCGCGACTGCTCGGTGCAGCGGCGCAACCAGAAGCTCATCGAAGAGTCGAGTTCACCGGTCTTGACCCAGGAACAGGACGCGCAGCTGCGGCGCTCCGCCATCGCGCTGGTCACCGCCGCCGGGTACGTAGGCGCCGGCACGGTGGAGTTCCTCTACCAGCCCACCGAGCGGTCGTTCACGTTCCTGGAGGTCAACACCCGCCTGCAGGTGGAGCACCCGGTGACCGAGGCAACGACCGGGCTCGACCTGGTCAAAATGCAGCTGCACGTGGCTGGCGGTGGGCGCCTGGTCGGTGAGCCGCCCGCAGAGTTCGGCCACGCCGTGGAAGCCAGACTCAACGCCGAGGACGCCGAACAGGACTTCGCCCCCGCACCCGGCATGGTCGAGCTGCTCAACCTCCCAACGGGGCCCGGCATACGCGTCGACACCGGAATCGCGGTGGGCGACCTGATCCCGCCCGACTACGACTCGATGGTGGCGAAGATCATCGCGTGGGGGCGCGACCGAGGTGAGGCGCTCGCCCGGCTGCGTTGTGCGCTGCGCGAAACCACCGTCGTGCTCCGTGGCGGCACGACGACCAAGTCCTTCCTCCTGGAACTGCTGGACTCCCCCGAGGTGGTTGCCGCCACCGCGGACACCGGCTGGTTGGACCGGGTGGCGTCGGTGTCGCCGCCGATCCCGCCCGGCATGCGGACGCGGCCTTCGCCCAGGTGGCGATCGACGTCTACGACGCCGAGGAGGCCGTGGAGCGAGCTGCGTTCCTCGCGTCGGCCCGGGGCGGACGGCCGCGCGCCGGCCACGACGTGGGTCGGACGGTCGACCTCGGCCACCGCGGGCAGGTCTACCGGCTGGCCGTCGCCAAGGTCAGCAGCGACCGCTACCGCGTGGAGCTCGACGGCACCGTGGTCGACGTCGAGATCGACCGGCTCAATGCGCTGGAGAGCCGGTTGACCATCGGTGGGACCCGCCTGCACGTGGTCGCCGTGCGCGGACCGACGTCGCACCTCGTGGAGGTCGACGGGGTGTCTCACCGCATCACACGGGACGAGGCAGGTGTGGTACGGGCCCCGGCGCCCGCCGTCGTCGTCGCGATCAGTGCCGCCGTCGGCGAGACCGTCGAGGCTGGCCAGCCGGTTGCGGTGCTGGAGAGCATGAAGATGGAGACCGAGGTGCGCGCTCCATCCGCCGGTCGCGTCCGGGAGGTGCTGGTCGCGGTCAACTCCCAGGTCGACGCAGGCACGGCGCTGCTGCGCCTGGACCGCGAGGGCGGGGACGACGAGGTCATCGCGGGCGAGCGGGTTGCGTTCCCCACGCAGGCAGTCGATTCGAGGACGGACGCCCGGAGCGCGGCGCGCAAGCACCTGGTGGCCATGCAGGCCCTGATCGCCGGCTACGACGTCAGCGCGCAACGCAGCCGCAAGCTCGTCGCCGACTACGACCAGGCCCGCAGCGAACTCCCCGTGGACGACCCGGAGCTGGTGCAGGGCGAGCTGACGGTGCTCACGACCTTCGCCGACCTCTGCGAGCTGACGCGCAACCGCCCGACCAGCGCGGAGGAAGGTGACGACGAGCAGGTCCACAGCCCCCGGGAGCACTTCCACACCTACCTGCACTCCCTCGACGCCGACCGCGAGGCGCTGCCGGAGGGCTTCCGGGCCCGGCTGTCCCGCGTCCTGCGGCACTACGGCGTCGATTCCCGCGGGGACGATTCCCGCGGGGACGCCGGCGGGGAGTCCGGCGGGGAGTCCGGACCCGCGCTGGCGGAAGCCGTCTACCGCGTGTTCCTGGCGCAACAGCGCGCGGCGACCGCACTACCCGCGATCACCGCGCTGCTCGACC
>JAABUS010006141.1_pt1 | contig 14889 bp, 2 predicted proteins | sample 5560161 | NCBI WGS metagenome assembly JAABUS01 (sample SAMN10711885, study PRJNA513376) | rock metagenome | isolation source: Antarctica rocks | place: Antarctica: Victoria Land, Trio Nunatak nord | collected 2016-01-04 | reverse complement strand
GCGCCATGGCCATAAGTGGAATGCGCCATGGCCATGAATGGAATGCGCCATGGCCATGAATGGAATGCGCCATGGCCATGAATGGAATAGGGCCATAGCCATAAGTGGGGCCATGCATGGGGGCCATGTTGGTGGCGCATTCTAAATTTAGGTATTCTCACGAGCCAAAAACATTCTCAGGAGCGCGTTAGATTCTTAGGGGCGTTTATATCGCTTTAGAGTTAAGATATAATATCACCCCGCTTAAACTAGCTTAACCGGCTTACGAGCGCTTATAGCGCTCAGAGCCTACCCTACACTTTTGTAGATATAGGGCGCTCGTCGAGCGTCTTAAATCACGATCGAGTCACTTTTCGTTTTACCGACGTATAATATCCCTAGATAAATTAAAATCTAATTTATTCAATAAATAATTTATATATTATATATAATAAGTATATTATTTTATAAACGAAGGATATTGAATTATTAAAGACTTTAACGAAAATATTAAACGGGTATATAAATATTAATAATTAAACTAGGAAAGAGTTTCGTTAAAAGATAAAATTTCAATCAAGATTTAATATAAAGATTAATATATATCTATATATAAAGAATATCGATTAGGAAATTATATATAAATAATTATAATTAGTTATTCTAGGATATTTTAAGATATATTAATTATTTAAATCGAGGATAATATAGAGATTATTTTATTTAATTACGTTATTGAATTCTAATATATTTTAATTATATTATTATTACTATATATATAGTTATAAATTATTATAATTAAGGTTCGCTGAGAATTTTAGTAGATTTAGTATATTTAATATACTAAGGGACTATTTACTACTCGACGTAATATATAGATTAATAAATAGATAAACGCTTAACCGTTTATTTATTTAACGGTAAAATAAGCGAGTAAACGGATAAATAATATAATTTCTTTCTTTTATATAAATTATATATTTTCTTAATAAATAAAAACTTCGTATTTAACTTCCTTTAAGACTTTTAATTATAAATTATAAATATAAATATTCCTTAAATTATTAATTAAGTTTATTAAATTTATTTAGTTTTATTTTATATTAATACGAAGTTTATTATTCTTTAATTCTTAATACTCCTCTCTACGAGTATTAACCTAGGTTTTATCGATATTATATTAAAATATTAAACGGAGAGTCTTAATACTTTAAATATTTTTAGGATAAATATTTTAGGATTAATAAAGACCCTAGTCTTAAATACCTAAAACGGTATTAAAAGACGTAATATTATAGAAGAAGGGGACCGTATTAAAATTACCCGCCTAAATTACTATTATAAAAAGCGCGAGAAGTTTAACGACTAGTTATTATAATACTAGCTATTCTTTATATTCAACGAGAATACGATATTAATTATTAAATAAATAACTTTTATAATAATCTATATAAAAGGTAATATATAAAAATAGGTTAAAATATTCCTAAAGTATTATATAAAAGTAGTAAATAATACTAATAATTTATTAATAAAACTTTAGATAGAGAATTTCTCTAGGTTTAAAACCGAGATTCGTTATATATTTAAACTATCTAACGAAAGTAATATAATAGTTCGTATTATTTAATATTTAGTATAATAAAAATCTACGTTCGATTACTCGGTATAATTTTAATATTATATAATATTTACGGACTAGGACGATACTACTTTTATAATAATATATCGATAAGAATTAAAAAATAATATAAAAAATAAATTTATATAAATAAAAGCCGTTATAGAAGACTTCGATATATTTATAAAATAAATAATTAAAATTAATAATAAACTATATAAACGTATAATAGAGAAACGTTATAACGGAGGAGTTAACGGATAAGAATATTTAAGAGTTTATAGTAACGGGTATAATTCGGCTAACCGTTACTATTATAAAAAACCTAACTCGTATAATTATATATTAATAAAACTCGATTTTATTAAGAAAGGACTTATAAAAGAATTCTAAAAAAAAGGTAAATAATAATAAAAAGGTAAAAAAGTAATAAATTATTATAGTTATAATAAACCGGGTTATATCGCTAAAAACTATCGTTCGAAAAATATAATAAATCGATAATAATTAAATATATTTAAGAAAAAGATACCGGATAGCGTAGTTAGGTCCCTTAAGGATCTAGTATAAAACGATACTATATTTAATAACCTATTAAAGAAGTAGAGAGAAATCGAAAAAGAAATCGCCTAAAGAATTCGAGAACTCGAAGAACTAGATAATAATAATAATAAAACTCTAAAGGAAGATTTAGAGGAAGGATAAAAATAAGACTAAAATATAATAAATTCTAAAAGATAACTTTAAATAATAGACTACCTCGATAACTTTAAAACCTAGTTTATTATATTAGAAAAAAAACCCGAGGAAAAGAAAAAGGAAAAAAAATAACCCTCTAGGATTAATTATATTTATAATAAATATTACCTACGATATAGAGAAATACACTAGTTAGTATATATAAGCGAATATTATAAATACTATTATAATAACTTAAGAGAGCGGAAGTATATTATAAAACTAGGATATAATTATAATTAATAGGATAACTACGCTAGAGATAATTATTTATAGTATCTAGTTAAGAAAAGAGAGAACTAAATCTTCCTAGGCTACGATAAAGAATAATAGTTATAATTACGAAACTAGATAAATTATAATAGGGAAACGAAATACTATAATTAGGATAAATAATATTATTATTTAACCGAAGATTATAAAAGGTACTTCGAGTCTAAAGAGTACTATAAATTTTTATCTTTATCGGGAAAAGACTAGTCCCTTATATTAAAAGAAAATATAAAGAGATTAATATTTTAACCCTAGAATAATATCTATATTTAATTTAATACGGTATATATATACGGATACTAGTATAGATTAACGGATATAAAGTCGTTATAATAATAAATTTAGGAGTAACTAGTAACTTTATATTTTAAATAATAATTTAAGTAATTAACCTACTAACTCGAGAAAAAAAGAAATAATATAAATTTTAATTAACCGACAGGTTAAAGCTATTAATAGGAAGAGTAAATAAAGAAATATTCTTATTACTAATTATTATTTAACGCTACTATAAGGAAATTACCTTCGATATAATAAAAATAACTATTTATTATATTATTTTAAGGATACTTTAATTAAAGAAATATAATTTAATAATCGATTAGAAGAGAGGAGTACTTATATTTCCGCGTATTAAAGACGTTATTAATATAATATTTATACGTCTATAGAGGAAAATTATAAATAAAAAATCGAATCGTAGCCTAGTCGAAGCCTATAATACTTTATCTTCGTATAAAAATAACCTCGTATAAGGATCCGACTCGATATATACTAACTAAAGAGATTAATAGGGCGAATAAATTAAAATTTCTAAAAGTAAAAATAAACCTCCTAATATCTTTAAAGAGTATTAATAATAAAAGTATCTTTTTTAGGAAAAGATAACTATAAAAGTATTATTTAAATATTAGTTATAGGATTATAAAATCGAACTCGAATTTAATAAATAACCGATATTTAGACCTATTTATACTTTATTAAAAAAAGAACTTAAAGTACTTCGTAGGTATATCGATAAGAATTTTAAAAAAGAATTTATTCGAGAATCTAAATTATTAGTAAATTATCTAATCCTCTTTATAATAAAGAAGGATAAGACTCTACGACTATATATAGATTACTAAAAGTTAAATAATATTAGGGTAAAGAATCTGTACTATTTACTAAATATTAATAAACTATAGGATCGATTTATAATAATAAAAATCTTTGTATAACTAGATCTTTAAGCCGCGTATAATCTAATTCGAATAAAAAAAAGCGAAGAGTAGAAGACTATTTTTAAAATTAAATATAGTTATTATAAATACCTAGTAATACTCTTCGGTTTTACTAACGTACTAGTAACCTATTAAATATTAATTAATAATATTATATAAATATATTTAGATATAACGGTAATTATATACCTCGATAATATCTTAATTTACTCTACTAATAAGGAAGAATATATTTAATATATATAGGATATTTTAATTTATTTATTATCAACTAAACTTCTCCTTAAACTAAAGAAATATAAATTTTATAAAGAATTAATTAAATTCTTTAAATTTATAGTTAATATTAAAGGTATTTATATAAACCTTAAAAAAATTAAAAGTATTAAAGAATAATTTATATTATATAATATTAAAACGGTATAAAGTTTCTTAGGATTTATAAACTTTAATAAAAGATTTATTAAGGACTACTTTAGAAAAGCCTTATTATTAACGGATATTATAAAAAAAGATATCGCTTTCTAATAAAAGAAAGAATAATAACGATCTTTTAAGGCGCTTAAAGAGGTTTATAAAAAACCGCCGGTATTATATTCCTTTTGAAATAATAAATTAACTCGAATCGAAACCGACGCTTTAGATTTAATAATAGGCGCTTATATACTCTAATAGAGAAATAATAAATAATACCCTATTATATATTATTCTAGGAAAATATTATTAACGGAATAAAACTATAATATCTATAATAAGGAATTATTAATATTAGTATAATTACTAGAATAATAAAGGATATATATAGAAAGTTATTTAAATCTTACTATCTTTATAGACTATAAAAATCTTCTTAATTTTATAATAACGAAATAATTAAATCGAAGATAAATTAAATAGTTAAAATTATTAAAATAATATAAATTTAAAATCTTCTATACCCTAGGAAAGAATAACGGTCGCGCCGATATATTTAATAAACGAGAAGACTATATAGAGGATAAGTACTTAATAATATAATTAGTTCTTATTTAATAATAGGATGGATCGCTAGTCCTAGTATAATAACTAGTAGCGATATTATATATCTTTATTCCCGGAATTATTAATAGTATCTAGAGGGAATACGAGAATAGTACTTTAACTATAATATTAAAAAGTTAATAACTATAAACTAAACTATTAGAGTATAATAAAAAAATTTATCTTTTTAAAAGATATTTTAGGGAAATTATTTATAATTATTATAATAATTTAGTTTAAAGATACTTTAAAATTATTAAAACTATAGAATTTATTTATAAAGAATATAATATACCGGGATTAAAATTATATATCGAGAAATATATTAAAAAATATATCGAATATTAATAGAATAAGTTTATAAAATAGATTAAATATAGTTAAATCTAGTTCGCCCTAGGATTAGAGATACTATAAAACGATATTATAATAAACTTCGTTATTAAATTACTAAAATTAAAGGACTTTATTATATCGGAAATCTTTAACTCTATAATAATAATCTATAATAAACTTAATAAATATACTATAATAATACCGATTAAAGAAATTTATAAAGCCGAATAAATCGCCTTCGTATTATTAAATTAATTAATTAGGGATTATAAAATACCTAAATCGATTATCTTTAACCGAGATAAATAATTCACCTCTAATTACTAGAAAATACTAATTAATACTATCGGAACTAAATTACGAATATTAACCGTATATTATCTATAAATAAATAGATAAATAAAGCGGATAAACTAAATAATAGAAGTATATTTACGATATTATATTAATAAAAAGTAGAATAATTAGGTAAGACTTTTACCTATAATTTAACTAATATTTAATAATAACTAGTTTAATACTACTAAGTTTATATTATTCTTCGCGAATTATAATAAATATATTAATATATTCCTCGAACCTAAATAAGGACTAAATATATAAAGGGCCTTAGTTTATATAATTAATATAAAGATATTATACCGGGATATATAAACCTAAATTAATTAAACGAATACTCGGATCAAGAAAATAGTAAATAAATATCGAAAAAAGTATTCTTAATTAAAGAAAGAGGATAAAATATACCTCTTAATGAAAAATATAATAAATAAGAGACCGAGTAAGAAACTAGATTATATTAAAGTCGGATTATTTTTAATTAAGAAGAGTAAAGAACTAGTTAATTATAAATTAAATCTTCTAGCCGACGTTAAAGTATATTTAATATTTTATATCTTTCGATTAAAGCTAGTAAACTCTAAGATACTTTTATAAAATACTTTTTATTTCTAAATTAAAAAAGAAACGGAGTTTAAAATAAAGAAGATTCTAGGCTAAAAAAGTTAGGACTACTTTATTAAATAAAAAGGATACGACGAATCGGAGAATATTTAAGAGTTATTAATAAACTTAATTAATTATTAAGAACTTCTAAAGAGGTTCTAGAGATAATAGTATAAAAAAGTTAATTAAAGGTCCCTAGCGAGAAGGATTTTAAAGATATAAAATTATTAAAATATAAAGTTAAAGCCGCTATATATTTTATTTTACCGAATTTCTTTAATTATTTTAGACGCTCTAATTCCTTTATATTTATAAAACCTTTATCGAATATCTTTTATTTACGCTCCTTTAGGAATTTCTTTTATTAATAAAGTTTTTTTAACTTCGTATTCTTCTAGCTAACGAGCTCGTTAGTTATTTTTTATATAATTTTAATTTTTTCTTCTTTATATTCTAAACGCTCTAGAGCCTTATTAATTCTAAAGAAACTAATAACGGACTTTAAAGATTTATATTTTTTTCCGGTCTTAGTATACTCCCTATCCTTCGACGATAAAGAGGATAATTAATATTCGGTTTAACGTATCGCGTAACGCGTATATATAATTATAGTTATAAAACTTTTAGAAATAACTTATTCCTATAGTTTATTATATTACTTTATTTAACGAGAAGATATAGGATTATTTTTAAAGATAGAGAAAGTTAGAAGGTAGGGGTAATATTACGATTAAAATTCGTTAAAAACTTTAATAAACTTAGTATATTTAATATATTAAAGAACTATTTACTACTCGACGTAGTATATAAATTAATAAATAGGTAAGCGCTTAACTACTTATTTATTTAACGATAAAATAAGCGAGTAAATAGATAAATAGTATAGTTTCTTTTTTCTATATAGACTATATATTTTCTTAATAAATAAAAGCTTCGTATTTAACTTCCCTTAAAACTTTTAATTATAGATTCTAAATATAGACGTTCCTTAAACTATTAATTAAATTTATTAAATTTATCGAGTTTTATTTTATATTAATACGAAGCCTATTATCCTTTAATTTTTAATACTCCTCTCTACGAGTACTAACCTAAATCCTATCGACGTTATATTAAAATATTGAACGGAGAGCCTTAATATAAATATACGTATATTTATAATATATTAAAAAATATAATAATTAATATAATTATTAAAACGTTATTAATAATCCTAAAGATATTTATTATTTATATTAATTATTATCTTAATTAATAAATTATATATATATATATATATAAATTATATATAGGGCTAGACTTATTAATAAATAAAGAAGAGAATAATAAGGAATTTATTCTCTTTTTTAAATTAAAGAAGGGAATATTTTTTATTTTATTTCTTATCTACTCTCTCTTTTTCTCTAGGTAAAGAAAGAAAAATAAAAGTAATCTCTACTCTATTTTATAATATAATAATAATTAGTTTCTAGTTTTCAAAATTTCAGAAGTATTAATTTAATTATTATATTAAAAAGACTTTTATTAGTTTTTTTAATTATTTTATTATTATTCTATATAACCTAAATTATTAAATTTAATATATATAGTAATTTAAAATATCGAACTATTAAATAGAGACTAGACTAGAATTTAATTCTCATAATATTATTAAAGACGAATTCGAAATATTATAAAATACTATTTATAAATATTATATTGTTTTTAAAAAATACTAGAGAGTATTTACTATTATAAATAATACGATTAATCTACTATTATAGATATTAAATTATATATATAGTTTTATATATTAATTTTATTATATTTATAATTATAATTAATTATTAATTCCTTTATTATATATTATTTTTAATAAATAATAATTATTATTATTATTACTAATGGAATTCTCTTAATATAAAAATTAAAGAGTTTCTCTACGTTATATTTTAAAACTTTAAAGTATCTTCTATATAATTATTTTATTTATTAATTTATTTATAATAAAAATACTCGTTTATAAATTATTAGAAATAAGATAAAAAATTTAAATAAATACTACTAATATTAAAATATTTCTAAATATTATTCAAAGTATTATTTATTAAAAATAAGTAGATAATATTATAATTGGATCTAATTTAAATAAATTCTATAAATACTATCTCTTTCAAGATTAGCGCTTTAGTATTTTGAAATATTCTTATATAAATATACCGATGAATTGAAAACCCGCTCGAGCGGTTTAGAGACTTAATATAAATTACTTTAAATACTCTAGATAAACTTAGAGCGCTCGAGTAACTTTATATATATATTTAACGCCCGCCGAGTACCCGTCGAGTAATTTAGTATTTAATATATACTCGATAAATACCTAAAGTCGTAATTAGATAAATATCGAAGTTTTTATAAATATATATAAACACTCGTAACTTTAACGACTTTAATTTTAGAGTATTATATAATTTATTATCTAAAAACTTAAAATTATATAATTATTCCTATTAATAATAGAAAATTCTAGAATTACCTCTAATATTAGTAAATTTTAAATCTCGAAGTTAATTAATCCGTATAAAATCCTCGCGAGGTAACGTATCTAGATTATATAATAATATATATATATTAATAATTTTAGAGATACTATAGTAATAGGCCTAAAAATATAATAATAATAATTTATAACTATAAATAAAAGTTATAAATAGAGAATTAATTAATAATAAAAATTATAAATAAGAGCTTTATTTAAATTTATAATTATAAAGAGTTTTTGAAATTAAAGATTTAACTTTAATTTAATATCCGTAAATAGTTATTTTAGATTTATTTAATATATACTCGAGTAATTTTAAACTTTCTAATAATACGTCTCGAGTAGATATTAAATAAATATATAAATATTATATTCAAATTCTTGAAGCGCTCGTCCAGCGCCCTAAGTTATAATCGAAGTACTTTTCGTTTTATTAATATTTTACTAGTTTTTTAGACTCTCTAATTAATTTCTTATTTAATATATTTATTTTAATATTATATTAATATCGATTCTAATATTATTAAAAGAATAAAGACACGTGGAGAGATTTTAGAAATAAAGTAAATTAATATTATTTAAAAAAAAGAGGATAAGTTTAATACTAGTTTAAATTTAATATAATTCGATTTATTAATTTTAATTAACTAGAATAAAACTCTTTATAATTATATTTCGAATAACGATCGCGTCTTTAGACTTATATAGAAAAATTAGAATATAATTCTATTAATTACTATAATCTCGATAGAAAAGAAGTTAAGAAATTGAAATATTACTACTCTTTAATATAATAGAGTTTCTACTTTATTATACGAGTATAAATACGAAAATCGCGTTTTTTATTAAAATATCTTTAATTATTCTATTATTATAGAATATACTAAAGATATAATAATTCTAATTAAATTAAACTTCGGAATTTACTTTATTTTTATTCTATATTATCTCTTCTATATACTCGAATATAATATTTTTATATGAAAAATTTCTAAATAATAGTATTATATTATATTTTAATTTATAATTATTTTAAATCCGAAACTACTAATTATAATAATTATATAATATAAATAAAACTAGTATAGAGAATATTTAACGGATATTAATTAATATATTATAATTTAAATCAAAATTTATAAGATTTCTATTCGAATAAAGACGATTATAATTATTATATAGAGATTAATATTAAAAGTAATAATTAATATAGAAATTTACTTTAACCCTAAATATTAATAATTTTATAAAAACTCTCTATATATTTAGAATTAAAATACTCTAGATTAATAATTTAGATAATTTACTTTACGAGTATATTTAAATATATTTTTAAAATAAACTCTTTATCTCTCTAATATTCAAATTCTAGAACTCGATTTTTAGACTTTTTTTATAATACTCTATAAGAGAATTACTAAAGACGTAGTATATTAATTATTTAAATAACTCTTTTCGCGGCTAGATTTTACTAAATTACTATTATTCTCAATATTTATTAAGAAATTTAATATTAATCTCTATATTATATAAGATATAGTATTAACGAGCCGAATACGGATTTTAAAAAGATATAAAGAGAATCGAGTCGTGGAAACTATAATATCGCTTTTTTAAATACTCGTTATAAAAAGTATTACGCGAGACGATCTCTTAATTTATTATATAATCCAAGATATTTATACTAGTCGTCGATAAATTAAAAATAATTATACTAGTTACGATAGAGATAATATATTAAATAAAGTTTAAATATATATTAATAATTTAGGAAACCCCGATTTCTACGTATTTTATACCGAAAATATATAAAATACTAGAAATACGTATCTATTTATATCTCGTATTCTAAATATATTATATACCGATTAAATAGCGATTCTATACCGATTAAATAACTTTTTTTTTAATTTTAACTTTTAATAGTATCTAGACTAAGGCCTTTATATAGGAGTATATATATTTTACTAAATCTATTTTTAGCCTAGATTCCGAATTTATAATTAAATTTCTACTAGCGTTACTCTATAGGGTTATAAAGTTATTTTTAGGATTAAATTTAACTCTCCCGCGTAGACCTTAACTCTAACTTTAAAATCTTGGCGCCAAGATTTGCCAAGGCTGTAGAATACGCATTCTATACCGATTAAATAGCGATTAAATAAGTCTATTTTTCCGGACTTACCGATGTAGTAAAATATATAATAATAATAGAGTAGTAATAGTCCTAATAACTTATATCGATAAAGGAAAGATATCCGGCAATATTAGACAGAAGCTCTATTTGAAACTAGCGGACTTATCTCGAGTTTCTCATTCTCTTAGCTTTCTATATAAGCGATATGAAAGATTCGTTATAGTAATAAAGATCGCTTCCTCTTGAAAGAGATTCATTCGTTACGTAGTAGACGTATGTATTCTTACTAGGTAACTACTTCCAGTACTCTAATATAACACACATGCGAGACATGGCCGCGAGGCCGGGGTATCGCAACAAACGTAACTCACTCGCACACTATAACCATAATCCATCGCATCATATCCTCATCGCAGCATTCAAAAGTTCTCGTCCCTGACTTCGTCTCCACCCGCTAAGAAAAATCTCACAATCTCTTTACCATCGATGGCACCACCGTTATCGAGAATCCAGTCGCGCCATTCGACCTCCTTCTCCCATGTTCCCCCTGGATCAGAGCGAGCGCGCTCTCTTTCCAACACCTCCTCAATTAGCTTCCTAATACGGCCCCGCTCGCGCTTTTCCTCGCGCTTTCCCTCGCTGATCAGGACTCGAGAAGTAGTTCGAGGGAGCACTGAGCTCGACGGACCTCTACTCTTACCCCTGGACTCTACTATGGTAGGCTCTAGGTCCGCTACGGTTTGCCCTGCGTCTCCGGCGTCAGGTGCTTCAACAATTTCATCTACAGCTCCTTGTGAGTCTGCGTCCCATTCCTGATGGTGTGTGCTTGATGCAGTCTTCCTGCGCTTCGTAGGCCCCTCATCAGATTCTCCATCATCGTGTGTTTCCCCAAATTCGTCTTGTTTATCGTTAGGTCGGCGACGTTTAGGGCTCTCATTACTCTTTTGGGGGCTGGCATTCCTTGATTGACCTGTAGAAGACTTGCCGTATTCTGCGCACTCCTCTCCATCTATCCAGTCAGCCTCATCGCGGGCCGCCAGTTTTATAAGTCGCGAGATGCGTCGATGAAGGAACCCGGAGAGGTATGGGAAAATCGCCCATGCAAAGCGGGCGAATAGGTATTGTGGCGCGACATCGGCTTTGAGAAGAGGGGTATTATGATAAAGCGCCCGAGCTTGGATCGATTCACCGAGAATGTGAGTACATATGACCCCTTCCGCTTTAGGTACAAAGACAAACTGCTTCTTATCAAAAGCGCGATGTAGATCGGCTCGTAATAAAAGCATATTGGCGCCGTCGTGAAGAGCAGCATCACCTCCCCTTCTCTGCATAATCGCGTATTGATCCATCTCATTATCCCTAAACCAATTTTTCTCAGCCCTGGGACAAAGATGCGCCCCATCGCTCTCGTCCTTGTGATCTGTTATTCGACAGGAAACGTCTCGATCCATCACTGCACTCGAGGAAGACCGAATTGGATCAATGCCTGCTCTTGGAAGGGTGCCCCATAGGCCTGGAAGGGTTTCGAGTGGGAAGAGCCATTCCCGGAAGGATGGCACGATCGGGTAGTTATAGGGTATGCCAGATGAAGGCGGGTTGGGAGTAGGGTCTGGGCGAGAGGATGAGGATGATGATGAGTCTGGTTATAGAATTGTTAGCGTAGGCTAATAGAGAGGAGATTGACTAAAAGCGAGCTGGCGGCTGACCTTGGCGGGGTCCAGGAACGATGAAGAAGTAATCCGAGCCCAGGAGTACCACTTGATCAGCACTGACGGGCGGTCCAGTACGAGAGGTAGATAGATAGCCATCCCATCTATTGTCAGCGACTATAGCGCACGCCAACCGTGCTGTCTCGTGGTGTAGCCCAACATCCGTACTATCATCCGTCCTGTCAGAACCCCGAAGCACGAATAAGATATTTCCACTTTCATAGCCTGGATGTCGAAAGCGAATATCCCGTATCAGTTGAAGTGGATTATTGTAGACCGGGGCTACAAGCGGCGCGCGTAGCTTTATCGTTGGTGGTGCGAGAGTTTGGCCTGACATTGGAGAGAGAAGTGCAGATATGTTAGTGGGGAGCGGAAAGTGGTAGGAGAGAAGCAAGGAGCAGGAGCCAGATAGTAGGAAGCAAGGAGTAAGGAATGAATTATGGCAATACTAGTGTCTCAAAACTTGAGTATTAAATATTGGCTGTTGAGTGTTCACAAGAAGGAAAAGAAAGAAGATTTGCGACGGGCCAGTCACGCGGGGCAACGATTATTCACTAGCGCTTGACGCGCCGTGCTTCGTCGGCCTCGGTTAGCGCGGTGGTACATTAAGATTTAGTGATTTTGCCCCTCCTACTAAGAGGTAGAGTATAAATATTAATTAACTATTTAAGAAATTATTCAAAGTTTTATCTTTAACTAAGATATATTTCTTTAACTAAAATATATTTATCTAAATATATTTATTTATTTAAATATATTTATTTATCTAAATATATTTATTTTGAAATTTATTTAATTCTATTTTAATTAAATTATATATAACTTAATAATATTAATTATAATATATATTTAATTTATTTATTTAGATTTAATTACTTTTAAATTAATTTACTTTATTACTTTTATTAGAATAAAATAAATTTTGAAATAAAATAAATTCTTAAATAAATTTATAGTTATTTTAAAAAATTATCGTTAAGTCCGGAAAAGTAGTTCTATTTAAATATTACTTTATTAATATAATTTACGTATTTTATAAACTTAGTAAATCTTAATACTAGGATTTTTAATTTAGAGTTAAAGTTTATATAAAAGAAATAAAATTAATATTAAAAGTGATTTATAACTCTATAAAGTAATATTAATAAAAATTTAATTCGAAACTCGGAATATAAATTAAAGAATTAATTTAATAAAATATTTATATTTTAATATAAAAGTAATAGTCTAAATATTATTAAAAGTTAAAGTTTAAAAAAAAGTAATTCAATCGTTATTTAATTAATATTAATCGATTTATAATATATTTAAAATACTCGATATAAATAGATACGTATATCTAGTATTTTACGTATTTTCAATATAAAATACGTAGATATTAGGGTTACTAGAGTTATTAATAATTATATTATTATAATATCTAAAGCCGCTAGCGTAGAGCTAGCGGTTTAGTAATAATATAAAAGACGTAAAGTAGTTACGGGGTTTATTATTAGATAGTTCTTAAATCCTAGATTTAATAATAGAACTAATCTCTAAGAATTCTAATAAAACGGGGGAATATTAACTCGATATAGGATTATTAGAAAATTAGAACTCTACGATACTAAGGCTAGAACCCCGTATCGATAAATAATAATATTATAAAAGAAGCGGGGCGTAGGTATATATAATATACTAGCGCCTTTAACGGGGCGTAAATATATATAATATATTATTATTTTATAATTACCTCCCCCTTTAGGCCCTAGTCCCTAGGTATTTAAATATTTTAATTAAAAAATACTTATTAAAAAATCTTTAAACCCCCTAAGAGAAATAAGAGAAAAAGTTATCTAATATAACGGCGTTATTATATAGTAGTTTAAATATAAGATTACGTATTTAATTTTTTAATACCTATAATACTAGTTACGGAGTAATATTTAGTTAATTAATCGAAGTTTATTAAAAAACCTTTAAATCCCTTAAGGGAATAAAGAAAAAGAGTTTTCTAATTTATATTATCGGTCCTATAGCGTTAATATATAGTACTAGTTATAAAGTGATACGAAATTACTAGAGGGTCGCTATCTCCGTAAAGAGATTACGGGGGCGGTAAAACTAAATAAAGAATATATAATAGAGTTATAAAATTTATTAATTATATATATAAATATATATTCGTTAAATATACTATAATATTAATATCTTTTAAGATTTAAATATATATAAATATAATATATTTTTTTTTCTATTAAATTTTTATTTAAATTATTTAATTATTTATTTCGAAGTTTATTTTAAAATTATTTCTAGAATTTATTAGAATTTATATTAATTATAACTATTATTATTTCAATAACTTAAAGATTATTTTATTTTATTTTTTATAAAACTCGTTAATA
>JAABUS010006140.1_pt1 | contig 14891 bp, 17 predicted proteins | sample 5560161 | NCBI WGS metagenome assembly JAABUS01 (sample SAMN10711885, study PRJNA513376) | rock metagenome | isolation source: Antarctica rocks | place: Antarctica: Victoria Land, Trio Nunatak nord | collected 2016-01-04 | reverse complement strand
CTGTCTTGATGTTTTCCACATTTGACCTTCGTCTTCTTCTATATGTGATCAGACTTGCTGGCTGGCTAAAGCATTGTAATCTCTCTCTCTCTCTCTCTTTGTGTTTGATTGCCCAGCGTACAGCCATATCAGGTCACAGCACTGCAGCACTGTTGTACTGTTGTAGCATTGCAGACTCTATGACTTTGTGTGAACCAAATCCATGTGGTGGTTTCCTTAGGGAATGCTTTGCATGTAGGAAGCAAGTTTTGTCTGTATGAATTCACTGAACTGAACTTCTTGTCTGTTGGGTCCCAGTTGCCCCCCAGGACATTAAATATATTGATTGATTGATTGATTGATTGTAGGCAACTCCGACGGCAGGGTGGCAGCGACATAACATCATGTCGCTACCAACGGGTCCGCTATGCAAAGCAATCGCATCAACGCGGTGGCCGCGCAGTGACTGTTGCTTGTAATGTTGGTCACATCCTTTAAGGTTCCAGACCCTCTGGTCGAAATGTGCGATGTGAAGCACAAATCAGGCTTCCCAAACGCTCGTCATGTACAAAGCTGCTTTCTGTCTCATTCAATAGCAGCCAAGCGGTAGATGTCTTGGCAACAAAGGAGAGCCATCCAGCAACATAATGTGATTCATGACAGATATGCAGCTCCTGCGTTGCAAATGAGGGCAATCAAGTTTCTGTAGGACAAGATGCTATGCAAGCGTCTGCAAAGCACAACGTTGTTATTGACTGCAGTCAACAACTGGCTGATGGTGACTCAGGTGGGGAGGTAGTGCCTTGCAGGCCGTCTGCAATGCAGCATGCAAACCTTGAACTGCCAAAATACCTGTCTAATATTATGTGATATGATGAAGTGCTAGTTGTCAGAGAGCCCCCCTTGACCTTGCCAACACTGCAGATGACTACGTTCCCAAAGATTGGTTTCTTCAAACATCCGGATGCAACATGCGGGGATCCCCTCAAGATTGCAATAGTATTTCTTATGTGCAGCTGTGCAAACAAACTGCACATCCATACTTGCCATTCAGAATTGTTGGACATGCACTGCGCCAGCAATCCTGATGATGACACGGATAATATCCGTCGGATATGGCGTTCAAATGTGCTATGTTTACAACGTTGGTTCAGTGCAAACTTGCTTGGGCTCTAGATGCTCGAAGTCTCGACTTTTTGTAGCTGACCAAAACGCATGCAGAACTGCTCAGTCCAACACAGTGGTCAGTCTTGCCACATTTTAGCAAGAAATATGTCTGCAGCCCATGCATACAAAATCATTTAGCCGTCGTCTGACCTGTTTCGTTCAAACTTGTGGGCAAGGCGGTCAACCGCGAAAACTTCAAACATGAACAGCTTTCATCGCCGCGATTGCATGCGCGGCAGCTGTGCGGCTGTGTGTGCTTACTTCAATTCCGGGATTGAGGAGCTAAAGCAGGAGTAGTCTGGCCAGGTGTGAAGCAACCTTTGATCCCTCAGATTGCCTGTTGAACGCGCAAACTCGCTCTTCACGGTATGCTCTGCACCCGACAGCGCGCATCTGACAGCATCCAGATGCAAAGCATGAGCCTAGATGTCGTTTCGAATCAACATACAGCGACAGACCTCGGTGCGGTACCTTGCCAAGCACCTGTGACCGCTCTTCCTGACATGACCACTGAGGTAACATGTTAAGCGCGCCCTCATCTGGCAAGCTGTCAGCAGTTCTGTCATATGTACACCGTCTGCGCCAAGCCTGCTGTGTGCTCATGTCGTTGTGTGCTGCATAGGCCTCTTCAGCACAGCAACCAGACAGAAGAGATCAAGCAGAGCTGCCAAGCGAGGGCATTCTTAGAAGCTATGCAGCATCACAGCAGTTGCAACTGGATCGACAGCAATCTCTATCACATCACTCAGTGCTACCCTTTTTGCGAACAATCTCATTGGAGCAAGCGTTGCTGACTTATGTACCATATATACCTGTTAGCGTCAGGGAGGAGCTGTGCTCCACAGGCACAGCTGCAACAGCTGCATAGCAGCATGCGTGGAAAGAGAAATCTCCCAAAGTTACTACAAGCTTATGGCCCCCCCTACGCAGCATTGCTCAGTGCTGTTCTTCCCCGGTCCTAATCAGTCTTCCTGTCTTACTTCTTTCAAAACTCCCTGATCAACTGACAAAGCTGACGTTGTGTATTTTGACTGCAGACTTTTATGCTTGTGTTGCTGCTGCCTAGACCTCACAACATTGGCCCACATTGTCAAGTCTACTGAAGGACTGGTAATTCCTTGTTTTTATCCAACCTTATCTGAGACTCCAGGCAAGGCCGGATGAGCAAAAGGATTCAGCAGAACCCTGTCTGTCTGAACATTAGCACAGTGTATATACTGTACACTACCATATATGCTGTGTAGACGAGCTCGAAACTGCGCTCGCCCTGCTGTAATTTGCACTACTTGCTGCCTACTGCAAAGTCCGCAAAAGAAAAGCCCTACTGTAACAGAGGGCGTAACACATGCATGGTGACATCAGATTGATAGCCACAGACGATATGTTCATATGATGCAGCATAGTCAAGCAGGACACCATTTGCACCAGTGCATGTACACATGCTTAAGCTGACAGCGTTCATTGTGATGCTTGTCCAATACCGTTGTTAACTGGTGCAATCTTTACAACATTTGGCATTGCGTTTTGACACTCAGCACACTGGCTGGAGTCTAGCTACTGGTCTTGATGGGGACATTCTTAGCCTTGGCACTGAACAAGAGACCCTTCATTCTGCTCAGGTCACTGGCATTTGGGCGGGTGAACCCAAAGTTGACGTAATCTACAGTACGCTCCCATTCAGTGTCCCCTTTGGGTCCAGCAACAGTCAGCATACTCTCAGCCTCACGGTTGTCCTTTTCCCTTTGAGCTCTGCTGTTATTTCTCCTCTGCAGTACATTGACAACATGGTCAGGACTATGCCCAGCTTGCTGAACTTGAGCTTATCAAGAATTTTCTTTCGCTCTGCCCTCTCTATTGATATGTTCTGATGCCATGCTTTCATGGTTCAAGCATGCATGCTATTCACATTGGGCGCTCCAACCTGACAAGACAACATGGAAGTCTAACAGACAAATGCAATTCTACACAGGACAATCGTGCACTCACATATCACCAAGTGACAGCCTTCTCCTTGACACAACTACCCTAAACCAAATCCTGTAACACCACTCGGTCTGGTACTGATGCACCGTCTGATTAGGCTGGACTGCTGCATGAGAATTCACCTCATAGAACTGCTCCAAGTAGGAAGCAGCTTTCTGAACCAGCTCGGTCTTGGTGGCTCGCTCCTTCTCCTCTTGCTCGCTCAGTCTCTTGCGTAGCTGCTCACGCACTGCAGCAGCCTTGGGGTTCTCCCCATCACTGCCGCCCCCCTACACATAAGCGCTGAGCATGAACAAGACAAACTGTCACCCTACACACAAGCGCTGAGCATAAGTAAGACAAAAAGGAAACCGCCACCCTACACATAAGCGCTGAGCATAAGTAAGACAAAAAGGAAACCGCCACCCTACACGTAAGCGCTGAGCATAAGTAAGACAACAAGGAAACCGCCACCCTACACATAAAAGTTGAGCATGAGTGAGACCCACAGAAACTGAAAAGTTAACGCTTCTCAGCGATCATAACAGGAGCCTCTTAAGGCAGCAGCCTGGAGCTGGGCGTTAGTACTGCGCTCCTCCTCCTGACATGCACACATGTTTTGGTTGTCAAGCCCGCCTGCTTTCCTGACATATAGCCTGTGTTCCGTTTTGCATTCACAGAAAGATCATTGTTTAGCCCACGCAGATTACTTTGCATGCAGCATTGACTGACAATGACACAAATGCCTTAGGGTTCTCCCCATCACTGCCGCCACCCTACAAACAAGCGCTGAGCATGAATAAGACAAAAAGAAAACCGCCAGTCTACACATAAGCGCTGAGCATGAGTAAGACGACAAGAAAATGGAAATTCTAAGGTTCTCCCCATCACTGCCGCCACCCTACACATAAGCATTGCACGCATCCCAAAACACCTGAGCCTGTGTGATGCAGATATGGCCAGGCAGATTGCACTGAGCATGAGCAAAACAAAAAGAAAAGGAACAGTTTACGCTTCTTAGCAATCATGACGTGAGCCTCCTAAGGGAGCAGCCCAGAGCTGGGCATGAGTATTGAACCACTCCTGATATTCATACATGCTTTGATTGTCATGTCGCGCCAGGGTTCAGCAATCACAGAGTTCCGTTTTGCGCTCACAGAAAATCCACTGTTTACCCCCACACAGATTGTTCTGCATGCAGGATTGACCAGCAATATCACACAACAGCTGTTAATCCCAGCCTCCACGTCACCAGGTCACTCCCAAAAGAACTGGACTGGCCTGGTGCTTCACAAGCTTTTCAAATAAATACAACATCATCTTTTGAGGCATCAGCAGCCACACCAACAGACAAAACTTTGTATTCTCTGTGTGACATGCAGCTGTTGAGATATTGAGGCCAAAGCTGCTCTACACTTGCTTGATGACCAGGCAAGCCACCACAAACTTCACATTTTTAGGTCTTTTTTTTCTATATTTTCTCTGTTCAAGGCTTCTTTGGGGCTTATATACATTATGTGACAACCTTTGCGAGCTCAGCAGCTTTAAAAAGCAGTCTCTGGCAGTGTGTGCACCAACACAATCACCAAGCTCAATGATGTGATGCACTGCACATGGGGATGGTGTATCATGCATGCTCAGACATGTTCTTGAATAAGCCATCCCTGTCCCAAAGATGGAGATAGAAACTTATCAAGGCAGCAAGAATTTGCCTCATGCAGTGAATGCGTAAGGCATACTCTTGCTGCCTTAATCAATTTCTATATCCATCTTTGGGACAAGGATGGGTTATTTAAAACAGAATGCATGACACACCATAGCAGGTGTAGCAGTGTTGCCATTCTCCATGGGCGCATTGCCAAAGCTCCCGCCAAATCCGCCACCAGCGCTCCCTCCAAAGGAGCCGCCGCCGCTCCCGCCAAAAATGCCGCTGTTCCCGCCCTCCAAAGGTCCGAAGTCATGGTTGCCATTGCTCTCTGCTTGGCCCCCACTCTGCCAAGCAAATATACAACACTTCAGATGTATGTTGCTATACCATACATGCAAATTGCTCGTTGCCGACACACAGGTCTGAGATGTCACATTGAGGTTGTTGTAGGTGAAATGTGGAAAACCTTGCTGCAGCAGATTGGTGCAATGTTTATGCCAGCAACCCTTGGAGTTTGCCATGTACAACAGGCCTACCACAACTAAATAAGCATACCTGGTAGGTGAGCACCTCTATGACATAGACATGATGGTAGAATATACATGTCTGGAGACTAACCAAGAATACTTGGTAGGTGGTGCCATCAGCAGCAGGCACGGGGTTCTCTGGCTGGCCTTGCCCAGCAATGTACAATAGGCCTATCATGATTAAATAAGAGTACCTGGTAGGTGGAGCCATCAGCAGCAGGCACTGGGTTTTCCGGCTGGCCTTGCCCGTCAATGGGCACCTCCCAGTACTGAGCTGACTGCACAAACTCAAAGCTGGGCTTGGCGCCATCCTCTGCAGAAATGTCATACACCTGCATCCACCCATACAAACAATTGTTAGAAATCAAGTAATGCCCATGAAAGCAATTGTCACAAAAGAAAAGAAACGACTACACTTTGTGGTGTCAATTTAAATGAGAAAGCAAGTATTATGACCGCATTCGCCCATACAAGCAGTCATGACAGACCATGCAGATTTGTGCAGAGGTAATGAGGCATTTGAGCAGACAAGGCTGAGTCCAGGAAGCTGCAGCTGCTGTCTACTAAAGTGTGGACAGGTTCTGATCGTTCTTGTCTCTGGATGTCAGCTATGAACAATACACCACGTAACAGCTGCCGGCACCAAGATGTGAGAGCAAAGAGTACTTGACAGAGGAGAAGGGAATGATGGCATGCATGACTGTAGGCATGCATGACTGTACACTGGTCATGTGACTTCAATCTCAAAGAAGGGTTGGCATCTGCATAGACTGCCAGCCATAGAATGTCTTTGTGGTAGTCAACAGCTTTGCAGGCAATCCTGCAAAGCTGCAGCTCATCCTGTATCTTTGCGTACTAGTTGGGTTGCAACCTGATGCCTCCCAACTAGTATGCAAACGTACAAGACTTGTGCAATCTCAATCGGTGCAGATTCCCTCTGTTTGCATTGCAACAGGGTGACAGCAACATGATACAGTCAAGCAGGAGAATGGGGAGGAACATTGGTGCAGTATTGAGTGTGCATTTACTGCTGACAATGTCACACTTCTGTTTGAGTCCAGGCAATGCAGGCCACATGATCACTGTGTTGAGTGACAAGGTAGATTATGACTCCCCTGATGAGTCCTAAAGACAGCAAATGTAAATTGATTGCTTGATGGATGACTACCTTGTCCCAGTTGTTGGCTTGAGGGTCGAGGTTGGCAGCAGCAAAGTGTGCTGTCAGCATTGGGTATGCACCCATCCAGCAGCCAAACCTGACATCGCTGCAGCCAGAGATACTGGGCTGTGTGCAGCAGTACAAGCCTGCAGCAGAATTGTCACAATTATGATGGAATGCCTGTACCACCTCTTTGGCATTCACAAGAATGAGAGGTAGCTGCTGCATTGGCGTCAACCGCTCAATCACCTAGATCCCTGATGCATCTCTCAGCATCACCCCATGCAGCTCCATACTTGTAATGCGTGCTGAGCAATTGAACCAGTCATTACAAGCTGGCAATAGCTAGACAACTAGACTTTACTTCACGCAGGGAATGTGCTGTTCAGGAAAATGTAAATGGTGATCAGCAACCTGACTTCATATCATACTTTGTTTTATGGCAGTTGTACACCGAGACCCGCAGAGCCTGTTCACTTCTGCCACAGGGAGATTGCATTGCAGGGCTTACCAAACTCGATGTCCTGGCAGCTCTTCGCCTGAAACTGCTGACAAGCAACAGTGACCTGACTGCTTTGGCAGTTGTTGAAAATGGCTGGTCCATCCACGGGGCCTGCACAGGATGAAATTACTGTAGTTCCTACATTTACGTTGTGTCACCCAGCCTAAGTACATAGATTCTGACCTGTACATATGCAAGACAAGAACTGACAGGCTGTGACAGGTTCAGATGATGTGTCAAGAGGGTAACAAACTGGGCACGAGGCAGCTATGGTTTTAGCAACATACCTATGAAGATCTTGCAGCCTCTACAGTCTGTGACCTCCACCTCTGAGGTGTAGTCCAGCAGGTAGACACTGAAGCAGGCATCAAACGCTGAAATGGATTGACTATGCAAACAGCAAGCAAGTGAGCGAAGAACTTACGTGCAATCAGTCAGATTCTTCAGGGCAAAGCTCTCCCTGCAGCATCGGCAAGTCCAACTCAGGGCGTAGACTTGACCAACACTCATGACTTTATCTGAAACTTTGCAGACGTGACCCCACACATCGGTTGAACATACAAGAAGCCTACCCGTTCACGCTCCCGGGCTCCTTTGTCAAGGTTTGCCCACTTACATCAGTGAACTCGAAGTCCGACATCCTGCACGACAAACAACAGAGGTGGGTTCTGTTGCGTGGATTTATATGCAAGTAGAGCACACATCACAAGCAGCATGGCTGTCAACGGCGCAGTTCGAGCTTGCAGCGTGAAACTCACGTGAATCCGTGAAGGGTCCCCTCAATTCAATTGGTCAGCACTGGACTGTGATTTTCGTACTCCAGCGCTCGCTGCTAAGGCTTTGATAAGTGCCGATGCAATCCTGGCTGGCAATGGTCGCGACGTGATGGGGAGCTTGTGCATTTGCAACTGCTGTTGCGAGTCCAATCCTCTCCTTCACACGTGCAGATGTGTGAAGCCACTTCTGTCTTATCGATGCTGTGGCGTTATGCTGACCACGGTAATTGGTTATGGTGATGATACGTAGGCCTTCCATGCAGTCTGGGTACTGTCACATGGTGCATCATTACGTCGGTCATCTGAATGCTTGATCATGATAATAACAGTCCATAGTAGGATGGTATTACCATGATGGTCTTGTGAGCATCATGCATGTTGGTCTCAATCAACACACAAATGACAATTTGCTGGCCATCAAGGCAACTAACTAAATGCAGCTCTGGATCTCCGTATCAGTTTTGTGCACTATTTGATAGCAACGACCTTGCATTGCTGTCCTGTGTACATATGACTCCAGGAGCATACACTGTACACCATTTTGCCAAAGGCAGCTTTGGCCAGAAATATGTCTATTTGTACATCAATTGAAGCAGCGCATGGCATTCCCAGTCATGCAGAAGTAACAACCCAATTTGACATAGCCTATCTTTTTCACTATTATAGTATAATACTGGCACTAGTAGAGCAACTACAGTAGTAAATGACTGTACTAACACTAGTGGAGCGACTACAACAGTAAATGTTCACATCACCCAAGCCAATCAGCCGACAGTCATCTTCTTCACCTTGTCCACTACAGCCGCAGCGCTGGCAGAGACCTGGTCCACCAAAGTAGTACCATTGGCGGTGCTGCTTGCATTGCCATTCTGAGAGTGACCATCATCTAACCGAATCTGGTTGATCTCGTAGTCCTCAGGCAAAAAGGGGTAATCTGTGTACCCCTTGACCTGGTCTGGGCTGTAGAATGTGGTCCTGTCATACTTAGTGATTGGTGCATCCAGCTCGTACCGCCTTGGCAGGTCAGGGTTGGCAATCCAAGGGCGGCCATAGCAGACCAAGTCTGTGTGGTCTGTCTCAATAGCACGGATGCCATTCTCACGGTCATACCTGCACAGGAAGACAGGCTGAGTGGTGCCAGGCACAAGAAAGAGTACAGACTGACAACACAGCAGAAGTGGGATAGACATAGGGTTGTGCAAAACTTCAAGCTGTAGCCAGCTCACAAAACAGAGCATCTAAACAGAGCTCTGTCAATGATATACAGGTGGAGCGAGCAAACTGCAGGAACAAAAGGCAGCACTATGGAGTAGACGCAAAGGCAGCAGCCTTGACTGCACAGAACAGATTGAGATCATGCATTCAAACCAAAAGAAGAAGCAAAAGCCAAATCGGGGCGGAGTAGAAGAGGGAACAAGGAAGATGAAAAGGAGCCCACCCTCCAGCAGCAATGAATGCAGCGTTGGACAGCTTCTTGAAGGGCTTCAGGCTCTTGTCTGACTCATCTACCTCAATGACATTCATCTGCTTGCCAATACGGGGCTCCACCATGTGCACGTACAGCAGGTTGAACTTGTTCAGCTCCTTGAGCAAGTAGTTGTACAGCGGGTATGGGTCTGCAAGAAGCACAATGAGAGTCAGCAAGTGGCAGAAAGCCAGTGCAAACACATTGTGTAGCAGGAGAGCCTGGGCAGCCCGGTATAATACTCGGCTAAACATTACATTGACACCAAAAGGCGTTGTCTTTTCTTTTCTGTTCTATAGCAAAAGAGGGCAAGATGCCAGGACCCTGCTAGCAGTGACGCATGCTACAGCTTATGTATTGCAAGCTGCTTAACAGGTATTCGTACAGCGGGTATGGATCTGCAAGAAGCATGGCAGCGGTCAGCAATTGGTAGACAGGCAAATGGTAGACATTGTGTAGCTGTAGCTGTACAGGGCCGGGGCCAAGAGCCTGCTCAGCAAGGTATGCTACAGTCTCAGGATCTGCATTTGTTGCAGTTCTCATGCATTTGTTGCAGTTCATTCGATGCGCCTGCCACACAACAGAGCCAGACTTGCCAATTTCAGGTGGTTCACAGCATGTTGAGCTGTGTCACAATGGCAAAATCAAGCAAAGACACTTGCTGCGTCAGGCAGCAGCCTGCGTGTTCATGAGGCAATAGCTTATGGATGCGCAGGCTGCTGATCTACAAGCAACTGAATCCCATCTACAAGCAAACATGACCCATCTGCAAGCAAAACAGGGCATGTCTATAAGCAAACAAGGTCCATCTACAAGCAAAGCATCTGAGCAGCTGGAGGGGGACAAGGCAGCGTACCACTCTCATGGGCTCCATAGAATTCAGTGAAGGGTGACAGGCGGATGCCGACCACATCAGAGCCCACCTCATCCACAACAGCCTTCACTACTTCCAGGCAGAAGCGGCACCTGTTCTCAATGGACCCTCCATACTGATCTGCATCAACAGCAAGGCAACATCAAGGGGGCAACATCAGGGGGCGCAACATCAGGGGGCAAACATCAGGGGGGGGGGGGCAGCACAGCATTTTCAGCAATTTTGTATGTTGTACCACAATACTAGCAAGCACATGTACAGATGCTCAACGCTAACTAATGAAAGAGTTGATTGGCATTGCAGCTGACAAAAAACTTGTGACCAATGTAGCTACTGGAGGTCAGAGTCACAGCTGATGCTTTGGCTTGGTCACTACTCAATCAAGTTGCAAATGCAAGCACTTGCCACTGACATAGGGCCTCCTCAAACAAAGCAGTTCATGCAGAACACCAGGGAAACCACTGTGAGCTGCACCTGTTCTGTCATTGATAGACTCCTTGAGAAACTGGTCAATGAGGTAGCCATGGGCTCCGTGAACCTCAACCCCATCAAAGCCAGCCTTGATGGAATTCTTGGCGGCCACACGGTACAGCTCAACCAGCCCGGGGATCTCAGAGGGGTCCACCGCCCTAGGGGGTGGCAGATCCTCGAAGGGGCTCTGCTTCTTGCCATCTGGGCTGAAGATGGTGTAATCCTTGCCAGGAATGGGCTTGCTCGTGCTGGATGGCATGGGCTTGCCTCCTGGCTGGTAGTCTGCAAGACAGTGTCAGAGTTGAGCTTTTGCGCTTGCAGAGGGAGAGAAGTAGCCATGAGAGCTGATGACCACTATTACCATTGCATGCAGGGTTGGCACTGTGCAAGGTAGTAAAGTTGCTTATCACATGCATGGCTGGATCAGCTTGTACACAGGAACAGCTTGTACTCAGGAAGTTGTGGCAAAGTACAATTGTAACGACTTACCCTGATGCAGGTTAATGAAGGCACAGACTGTTCAAGCCAGCCAGGAATGCTTGCAACAAATGCTGAAGTAAGAGCTACATCAGCATGATGATGCAGGGCACTATCAGAAGCTGAATGAGCAGCTGAGCAAAAAGTTGTCCCAGATGCAGTGGCAAATTGCACCAACATAGAGCACATAAGCTGACGTGTGAAACAATGAGCCAGATCTCCTCACCAACAGAGGTGGCACGACCAACGTGCCAAAGCTGGCAGAAAAAGGGAGACTTCTTCTGGTGTACTGCCTTGACTACAGGCTTCCATGCCTCTACCTGCTGTTCAGTGTATATACCTGGTACGTTGGGGTACCTGCACAAGCAATCAATTTTCATATGAGTATGCAGCCGCAAGTGCTTGAAAAGCTGAGCAACAAGCTACAGACATGCCTGTTGGCCAGATCAACCAGAGTAAACTCACCCATGGGCCTCTACACAGATACAGGTAGCTTCCGACAGAATGAGTCCACCGCTTGACCGCTGAGCATAATACTCGGCAGCAGCTGGCTGCGGCACGCCACCAAGCGCTCGGCACCTAGTCAAAGGAGCGTAGACCATGCGGTGCCGCAGGTCAAATTTGCCCAGACTGTACGGTTTGAGCAGGGGGATGACCGCATGACCTTGGTGTGTGGCTTCCGAAGTGGTCTCTTTCAGCTGGCTACCCTGATGCGGATAGCTGCCTTCATGACCTTGACCGTGACCCGACATAGTGTCTCTCAAGTGCGGCTCTACCAATACGAACTCCGCAGGAGTGTTCTCACTGGAGCGATCTCACTGAATGATCTCACAGGAACGATCTCGATGCCAGCGACGTGAGTAGGTCTGCGCACTTCGGCAATCAATATGCCGGTGCAGCAGCAGCAAGTCTGCAAGTCTACAAATTGCCGTCGTAATGCAAGCATTGTAACAAAAACCAATAGCATAATAAAAGTATCGGTCATCATTTGATCATGATGCGTCATGCGAGCGTCGTGCGCATAAAGACACGGTGACAGTCAACCTTGCAACCTGTTACATAGATTGTGCCAGGACTTCTTCGGTGGTTCAATGCATACGTATGTAGATCTTGACTGCAAAAGTCAGAGGTCTCTCTAGGGCCAGAGACCCATTGAACGAACTGTTTTCCTTCAAACCAGGGCTTCACTGAGTTCTCATGGATGTTGTTCGAAGAGGAATCCGTCGGACTGAATGACACAGCTTCGACTGTTGGCTCCCGGTTGGTCCCCAGGGCGTTCAATATATACAATACAGCTGTGTGGATATAAGCTACTTGACAAAACGCCCTTCCAACTGGGGCCAGTAGGGCAATTAGGTCAGTTCGCAGCAAGCTCTATGCTTACGAGCTTGAGGTTGCAGATCGAACTGCTGCGACGTCAAACTGCTGGAACAGAAGGTTGATGCAAGCATGTTTGGCTGTATATACAAAGAACAAAAGGTGACATCGCATACAACAGACTGCTTATGATGCAGCGCTAGCATTCCTTGTCAACCTTCGGACTGAGGGCAGGAAGCATGAACCACAATTGAATACTCCGGGTGTCGTGGCTGCATGGCTGACAGGCACATCGTTCATTCCAGCTCTCTGACCAGCCAGTTCATATAGCTGCTGGCAGACCTTTGGCAACGTTCTTGTGGTCAAAAAGTCTGGCCTTGCGATTCCGGGACTGTTTGAATCCCTGGCCAGCATTGGTTCCTTCATGTATCGTGGAATCCCGCATTGACCATGCAAAGCACCCACAAGGCCGCCAACAATGGCTGCATTTGTGTCAGTGTCTCCTCCCATAGACAAGACGTTGCTGATTGCCTCCTCATAAGAGCTTTGCAGCCTCAGATGCCTGCAACAGGTGCTGAACGGATGAGGCTTACAAATAGTGTCGTGGGTAACATAGACAGCAGTATACAGTGTATTACATAGACAGCAGGCCATACATACAAATGAAAAGGGTTTCTGGATACATGACATGTATAAGGCGCATGTCAGTGTCAATGTATGACTTTGTTTGTCATTGAAAGCTTGGCAGTCACAAGGTCATTGTTGGTTGATTGAACATTTTTCACAGTACTCAGAATTTCACTACAAGGCCAGGTTGTTGCATGCATGTTAACACTGTTGCAAGCCTCGTCTACAAGAACGCACAACTTGTGAAGGCCCAGTCTATATATATGCAAAATTTGTGACTCTGTTAGGAAAGCAGTTGCAAACTCACCTGAATGCATATGTGAATCCCCACTTCACAAAGCCTATCTCGTCAAGGCAGTCGGAATCACAACCAGACTCTGAAGACGCTGTCAGCCATTCCTGTACTTCTTCTGTGGCGTGTTCTTTGGCCCAGTCTTCTGCTTCCTTCACAGTACCTTGTGCATCTCCAGGGTTGTTAATCAGGTGAGCAATGGCAATGGAGTAGCAAGCGTTGCAGTCCTGCAACACGGTTCATTGAGGTTTTGAACAGCTGTTGTAGCTGTGGTGACAATTCAAGCAGCGGTGGTGCCAGCTCAAACAGCTGTAATGACCATGCAACCAGCTGTGGTAACAATCCTATCAATGAACTGATGTGCATGCTGTACACTTATCATTGAAAGCTGCTTTGCGTATATGACAGGAGCTTCATGTTTGCGCATATACTTTTCAACACATGACGTGATGCGCAAGCCGCTGCTGTGGCTGTCATCTAGCGGCCTTCAACCATTTTTTCTCTGTACTGAGTATTGCTGTCTGCTTGGACAATACTTTGTATTTTTGAAATCAACTGACAGCATTTTCACACAATGGGTAACACTGCTTTAGTGAGCTGGCAACTAGCAATTGCTTCAACAATATTGACACATGTACAATGCCGTCGACTCATCATTGGGCAAACTCCAGCATGTGTGCAAGCGGTCTGCATTACATCAGGCAATCTAGTGCTGAGTGTTGAATATACAACATGGCTTACCAGACAGGTCTTGTTGGGGTGCGTGAGCTGAGCATCTGACGTCACAGCTTGCACCAGGTCATGCTGGGACAGCTTGTGGCCCCACACAGCCAGGGGGGTGATGCGCATCAGGGCCCCATTAGCCTTAGAACCCATGTTAGTCTGTGTGCAGCGTCAATTGTGTCAAGCACATTGGCATCAGTGCAAATGGTAGATATGATACAATGCAGAGATGGATGTGTGCGCAAGACAGACTGCTCTGGAAAGACAAGACTTGTCCTGCACGCACCTAGCTCATCATGAGCTGGAAAGCGCTGCTGTTATTGTGATTATCATCACTAGAGATGGAAGTGTAGCATCTACCTTGTATCTACCAATCCATCTTTGTACAGCTGTGAGTCACTGAATGAGGGAGTGAGAAAAGGGAGGCAACAAAGGCTGTCTGCATGGTCGTATTGTTGAGCTGTCATGTGAGCAAATCAAATGCAGTGTTTGGTGGTATTAGGTGGATACGGTACTAACTTACGGTTGTTGAGGCAAAAGCAGTCCACTTGCGCATTTGCATAGCATTCAAGTGGTGCATTCAGTATGCAGCTGCTGGCTGTTTTTTGAACTAGCACGAGGAATATTCCTGGCAGATAGAATGTTGGTCTCAACAAAAAGCCCTGCTCTAACAATTTCACATAACCTGGAGTGTGATGTCACTCTTTGGTGTGACGCTAAGCAGTCGCTGCAGTTTTATGTGAGTTTGTTACGTACCGCAGCAGCAGCAGTCACCATGGAAGAGGCGATGCCAGACTTGCTCTCTCCTTTCTGCTGAGCATACAAACCAGCAGAAAGTGCATTTCTTGTGGTAGCGCCTGCAATGCATAGTAAGCTTGGTCTTGGCAGGTTGCCTGTCAGGTGACTGACTGCTGACCGGTGTGTG
>JAABUS010006138.1_pt1 | contig 14893 bp, 10 predicted proteins | sample 5560161 | NCBI WGS metagenome assembly JAABUS01 (sample SAMN10711885, study PRJNA513376) | rock metagenome | isolation source: Antarctica rocks | place: Antarctica: Victoria Land, Trio Nunatak nord | collected 2016-01-04 | reverse complement strand
AATCAAGCGGACCGAAAGGGAACGAGCGGGATCTGTCATCTGTTAACCATCCTGGGTTGGAGGTTTGGGGATCAGCCAAAGGGCAATTTACGTGGAAGCCGGCTCACTGGCTTCCTGGCCGGCTGAAGTTTGATTCGGAGAAAACCGAAGCTTGTTCGAAACATCTCCCCTTGCCGCCAGTACCGATGCTGGATTGACACTTTTCCCGGACTACTCAATGGAGGCTGGTCAACCCGGCCCTCCGTGTCTCACACCGCGCGTAAGTGTCGCATCGGGCGCCCGGGCGCGACGGCCTGGGCCGCGGCGACGATGGCCTGGGCGTCGATGCCGGCGGCCCGGTACAAATCGGCGATGGTCCCGGTCTGGCCAAAGCGCGTGACACCCAGCGCGCGGGTGCGGTGGCCGTGGACCGACCCGAGCCAGCCCAGCGTCGCCGGATGCCCGTCTAGTACGGTGACGAGACCGCAATGGCGTGGCACGTCGGCGAGCAGCCGCTCGATGTGGCTGGGCGCGGCGGCACCCCGGCCCTCCCCGGCGCGCTGCGACGCGGTCCAGCCGCCGTGCAGTCGGTCGGCGGAGGTTACGGCCAGTAGGCCCACGTCGCGCCGGTCTTGTGCGATCAGGCCCACAGCCTCCACCGCCTCCGGCGCGACCGCGCCTGCGTATGCGACCACCGCCTCCGCGTTCGGGCCGGGCTGCCGCACCCAGTAGGCGCCCGCCACGATGTCGGCTGCGTTGGCGGCGGTAAACTGCCGCACCGGCTGGGCGACCGTGCGCGTGGACAGCCGCAGATAAACCGACCCGCCAGCGTCGTCGCCTGTGCCGCTGGACCGCTGCATGTAGTCGAACGACCATCGCAGCAGCACCGCAAGCTCGTCCACATAGGCCGGCTCGAAGCTGGCCAGCCCGTCCTGCGCCATGCCTATCAAGGGCGTCGCGATGGACTGGTGCGCGCCGCCTTCCCCGGCCAGCGTGACGCCGGAAGGCGTCGCGACCAGGATGAAGCGCGCGTCCTGGTAGCAAGCGTAATTCAGCGCGTCCAAGCCGCGCTCAATGAACGGGTCATAGAGCGTGCCGACCGGCAGCAGCCGCTCGCCGGTGATCGCATGCGACAGCCCGAGCGCGGACAGCATGGTGAACAGGTTCATCTCGGCGATGCCGAGTTCCAAGTGCTGGCCGCCTGTCGAGAAGCGCCAGTGGAAGGTGGACGGGATGCGCTCAGTCTTGAACGTGTCCGCCATCTCCTCGCGGGCGAACAGGCCGCGGCGGTTCACCCAACCGCCCAGGTTGGTCGAGACCGTCACATCGGGCGAGGTGGTGACGATGCGCCGGGCCAGCGGGGTGTCGCCCTTGGCCAGGTCGTGCATCAGCACCCCGAAACCGTGCTGCGTCGAAACCTCGCGGCCGGCCGGCACGGGAAACGCCTCGGGAACGGGGATCGCTGGCGCCTGCAAGCGCCGCGTCCCCTGCGCGTTGAACGGGACCGCGGACAGAAAGGCTTGCAGCCGCTCCGGCGGGGTCGCCAGCCCTTCGAAGCGGTCCCACTCGTGGCCGGGCCGTACGTTCATCGCCTGGCGCAGCGTTTCTACCTGCTGAGGGTTCATCAGCCCGGCGTGATTGTCTTTGTGCCCGGCCAGCGGCAGGCCGAAGCCCTTGATGGTATAGCAAATGAAGCACACGGGCCGGTCATGCGCCTTCGCGGCCTCGAACGCCTCAAGCAGCGAAGGCATGTCGTGCCCGCCGAGGTTGCCCATCAGCGCCGCAAGCTCCTCGTCGGTGCGGCGGTCCAGCAATGCGGTCACGTCGCCCTGGTCGCCCAGCTCGTCCCGCAAGCGTGTGCGCCAGGCCGCGCCGCCGCCGAAGGTGAGCGCGGAGTAGAGCTGGTTGGGGCAGGCCTCAATCCAGGCGCGCAGCCGTTCGCCGCCCGGCTCCCGGAAGGCCGCTTCCTGCAAGCCGCCGTGGCGCAGCACCACCACGTCCCAGCCGAAGTTGCTGAACATGGCCTCGAACTTGGCCCACAGCCCCTCGCGCACGTTCGCGTCCAGGCTTTGGCGGTTGTAGTCCACCACCCACCAAGTGTTGCGAAGCCCGTGCTTCCAGCCTTCCAGCAGGGCTTCAAAGATGTTGCCCTCGTCCATCTCGGCATCGCCGATCAGCGCGACCATGCGGCCCTCGGGCCGGTCCAGGCCCCAGCCATGGGCGCGCACGTAGTCCTGCGCTAGCGACGAGAACAGCGTTTGCGCCACGCCCAGCCCCACCGAGCCGGTCGAGAAGTCCACGTCGTCCACGTCCTTGGTGCGCGACGGGTAGGACTGCGCGCCCCCGAAGCCGCGGAAGGCTTGCAGCTTCTCCAGCGCCTGGTTGCCGAGCAGGTACTGGATGGCGTGGAACACCGGGCTGGCGTGCGGCTTGACCGCCACCCGGTCCTCGGGCCGAAGCACGGACAGGTACAGCGCAGTCATGATCGTGGCGATGGAGGCGCTGGACGCCTGGTGACCACCCACCTTCAGCCCGTCCCCGCTTTCGCGCAGGTGGTTGGCGTTGTGAATCGTCCAGGTCGCAAGCCAGACGATCTTGCGCTCTAGGTCAGAAAGGATGGCCGTGTCGGAACCGCTCAGGTCCTGCATGTCATTGTCCTCACGATGCCTGCAGCGCAGTCACCCGCGTTGCAGATTGCACCTGCTCGTTCAGCCGCATGGATAGCGGAGCCTGCGGCGCGCAGCCAGATGGGAAAATGCTATTTTAGGAACGAATATCGATTTGCGGCATCCAACACGGGCAGCGGAAGAAACCGGGCGACCATGGACCTTGACCCGGTGCCGGCCTCCCCGCACGCTTGAGCCATCATCCCAGCATCATGAGGGCAGCAATGCAGACAAGGCGTCTCGGTAAGGACGGACCGCACGTTTCGGCGCTGGGCCTGGGCTGCAACAACATTTCGCAGCGAATGCCCCGGGACGACGGCGAAAGCCTGGCGACGCTGCACGCGGCCCTCGACGCCGGGATCGCCTTCCTGGACACGGCTGACTTCTACGGCATGGGCCACAACGAAGCCCTGGTCGGCCGCGCTATCAAGGGGCGACGCGACCAGGCCTTCCTCAGTGTGAAGTTCGGCGCGATGTTCTCGCCCACCGGCGCCTTCCTTGGCGTGGATGGGCGACCGAACTCGGTCAAGAACTTCGCGTCCTACTCGCTGCAGCGCCTAGGCGTGGACGTGATTGACCTCTACCAGCCGGGCCGCCCCGACCCGGCCGTCCCATACGAGGATACGATCGGCGCGGTCGCCGACCTCATCAAGGAAGGCAAGGTGCGCCACCTCGGCGTGTCGGAGGTAGGAGCCGAGAACCTGCGGCGGGCGCACGCGGTCCATCCCGTGACCGCGCTGGAAATCGAGTACTCGCTCGCGTGCCGCTTCATCGAGCGGGACATCCTGCCAACGGCGCGGGGGCTGGGGATAGGCATCGTCGCCTACCGCGTGCTGGCCGACGGCCTCCTCAGCGGGGCGGTGACGGGCGAGCGGGCTGGCGGTGGCAACCGCCTCACGCCGCCGCGGTTGCAAGGCCAGAACGTCGCACATAATGTAGCCGTCGTCGGGTTCCTGAACAGGATGGCTGGGGAAAAGGGCTGCACGCCGGCGCAGGTCGCGATCGCCTGGCTGCTGACCCAGGGCGACGACATCGTGCCGCTGGTCGGCATGAGCCGCCGTTCGCGCCTGTCGGAGAACCTCGGGGTGCTCGATGTCCGCTTCAACAACGACGAGTTGGCCGCGCTCGACCAGCATTTCACCTCTGGTGCCATCCAGGGCGACCGCTACCCGGCCTTCGTGATGAAGTACGCGGCGCAATAGGGCGCGCAGCCGCGACCGCCGTGTCTGGCGGTCAGGCGCCGGACGCGGCTATGGGCGCAGGCTGCGCGGCGCCGATCCCCAGCAACTGGTCCGCATTGCCGTGGGCCAGCTTGACTTTGTCCGCTTCCGGGATCGGCAGCGAATGGAGGAAGTCGGTGCCCTTGCCATTGGGGCTGAACGGGTAGTCCACCGAGAACAACACCCGGTCGGCCCCGAACGTCATCAGCAACGCCATCAAGGGCGGCAGAGTGAAGAAGCCGCTGGTCGTCACCCACACCTGATCGGTGATCGTCCCGCTGATTGTCCGGGTCAGCCGGTCGCGCGCCTCATCGGCGAATACCTGGTCGCAGCGGGCGAACATGGCCGGTAGCCCTTCGCCCATGTGGCCGATGATGAGCTTGAGCTTCGGGTGCCGGTCCAACGCGCCCGACAGCACCAGGCGCAGGACGTGGATGGCCGTTTCCGAGTGCCAGCCCCAGCCGGCGATGGACAGCAGCAGGCTGGAATGGCCGGGCAGGCGGTCGTAATAAGCCTCGCGCACGGCCGGCGGCGGGGGCGCCGGGTGGATATAGAGCGGCACGCCCAGCCGCTCAAAGCGGGCCAGCAGCGGCTCGAACTTAGGGTCGTCGAGGAACAGGCCACCGGTGGTGCCATTAACCATACCGCCCAGGAACCCGTGCTGGGTCACGCACCGGTCCAGCTCTTCAGCGGCCAGTTCCGGCGCGGAGGTCGGCAAGTGGGTGAAGGCGGCATAGCGATCCGAGTGCCCGGCGACGGTTTGGGCCAGGCGGTCGTTGATGTCGCGGGCGAGCGACGCCCCTTCCTCGCCTGGCAGCAGTTCCGCCCCGGCCTGCGCGACCGACAGCACCTGCACCGTGATGCCCGCCGCATCCATGTCGGCGAGCCGGGCAGCGCCCACGTCCCGCAGCTGCTCGCGCCGATCAACCGCGGGCACCGGCATGCCGCCCGGCGTCAGGCCGCGGGCGCGGATCGCGTCGGGGCTGATCCGCGCCGCGATGTCCGGGAACGTGCAGTGCTCTTCCAACGCGACGATCCGCATTGCGGTCTCCTGTCCTATCTGGTCCTGCGTCATTGATGGGCGCGTGGTTGGCTGGTCCGTCGGCATATCCGGCTAGGCGGGCACCGCGTGCCCGCGTGCCGGGGCGGCGTAGCGTGGCATGGCGAGCGCCGCCGCAGCCGATGCCAGGCCCAGAACGGCGAACAGCAGCAGCCCGGGCCGGTAGCCGCCCAGGTGGTCGAAGCTGTACCCGAGCGTGATCGGGCCAAGGGCGGTGCCGAGGATGTAAAGCCCGAAGGCGATCCCGTAGAGCCGGCCGAACGCAGCCTGGTCGAAGTAGCGGCGCACGAGGTAGGACACGAAATCCACCTCCGCCCCGATGGCCGATCCCAGCAGCACGGCCGCGATGTAGCCCACCGCAGGCCCGTCCCCGTAGGCCAGCAGCAAGGCGACGCCCCCGGCAATCACCGAGACGACCGCGAGCACGTAGGGCGCGTGGACCCGGTCCAGCACCCAGCCGAGGCCGCCGCGCGCCACGACCACGGCCAACCCGGACAGTCCGGCGATGCTTGCGGCTGCTGCCGGCGTGAAGCCGTGGTCCACCATCATCGGAACGAAGTTCGCAAGCACGCCGACGGTGACGACGCCAAGAAGCACGAAGGCAACCGACATCAGGATATAGGCGCGCGTGCGCAGCATGGCGCCGATCTGCAACGGGGCGCCGGTTCGGCGGCGGACCGGGCCGGGCACCTTGCGGCTGGCCACGAGGACCCCGGGAAGCGAGACCACAAGGGCCACGTAGGCCGTCCGCCAACTGAACTCGCTCAGCAGGAACTGCGCGAGCGGCGGCAGAATCGCGCCCCCAAGCCCCACCCCCATCAAGGCCAGGCCGAGCGCGAAGCCGAGCTTCTGGTCGAACCGCCGCACCATAATGGCCGAGTAGCCGAGCGGCGACGCGGCGCCGCCGAGCAGGGGGATGCCGAGGAACACGAGGTAAAGGTGCCAAAGGTGCGGGGTGAGCAGGCCGAGCGAGGCGACCAGCAGCGAAAGCGCGACCGTCGAGAACAGGAGGACCCGGCGCGGGCCGAAGCGATCGAGGAGCACACCCCAAAGCGGCGAGGAGAAGGCCATCCCGAACTGGAAGAACGACAGCGCGGCAAACAGGCTGGTGCGGGTCCAGCCGAACTCCGCCGTCAGCGGGCGGACAAACACGCCAAATGAGTAAACCGCAAGCGGCCCGGTGCTGAGGATTAAGCCGACCGCGGACGCACCCACGGCCAGCCAGTCGCGGTCGAATCCGGCAGCGCTTCCTTCCGCGTCCGGCTCCGCGTCCAACCCGGTAGGCAGGGCATGTCCCGCAAGGATCGAAGTGGAAGGTGCCGTTTCGTCGAGTCCGCTGCCCATCGTGTTTCCCCTGTTGCGGCAAGTTTCTTATGTTTAACGAACCGGTCTGCGCCGGTTGCCGTCTAGTCAGGCAGCCTTACTAGGATGGACGCGTGGCATCCGCAAGGACGCGCAAGCGCCGGGTCCCGGCTTGGCCACGGTCCGGCAAGTCATCGCGAGGCGCCCCTTGGCGGCGCGGCACTCCGGGGCGGACGCACCGACCTCGCGCGTGCTGCCCTGGACCGCCACGCTTTGCCTGCGGTGAGAGGTGGTGTCGTAGCTGTCGCCTAGATGGGATACCGCCCGCGCCCGCGCGTCAGCGTGGTCAGGCGTATCTCGGTGAAGTCCTCGACCGCATAAGGGCCGGACCGCCCCCAGCCGCTTTCCTTCACGCCGCCGTTCGGCATTGACGGCTCGCTGGCCATGGTCGGGCCGTTGATGTGGACCATGCCGCAGTCGAACCGCTGCGCCAGATCGAGACCGCGGTCCTGGTCGCTCGTCAGGATGCTCGCGCACAGGCCGTAGCGGGTGTCGGACGCTTTCTCCAGCGCCTCCTCGGGACTGTCCACCGCTTCGATGATGAGCACGGGGCCGAACGTTTCTTCACGGGTGATCGGGGCGGCGTCCGGCACGTGTGTCAGGATCGTGGGCGCGTACACCCGCCCTTCCGCCTGGCCGCCGGTGACGAGCGTCGCGCCGCACGAAATCGCATCCTGCACCCGCTCCTTGACCGAGTGGAGCGCGCGGTCGTTGATCAGCGGCCCGATCACGGTCCCGGGCGCGGACGGGTCGCCGGACTTGAAGCCGCGCACCTTGGCCGCCAGCCGCTCCACAAACTCGTCGTGGATGGGCCGCTCGATCAGCACCTTGCGCGCGTTCATGCAAATCTGGCCCTGGTGGAAGAAGGCGCTGAACGCAGTCGTGTCCACCGCCCCCGCTATGTCCGCGTCGCGCAGGATGAGCATAGGGTTGTAGCCGCCAAGCTCCAGCACGATGCGCTTGAGCGACTGGCCGGCCCGCGCCGCCAGTATCCGTCCCACGGCGGAGGAGCCGGTGAAGTTGATGCTCCGCACCGCGGGGCTTTCAAAGAACGCGTCGGCGACCGCTGCGGCCTCGCCCGGAGCGTGCGTCACCACGTTGATGGTGCCGGGGGGGAAGCCTGCCTCGTCCATGATCTCGGCCACCAGCAGCCCGGCTGACAGCGGCGCCTCTTCCGACGGCTTCAGCACCACCGTGTTGCCGAACACCATGGGCAAGAGCACGGTGCGCCACCCCAGGGTGAACGCCCCGTTCCAGGGCGAGAAGCCCGCCACCACGCCGAGCGGCTTGCGGACCGCGAGCGCCAGGCGGCCGGGCACGTCGCTGGGGATTACGTCGCCTATGGGCTTGAAGCCCCAGCCGGAGGCGTGGCGGAGCTGGTCGGCCACAAGCTTGACTTGGTAGCCCGCGAAGGCGCTGGCGGTGCCGGCCTCGACGGCCATCACGTTGACGATGTCCTGCCGCCGCCGCTCCACGATGTCGGCGGTCTTGAGGAACAAGCGCTGCCGTTCGCTGGGCGGGGTGGCGGCCCAGCCGGGGAAGGCGGCATGGGCTGCGGCGACCGCCGCCTCTGCTTCCACACGGCCGCCGGCCGCGACCTCGGCGACCACTTCGCCATTGTAGGGATTGTAATCGGGGAAGGTCCGGCCGCCCGGGGCCGACCATTTGCCGCCGATGTAGTGGGTGGTGCGGCCGGTCAGCCGGATGGGCGTGATCTCGTTCATGGCAGCTTCCTCCCTAGCTTGACGCCGGCCGTTCCCAGGCCGGCCCGAGGACAACATGCAGCTTGCGCCTGATTGACGTTGTCAGGTTCCCTGACTAAGCAATTCCCGTGGCCGGCGCAAGGCGATGCGGGCGGCCACGGTCCCGTTCGGAGGTTTCGATGGTCCCCTTGCTGCCGCTGCCGCGCCTGGTCTTCGGCGCCGGTGCGCTTTCGTCGGTAACGGGCGAGCTGTCGCTGCTCGGCGTCCAGCGTCCGTTGCTCCTGAGTGACCGCGGGCTGGAGCGGGCCGGGGCAGTGGCGCAGGCTGCACGGGTCCTGCCGCTCAATGCTACGCAGCACCTGGACGTCCCGGAAAACCCGACGCTGGCCGGCGCAGACGCGGCCTTCGCGGCTTACCGCGACGAGGGCTGCGACGGGATTGTCGCCCTGGGCGGCGGTTCCGTGCTTGACACGGCCAAGTTCGTCGCCGCGCTCGCAGGGGGCGGCCCGGCGTCCGCCGCCGATATGCAGGGCAGGCCGGAGCGGATCGGCCTTCATGTGGCGCCGCTCGTCGCGATCCCGACCACCGTCGGCACCGGTAGCGAAAGTTCGCCCGTGGCCGCCCTGCACGACGACCCGCGCAGCCCGGCGGTGGGCACTCGCAGCCCGCGCCTGGTCCCGCGTGTCGCGGTCTGCGACCCGGACCTCGCGCGCACCCTGCCGCGGCGGTTGATCGCGGCAACCGGCATAGACGCGCTGTCGCACTGCCTCGAAGGGTTCTTCTCCGAGCCTGCGAACCCGGTCGTTGACGCGCTCGCGCTCGACGGCCTCGCGCGGGCCTATGCCGCTATCGCCGCTGCCGTCGAGGGCGACGACGCGGCGCGCGGCTCGCTGATGGCCGCCGCCTTTGCCGGCGGCGCGGCCATCCACAAGGGCCTCGGTCCCGCCCACGCCGTGGCGCTGGCCTGCGGCGACCAGGACTTGCACCACGGGATGCTGGTCGCGGCAGCCCTGCCGCACACCGTCGCCCTCGTCGCGCCGCACGCGCCGGCGAAGGCGGACCGGGCTGCGGCGGCGCTGGGCCTGCCCAGTGGCGCCGCGATCCCGGACGCGCTGCGGGCGCTGAACGCCGCGCTCGGGCTGCCCGCCAGCTACCGCGAGGCGGGCTACCGGGCTGCTCCCTCGGACGCGCTGGTGGAGGGCATGGCCGCCAGCCCGTTCAACCGCGCAAGCCCCTACAAGCCGACCGTTGGCGACTACCGCACAATTCTCGGGGCCCTGCTGGCCTGATGCTGGCCTGACCTGGATCGCGGCGGTGATTGCTGTATGAAGCGCCCGATGCCGCCCTGCGGCGGAGGGTGGAGTGTCAGCAGTGCCTAGCCAAAGCGCCGCGTGGCGAACCCGCAACCTCGGCCGCTTGCTGTTTTCCGCGACCGACGTGTTCGTCCGCGAAAAGCTCCACATTGTCCATGCCGGCGGGTTCGGCGCCGCGACCGAGGTGCAGATGGCGCTGGTCCAGAACCTCGACCTGCACGGCACGCGGCTGACCATCATTGCAGCGCGGGCGAGCATGACCAAGCAGAGCATGCTGGAACTGGTGGACAAGGCCGAGGCGCTGGGGTTCGTCGAGCGCCGGACCGATCCGGACGACCGGCGGGCCAAGATCGTCGCGTTCACGCCGACAGGGCTTGAGATGCTTGAGCGGGTGCGCGAGGGCGTGGCCGCGGCGGAACGGCGCATGGCAGCGGTGATGGGGGCCGAGTTTCTGTCCGTCATGAAGGAGCGGCTCGCCGCCTATGTCGCAATCGCGACCCCGGCGGCGGATGGGTTGAGGATGTCGGACAGGAACGACCTGTGGCGGACGCGCAGCGTCAACCGCATGCTCGTCCTGGCGTCCGGCGCCTTCGTCCGCGACGTGCTGCGCGTGATACACGAAGGTGACTTCGACACCGTGGCGGAGGTGCATCTAACCCTGTTCCGCAACCTCGACCTCGGCGGCACGCGCTTGACCGAGATCGCGTCGCGGGCGCGGATGACCAAGCAGGCGATGGCGGAGCTGGTGGACAAAGCCGAGGAGCTTGGCTTCGTCGCACGGCAGCCCGACCCTGGCGACGGACGGGCCAAGATCGTCACCTTCACCCAAGCCGGGCATCGGCTGCTGGACCAGCAGCGCAAAGGCATCGAAGCGGCGGAAGGGCGCATGGCGGCCGTGACCAGCGCTGCTTTCATAGCCGACCTGCGGGCGCAGTTGACGGCCTACGTGGCAACCGCCGGTGCCGTGAACATCGAACCGGCGCGGCTTTTGACGTGCAGCTAGGGTCCAGCACCGCTCTTCCACGAGCAAAGCGGCGCCTCTGGTTCATCAATGGGCAGCTCGCGGACCTTACTTCCCGAGCCGCCTATGGCATCAGGAGCCGCCGCACGGCCGCCGGCGAACAGTTCCCCGACGGATCCATCTCACCCCAGCCAAGCCGATCATGAGCATCACCGCCGACGCCGGTTCCGGCACCGCAGCGCGCTGCGGCTCGAAGGCGGGGAACAAGGGGGCAGACAGCCCGGTGCTGGCGAACACCGACGAGGTGCCGTTTGGCGCGACCCGGACAATGTTGTTGGCGTCTGGAGACACAACGAACAGGGTTCCGTTGCCGTCAAACGCAAGGCCAGCAAGACCGCCCAGATCGAGGCTGGCGAACAGTGATGCGCTACCATCCGGGGTGAACCGCTCGACGGTGCTGTCCCCGTCATTGGCTGCATAAAGGTTGCCGCTGGCATCAAACGTGAGACCAATCGGGGCGTTTAGCCCAATGCTGGCGAATACCGAGCCGATGCCGCCAGGCGTGAACCGCTCAATCGTGTTGTCCGCGTTGTTGGACACGTACAGGTTGCCGCTGGCATCGAACGCAAGGCCGGATGGGCCGTTCAGCCCGGTGCTGGCGAACACTGCCACCGTGCCGCTCCGCGTGAACCGATCGATGGCGTTGCCCATGTTGATGGCTGCGAATAGGTTGCCGTCGGCGTCGAATGCCAAGCCTATGGGACCATTCGTCCCAGTGCTGGCGAACACTGAAGCTGTCCCGTCCAGAGCGAACCGCTGGATGGTGCTGGTGCCGATGTTGGCCGCATAAAGGTTGCCTCCGGCATCAAACGCAAGACCGAGCTGGCGGCTCGTCCCGGTGCTGACGAACACTGACGCGGTGCCGTCCGGCGCAATCCGCTCGATGTTGCCTGCGTTGGAAACTAGGACGTCGCCCGGTGTGGCCTGAGCCTGGCTCGACAGCACGAAAGAAAGAGCGATGGCGAGAGTGGCTGCGAGCGCATGGCTTGCACGTTTGAACGTCATTGTGGACTTTCCCCGTCAGGCTGGATTGCGCCCTGCTATTTTTTACCGCCTCCTCCGAGGCGACAGTTGTCTCTAGACCCCAGATCGGAAAACCCGGGGTGTCACCCATCACCTGATTGCCCGGCTTCAGCCGGGCGATCAGGCGCGCCCGGCCACACGGTCCAGCAGCGGTCCGGCGTCGTCCGGCAGGGCGTCCCCGCGCCAGGCCACGTGCTGGTCCGGACGGATCAGGGCGAATCGGGCCGCGTAAGCGTCCGCCAGCCGCTTGTCGCCTGGCGCCACGACGGCCAGCGGCATGCCGCGCGTGGCAGCCGCCTGCGCCAGGGCGTCGACGCCCGTGTCGTGCCCGTCCGTGACCAGCAGCGTGTAGCCCGGCCCGAAGTGGTCGTACAGGGACGACCCGTCCGCGAGCCAGGCGTGCGGCGCCAAGCAGCCGGGGACGGCCGAGGGCACGTAGTCCGAAGGGTGCTCGGGCGGGGGCGCCGTTCCGTCCGGAACCACAATTGGCGAGCCGGCGTAGTGGCAGCCAAGCACGACGCCGAGCGTCCTGAACTCGCGCCACTTGGTGCGTAGGATCGCATCGCCTACCTCGTGCCGCGTTGCCTCGCCTTCCGGCCCTGGCACCTCGATCAGCGGGCGGACAAGTTGGTTGCCGACCGTCGCGTAGTTCGTCTCGGCCTCCTGGATTACCCGCTGGTGCACTGGCCGGCGCTCCTCCTCGTAGGTGTCGAGCAGGGACGCCCCGCCCCAGCCTTTCAGCACCGCGCCCAGTTTCCAGCCGAGGTCCACGGCGTCGCCGATGCCCATGTTCATGCCGAAGCCGCCGAAAGGCGGGTGCAAGTGGCAGGCGTCGCCGGCCAGGAACACCCGGCGGTCGGCATAGCGGTCCGCGATCAGGCTGTAGGCGGACCACGGATCAGTGCGGACCACCTCGATGTCGAGGTCGTGCAGCCCGGTGCCGCGGCGGATCAGTTCGACCGGATCAACGGTGGCCGGGTCCACGTCGTCGGGGAGCTTGGTAGCCATGAAAAACCAAAGCCCGTGCTGGTCCATCGGCCCCAGTAAGGCGGGCACGTCGGCGTTGACCAGCCAATACATGATGGCGTCGCCGTGCACCTGGCGGTGGGGAAGGTCGGGCGCGCGGAAGATGATGCTGTAATTCTTGAAAACTGTGCTGGCGCCGTGCATCCGCGCACCAATGGCCTCGCGCACGAAGCTGCGCGCACCGTCCGCGCCGACCAGGTAGGCGCAGCGCACGGTCTCGGCCGCCCCCGTTTGCAGGTCGCGCACCGCGGCCGTCACGCCGTCGCCGTCCTGCTCGAAGCTTGCAAGCTCGCAGCCGAACTGGATGCCCACGCCAGGCAGGGAAGCGGCATGTCGGCGCAGCACTTCCTCCAGGGTGTACTGCGGCACCCACTGCGCTTCCTCGGAATACAGCTCGTTGCGCTCGCGCCTGCCGTTGAAGGCATTCTCGAACCGCGCCAGCTCCGGCCCATTCATGCGGGTGGCGAACACGACGTTCGGCGGGTAGTCCGGCGGGATAGGGGACGCCTGGCGCAACGCGTCGGCGATGCCCCAGCGCCGCAGGTGCTCGCGGGTACGGACGTTGGTCGTCTTGGCGCGCGGGCTGTAGCCTACGCGGTCGTTGCGCTCCACGGCCAGGCAGCTCACGCCCTGTCGGCCCAGCTCGATGGCGAGCGACAAGCCGACTGGCCCGGCGCCCGCAATGAGAACGTCAACCGCCTTGGGACCGGACGACATTCAGATCAGGCCGCCGTCTCGTGGTTGGTGATGAAGTCCTCGGGCGGCGTCGGCCCCCAGACATAGAAGGCATCGTGGCCCGGGTGGTCGGCCGCGGGCCAGTCCTGGTCCACCGGGATGTAGTCGATGTCCGACGAGTACTCGCTGAAGCTGCCCCAGGGGTCGCGCACGTAGTGGAAGTAGTTGGACCCCAGCACGTGCCGTCCCATGCCCCAGCCCGCGCTGAACCCCTTATCGGCCATCTGCATGGCGCCCAGCCCGACCTCATGGATACTGCCCACGTCCCAGCTCAGGTGGTGCAGGCCGGGGCCGTTCGACTTCGCGAACGCCACCATGTGGTGGTCGCTGCCGTGGATGCCGTGCATGAACGCGACGCCGTCGCCGGAACGGTCGGACAAGCGCAGGCCCAAGATGCGACCGTAAAACTCTATAGAGCGCAGCACGTCGGACGTGAAGACCAGGATGTGCGCGAGCCGCCGCGGCTTGACAACGGGCGCCATGGAGCGCGCGTGCGACCCCTGCACGCCGGGCGGCGAGGACGGGTTGTGCTGCACCGCCTTCTCGTTCGGCGAGGACTTTTCCGCCACTCGCATCTCGACCAGCGTGCCGTCGGGGTCGCGGAACCACATGCCGTTTGACTCGAACCCAGCCGGCGGGTCCAGCTCCGGCACGCCCGCCTTCTGCAGGCGCTGACGCAGCCGAGCGAGGTCCTCGGGGTAGCAGCCGAAGGACAGATAGGTGAATTTTTTGGCCGCGCCCTCGGTCACCCGTCCCCAACGGTGCTCGTGCCCGAACGTGTACAGGCCCAGTCCTTCGCCTTCCTCGCGCACGTCCAGGCCGAACGAGCCGTAGAACCCGGCGGCCCGCTTCAGGTCGGGGACCACGAAGTTGAAGTGGTCCAGGGAATGCACGCCAAGCTCGCCGGGACGGCGCGGCTGCACGTTGATGCTCCTGATTTGCGTCACGACGTTTTCCTCCAGCCAGGTTGCTTCGATGGGACAGGCCCATTCCCAGCGACAAATATGGCGTGACCTACCGCGACCGGAATAGTGCAGTGTCGCTGTAGCCCTGCCGCCGCTCGGGCGCCTGATCGTGACGGGCATATAGGCTCATAGATTATCCCTTGTATAGTCCATCGTTGTTCGGCATTGGCTCCCGGATCACGGGTGGGTCAGACAGCCGTGGACTTACCTTCAGGAGAATACAGATGCGTTTTGCAGCCTATCGGGACGGTGACCATGACGGACTTGCCGCCTCACTCGGCGGCGCGTTCCATGGCCTGCCCAGCGGCCATGCGCGCCATCCTGGCAGCCTGTCGAACCTGGTCGCAGGCGGGATGGAGGGGCTTTTGGAAGCCGGGCGGGTGCTGCTGTCCGGCCCGGAGGTTGACCTCGGCTCCGTCACGCTCCTGCCCCCCTTGCCGTCGCCGCCGAAGATCGTCTGCGTGGGCCTGAACTACGCCGACCATTCCGCCGAAAGCGGCTTCAAGGTGCCGGATTACCCGACCGTCTTCGGCCGCTTCGCGTCCAGCCTTATCGGCCACAACGCCCCCATCGTCCGCCCGCTCGCCTCCGAGCAGCTCGACTACGAGGGCGAGTTTGTCGCCGTCATCGGCAAGGGCGGGCGCAACATCCCCCGTGAGCAGGCGCTCGACCATGTGGTCGCCTACTCCCTGTTTAACGACGCATCCATCCGCGACTACCAATTCAAGGCGCCGCAATGGACGGTCGGCAAGAATTTCGACGACACCGGCGCTTTCGGCCCCTATCTCGTGACGGCCGACGAGCTTCCGCCGGGCTGCCG
>JAABUS010006137.1_pt1 | contig 14894 bp, 17 predicted proteins | sample 5560161 | NCBI WGS metagenome assembly JAABUS01 (sample SAMN10711885, study PRJNA513376) | rock metagenome | isolation source: Antarctica rocks | place: Antarctica: Victoria Land, Trio Nunatak nord | collected 2016-01-04 | reverse complement strand
CGATGGCTGCCGCGGCGGTATCGGCCTGCTGGGCGCCGAGCCCCCCGTGCTTGACCGGGAAGGCGGTGGCGTCACCGGCGGCGTACACGTGTCCGCCGGTGCCCGGAACCGCACAGTGGTCGTCGATCGGGATGAAGCCCTGGGCGCCACCGGGAAGGCCGCGTATTGCACGGCCCCGCACGCGCGGCATGGCGATCATGCTGTCCGGAGTGAGCTCGACGCCGTGGGGCTGCACGAGCAGGTGCCGAGCCGCCGGGACCTGCGCCTGGGCGGAGGCGTACACCGTGACGCCGGCCTGGTCCAGCAGCTCGACCACGGCTTCGCCGGCCGCGCCGCCGAAGCTGGCCAGGGGGGCGGGCTCGGGCGTGACCACGCACAACTCGACGGACGCTCCCATCCCCTCGGCGCGCTTGGCGGTCATGAGGGCCAGCTCGTAGAGCGGCAGCGGCCAGGCCGGCCCATCGGGGGCGAGGAATGCGACGCTCTTGCAGTAGCCCCCCTCGATGTCCTGGACCACGCCGCCAAAGATGTCGTCGGCCTCCGCGTCCCGGTAGGTCCGCGCGTGGGTGAACGCCGGGACCATCTCGCCGCCGACCGCCACGAGCAGCGCATCGAAGGGGAGCGTCTCGCCCGCTGTGGTGTGAACGGCCCGTGCCTCGGTGTCGATCCAGCTGAGGCCGTCGCGCAACCACTTCGCGTTTGCGGAGGCGGCGATGTCCTCGAGCGGGTAGCGCCGGGCCTTTCCCATGGCGAAGGGCTCCTTGACGCTGAGCGCCCGGAAGCCGAACTCCTCGTTGGGAGCAAGCAGGGTCACGTCGATGTCCGGGGCCAGCCGGCGCAGGCGCAACAGGCCCTCGATGGCCGCCACTCCACCGCCCGCGATCAGCGCGCGAAAGGGTTCCATACCCGGACGGTACCGCCTCAGTTGAGGCTCGGATCGGCCGGCATCGAGGCGAGAAGGGCGTACTCCCCGCCCTTCCTGGCCAGGGCGCTGCGCCACAGGTCGTCCTCCGCGAAGGGGTCGTCGACCGCCGCGTCCTCCACGATCCACGCCTCGGCCTCCAGCTCCATGTCCAGCTGGCCCGGCCCCCAGCCGGCGTAGCCCGCGAAGACCCGGGCCCGGCGCATGTCGGCCTCCGGCTTGTCCGGATCCAGCAGCCCGAGCGTTCCCTTCAGCTGCGCCCCGGCCTGGTCGGGCTGCTTGAAGTCGCCCAGCACGATCACCGAGTCGGGCTGGACGGGGCCGCCCTCGTGTACCCGCTCGTCCTGGTCCACCATTCCGGACAGGGAAGGCACGACCTCGACCACCTCGGACTCGGTGGGCCGGTTGAGCACCAGCCCCATAGCGCCCTCCTCGCTGTGCTCGACCACCAGCACCACGGTGCGGTGGAAGTAGTCGCTCAGCTGCGGGGAGGCGATCAGCAGCTTGCCGCGCGTGCCCATGCCAGGCAACGTAGCCGATCGCCTGCGTCGTCCGGCTTCACTCCTAGCCTCGTGCACGTGCGTCTGATCGTCGCCCGCTGCGAGGTCCGCTACAGCGGACGCCTGACCGCGCTTCTGCCGGAAGCTCTGCGCCTGCTGATGATCAAGTCGGATGGCTCGGTGATGGTGCACGCCGACACCGGCGGCTTCAAGCCCCAGAACTGGATGACCCCACCCACCGTCATCGAATTCCATCCGGGCAGGGCAACGCCCTGCCCGGATGCCACGGCCGACGAGCAGCCCGGCCGCATCGTGGTGAGAAAGCGGGCCGGGGCCAGCGAAGACCGGCTGGAGATCGCGGTGGCCGAGGTGATCTCGGACGTGACTCACGACATGGGCGAGGCCGCGGCCCTGGAGAAGGAGGGGGTCGAGAAGGATCTGCAGGAGCTGCTGGCCGCCGCCCCCGAGCACTGCGGCGAAGGCTTCCGGCTGGTCCGCCGCGAATGGCCCACCGACATCGGGCCCGTCGACCTGATGTGCCGTGACGCCGAGGACCGCTGGGTGGCGATCGAGATCAAGCGCGTGGCCACCATCGACGCCGTGGAGCAGCTCACCCGCTACCTCGAGCGGCTCGCCGCCGAGCCCGGGTTCGCCCTCTGTCGCGGGGTGCTGGTGGCGACGCAGATCAAGCCCCAGGCTCGGGTGCTGGCCGAGTCGCGCGGGATCGCGTGCGTGGAAGTCGATCCGCTGGTGGTGAAGGGCGAGCGCGAGCCCGACCTCACGCTGTTCGGCGCTTGAAGCCGCCTGGGAGGACTCAGGGCGACAACGGGCGAATGAGGGAGCGTTGGCGCAGCCCGCGACCGCCGGCTGGCTTCGGGCCGGGCCGCCTACGAGAGCTTGACGATGGCGATCGCCATCGACGCCAGCACGCAGATCACGATCACAACCTGCATGTAGATGTAGAAACGAGGCACAATCCCATCATGACAATCGGAATCTCGATCTTCCTGATGGCCTTGGGGGCCATCCTGCGCTACGCGGTGACCGACGGAATCTCGGGGATCGACATCCCCACGGTGGGCACCATCCTCATGGTGGCCGGCGTGATCGGCCTGCTCGCGTCACTCGCACTGGCCTTCGCGGGTCGCGACGACCGCGCCCCTCGCGACCGCGACTACCCGCCGCGCAGGTAGCGGCCACGGGGTCGCGCCGGGCTCTGTGGTCACGCCCGTTTGGCGGGCAGGGCTAGTATCCGGTCTTCCCGGAGGCGTCCAAGAGGAGAAGGATGTTCGGATCGATCGTGGTCGGAACCGACGGCTCGGCCACCGCTTCGGAGGCCGTGAGCCAAGCCACCGAGCTGGCGCGCAGCGTGGGCGCCAAGGTGTACCTGGTCAGCGCGTATGAGCCTGTCCCCGAGGGCCGGTTGCGCGACGAGCGCCAGCAGATCCCCGACGACCTCCAGTGGATGGTCAACCCGCGCGAGGACGTGGAGTCGACCTTGGCGCAGAGTGCGGCCACGGTGACCGAGGCGGGGATCGCCGTGGAGACGCTGGCCCGCGAGGGCGATCCTGCCGACGCGATTCTGGACGTGGCCGAGGAGAAGGACGCCGACCTGATCGTGGTCGGCAACAAGGGCATGACAGGCGCCAAGCGCTTCCTACTGGGATCGGTGCCCAACAAGGTCTCCCATCACGCGCCGTGCAGCGTGATGATCATCCGGACCACCTGACCGGCTTTGCCGTAGGACGACTTACCGCAGCGCTGCTCGAGCGTCCAGGAGCCCGTAGCCGTAGTGGCTGTCGCGGCCGGGAGCGCCTATGTCCCGCGCGGTCTCCTTCAGGCGGCTTTCGATCGCCCGCGGGCTGGGGTTGCGCCCCAGCCGCTTGGTCGCTATCAGGAGCGCGGCCACCCCCGATACGTGGGGGGACGCCTGCGAAGTGCCCATGTACTCGCCGGGGAGGCCAAAGGAGCGTACGCTCGAGGTGAAGGTCTGCTGGTAGATGGAAGCCCCCTTCAGGTCGGGCTGGCACGCCTTGGCGTCGTAGGGGTTGTCCGACAAGGCAGCGTCGTAGCCGCCTCCCGGCGCGGCCAGGTCCGCGTCGAGGCCCGAGTTCGAGTAGTCGGCCAGGCAGCCCCGGATCGTGGTGGCCGACACGCCTATCACCGTGGGCGCGCGGGCCGGGTAGGCCACCGAGGCCCCTGCCGTGTTGCCCGCCGCGGCCACCACCACCGCCCCGCGACGACGGGCGTAGCGCAGGGCGCTGATGATGTTCGGGATCTCCGCCGCCCTCACGGACGGCCTGAACTCGAGGCTCAGGTTGATCACATCGGCGCCGCGGCGGGCGGCGTAGCGGATGCCCTGGGCTATCGCCACGGTGTCGCCCTCGCCCCTCTCGTTGAGCACCCGCACGGGCATGATCTTGGCCCGGTAGGCGATTCCCGCGGTGCCCACCTTGTTGCCGGTGGTCTGGGCGATCGTGCCCGCCACGTGTGTCCCGTGGCCGTTGTCGTCGTTGGGGTGGCTGTCCCCGTCCATGAAGTCATAGCCCTTCGCGAAGCGCTGCAGGTCGGGGGCGCGGCGGAAGCGCTTGTAGCGCTGGTAGGCCACGCCGGTGTCCAGCACGGCCACGGTCACGCCCTTGCCCCCCGGTCCGCGCCGGGCCTTCGCCAGGTTCCAGGCGTCCGGCATGTTGATTCCGTTGGCGCCGCTGAGGTTCCACTGGAGCCGGAAGGCCGGGTCGTCGGGAACAAGGCCACTGGCGTGGGCGATGTAGTTGGGCACCGCGTACTCCACGCGCGGATCACGACGGAGCTTGTGCACGGCGCCGGCGACCGATGTGCCCGCCCGCAGCTCGAGTCGCTTGGAGGCGGCGGGCGGACCGACGGCGCCGCCGGTGCCGACGGCACTGGCCGCGCTCGCCTGCGCCCTGGTCGACGTGCCGCCCTCGTACTTGACGAGCACCTCTCCAGGCACATAGGAGCGCCCGGGCGATGCCGAGGCCCCCACAGGCAGAGCCAGCGCGAGGCCGACGAGGGCGAGGAGGGGGAGGAGGGGGAGCGCTTGGCGTGGGAGGGGGGATCGGGCCATCGGTTACGGTCTCGGTCGCAGTGTACGAGGGCCAGAACACTCCCAAGGCCCAGAAGTTCCTCGTACTCCCTCGGCGTAACCGGTACGACATATGAGAGCCTGCGTTACCGGGGGGACGGGCTTCTTGGGGAGCCACGTGGTGCGAGAGTTGGCCGAGGCCGGGCACGAGGTCCGGGTCGCCTTCCGGGACGAACGCAGGTTGGCGCGTCTGGGCTCGAGCAGGTACGAGCCGGTGGCCGCCGACCTGTTCGACCGCGCCGCCCTGCGACGGGCGGTGCGCGGGTGCGAGGTGCTCTTCCACGTGGCCGGGTTCGTGGGCTCGCGGCCCGCCGACCGGGTCTGGCGGATCAACGCCCTGGGGCCCCGGCGCGCCGTGGAGGCGGCGGCCGCCGAAGGGGTGGGGCGGGTGGTGGTCACGTCCAGCGTGGCGGCACTCGGACCGGTCGATTCCGACCGGATCGGCACCGAGGAGGATCTCTACCGGGGCGGAGGCCTCGGCCTCGCCTATCCCGACTCCAAGCACGAGGGCGAGCTCGAGGCGCTGGCCGCCGCCGCCCGGCTGGGGGTCGAGGTGGTGGTGGTGAACCCCACCTACGTGCTGGGAGTGCCGGTCGACCGGACCCAGCCGGGCGAGACCTCCACCCGCGTGATCGGCAACTATCTCCGCGGCCGTCTCCCCGCGGTCGTCGACGGACGATCGGACTACTGCGACGTCCGCGACGTGGCCCGCGGCCACCTGCGCGCGGCCGAGCGCGGCCGCCCGGGCGAGCGCTATGTGCTGGGCGGCCACGACAGCGGCTGGGTGGCGCTGGTCGACCGCTTGGCCGAGCTCTCGGGGGTTCACCATCCCGTGGCCGTGCTGCCGCCGGCGCTCGGACCGGTAGCCCGCTGCGCCGAGGCCCTTCACCTGCCCACCCCGATCGCCTCCGAGGGCATCGCCTTGATGGGCCTGAACTGGAGCTACTCGTCCAAGAAGGCCAGGGGCGAGCTGGGATACCGCACCCGGCCGCTGGACGCCACCTTGTCGCACACGATCGACTGGTACCGGGAGTTGATCGACTCGGGCACGCTGCGGGACAGCCTGAGTCCGTTGTCGGTCGGGGCGGCCGGGGTGCGTCTGGCCGGTTGGGCCGGCCTGACCGGCTTGGCCCAGGCCGCGTCGCGGCGAGCCGGTCGTCCGCTGGTGGCGGGCGGGTGAGCGCCTCCTTCTTTCCGCGCGACGAGTACTTCATGCGGCTGGCCCTGCGCGAGGCCGACCGGGCACTGGAGCACGATGACGTGCCGGTGGGCTGCGTGATCGTCGCGGCGGGTGAGGTCGTGGCCGCCGCCTGCAACGAGCGCGAGCTGCGCGGCGATCCCACGGCCCACGCCGAGGTGCTCGCGCTGCGCGAGGCCTCGCAGCGGCTGGGCTCCTGGCGCTTGGACGGCACGGTCATCTACGTGACGCTGGAGCCGTGCGCCATGTGCGCGGGGGCGATCGTGTTGGCGCGGGCGCCAAGGGTGGTCTACGGGGCGACCGATCCGAAGACGGGCGCGGCGGGCAGCGTCCTCGACGTTCTCTCCGAGCCCCGGCTGAACCACCGTCCCGACGTGGCGGGCGGGCTGCTGGCCGAGGAGTCCGCGACGCTGTTGCGGGCTTTCTTCGCGTCTCGGCGGTAGGGCTGGGGCGGCTGGGTGGCGCGCGTCCTCGGCTTGCCGGGGGGGGGGCTACGTGTCGCCCGCGTCTTCGGCTCGCGGCGGCGCGGGGGGAGCGTGTCTCGAGCCGCGCGGGGTGAGTCTCGAGCGCGCCGGGGGTGAGTCTCGAGCGCGCGGGGTGAGTCTCGAGCGGCAGGCGGTGGAGACCTCCCCGCGCCGGCCCGGGCTCGCGCGGCTCCGCGAGGTGGCCGGGCGCGACTCCGTACCTCCCCTCTCGCGGTCGTCCAACGAGCGTCTCATGTACTCGCTCGTCCGTCAGGCCGGACTGCCCGAGCCCGAGGCGAATGTGGTCGTCCACGGCAAGGAGCTCGATCTCTGGTGGCCACAGGCCCGGGTGGCCGTGGAGGTGGACGCCTCCGGCACACACGGCTCTCCGTCCTCGTTCGAGAGCGATCGTCTCGTGGACACGGACTTCAAGGCGGGCGGCATCGAGGTGCTGCGCTTTACCGGCAGGCGGATTCGGACCAGGCCGCATGAGGTGGTGGCGCGCCTGGCGGCCGTGCTGGCCTTGGCGCTCGGCGGGCTGCCGCCGGGGCGGCCTCGCCTGCAGATCCTGCGGGCTCCCGCCAGGCCGGCCCCCGCCTGCAGATCGGCGACTACTCCCGCCAGCCGTCCAAGAACAGGTCGAGCTGCAGGTCGGCGTCGGCCACGGCGCTGTACTTCGACAGGTCCGTGATTCCCTCCTCGGCCAGCACCTCGTCGTCGATGAACGAGTGTCCCGTGCACTCGCGCGGGTCGCGGCGCAGGATGGCCAGGGCGGAGTCGGCGTAGATCTCCGGTGTGCGCGCGCGGCGCATGGCCTCCTCGCCACCCAGCAGGTTCTGCACCGCCGCCGTGGCGATCAGGGTGCGCGGCCACAAGGTGTTCGCGCCGATGCCGGCCTCGGCCTCGTCGGCGGCCACGCCCAGGGTCACCATCGTCATGCCGTACTTGGCCACCGTGTAGGCGGAGTGGCCCCGCAGCCACTTGGGGTCGGCCGAGATGGGAGGCGACAGCGAAAGCACATGGGCATGGTCGGACTCGCGCAGATGGGGCAGGGCGGCACGGGTGAGCACGAACGTGCCGCGCAGGTTGATGTCCAGCATCAGGTCCAGGCGCTTGACCTCGAGGTCGCGCATGGGGGCGAGGTTGATCGCGCTGGCGTTGTTCACCACGATGTCGATCCCGCCGAAGCGCGCGACGGTCTTCTCCACCGCCTCCTGCACCGAGGCCTCGTCGCGCACGTCGCCGAGGATCGGGAGGGCCTGGCCGCCGGCCTCCTCGATCTCGGCCGCCGCGGTATGGATCGTTCCTTCCAGCTTGGGGTGGGGCTGGTCGGTCTTGGCGATGATCGCCACGTTGGCGCCCTCGGCCGCGGCCTTCTTGGCGATGGCCAGGCCGATCCCCCGGCTGCCGCCGGACATGATCACGGTGCGGTTGTGGAGCGCGGTCATGGCCGGGCACCCTAAGGGCTGAGGCGATGTCTAGGCTTGCCTGCTCCGCCTGACCCAGGAGGGGTGCCGGAGTGGTTGAACGGGGCGGTCTCGAAAACCGTTGTGCGTCTTCGACGTACCGAGGGTTCGAATCCCTCCCCCTCCGCTGAAAGGGCCTGTGATCCCCTCGCGGTTTGGCGCTCAAGATAGGCGTCGAGCAGGTCCGCGGCCTCTTCCTCGAAGCCGGGGGACAGGCGGCCGTAGCGGTCAAGCGTTCCGCTTGCGCGCTGCCCGATCACCCGGCTCAGCAAGATGCGCAACCCTGCGACCGCCAACCCGCGCGACCGGCGACGACCAGACCCATCCCGTCGCGGAGCTCCTCCGCGGGCGCCCAGTAGAACCCCAAGTAAGGAGAAGGACATGCAGATCACCAAGAGCTCCCTCGAGACCAACGTCGGGCCAAGCGAGTCGTTCACCGGCGCCGTTTACATCGACACTGTCGCCACACCATCGGCGTCCTCCCGGCTGGGGGCCGCCGCGGTCCACTTCACCCCCGGCACGCGGACGGCATGGCACACCCATCCCTTCGGCCAGACCATCTACGTCACCGAGGGCGTCGGCCGCTGCCAGCGCCGCGGCGGCCCGATCGAGGTCATCCGCCCCGGCGACCGCGTGTTCTTCGAACCCGGTGAGGATCACTGGCACGGCGCCGCGCCCGACCGCCTCATGACCCACTTCGCGATGCAGGAGGCCGACGACGAGGGCAGCCCCGTCACCTGGGGCGAGCACGTGACCGACGAGGAGTACAACCCCTCGTCAGAGTCCCAGTAGCGGCGACCCCCGTGGTGTCGCCCGGCCTCCGGCCTCTTGCGTCAGTCCTCTTGGCAGCTGCATGACTCAGGGACGGGCACACGGCTGGAATGGACCACGAGTCCGGGCCGCCGGGCCCCGGACGGGGACATCTTGCTACTGATTCCGGTCTGTGACCCTCGAGCTGGTCGCCGTCGCCGCATGGTGCTTCGCGGTTGCCCTGGCCGGCGGCCTCGTCGGCCTTGTGCTGGGCAACATCCGGCTGCCCGTCGTGCTGCTCGCTGCATCGTCACCGTCAGCGGGAGCGGGAGCGAACATCGGCATCTCCGGTGTGGCCGCTGCGGCCGCGTCCATCGCCCACATCCGGGCCGGGCGCGTGAACTGGCGGCTCTTCGCGGTGATGGCTCCGCCGTCGGTGATGGGCGCGGTCCTGGGCAGCTACCTCTCGGGCCTGCTGAGCAGCAACCTGCTCCTCGCGCTGATCGGCGTGACGCTCATCTACTTCGGTGTGGATCTATTGCGCGCGCCGCCGAAGCCGAAACGCGAAGACGAGGCAGCGCAGGGCTTGGACTACAAGGCCGCGATCGTCACCGGGGCCATGATCGGCCTGCTCGGCGGAGTCGTCGGCCTGATCCTCGGCGCACTGCGGATGCCGGCCCTGCTGCGCTACGTGGGCGAACGCTCGGAGCGTGCGGTCGGAACGAACATCACGGTGGGCGTGTGCGTCGGCGTCGCCGGCGTCATCGGCCATGCCCCGGCGGGGGTCGACTGGACGCTGCTGGCCATCGGCTCCGCCGCCTCGGTGCCCGCGGCGATCATCGGGTCGCGCCTCACGGGGAAGCTCTCCGAGGAACAACTGCTGAAGGCCATCGGAGGTGTCCTTGTCGTCGCAGGCGCTGCCACCGTCGCGCAAGCCGTGACGTAGACCCATCCTCTGGCTCTGCGTGATGGGCATCCAGTCGCCGATCAGGCCAGAAGGCCTTGGTTGGGTCTTAGCGGATCCGAGTGCTACGGTGTAGCAATGGCTCGCACGATCCCCCAGCGCGAGCTGAGAAACGACATCGGCCGGGTGCTGCGGGAAGTGGCCGCTGGAGGGGAGGTGACTGTCACCGTTCGAGGCGAACCGGTCGCCGACCTTCGACCCGTGCGCGACGGCCCGCGGCGCTTCGTGCCGCTCGCCGTCACCGCGGCCGAGCTGCGCGCCCTACCGCCTGACCTCGAGCTCGCGGCAGAACTGCGCGCCGACCGGGGTCAGCTGGGCTACCTCGACGAGTTGTGAGCGAGCAGCGTGTGCTCGTCGACACCTCGGTGCTGATCGACCCCCCCAGCGTCGAGGAGCTCGAGGCAAACGGGCTGCTGGCGGCCGAGTCGGCGATCTCGCCGATCAGCTTGGCGGAGCTGCACAAGGGGGTACTGCTTGCCGCGCGGGACGACGAGCGAGCCCTGAGGCTGCGCCGGCTGGCCGCGATCGAAGCTCGTCATGAGGCGCTGCCCTTCGACACTCCCGCCGCCCGCGTATTCGGCCGCTACATGGCCGAGGCCAAGCGCGGCAAGCTCGGGCTCCGCGTGCGCGACGCGATCATCGCCGCGACCGCCGAGGCCAACCGCTTGGCGGTGCTGAGCCGAGACGCGGACTTTCAGCGCTTCGGCGCGGACCTTGTCGCGCTCGGCCGCGGGGGCAGGTAGAGGGCGCCGGGCCTCCAGCGATTCACGAAGGTGCTGGGCTCCACGGGCGCGGTTGAGGACTTCGCGATCGTCGCAGCGGCCCAGAGGCCCTACTGCTGGGGCGGGCCGCCGAAGAAGAGCGTGTCGACCAGCAGGAAGATCGCCACGCCGGCCACCACCGCCGCGAAGGTCTTGCCGAGCACCGACTGGGGCAGTCGCTGACCGACGGAGGCGCCCACCAGCGCGCCGGCCCCGGTTGACACGGCAAGCGATGCGGTGACACCTACGTCGATCGCGGCCCCGGCGACGAGGTGGCCGGCCAGGGCGACCAGGCCGGTCAGGGTGATGATGACCAGCGACGTGGCGACGGCGCGCCGGAACGTGAGCCCCAGCCCAATCGTGAGCGCGGGAACGATCAGAAAGCCGCCGCCCACGCCGAAGAAGCCGGTCAGGACGCCGACCCCCGCGCCGGCCGCCGCGATTCGTCCGGGCTGCGCGGGCGGGCAGCCTCCCTCCGGGACGTCGTGGCTCTCGCCCGCTCGCTGCCAGGTGGCTCCCGCCGCCACGGCCATCACTGGCACGAACGCCAGGATCAGCGTCTTGGCCCCGACCGCTCCGCTGCCGACGGTGCCTACCAGGGAGGCGAGGGCGGCGGGGCCCGAGAACGTGAGCGCCAGGCGCCAGCACACCTGACCCCGGCGGGCGAGGGCTCCCGCACCGACTCCGGCGGCGATCGCGACCACGATCAGCGACGCGGTGGAGGCGGGACCGACTCCCTCGTCGAGTACGTAGACGAGCACGGGCAGGGCGAGGATGGCGCCGCCGCCCCCGACGGCCCCGACTATCAGCCCGATCACGATCCCGAACGGGATCGCCAGCAGCACGTCGGTCAGCTCCACGGCCCGGACGGCTCGCTAGTCGTCGCCGGAGGAGCCCTCGACCGGATGGCCGAGGCGCTCCCACGCGGGCACCCCGCCGCCCACCACGTGGATGACCTCCCGGGCGTCGTGGCGCTGCACCAGGCTGGCCGCGGTGGCCGCGCGCTGGCCCGACGCGCAGAGGACGGCGATCGGCCGCTTGCCATCGAGCCCGGCCGGGACCGCGGCGATGTCGTGCCACGGCGTGAAGGTCGAACCCGGGATGTGCCCCGCGTCCCATTCGGCCTGCTCGCGCACGTCCAGAATCTGCAGGGCGGGATCGGCCTCCGCACGCGGTGCGAGATCCTCGATGCGGACTCGTTCGGTCTCGGCCGTCCGGCGCCCCTCCTGACGCCAGCTGGTCATGCCCCCGTGCAGGTAGCCGCCCAGCTTGCGGATGCCGACGGCGAGCGCGAGCCGCCCGGCCCGGCGGCCGTCCTCGTCGTCGCGGCCGATGAACACGATCTCCTGCTCCAGATCGGCGATCCATGCGAGCTTGGAGCCAAAGCCCGCCTGCAAAATCGGGTTGCAGATCGCCTCGGGGATGTGGGCTTCGTCGAACTGCTGGTCGGTGCGAACGTCGACCAGCAGCGCCCCCCCGGCCCGCTTCTGCTCGACCTGGCGGGGCGCGAGCGGAAGCTGCTCGGCCCCGCCGGTGAGCAGCGGACCCTTGTTGAGCGCCACGACCGCCTCGAAGTTCGGCGGTTGGGGGCCGAGCTTGGCCAGAGCCTGATCCACGAACTCGTCCTCGTCGCGGATGGCCAGGGTGGGGTTGTGCTCGCGCTCGAAGCCGATGGTGGAGGACACCTTCATGTCCATCCCCGGTCCCCCGCACATCGATCCGCCGAGGTGTCCCGGCCAGATCTCGACCTCCGGCGCCATCGTGAGCAGCTTCTCGTGGAGGGAGTGAAAGATCGCGCGGGCGCCGTCGGACTTCTCGATCGCCAGATCGGGGCGGGCCACGTCGCCGACGAACAGGGTGTCCCCGGTGAGCACCCCCCAGGGCTCGGCGGCCCGGGCGGTCTCGATCAGCGCGAAGGCGGTGTGCTCGGGGCGGTGGCCGGGGGTGTGGAGGGCGCGAACGGTCACCGAGCCGAGCGCGAGCTCGTCACCGTCCTCGAGCGGCTCGTGGGCGTAGCCGACGTCCGCCTCCCGGTGGATGTGGATGGCGGCGCCGGTGGCGGCGGCCAGCCGGCCGTGACCCGATACGTGGTCGGCGTGGTTGTGGGTCTCGAGGACGTGCTCGATGCTCACGCCCATGTAGCGGGCCAGCTCGAGGTACTCATCGATCTCGAAGCGGGGATCGACCACGGCGGCCACCCCTCCCTCGTCGTCCCCGATCAGGTAGGAGGCACAGCCCAGGTCGTCGTGGATTATCTGGCGGAAGATCACTCGATCGAATCATCCCCGGTTGGCGATCGGCCCACCCGTCACCTGCCGGCCCACGCGCGAGCGCGCTCGAGCAGGAGGTGGCGCTCGCGCTCGTTCTTCGTGAGCGAGGCCGCACGCTCCAGCTCCTCGCGAGCCTCGTCGAAGCGGCCGAGCTTGGCGAGCAGGTCGCCACGCACGCTTGGCAGCAGGTGGTAGGCCTCCAGCGCCGGCTCGGAGGTCAGCTGGTCGACGAGGTCGAGCCCCGCTGCCGGACCGAAGGCCATCCCCACCGCCACCGCGCGATTCAGCTCCACCACGGGTGACCGCGTCAGCTCGGCGAGCGTGTCGTAGAGTGCCGCGATCCGCTCCCAGTCGGTCTCCTCCGAGGCGCGGGCGCGGGCATGGCAGGCGGCGATCGCGGCCTGCAGCGCGTAGGGGCCGATCGCGCCGCCGAGCCGCTCGGCGCGCTCCAGCGCGGCCAGCCCGCGCCGGATCAGCGTCCCGTCCCAGCGGGCTCGGTTCTGCTCGAGCAGCAGGACGGGCTCTCCCGACGGACCGGTCCGGGCGCGCGAGCGCGACGCCTGGATCTCCATCAGCGCGACGAGGCCGTGCACCTCCGGCTCCTTGGGGGCCAGCTCGGCCAGGATGCGCCCCAATCGCAGGGCGTCCTCGCACAGGGCGGGGCGCATCCAGTCGTCCCCGGCGGTCGCCGAGTAGCCCTCGTTGAAGATGAAGTAGACGACCGCGAGCACCGAGGCCAGGCGGGCGTCGCGCTCGTCCCCACTCGGCGTCTCGATCGCAACGTGGGCCTCGGCCAGGGTCCGCTTGGCCCGTACGACGCGCTGGGCGACGGTCGCCTCGGAGACCAGGAACGCGCGCGCGACCTCCGCGGTGGTGAGCGCGCCGATCAGGCGCAGCGTGAGCGCCACGCGCGCCTCGGTCGAGAGCACGGGGTGACAGGCGGTGAAGATGAGGCTGAGTAGGTCGTCGCCGATGTCGTCGTCGACCTCGGCGGCCAGATCCTGCTGGACCCCCTGGCTCTCGATCTCGATTTCGCGCCCGAGCTCCTCGCGCTTTCGCGCGAGCACCTGGTCCCGGCGAAACCGGTCGATCGCCCTGTGCTTGGCGGTGGCCATGAGCCAGGCGCCCGGGTTGTCCGGGACGCCTGACTCCGGCCACTGCTCGAGCGCCGTGAGAAGGGCATCCTGCGCCAGCTCCTCGGCCAGCCCGACATCGCGCACGGTGCGCGCCAGGCCCGCGATCAGCCTGGCCGACTCGATCCGCCAGACCGCGTCGATCGCGCGATGGGTGTCGGTGGCCGTCGTCACGGCCCTCGACTAAAGCATCGGCGTCCGCCCGGCGCCCCGTCGACGGGGCGCCGCGGCTACTGGTTGGCCTCTGCCTGCGCGCGGATGCGGTCCTCCTGCTCCCTGAGCTCCGGGGTGAGCGCCTCGCCGAAGTCCTCGGCCTCGAACACCTGCCGAATCTCGATCTCGGACTCTCCGTCCATCGGATTGGGGCAGCGCTTGACCCACTCGATCGCCTCGTCCTTCGACTTGACCTGGATCAGCCAGTAGCCGGCGATCATCTCCTTTGCCTCGGCAAAGGGCCCGTCGGTCACGCTGCGCTCGTCGCCCGAGAACTTCACGCGCGCGCCCTTCGAGCTCGGTTGGAGCCCCTCGCCGGCGAGCATCACGCCGGCCTTGACCATCTCCTCGTTGTACTGCCCCATCTCGGCCAGCAGCTGCTCGGACGGCATGACGCCCGCCTCTGTTTCCTCGTTGGCCTTGAGCAGAAACCATGAATCGCACTTTGGTGCCTCCTTGTGGTTGGTGGTTGCGGGCCGGGTCGCGGTCTTACCGGCTGGCCTGGCCTCTACTTACACGTCGAACGGCGGACGGCGAAATCGACATGCCCTGCTCGGGGCTCGAAGGTGTGAGCGGGCCGGATCAGAGGGTCGTGAGCAGGTCGACGTCGCGGCCTTCGGCCAGCGCGAGGAGCCCCGCGTCGAAGGTGACCAGGCGGACGCCCCGGCGGCGGGCGAGCGCCAGCAGGTGCGCATCGGTCACCTGACGGTGCCCGGCCATGCCCGGCACGTCAGCGTCCCCGATCGACACGTCATCGACGAGGAACTGGTGGCCGTCCGCCGCGCGTAGTGCTGACAGGACACCGCGGGCGGCCTCGACGCCTATGGCGCTGGGGAGCACCTTGGGGTTGGACGACACGCGGACGAAGCCGCTTTCGGTGAGCGGGCAGGTGGCCCATCCTTCCGCGCTGTTGGTCGCAAACCAGGTGCGCATGACCGCGTGGTGCACGTGGGAGTCCCACGTCAACGCGACCAGGGCGTTGACGTCCAGCAGAGCCACGCTCGATCAGTCCTCGTCGATCGCGCGCCGCACCATCTCGGGTGTGAGCGGCGGCGTGCCGGCCGGAACGCGGATCACCGGCAGGCCCTCGGCGGTCTCGATCCGAGCGGGTGTCAAGCCACGACGGGCGAGCTCCGAGATCACGGAA
>JAABUS010006135.1_pt1 | contig 14896 bp, 16 predicted proteins | sample 5560161 | NCBI WGS metagenome assembly JAABUS01 (sample SAMN10711885, study PRJNA513376) | rock metagenome | isolation source: Antarctica rocks | place: Antarctica: Victoria Land, Trio Nunatak nord | collected 2016-01-04 | reverse complement strand
CGTCGAATGACGAAACGGTGGCCCGCCACGGCGGCATCATCGTAGGGGCGATCCCTTGTGGTCGCCCGGCCGCCGCAGCGGCCATCGCCCCTCAGGGCGAGATCGTGCCGAACGGCCAACATGCGGTGGGCGAGCGGACCCCTCCCCCAGCGAAGCGTGACCCCTCCCCATCTCGATTCGTCCCTGCGGGGACTCATCGGATGGAGAGGGGCTTCGTGCTGGCGGCGACCGTTTCGTGGGGGCGAAGTCTACGAGCCCGGCCGCCGCAGCGGCCTTCGCCGCCAGCGAAGCGAGAGGCGAGACTGGCTTCGCCATCGACCTGTATCATCGGAACTCGTCTGTTGCATGAAACTCGCACCGCTGCGCGGTATGGCGCCTGCGGCGCGGCCAAGGCCAGCGCAGCGAGAGCCATGTTCCTACGACGAAATCCCGTGCGATTGGCCATGTGACAGAAAGACAGACCATCCGTGACCCAGCATGAACCCGTCGTCGTCCTGATCGGAACGCTCGATACCAAGGGCACCGAGTATGCCTTCGTTCGCGACCGCCTGCGCGACCAGGGCGTCGCCGTCACCGTCGTCGATGCCGGCGTACTCGGCGAGCCGGGGTTCGAACCGGACATCCCGCGCGAGGAAGTCGCCCGGAGCGGGGGCGGTGACATAACAACACTCGTATCAGACGGCGACCGCGGCGCCGCCGTGACCGCGATGGGGGAGGGGGCCGCCGCGGTCGTCGGGCGGCTCTACGCCGCCGGGCAGCTCGACGCCGTCTTCGGGCTCGGCGGCTCCGGTGGGTCGTCGCTGTTCGCCCGCGCCGTCCGGGATCTGCCGATCGGAGTGCCGAAGCTGCTGGTCTCGACGGTCGCGGCCGGCGACACGCGGCCCTACGTCGGCTCGACCGACCTGACGATGATGTACTCCGTCGTCGACATCGCCGGGATCAACTCGCTCTCGGTCCGGATCCTGACCAACGCCGCCGCCGCGATCGCCGGGATGGCCCGGGCGCACCGGTCCGGTATCGATGCCGGGCCGGACGCCGGTTCCGGTGCTGGTCGCCCACTGATCGGCGCGACGATGTTCGGTGTGACGACCCCAGCCGTGACGGCGGCCCGCGAGCGGCTGGAGGAGCTGGGCTACGAGGTCCTGGTCTTCCACGCGACCGGCTCCGGCGGCGACACGATGGAGGCGCTCGTCCGGAGCGGGATCATCACCGGGGTGCTTGACATCACGACGACGGAGCTGGCCGACGAGCTGGCCGGCGGGATCTGCGCGGCGGGTCCCCACCGGCTGGAGGCGGCCGGGGCACTCGGGCTGCCGCAGGTCGTCTCGCTCGGGGCGCTCGATATGGTGAACTTCGGTCCGCGCGACTCGGTCCCGCCCCGCTACGCCGACCGCCAGTTGCTGGTCCACAATGCCTCGATCACGCTCATGCGGACCAGCGCGGGGGAGTGCGCCGAGTTCGGCCGCCGGATCGCGCGGAAGCTCAACGCGGCGACCGGGCCGCTGACGCTGTTCGTGCCGCTGCGCGGGGTCTCGTCGGTCTCCGTCGCCGGGCAGCCGTTCCACGACCCGGCCGCGGACGCCGCCCTGTTCGACGCCCTTCGGGCGAACCTGGATCCGGGCGTCGATGTCCGGTTCGTCGAGACCGATCTCAACGACGCGGCGTTCGCCGTCGCGATGGCGGACACCTTTCACTACCACTACCAGGCCTGGATCAATAGCAGAATGGAGATTTCCCGGTGACACGACAGGCGCGGCAGGACATCCTCGACCGTCTACGGGCGCAGATCGACCGGGGCGAACTGATCCTCGGGGCGGGTGCCGGGACCGGGCTCTCGGCCAAGTGCGAGGAGGCGGGCGGGGTCGACCTGATGGTCATCTACAATTCCGGCCGCTTCCGGATGGCGGGCCGTGGTTCGATGGCCGGTTTGATGCCCTACGGCGACGCCAACGCGATCGTGATGGAGATGGCGGGCGAGGTCCTGCCGGTCGTGAAGCACACGCCGGTGCTGGCCGGAGTCTGCGGGACGGACCCGTTCCGGGTCATGCCGGTCTTCCTGAAGCAGGTCGCCGAGCTCGGCTTCAGCGGGGTTCAGAATTTCCCGACCGTCTGCCTGTTCGACGGGATCATCCGGGCCAACCTGGAGGAGACCGGGATGGGCTACGGGCTGGAGGTGGACATGATCCGGACCGCCCACGAGATGGACCTGCTGACGACACCCTACGCCGCGACGCCTGACGAGTCGCGCCAGATGGCGGAGGCCGGGGCCGACATCATCGTCGCTCACATGGGGTTGACGACCAGCGGACTGATCGGCGCCCAGACGGCGATGTCGCTCGACGAGGCCGTCACGAAGACGCAGGCGATCGCCGACGCCGCCCACTCGGTCCGGCCCGATGTGATGGTGATCTGCCATGGCGGCCCGATCGCCGAACCGGAGCACGCTACCTACGTCCTGTCCCGGACGACGGGCGTCGTCGGCTTCTACGGTGCGTCGAGCATGGAGCGGCTGCCGGCCGAGATCGCCATCACCGAGAACACGCGTCGCTTCAAGGCGATCAAGAAGGAGAACATCGCACGATGACCACGCGGAACACCAACACGGCTGGCCAGAAGATCGACCCCGACGCCATTCCGACCGTCACGTTCGACTGGGGCATGACCAAGTGGCTCGTTGAGCCGGCCACGACGCCGGGCGCCGGTCTGACGTTCGGGGAAGTCGTCGTGCTTCCCGGTCAGGGCCACGGACGTCACAACCACCCGGACTCCGAGGAGATCCTGTACTTCCTCTCCGGCGAGGGCGAGCAGGTCATCGACGACGGCGAACCGTTCCCGGTCCGGGCCGGCGACACCGTCTACATCGGAACGGCAGTATTCCACTCGACCTTGAACACCGGCTGGGAGCCGATGCGGGTACTGGCGCTCTACAACCCGGCCGGCCCCGAGAACGACATGGCGACGCTGCCCGACGCCAGGGTGCTGCCGCCCGGCGACCACGTCGACCTCACCCGGCGCTGAGCGGATCCCAGCCCGGCGGAGGTCTCGCGATCAGCGCCGGGTTTCGGGCGGGTCGTCGCTGAAGTTGGTCGGCTCCTCGCCGGTCCGCTCGGTGGTCCGGTCGCCGCGGGTGCTGCCGAACATTCCCCGGGCGAGGATCGGGATGAAGATGGCGATCAGGACGACGGCGATGACGACGATGACCCAGGTATCCATGCAGGCTCCGTGATCGGGTGACTGACCGGGCCGGACTGGAACTATCCGGTCCGGCCGTTGGTGGTCAACCTGACCAACCTCTGCCGCCTGTTACGCAGGGGGCGGGCCGTGCATTGGCAGGCGAAGCCCAGGGTATCAGGGAGCCTCGTTCACCGGCGGGAGCGGCCAGCGCGAAGCGTCGTCAATGGACGCGTGGATGTGCTCGGCCGGGACGGCAACCGTTTCTGGTGAGCAGGCGATGGTCACCATGTGGGCATGCGTGCGGAGCCGGCGGTGGGCCCAGCCGAATCGTCTCGCTCAGTCTGCTATCGACCCAGACAGAGTCGCTCGTCGGGATCGAACGATCCGGAAGGGCTACTCGTCGAGCTCGGCCCAGCTCGCCCGCTGATGGGCGATTCGGATGATGTCATCTTCGATTCGGTAGAAGGCCCGGTACTCTCTCGCGACGATCGACCGGGGTCCAGGAGAAATGGCGTCTTCACGTCGACCCATCTCCGGGAACGCGAGCAATTGACTGAGTGTGTCATGTAGCTGACGCAAGTACCTGTCGGCTGGTGTTCGCCCACGTGTCTTCAAGCCATAGACGAAGATCAGGCGGATGTCGTCCTCGGCCCGCGCCGTGGCGACCAGCCGCATGTCAACGCTCGCCGCGCTCAGACGCTCGTTGATCAGCCGCGATCAGTTCCTCTGCTTCCCGCGACAGGCGCGGCAGGAAGTCCACCGACCAGGCCGTGACTCGTCCGTGCCGAATGTCTTCGTCGCCTAACTCGATGGCTGCCCGAAGAGCGTCGCGCTCCCGCTCCTCCTTCTTGCTCAGCAGATCAAGCGCTTCTCGGATGACGTCGTTCGCATCCCGGTTCCGGCCGGATTCGACGCGCTGCTGGATGAACGTCTCGTGCTCCGATGGGACGGCAATGTTCATGGTTTCGTCGTTCCTTCCCGATTTGGGGCAGCTGCCATTCAATGATACCAATGTCCCGATCGCCCTCGACTCTGCTTGCCACGTCAGTGTGGTGATCGCCAGAAGGCGTTGCTCAGCACCCGGCCCGTGTCGTTCGGTTCGAGTCGCACACCGGGCGTGAGGGTCAGTCGTCGATGACCGGGAGACTCGCACGCTCGTGCAGTACCCGGACGATCAGGATCTGTTCGTCGTCGATGCGGTAGAACACCCGATGGCGCCCTGATCGCATCACGCGAAACCGGTCCGGCATCTCTGGCATGGTTCGTCCGAGTTGCGGGAATGCCGACAGGCGCTGGATGGTGACGGTCAATGCAGCGACGTAGGCGACGGTGGTGTCAACGTCCCAGCGATCGAATCCGAAGGTCAGGATAGCCCGAAGGTCTTCGTCGGCCTCCGGCGAGACGATGACCTCCATCAGTGTCGAGTCGCCGATTCGCCGGTCGTGTTCCGTTCCGCTGCGACTCGTGCTTCCGCGACCAGGCGATCCATGTAGGCGGGCGACCAGGCGATGACGCCCTCAAGGGTCGCTCGTTCTTCACCACGTTCCAGCGCCGCAAGGAGTTCACGCTCTCGCTCGCGTTCCTCCAGCAAAGCGACCGCCTCTACGATGACCTCACTGGCATTCCGGTTCCGGCCGGACGCAATGCGACCACGGACGATCTCTTCGAGTTCGGGGGGCAGCGTTATTTGCACGGATATCACCTCCATTCGAGGAATAATACCAAGACCGCCAAGTATCCCGACCTCCGGTCCAGCTCAACCTTATGATCGCCAGACCGCGTTGCTCAGCACCCGGACCCGGCCGACGCGGTCCGTGACCTGGGCTCGTAGCCACGCTAGCCCGGCCGGGAACGCGACGCCAGTCGACCAGTCCACGCCGGGGACCGCGGTGGCGAACACCGCGCCGTCCGGTCCGATGACCGACAGCGTCTCACCCGCCGCGCCGACCACCCGAACCCGCAGCGCCGCCTCGGGAGCGTCGGACACACGGGAGACATACAGCTCCGGGCCGGTCGGGGACTCGGCGACGAAGCAGTCGCCCCGGCGCAGCGCCGCCAGGACCGTGGCGACGGTCGGTGGGCCGTCGCCGATCCGGATGAACGTCGTCGGTGTCCCGAAGCGGGCGTCGGGGATGCCGAACCGGGGGCGATGAGCCGTCCGCAGGCGGTGGGTGTCGCTGCCGCCGATCGCGACCGCGCGGACACCACGTCGCAGGAGCGCCTCCCAGTACGCCAGCGAGATTGGGTTCAGCTTGTCCCAGTCGCCGTTCCAGACCTCGACGGCGTGGAACGATGTCACCTCGGGATACAGCCAGGGCGGCCCCAGCGGCTTCGGGTGGTTGATACTGACGAACGCCCCATCGGCGACGGCCGCCGCCATCGCCGCCTCGGTCGCCGGGCCGGTCGGTTCGCGGAAGTCGTACCAGCGGTGGCCGACCACACCGGGTGCGGACCAGGCGTTCCAGTGCCCGCCGTAGGTCGTCGTCTCGACGCCGGGGACGAGCAGCGGGCCGCCGGTCTGGTCGCCGGCGGCGTCGGCGATCTCGGCGGCGGAGATGGCGCTGTTGTGGTCCGTGATCCCGATGACGTCCAGCCCAGCGGTCCAGGCCGCCGCCATCGTCTCGCTCGGCCAGGAGTCGCCGTCGGAGAAGACGGTGTGGCTGTGCAGATCAGCCCGGACCCAGCCGGGTTCGGCGGGTGGCGCGATCTCCGGACGCTGCCAGACCGGCGCGGGCGGCGGCGTTGGTCGCTCGGTCTGCTGGGGACCGAAGGCGATCTCGATCCGGTAGTCCAGCCCCGCAGGCGCGACCTTGTACGGGCCCAGCAGGACCGACCACGTCCCAGCGCCGATCGGGCCGGGCCGGTACGGTGGCGTCGACCAGTCCCGGCCGACGATGAAATCTCGCTTGTCGCTGCCGCTCCAGCCGCGGAAGCCCGGCCCGCCGGCGGCAGCCCCCCGCTCATCGAACAGGCCGATGTCGAGCGTGTTGCCGTTGTCGAGGTCCGGGTCGGAGGCGATCCGGTCGCTGTAGTCGTAGCGGAGCCGGAGCTGCGCGACGCCGTCCGGAACGGTGAACGGCACCGTCAGATAACGCCGGGCCCGCTCCGGCACAATGTGTCCAGTCAGGATCACCGGCGAGAGCGTACTGCCTTCCGGATCGCCAGGTTCAAACGCGGGAGAGATCGGCATCGTCATCGAGCGGTCCTTCGGACTAGCAGCCTGACGTGGTCCCGTCCGTGATTGTGGGCGGATGATTCGTCCGGTGGACGGGACCCCCGGTGCTCTGCTCTTTGCGCTCTCAAGCAGTGTTCAGTCCAGACGCACGGCCAGCGCGAAGCGGGCTCATGTGAACTGAAGAGATGTTGGCCGGGCCCGGCGGCCGAAGCGTTGCGTTCACGAGCCATCAAACCGGGTCAAGCAGCTTGCTGACGATCCAGGCGTGCTTGCCGATCTGGCGTCCACGAGTGAACCCGTACTGCTCGAAGAGTTCGACCGATGCACTGAACAGGAACCGGCCCTGTGCGTCACGCCCGGCGGTCACCTCGGAGATCGCCTCGACCAGACCCCCTCCAGCCTGCGCGATCTGGTCGAGTGCCCCTTCGAGCGCTGTCCGCGACAGACCCTGACCGCGATGCTTCCTGTCGACGAAGATGCATGTGATCCGCCAGTCCGGACGCGGCGGCGGGTCTTTGTCATACGCGCGTTTGTGCTTGATCCCGGATAGTTCCTCGGGGTTACCGTATTGGCACCACGCCTGGACGGCGCCCTCACCATCGAGGATGAGGGCAGCGTGGGCGCGATCTGTCCGGACCCGATCTTCCTTTACTGCGCGATGGCTGATCCCCTTCTGGCCGCATTCCGGGTGGTATCCGATGCACCAGCAGCCCCCATAGATGCCATTGTTGCGTTCGACAAGCTCCGCGAAGGCATCCCACATGGAGACATCGAGGGGCTCTGTGATGTATGTCATGGCCTGTGCCTCCTGCGGCTCTCGATATCGATTATCGCAAGGTCGATCTACACCGCGGAATTCTGTCTGCGGTCCATGATCGACCGATGCGCCGCACTGACCTCACGCCGGAGCAGATCGTCTTCGAAGTCGTCGAGACCGGTCGAATCGACGACATGGCGCATCTGGAAGGCATTCTCGCGGTCTACCGTGAGCAGGGGTTCCGGGTGGCGCTCGATGACCTCGGCGCGGGTTTCGCCTCGATGACGCTGCTCCATTCCCTCCGGCCGGACTTCGTGAAGCTCGACCGGTCCCTCGTCGAGGACGTCGATTCCGACCGCTACAAGGTGACCATCGCCAGCAAGCTCCTGGAGACGGCCCTCTCTCTGGGAGTCGAATCGGTCGCGGAAGGCGTGGAGACGGAAGCCGAGTGGCGCTGGCTGGCTGACAACGGCGCCACGTACCAGCAGGGCTTCCCCTTCGCCCAACCTTCCACCCCACCGCCGACGGCTTCGCTTCCCCTCGCCTCCTGACCCGTCGTTCACATCGCTACCCCGTCAGCGCCTGACCTGTCGTGCCGTCGAACAGCCGGACCCCGTTCGCCAGTGGGGTCAACCAGACCGTGTCGTGCGGGGCGGGGCGGACATCGGGCGCCGTCCGGACCTTAACGATCTCGTCGCCCAGCCGGACGTTGACGATCACCTCGCTGCCGAGCGGTTCGGTCAGGAAGACCTCGACTGGCTGGGCATCCGGCTCGGGGGTCTGGCTGAGCCGGATCGCCTCGGGCCGCAGCCCCAGGGTCAGCCCGGCGCCGTTGCGTGACGCCAGCGACGAACGCTCCCGCCCGGCGACCGGAGCGGGGATGCGCCATCCGCCGGCCACGACGAGGTGGTCGCCGTCCGGCCGAGCCGGGAGCAGGTTCATCGGCGGCGACCCGATGAACTCGGCGACGAACCGGTTGGCCGGGTGCTGATAGACCTCGTCCGGCGTCCCGACCTGCTGGAGGTGCCCGGCGCTCATCACCGCGATCCGGTCGGCCAGCGTCATCGCCTCGGACTGGTCGTGGGTGACGAAGAACGTCGTCGTACCGAGTTCCTGGACCAGCGCCTTGATCTCAGTCCGCATGTGGGTCCGCAGTTTGGCGTCGAGGTTGGAGAGCGGCTCGTCCATCAGGAACGCCTTCGGCTGCCGCACGATCGCCCGGCCCAGCGCCACCCGCTGCTGCTCGCCGCCGGAGAGCTGGGCGGGCTTGCGACCCAGTAGCCGCTCCAGGTTCAGCATCGTCGCGGCCCGGCCGAGCCGGCTCTGGCGTTCACGCTGCTCGACATTCCGCACTTTGAGCGGGTAGAGGATGTTGTCCCGGGCGGAGAGGTGCGGGTAGAGCGCGTACTGCTGGAAGACCAGCGCGATGTCGCGGTCGCGCGGCTCGAGGTCGATCACGCTCCGCCCGGCGATCCGGATGTCGCCGCCGTCGGACTCCTCCAGCCCGGCGAGGATCCGGAGCAGGGTCGACTTGCCGCAGCCGGACGGTCCCAGTACGACCATCAGCTCACCGTCGCCGACGGTCATCGTTAGGTCGTTGACGGCCGGCTCGGCCTGCCCCTCGAATTGCCGGAACAGGTGGTCGAACTCGATCGTGGCCATTGAGGACTCCCGTTGGATGATGTCGACAACGTGGAACGGCTACAGGCCGCGGGTGCTGTTCATCAACCCGCGGACCATCAGCCGCCGAGTCGCGAAGAACATGATCAGGACCGGAATGACATAGAGAATGCCGAGGGCGGCGATAACGCCGTAGTCAACCTCCTGGTAGGAGCCGCTGCCCCTCGCTGCGCGGTAGAAGGCAAACGGCACGGTGATCAGTTTCTGGTCGTCGACCAGCACCAGCACCATCAGGACCTCGCTCCAGGCGCTGAGGAAGCTAAGCCCGGCCGCGACGGCCAGTCCCGGCCGCGCCATCGGCAGGAGGATCTCGAACCAGGCTCGCAGCTTCGATCGGCCGTCGATCCAGGCGGCCTCCTCAAGGTAGCGCGGGACGGCGTCGAAGAAGTTCTTCATCATCCAGGTCAGGAACGGCAACTCGATCGCGGTGTGGATCAGGATCAGGCCCCAGTAGTTGTTACGCAGATGAAGCTCCCGCGCCAGCCCGTAGATCGGGACCATCGTCGCCGAGAGCGGCATCGTCTGGAGCAGCAGGATCGAGTACGTGATCCAGTTTTTGCGCCGGATGTCGAGGCGGGACAGCGAGTAGCCCGCCAGCGCGACGGTGATTGTCGTCAGGACCATCGTCGAGAGCGAGACGATCAGCGAGTTGCGCAGGTAGCGGCTGAAGTCGAGGTCCACGAAGACGGTGCGGAAATTGTCCAGGGTCCAGGGCGCGGGCCAGGCGAGGACGTAATCGGCCTGGTTGTTGAAGGCGGCGGTCAGCAGCCAGGCGAACGGCGACAGGAAGAACAGCAGGGCCAGCGCGAACGCGAAATGGACCAACACCCATTCGACGGCCGAACGACGAGTCTTGTTGCCGCGCCGTCGCCTGGTCGTCACGGTTCGTGGCGCCGTGACGATGTCGGCCGCCGCTTCCACGGGCAGACCGGGAGCGGCGCTAGCCTGAATGAGGGGTACGTCTCGGGTACGGTCGTCCAACTGGCCAGTTCGGGTGAGATGCTGCCGCCAGGACGGGTTCGTTACGGCCATGGTCAGTCCTCTCCCTGCGGAGTCCGCTGGCGGGAGATTCGCAGGTAGACGGTGGCGAAGACGATGTTGATCGTCAGCATCACAACCGAGATCGTCGAGCCGTAGCCGATCTTGTAGTCCTCGAACGCCGTCCGATAAGCGAACAGAGCGATGATTTCGGTCTGATTGCCGGGGCCACCGTTGGTCAGGGTCTGGATGACGAGGAAGGTCCCGAAGGTTGAGATCGTGACCGAGAGCAGGACCAGCACGGCGGTCTGGCGCAACGTCGGCAGGGTGTGGTCCCAGAATCGCCGGAACGGTCCGGCGCCGTCGACCCGGGCTGCCTCGTAGATCTGGGCCGGGACGGTCCGCAACGCCCCAATGAAGATCAACATCGTGAAGGCGGTCCCGCGCCAGACATTGACCACGATCACCGCCAGCATCGGCTGGACGCCGAGCCACTGGACCGGGTCGACGCCGATCAGCCCCAGACCCTGGTTCAGGATTCCCGCCGAGGAGTCGAGCATGGCCGTCCAGACGAACCCAGCGATCACGGCCGGGTTGACCCAGGCCAGCAGGACGGCCCCGTAGACCAGCGGGACCAGGCGGTAACCTCGCCCTTCGGCGAAGTCCAGTAGCAGTGCCATGACGAGGCCGAGGAGGAACTGGCCGATCATCGCCGAGCCAACGACGAAGACCAGCGAGTTGAACAGGACAGTGCCGAAATCGGGATCGCTGAACAGCCGGGTGTAATTGTCGATCCCGATGAATTCGGGGTGACGGGCGCTGGGACCAAGCAGGGCGCGGTTGGTGAAGGACGACCAGACTGCCCAGGCAGCCGGGCCGATGAAGAACAACGCCAGTAACACGGCGACGGGCGAAAGACCGAACAGGTAGGTCCGATTGCGTTTCCAGACGCTGCGTCGCCGGCGTCGGGGAAGGGGCAGGCTCGCGGGTCCAGAAGAGGGTGGCGAACTGTCGGGCATTTGGTCGCGAACGGCGATCGCCATGGCTGATGCCTGTCATTGGGGCGGCACGTCGGGTCACAAGGACCGATTGGCGGTCCTTACCCCGCTCCGGGGGTTGGGCTGAGCCCTTCGGAAGACGTCTCCGTAACTGGTATCCCCATCCCCATCCGGAGAGTCCTCAAGGGGACGCACTGAGATGGGGATGGGGTCAGGAGGAGGGAACCACCCGTGAACGGGCACTAGCTGGCTGGAGTGGCGCTCGGAGTCGCTACCGCGGCGGGGGTCGAGTTCGCCGCGTCGAATTGGGGGAATGTGGTTTCGGCGACGCTGACGACGTTCGCCGCGCCCACGAGGCTCGTCAGCTCGTCGGCGTACCGCTGGGCCGCGGCGGCGGCGTCGAGGTCCCCTGTCGCCACCTGGCCGGTGATGTCTCCGATGATCCTTACGACCTCATTGAACTCTGGCACGACCGGCAGGAACACCGCGGAGCTCAGCGCCCTGGTGCAGTCGACCAGGTACGGCTGCGCCTGGAACTGCGGCAGGGCAGCGGCATCCATCCGGGCGACGGGGTGCGGGTCCTCGATGTTGAGGTCCGCCACGATCTGGGCCGTGTTGAAGGCCTTGATGAACTCCCAGGCCAGATCCGGGTTCTGGCTCCCGGCGCCGATGTACCAGCAGGTGCCGGGACCACCGATCGTGAAGGCCGGGCCAGACTCGGTCGTCGGGTAGAGGCCATAGCCGATCTGATCGAGGTCGACGGTGCCATCGGCCGCACCCGCCTGGTAGGCACCGTAGACCCAGCCACCCTCGAACAGCAGCCCGACGTCGCCAGCACCCATCCCGCTCCGGGAGGGTTTCCACGGCTCCGGGGTCGTGAGGATGTTGCTGGGGACGACCTCGGCAGTCCGCCAGGCGTCGACGTAGTGCTGGTAGGCGGCGGTGATCGCCGGGGACTCGCTGACCCACCGGCCGTCCAGGGTCTGCAACGTCCCCCCGTTGGCGATCAGGACCGGGAGAAAGCCATCGGACATCGTGCCGCCATCGCCTATGACGCCCGCGTACAGGATGTACGGGTCGATGCCGAGGCCGGCGTCCTTGAGGGCTGTCGCGGCCTCGAGGATGCTGGCAAAGTTAGCCGGCTGCCAGTCGCGACCGAGTCCGACGGCTTCCAGACGGTCGCGCCGGGAGTACAGCCAGTGGACGTCGAGTCCGTAGGGCACCGCCCAGGTCTGGCCCTTGTAGGCTACGCCGGAACGGACGCTCTCGGGGTACTGCTCGGTCCAGTCCAGCCACTGGGCCAGGTAGGGGTCGAGCGGGGTGATGAAGCCGCTGTCGGCGAACTGCCCGATCCGGTCGCCAGCAAGGTGGATGACGTCTGGTCCTTTCCCGCCGTCCAGCTCCAGTAGCAACTGGGTCAGGTACTCATCACCGTTAATCTGGCGAAGGTCGATCTCGACGGTCGCGCCCGGGTTGGCGGCCTCGACGGCGGCGGCGGCCTGCTCGACGTACTTGGGCTTGAACCCAGGCTGGTCGGCGTAGGCGATCCGGATCGTCCCGGTCAGCCCCTGACGCAGGTGCGGTGCGGCGATGACGCGGCTGGCACTCGACCCGGCGACGGCCAGCCCGGCGGTGGTGCCAGCGCCGGCAACCCCCTGGAGCAGACGGCGCCGGTCGACTCGGTTCGGACGGGGATTGGCATCCGACATGGGTGTCTCCTTGTGACGATGGCGAAGCGGAAGCTTCCGTCGGCATCGAATTTCTGGAACGCTTCGGGAGCGGCGGTAACCGTGATCGCGCGGAAGCGGAGCCGACAGACCCCCGCGAAACCTTGAAAGCGTACTCACCTTCGGCGCGCGAGTTGTCAACGCGAGATGAAATCTCCCTGGAGTGGTTAGGGCGATGGAGGCGAGGAGGAATCGCCAAGCCAGATCGGACCGGTCCCGGCTCACCCGCTCCGCTCGTCTCGAATCGACCCCTGGCGGGAGCAGAGCTCAGTCTGGCGCTGTCTCGTCGTGCCGCGGTTCGCGGCTTCGGAGGTTGGTCACTGGTGGGCCGGTCGAAGGTTGAAATGCCCAGCCGTGGGTGCCATGCAGCTCCCACCGTGCCAGTAAGTCAGCCCGGACGCGGAGGAGCCCGGCGTGGTACCACGGGCCCACTCCTCCGTCCGATGGCATGGGATCGTCGGAGACGGTGATCCCATGCCATCGGGTCTGTTCGGTTGGCGGCGCCCATTGACCGACGCTCCGGTGATGCCGACGGCCGGGACTGGATCGTCGTGACGGAAGGCCGGTGGCGGGAAGCGAACGGAGGTGGACCGGCTGGTCCGCCCCCGTCATGGTGCTTCGTTGCTAGCTGGCCGGCGTGGCGTCGGGGGGCGCTCCCGACGCACCGAGCCGGAGCGGCATGCTCTCCGTGACGCTGACGACATTCCCGGCGCCGACCAGGGCGGTCATTTCCTCGGCGTAACGCTGGGCAGCTCCGGCCGCGTCGAGATCACCGGTCGCGATGTCGCCGGTGATGTTCTGAACGATGGTCGAGACGTCGTTGAGCTCCGGCAGGACCGGCAGGAAGACGGCCGCGTTCAGGGCATTGGTGCAGTCGACCAGGTACGGCTGCGCCTGGAACTGCGGCAGGGCAGCGGCGTCCATCCGGGCGACGGGGTGCGGGTCCTCGATGTTGAGGTCCGCCACGATCTGGGCCGTGTTGAAGGCCTTGATGAACTCCCAGGCCAGATCCGGGTTCTGGCTCCCGGCGCCGATGTACCAGCAGGTGCCGGGACCACCGATCGTGAAGGTCGGGCCGGCCTCAGTGGTTGGGAACAAGCTATAGCCGATCTGGGCGAGGTCGACGCTGCCGTCGGCCGTGGCGGCGGCCGTCTGGTAGCCACCGTAGACCCATCCGCCCTCGAACAGCATCGCCACGTCGCCGGTTCCAATCCCGGTCCGGGACGGCTTCCACGGCTCCGGCGTGGTCAGGATGTCGGTCGGGACGACCTGGAGGGTCTGCCAGGCGTCGACGTAGTACTGGTAGGCGGCGGTGATCGCCGGGGAGTCGCTGACCCACTTGCCGTCGGCGGTCAGCAGGTTGCCGCCGCTGGCGAGCAGGACCGGCAGGAAGCCGTGGGTCGTGGTTCCGCCGGACCCGATCACGCCGGCGTAGAGGACGTACGGGTCGACGCCGAGATCGGCGTTCTTGATCGCGGTCGCGGCTTCGAGGACGCTCGTGAGGCTCGTCGGTTGCCAGTCGCGGGGCAGGCCGGCCTGCTCGAACAGGTCGCGCCGGGAGTACAGCCAGCGGACATCGAGGCCGTAGGGCACGGCCCAGGTCTGGCCGTTGTAGGCTACGCCGGAACGGACGCTCTCGGGGTACTGCGCGACCCAGTCCGGCCACTGGGCCAGGTAGGCGTCGATCGGAGCAATGAAGCCGGAGTCGGCGAACTGGCCGATCCGGTCGCCGCCGAGGTGGATCACGTCCGGCCCCTCGCCACCGTCGATCTCGAGCAGCAACTGAGTAAGGAAGTCGCCACCGGCGACCTGGCGGAGGTCGATCTCGACGGTCGCGCCGGGGTTGGCGGCCTGGACGGCGGCGGCGGCCTGCTCGACGTACTTCGGCTTGAGCCCGGCCTCGTCGGCGTAGGCAATCCGGATCGTCCCGGTCAGCCCCTGACCGAGGTTCGGCGCGGCGATGACGCGGCTGGCACTCGGCCCGGCGACGGCCAGCCCGGCGGCGGCCCCAGTACCGGCGGCCCCCTTGAGCAGTCCGCGGCGGTCGAGTCGGTTCGGGGTGGAGTTGGGCCCGGTCATTGGCATCTCCTCATCTCGTTGGGCGTAGCGGACGCGTTCCGTGACTGGGTCAAGGATGTCTCCGCGAAGCGAAGCCATCAGAGCCCGGCGGAAACCAACCGATCGTAGCAGCGGGATAGCTCCGGGATGTCAACGCACCGTGAAATCGTCTGGGGTGGTGACGCGATGCCAGCCAGGTGGGTCCGAGACTGGTCCGGCCCGTTAGAGCGAAGGGCAGAAGCGTTGACGGGATCCGGTAGGCTGGACATATGCCCGCCGCCTACTCCCGTGATCTCCGTGAACGGCTGCTCCAGGCCAACGACGCTGGTCGCTCCGCAGCTGAGATCGC
>JAABUS010006134.1_pt1 | contig 14904 bp, 13 predicted proteins | sample 5560161 | NCBI WGS metagenome assembly JAABUS01 (sample SAMN10711885, study PRJNA513376) | rock metagenome | isolation source: Antarctica rocks | place: Antarctica: Victoria Land, Trio Nunatak nord | collected 2016-01-04 | reverse complement strand
AATTAATCAGTTGCAACGTAAATCATCCCCCTAACCCCCTTCAAAGGGGGAAGTATGGCGGCTATCTTACCATTGTGTCTTGTCCTAAAATTTGTTTAGGCAAATATCTGTTGCAGGTTCCCCCTTTGAAAGGACAAGGGGGACGGCCTTGTTTTTTATACCATAAAAGAAGCATCAAGCAAAAAATTACATCAAGAAAATAAGTTTAAACAACTTCAATATTAAAAATTGGATAAGAAAACAGTTTTGTATCAGGGAAAATACTTTTTTTAAGAATTAAATGTTTATTTTTAGAAAAACATATTGCTTTTAACACAAATCCCATGAATAAAAACATACCAAATCAGCAAACTGAAAATTCGCGCCGTAATTTCATCAAAAAAACAAGTTTAGGCGGAATAGCTGCGCTAACAGTCGGAAGTTTAACGGCAAGTGCATCCGCTTTTGATGGTTTTTTACCAGTAAAAGAAGCATCTGCAGAAAAAGCAGCCCTAAAACCAGATATTACGATCAGGACGATACCGGAAAACATGGTCAATGGTTTTTATGGTGCAGATGTAAAACCGGTAGCAACCATAAAACCCGGACAAATTGTTGCTATTGAAACGATAAATACGGTTGGTATCAACAAAAAAAACCCGGAAGAATTTTACCAGAAAAACAATTTGCCGATTGATGAACACGCGCAGGAAATCATTACCATCCTTAAAACCATTAAACCAGAACCTTCAGGTTTGCGCGGACACGTTTTAACGGGACCGGTTTTTATTGAAGGCTTAGAAGCCGGAGATATGCTGGAAGTGCAAATCCTGGACATTTTGATCCGTAGCAATTACGGCGTAAACAGCGTTTGGCCTGGCGGCGGTGCCATCCCGGATGACGTGAAAACACCGGAAGCTTTTGTTTACCGTTACGATAAAAATAAAAAATTTGCTTCTTTTAAAGAAGGGATTGAAATTCCGCTCAAACCATTTTTCGGGGTGATGGCGCTTTCGCCTCCGGCAGATTTAGGCCGTGTAAGTTCTATTCCGCCTGCTTTTTATGGCGGTAACCTGGATTTAAAGCGTCTGGTAAAAGGCACTTCTTTGTTTTTGCCGGTTTCCGTTCAGGGCGGATTATTTACCACGGGCGATTGCCATACCGCGCAGGGAACCGGCGAAGTAAGTGGCGTTGCGATAGAAGCTTCGTTGACTTTGGTGGCCAAGTTTGTGATCCACAAAGACAAAAAAATCACGCATGTCCGCGCTGAAACGCCTACGCATTTTATTGCCATCGGCTTGGATAAAGATTTGCGGCAGGCGATGAAAAATGCAACTTTGGCCGCTTGTAATTTCATCAAAGATGATCTGGGTTTTACTTTTAATGAAGCCCTGTCTATCGCCAGTACCGGCGTTGATTTTGAAGTAACGCAAGTGGTTGATCAAACGGTGGGCGTAAATGCAATGATCCCGAAATCTATTTTCACCAATAGAAAATTCGAGTTTTGGAACAGTTGATCCATGCTTCTTTTATGCACCTTTTTTTAGTGCTTGTATGAGCATGTTTGAATTTAATTTCAGATATTTTGGCTAAAGCCACTAAAAACTTATTTATCCCACGGCCTAAAGGCCCTGGCAATTTGACCGCCTTGTTTTACAATATTTTTTATCTGCAAAAACAAACAGACTTTTACAGGAAATGATTTATAGAACTTCAATTGCCACGCCCTTTAGGCCGTGGACAAAAGGGGAACAAACAACAGGCTTTAGCAAAAAATCCAAAAGCACAAGATGTTAATGTTTTGTAGCATAAAAGAAGCATAAAAAACAGGCTGGACAAAATTTAAAGAGCCTCTAAAACTTTAACCGTTACCAAAAGCTGGCCAACATGTCGTTGTGTATGTTCAGCGGCATGAAACAGCAAACCAAAAACAGTGGAAGGTAATTGCTTTCGGCCAACAACCCGTGGTTCGGTTAAAGTAGTTATGTTGATATTTTTTAGTTTTTCTAATGAAGTTTTAATTTGCTGGTTAAAAAGCTCAACTAAATCCCGGACCGTATAGTTTTTATCCTGGCTTTTCCCTTCCTCGTTCAGCCATTCCAACTGGTTTCCCGTCAATTGTTTACCTTCCGCATAAGCAAACATCCGATCTAAAACGCCAGTTAAATGTTGTAAATGGAAGGCTGGAGAAGCTGCGCCGCCTGGCTTTTCGTAAAGCAAACGATCAGGAACAGCAAACATCATTTCGTTTACATCTTCCCGTGCTTGCATCAAAGTAAAAACAATGGGTTGAAGGAGAATTGGAAAATCAGGCAAAGAGCCACGAAGCCAGACTTCCGGTTGTTTGGTTTCTGCCATAAATATTTCTAAAGATAATAGTTGAAGTTGTTTAAACTTTTGATTTTAAGAATATGATACTGATGTTCAGTAATTTAGGAAGGACACACCCCTAACCCCTCTTGAGAGGGGAAGTATAGCGGAGACCTTTCTAACATGAATTTATTAGTTGTAAAAGTAGTATTGTCAAAGCAATGCTGATGGAAAAGCATAAACCATTTTAATCAGAAAATATAACGGATACCACACCAGGGAATTTCTTCCGTTAAAATATTCACAAAAGTATCTATCATCCTTTTTTTCAGGTTAACCTGATAACGAATGTTGATTCCGCCAAAACTGCTGCGTTTGGTCTCCTGGAAATCCGGCATCCACAGCAAATCTTCTGCTTTCGGGTTGATGCCCAAGTTCACAATATGCTGCGCTTCGTTATGGGTTAAAAAGATCACTTCACATTGCATCTGCGCTTTCACTTCCGGCCGTACTGCTTCATTTACCTGCTTAAATAATTCACGGTAATCATCGCGCCAGTCGCGGTTCGTGTTTAGTACCTGATCGTAAACAATCACCGGCGAAAAATTAAGGTGCACTTCATAACCGGCATCATAAAAATTATTGATCGCTTCAATCCGTTTTTCAACGCTGTCTGTCCGAACATCAACTAATTTGCTGATTTCGGCAGGCATCAAACTAAAACGGATGCGTACTTTTTGCTGCGGAGCAAATCGCGGTTGACAAACTTGGTGGCAAAAGTAGCTTTGGCCCGCGGATGGTCTTTATAAAATTGCAATACTTCTTTTATGCCCTTAAAAATAGCATAATCAACCGAAAGGTCGGAGTTGCAGCCAATATCATAGGTGTAAAATTGCGGATCGGTTTGGTTCGGTTTTCTTGGCCAGGGCAAAGCCATCACCTGTTTGTTTACCGCTGCTAAAATCTCGTCTGTATTGGTAAAAATTGTGATTGGGTTGATTTCTTTATGTCTATCAACATAACAATACGCGCAGCCACCATAACAGCCATTGGCCAGACTGGGTGCAATAAAATCAGAACTGCGGCCACTTTCCCTGATCTGTTTCGATTTCAATTTCCCTAAAACCAACAGATCCGATTTAGCTTTGTAATGTTTCAAGCCCATATCGGGCAGTTTGTTGTGCTGCTGCACTTCCTGCAAAACCGCTTCGGGATATTGCTTGGTCAATTCTTCTGCGCGCTCGTTCAGCGCCTCAGGCGTGTAAAGGATTTGTTTAGGATTAAATTCTGGCATTTTAAGGTTGCTTGTCCAAAGTAGGTTTTTGAGGTGTTTGTGAAACCAGCCATCCGGTTGCGTACATCCACTTGGCCATTTTAGTTAGTTTGACAATATCAATCCGGGAAGGTTCATCTTTTGGCGTATGATAATCAGGATGAAGCAAAGTGGTAAAAAAGATAGCCGGTATGCCGATCTGCGCATAAGGCAAGTGATCACTGCGGAAATACCAGTTTTCCGGGTGTTTCGCATCGTCCCAGGAAAAATCAACTTTAAAATGTGTTTGTTGCTGGTTGGCTTTCATTGCCATGTCCACCAATTGTGTAGAGTTTTTGTGGGAAGTTGTACCGAGCAAAGCAGCAGAATCCGGTGCATTGCGTCCGATCATATCGCCGTTTAAAACGGCAACAATTGCTTCTTTAGGTACTGTTGGATGTGCGGCGTACCAGCGGGAACCCAGCAAACCTCTTTCTTCTGCACCATGCCAGACAAACAAAGCCGAACGTTTACCGGGTTTTGCCGACCAGGCGCGGGCAATAGCCAGCATTCCAACCGTTACCGAAGCATTGTCATCGGCACCGTTCCAAATGGAATCGCGATCAACCGGAACGCCAACGCCATCATGATCGTGATGGCCGCTAAACAAAACGTATTCGTTCTTCAACTGAGGATCTGTTCCTGCTGCTTTTGCCACCACATTTACAGATGGGTACAGGGAAGCTTCTACCCTAAAATCTGCTTTTACCGTTACATTGGCTTGCTGAAAATCACCGGCAAAAGAACCTAAAACTACTATGACCGGAATCGGCCGGATAGTTAGCGCAGGCGTTCCTTGCAACTGGTACAAACCTTCCTGGTAATTATGCCCGACAAAACCCAAAGAAGCTTCTGTTTGCTGATCGGCCACCAAAATAATTGCCGATGCCCCTTTTCTACGTAAAGCCATGCTTTGCTGCCGTACAGCGAGGGAAGTATAACGCAATCCCCACAAGCTCATCCAGGAAACGGGAAGGGGCGAAGGCGGAACAATCCTCACTGCAACTGTTTTTCCCTGTAAATCTTTTGTGGTATCTGCCATGGAATTTAACCACATTACCGGTCCGCTTAAATGTGTTTCTACCGGTTGTGTTGGCCAAACTTCTTTCCACAACGCTAAGTTTTTATTGTTGATGGAGAAGGTGCCGTTACTGGCCGTAATGGTTCTTTTTAAGTTGTAAAATTGGAAATAAGTCCCGTCATCCCCGGCTGGTTTTAAACCGGCTTCCATTGCTTTTTGTGCTACCCAAACCGCTGCCCGCAGTTCGTCCGGCGTTCCGGCCCTTCTCCCGCGGAAAGCATCACCAGCCAGTTCAAAAATGTCTTTTTTTATATCTGCTTCTTTGATGGAAGACAATGCCGGAGGATTGCCGACGGTCTGACTGAAGCTTTGCAAAGAAATGCTTGCTAAAAGAAGTATGGTAAATGTTTTTTTCATGGTTAAAGAAATTAATTGTTGCAGCTCAAGATACGTTTTATTGTTCGTGGTTTACCGGTAATTGCGCCTGATTGTTCATCGCTTCAAAAAGTGCTTCCCGTTGGGCGTGTAAACCTTTTGACTGCCCGATCGGTGCTTCATAAACATCGTCTTTGATCGCTTCCATGGCTTCGGCAATAAAATCAGCAATCGGTATCCCGCCGTGCGATTGCGTTTTATCTTCCCGGCGGTCGTGCCCCAATTCTGTATCTACCGAAGGCGGAATAATTTCAAAAACTTTGACCGAAGTATTTTTAAGCTGGTGGCGAAGCGATAACGTGAGCGAATGTACAGCAGCTTTTGTAGCGCAATAAATAGGCATAAAAGCCAGCGGCGCAAAAGCCAGTCCGGATGAAATATTGATAATTGCTGCTTCGGCTTTGGTAGCTAAATGGCCTGCAAATAAAGAAGTTAGATGGATAGGTGCCACCACATTTATTTCTATTTCATTTTGGACCCTGCCCAGATCAACCGGAACCGTCATATCTGTTAACAATTGGATACCCGCATTATTCATTAGTACATTTAATCCTGGGTGATTTTTTAAAACCCAATCGGCTAATTCTTTACGCGAAGAAGCATTGGCAACGTCACAAGTCTGTGTGATCAAATTGGGATATTTTTGACGGAGATGATCCAATCTTTCTTCGCGCCTGCCGCAAATAATCACTTGGCTGCCTGCTGCCAAAAACTCTTCGGCAAAAGCCAAACCAATCCCGGATGTGCCGCCGGTTATTAAAATGGTATTGTTTGAAATTTGCATGTGCTTCTTTTATCGTATGAAAATCTTTATTTTGGAAATACTAAAAGCAGGAAGATTGTTTTGTAAAGCTTTCCTGTTTAACCTGCTGTCGTTTCCCGTGTTTTTTGTCGTCCCTCTGCCCTGTCGCCCCTACGATAGGAGGAACCTTTTTTCGACAAAACTTTTATAAGAGCCTGTTTAAATTCATCACAGATATTTTGGCTAAAGCCAGCACCTGAACTTGTACAATCCACGGACTAAAGGCCGTGGCAATTTTAGCCACCTTATCTTATAACATTTTTTGTATTAGCAGATACCAAATTTGGCTTGGTAAAGGGCAGAATACAATGATGGTCAAGCTGTAATTGCCACGGCCTTCAGGCCGTGGACAAAGGACGACAAACAAGAGGCCTGGCCAAAAAATCCCCAAGCACAGGACGTCTAAAGGTTTTAATGGCATAAAAGAAGCATGAAAAACAGGTTGGACGAAATCTAAACAAGCTCAAAGTTTTTGGTCGATAAAAGAAGCATTCAACAGGGGCATTCCGAAACAGGATTTCTCCTTTTAGGCCGAAAAGGACAAAAAACCAATCCGCAAAAACCCTATCTTTGAAACATCCATGTCATTCCTTTATCCCGGGTTTCTGTTTGCTTTGTTTGCACTGGCCATTCCGGTCATCATTCACCTGTTCAATTTCCGGCAATACAAAAAAGTTTATTTCTCCAACGTCCAGTTCTTAAAGGATGTGCAAAAGCAGCAATCTTCGCGCAGCAATTTGCGCAACCGCTTGATTTTGGCGGCCAGGACGCTGGCATTGGCTTTTCTGGTATTGGCTTTTGCAAAACCGTTTTTACCTTTTGGAAATGCGAAAAATGCTGGCAAACAGCAGGCGGTCAGTATTTTTGTGGATAATTCTTATTCCATGCAAACGCTGAACCGCGAAGGTTCTTTGCTGGACGAAGCCAAACGCCGGGCAAAAGAAATTGCTTCTGCTTATAGCATCAATGACCGTTTTCAGTTGATCACCCAGGATTTTGAAGGCAAACAGCAGCGTTTCCTCAACCGCAACGAGTTTAATCAAGCGGTAGATGAAGTAAAGATCAGTCCGCAAAGCAGGACTTTGGAACAGGTGATCAGGCGCCAGCAAAGTTTGTTCGACACACAGAAGAATGTAGTCCCGGCCATTTATTTGATTTCTGATTTTCAAAAAAACATAGCTAAAAACAGTATCAAGGCAGGTAATGACGTAAAAATTACGCTGGTGCAAATCAAAGCTAATTCACTGCCTAACATTGCGGTTGATTCGGTTTGGCTAATCTCACCTTTGCATCAACCCAATGCTTCCGAAATGATAGTGGTCAGATTACACAATTACGGTGATGAAAAAGCAGAAAAAGTCCCCGTAAAATTATTGGTCAACGGAGAAACAAAAGCTTTAGGCAGTTATAATTTGGGTGCGCGAAGTTTTCGGTTGGATACGCTGCACTTTTCGGGCTTAAAAGCAGGCTGGCAAAACGGCGAGATCAACCTGAACGATAACCCGGTCACGTTCGACAATCATTTTTATTTTACCTTCCTGGTACAGCGGCAATTGCCCGTTTTGCAGCTAACAGATCGTGTCCCCAATCAATACCTAAACGCTGTTTTTGCTTCCGATGCTTTTTTTAAGGCGGATTTTTCTCCCTCGGGAAACGTTAATTATGCTGGTTTAAGCCGTTATCCGGTCATCTATTTTAACGATGTAAAAGAAGTATCTGCCGGATTGGCACAGCAGTTGCAAAACTATGTGAAGCAGGGCGGCACACTAGCTGTTTTTCCTGCTGCAGATGCAAACCTGGTTTCTTACCAAAACCTGTTACGGCCTTTAGGGACGGATTTCCCGGAGAAATTAACAACAGAAAACACCAAAGTGGCCGCCATCAACTTAAAGCATCCTTTTTTTAAAGATGTTTTTGAGAAGATGCCCGAAAACCCGGACCTGCCGCTGGTGAAAAAGTATTTTACGTTGACTTCCCGTCAGCGTACCTCCAAAATAAACCTGTTGGAAATGCCTGGAAGGACAGCATTTCTCAGCGTTTACAACAGCGGCAAAGGGAAAGTTTATCTTGCTGCTGTTCCGTTGGATGAAAGTTTCAGCAACTTGCCGCGCCATGCTTTGTTTGTGCCCCTTTTATTTCGGATGGCTTTGCTGAGCGGACAAAACCATCCTTTGTTTTATACCTTGGGCGAAAATGAACTGATGGAAATTGCACCGCCGGAACATAACGATGAGCAGCCTTTACATCTGCAAAAAGGACAGATTTCTTTAATTCCTGATGTCCGCATGGTGGATGGGAAAACCCAGCTTTACGTGGCCGATCAGGTCAAAGAAACCGGGAATTACCGTTTGATGAAAAAGGACAGTTTATTGGCAAGGATCGCTTTTAACGATAACCGGCAGGAATCTGACCTGAGCTACCTGACCGAACAAGATTTGCATACTTTTTTTAAGGGCATAAAAACAGTAAGCTATTTGTCGGCCGGGAAGCAATCTTTAAATAATGGAATCACAGAAGTAAATTCCGGGGTGCAATTATGGAAACTTTGCCTAATTTTGGCGCTGCTGTTTTTGGCTGCCGAGATATTACTGATCCGGTTTTATAAAGTGAACCTGCAGAAAACAACCGCATTGGTTTAGTTCGCCGTTTTGTAAATTGAACAATTAATGGATCTGCTTTTAAAATCTGTTACCATCGCTGACCCTGCTTCTGCTTATGATCGGCAGGTGGCGGATGTTTTGGTGGAAGAAGGAAAAATCGTCAGGATTGCTGCTGATATTTATTCAGACACAGAAGTATTTGACGGAAAAAGTTGTTATCTGGCACCCGGTTTTTTTGACCTGAACTGCAATTTTGGAGAGTTAGGACTGGAAACCAAAGAAGACATGCAAACCGGTACGCGGGCCGCATCAGCCGGTGGTTTTACCGGCGTAGCTTTAATGCCTAATATGCAGCCGCCCGTTCATTCCAAATCTGAAGTACAATATCTGATCAACCAATCCCGCGGAAATTTAGTGGATGTTTATCCGCTTGGCGCCATTTCCTATAAAACACAAGGAACTGATTTGGCCGAAATGTACGATATGTACCAATCCGGCGCGCTTGCTTTTACGGACGGAAATCATCCGGTACAAGATGCCGGTTTGATGGAACGTGCCTTATTATATGCCCAGAATTTCAACGGGTTGATTTTTTCTTACCCCGAAGATAGCTCCATCGCCGGAAAAGCAAAAGTGCACGAAGGCGTGGTCAGCACGTTGCTGGGCATGAAAGGCATCCCGGCACTGGCTGAAGAATTGATGATTTCCCGTGATCTGTATCTGGCGGAATACACGGGTTCGAGGTTGCATTTTACCACTGTTTCAACAAAACAAGCTGTTGGTCAGGTTCGCAAAGCCAAAGCCAAAGGATTAAAAATTACCTGCGATGTAGCTGCGCATCATTTGCTGCTGACGGACGAAGCTTTGATGGGTTTCGATAGTTTGTATAAAGTAAAACCGCCTTTGCGTACACAGGAAGACATAAATGCGCTGCTGGAAGGTTTGCGCGACGGCACAATTGATGCCATTGTTTCCCAGCATACACCACATGAAATTGAGTTTAAAGATGTGGAATTTGAAGTGGCCGAATTTGGGATGACCGGTTTGCAAACGGCCTTTTCACTCGCTTTACAAGCTGGCTTAATTCCGGAACTGATTGTGCAAAAACTGGCCATCAACCCGCGAAAAATACTAGGCATAAAAGAAGCATCCATCGCCGAAGGGGAAACGGCAAATTTAGTTTTGCTCGATCCTGAAAGAGATTGGGTTTATACGCGTGACAATAACTTTTCCAAATCGCTTAACTCGCCATTTTTAGGACAGGAAATGACCGGAAAAGTGCTGCTTACCATCAACAATAATCAAATTTATAAATCTGCATACTAATGATCGACCCCAAAATAAAAAAGGCTATTGATGCCGCATTTAACTATGTACAAACGGTAAACCCGGCCAATATAGAACCGGTGAAAGGCCAAATCCTGACAGTTTTTGAATCCGGCTTAACGTTTTTGCAAAAGGTAAAAGGGATGGATGAGGTTTTCAATTCCAACCCGAAACTGGAGCATTTGCGGGAAATTTTCTTTGACCTGCTGCTGGTGAATTTTTTCAGTGCCGATGTGAAAAAACTGGACGAAGATTATTTAGAATCGCCGGAATGGGAAAAAATCGAGGAAGAAACGCTGGACCGCGGCACCGAACTGCTGAACGTTTTACTGTATCTGAACGAATGCGAGGATGAAGATATTGAGCCGGAACTGAACGATTACCTGACCGAGTTTTTGCTGGTGGACGAAGATGAATTTCAGGACGAGCACCGCATTTATGAACCCATCATTGCCAACCAGATTTTGATAGACAGCGGTATCGAAGAAATTGCCAACGCTGCCCGTAACTTGCCGGAAGACGAAGAAATAAAAGAATTGTTTTATCCGCTGATGTGCTTCTTTTACGACACAAATCCTACAGAAGAAACCAAAGAAGCAGTAGCCGAAAGCGCAGTCGAACCAGATTTCGATTTGCCTGTACTGGAAATCATGCTCAATTTCAACTAATAACCGGTTTATATGCAGGATTTAAACCGGCAGATCAGGATAAAAGGGGCACAATATGGTGCTGTGTTAGGAACAGTTATTTTGGCGTTACATCTGTTTTCCTATTTTTTGATGGCCAAAGTAAGTACACCGCTTTGGGTTACGGCATTCAGTCCGCTTATATTTACCAACCTGTTGCCAATAGTTGCAGCCATTTTACTCTGTCTCCGGCTGCGTGAAAAAATCGGTGGTTATTGGGAATTAAGACAGGCATCTTCGGGCATATTTGTGATGTTTCTGACCTCGTACCTGATCTTTTTCTTCGGCTTTCTACTGTTTTCTAAAGTAATTGAACCGGCAACCGACATCAACCTGCAAAATAAAATAGAATCGGTAAAAGCAGCCATCCGACAAAACCAGGGCATCAGTCAGCAACATATCAATGAGGAAACCAAAGGTTTGCGCAAAGACTTTAACGATAGGCAAAAATCCGGTGTTTTAGGGTTTGTGCAAAGTTTTGGTATCGTGGTAGTCTTGCTGTTCCTGGCTTCGCTGATCTTTGGCGCACTGTTTAAAAACGATCCGCCGCAATATGTTCCCGTCAGCAAAAAACAATAATTTATACGATAAAAGAAGCATGGCGGCCCAAACCGCTGATTGGATACGACAATGGATATTTCAGTAGTGGTGCCTTTGTTTAATGAAGCAGAATCGCTGCCCGAACTGACGGACTGGATCAGGCGGGTAATGAAAGCGCATCAATTTACATATGAAATCATTTTGGTTGATGATGGCAGCAACGACAATTCCTGGGAAGTAATAGAAGGTTTGTATGAACAAAACCCTTTTATCAGAGGCATTAAGTTCCGCAGAAATTACGGTAAATCTGCTGCCCTGAACGTTGGTTTTGAAGCCACACGAGGAAACGTTGTGATTACGATGGATGCCGATTTGCAGGATTCACCGGAGGAAATCCCGGAACTGTACCGGAAGATAACGCAGGAAAAATTCGACCTTGTTTCCGGCTGGAAAGCCAAGCGGTACGATCCGCTCAGCAAAACTATTCCCACAAAATTGTTCAATTCAGCCACCCGCAGCATGTCTGGCATTCATAACCTGCACGATTTCAACTGCGGCTTGAAAGCTTACCGTAAAGAAGTAGTTAAAAATATAGAAGTTTATGGCGAGATGCACCGCTACATCCCGGTGCTGGCCAAATGGGCGGGTTTTACCAGGATCACCGAGCAGGTGGTAGAACATAGCGCACGGAAATACGGCATTACCAAATATGGTGGTTTCAACAGGTTTATCAATGGCTTTCTGGATCTGTTGTCGATATTTTTTGTCGGGAAATTTTCCAAACGGCCAATGCACTTTTTTGGGACACTTGGCACGCTTTGTTTTTTAACCGGTTTAGGGATTATTTTATGGCTGATCAGTTCTAAATTGTATGATATTGCCAACCATGTAAGATACCGTAATATAACCGACAACACGTTGTTTTACATTGCTTTAGTTGCCGTGATCCTGGGTTCCCAATTGTTTTTGACCGGTTTTGTTGCCGAAATGATCTCCAGGAATTCGCCCGAAAGAAATAATTACCAGATCGATAAAACGATTTGACCAGTTTTGGCCGATGCTTCTTTTAGCACCTAAAAATACACATCGCTGAATTTACTGATTAAAAATCAATGTTTTTTTCCATTATCATTCCGCTCTACAACCGTCCGCAGGAAATCCGCGAACTGCTGGAGACGTTGGTGCTGCAAACGTACAAAGCTTTTGAGGTTTTGGTGATTGAAGACGGTTCAAAACATGATGCAGCTTCTGTTATTAAAGATTTCAAAGACCGTCTCGACTTAAAATATTTCGTAAAAAAAAACGATGGACAAGGTTTCAGCCGCAACTATGGATTTGAAAGAGCTAGCGGCGGTTACTTTATCATTTTTGATTCGGATTGCCTCATTCCGCCTGATTATTTGGAGATTGTAAACCGGGAAGTCATCGCCCAAAAATTGGATGCTTACGGCGGACCGGATGCGTCGCATGATTCTTTTACGCCTGTTCAAAAAGCCATCAGTTATTCCATGACTTCGCCTTTCACCACCGGCGGCATTCGTGGCGGCGAAAAACGGATCGGCGATTTCCATCCGCGCAGCTTTAATATGGGTTTATCAAGAGAAGTTTATGAAAGAACAGGTGGTTTCATCATTACGCGACTGGGCGAAGATATTGAGCTGAGCATCCGCATCCATCAATCAGGTTTCAAAACCGGCTTGATTCCCGAAGCAAAAGTTTACCATAAACGGCGCACCAGCTTTTTGCAGTTTTACAAACAAATCCATTTTTTTGGCCGGGCGCGCATCAACATTTATAAGTTTTTTCCTTTAGGATTAAAAGCTGTCCATTTCTTTCCGGCCTTGTTTACGCTTGGATTAATTTTTTCTTTGATAGCTAATATAGCAAAGTGGCCGGTTGCCGGGCTTTGTAATTTCTTGCTGGCCTTGTTTATTTTGTTGATATTTTTTCATTCCTGGATGCTAAATAAATCAGCAAAAGTTGCATTTTTGAGCATATTTGCCGCTTTTATCCAGTTGACCGCTTACGGGCTTGGTTTCATGCAGGATTTCTGGAAAAGAATAGTTTTAAACAAGTCGTAACAATATGTACCATCCGTTTTCCATCGCAGCAACTTTTAAAACTGCATGGGATGTAACCAAAAAAAATTTTCTGGCCATTGTCATTTATTCTGCAATCGTAAGTGTTGTATGGATTGCGGTTCAGTTTTTTAATGATTTTGCGGATGTCAGCAGCGATAATTTTACAAAATTCCTGGTTTTTTTAATCCTGATCATCATCCAAACTTATGCTACGTTGGGTTTGTACAAATTGATTTTTACGCTGATCGACAGCGAATACTACGAGTTTGAGTTTTCGCAAGTGGTGCCGACGATCAAAATGGTGTTCAGCTTTATTGCCATTTGTATTTTGCTGGCTTTCGCTATTGTAACGTTGAATTTAGTGGTAGAGCAAGCACTGCAAAACTATTCTGAAAACGTAATGAAAATTGCCCATGTGCTGGAAGTAATGGTGATTTTGTACGCCACCTTGCGCTACATGTTTTGTGCCTGTTTTATTGTAGATGACAATTCCGGCCCGATAGAATCTTTGCGTCAGAGCCGACTGCTTACCAAATCCCACTTGCTGCATTTGCTTGCTTTGCTTAGCATTATGGTGCTGGTTATTGCGGTTGGTTTTATGGTGATCGGCAAAGTTGTTCTCGTTTTGTTTCCCTTGGCCAATGTGGTCTTGATTGTTACTTACCGCAAATTAGTTTTTAGCAATTTGGATGTGGATGATGATGTAGCCGAAACGCACTGATTTTATAATCCAGAAACTTCTTTTATGAATAAAATTTTAAAATGGACATTAATTACACTCGGATCAGGAGCTATAATTTTTGTTTGTTTTTGGATTTATACTTTGATAGTTTTTTCTAGTGTGTTTGATAAAAAATATTCTAAAGAAGATTTGATCAAAAACTATATAGCAAATACTAAAGCTATAGATGATCTAAAAAACTATGTTTCAAAAGCTATTCCTTCTAATAAATCTGTTGATATTGAATTTGATGGTGATAACTCTTTAGCATATTTTCATGTAATAGTTGATGGTGGTTATGATAGTAACTGGAATATTAAGTTAGGTTCACGTAAAGTAGATACTTTGTTGAATGAACTTGGTTGGACAAGAAAGGATCTTTCAACATTAAAAGAAAAATTAAATAATGCTAATTGCATATCTGTAAAAAGTGGTGAGCCTTTTACAATTGGCTGTCAAAGAAGTGGGATGGGTATGTACTCCTATAAATTATTTAATCATTCGCTTTCTGATAGTTTAAAAAGAAAGTATAATGATGGATGCAATTATCTTTATTACAAAGAAAATGTAGTTTTAGAATATGGTGGAGGTTTTATGGGACCACAATGCTTTGAAGATTTTAAAGCAGATGTAGTTGATAATAACCATTAATTTTATGGGCATAAAAGCAGCATTAAGCAAACCATTCGCTTTTTTTGTTTCATGGCAGGTCAACAAACTGCGCAAAAATGCTGTTCGCTTTCAGGATAAAATATTTCTCGGCCTGATAAAAACAGGTGTAAAAACAGCATTCGGCCAGGATCATGGTTTTGGTGAAATCCATAATTACGAAGATTTTAAAAAACATGTTCCGGTCCGTGATTACGAAGCTTTAAAACCTTATGTTGACCGCGTAGTTTTGGGCGAAGAAAACGTGCTTTGGCCGGGAAAACCAGTTTATCTCGCCAAAACTTCGGGCACAACTTCCGGTGTAAAATATATTCCGATTTCGAAAGATTCTATGCCGGAGCATATCCGCGCCGCCAGAAATGCTTTGCTCAATTACATCCACGAAACGGGCAATGCTTCTTTTACCGATGGAAAAATGATTT
>JAABUS010006133.1_pt1 | contig 14906 bp, 16 predicted proteins | sample 5560161 | NCBI WGS metagenome assembly JAABUS01 (sample SAMN10711885, study PRJNA513376) | rock metagenome | isolation source: Antarctica rocks | place: Antarctica: Victoria Land, Trio Nunatak nord | collected 2016-01-04 | reverse complement strand
ACACGCGACGAGATGGCGGCCCGCGCGGCGCGGGAGCTGCAGGACGGCATGTACGTGAACCTCGGCATCGGCATCCCGACCCTGGTCGCCAACCACATCCCGCCGGGCATCAGCATCCAGTTGCACAGCGAGAACGGCATGCTGGGCATCGGCCCGTTCCCCTTCGAGGGCGAGGAGGACGCCGACCTGATCAACGCCGGCAAGCAGACCGTGACCAAGCTGCCGACCACAAGCTTTTTCGATAGTGCCGCGAGCTTTGCGCTGGTGCGCGGCGGGCACATCGCGATCTCGATCCTGGGCGCGCTGCAGGTGGCGGAGAACGGCGACCTGGCGAACTGGATGATCCCCGGCAAGATGGTGAAGGGCATGGGCGGCGCCATGGACTTGGTGGCCGGCGTGCCGCGCGTCGTGGTGCTGATGGAGCACACCGCCGGCGGCAAGCCGAAATTGCTGCGGGCGTGCACCCTGCCGCTCACCGGCGCTGGCGTGGTGAACCTGGTGGTGACCGAACTCGGCGTATTCGACGTGGCGCGTCCCGGCCTCACGCTGGTCGATCTGGCCCCGGGCGTGACGCTGGAAGAAATGCGGGCGAAGACCGAGGCCTCGTTCGAGGTGCATCGGGACCTGAAGGCTGCATAGTCTCTTGATGTCGGGCGCGGGCCGGTCTATTACCCGCGCCTTCCGCAGCCGGGCTTGTCTTGCCCGGCACTGGCGGGGCTGTAGCTCAGTTGGGAGAGCGCCTGAATGGCATTCAGGAGGTCAGCGGTTCGATCCCGCTCAGCTCCACCACTTCGTTTTTAGGAAGTCGGGCTGCATGCAGCCGTAGTTCGGCGATCTTGTCCGTTGCTGACAGGCTCTGTAAACGCGTGCGACCCTTGGCGGGGGACGGCTACAGCGCGCCGACATTGCCCTGATAGTCGCAGAATACGCCCACTGCAGTGCCGCTGCGCATCGCCTTGCCGCGCCAGATGCCGTCGCGGTCCTTGTGCAGCCCGGTGACCTGGGTAAAACCGCCGGTTTCGATGCGCCGGCGCGCCTCGTTGCTCGTGAAGCTGTTGGAGCCCCGCACCGGCGCTGCCGAGGTCTTCCGGTCGGCGTCGGACGTGGTGACTGCGGGCTGCGCCGTGCTGCTGTGGTTGCGCTCGCTTCGCGGCCCCTCGGTCCCGAACGCGCCGCCAAACGTGCTCATGGAGCCGCGCGGCGCCGGCACCACCTGGCCCGGCACCGCTCCCGTCACCGAGCCGCTGCGCCCGATCGTCGAGGGCGTGCCCGGCGCAATATAGAACGTCCCGTTGGAGCTGGTCGCCGGAGACTGTGCCCAAGCCGTGCCGCACACCAGCGTCGCAACCATGCCGAGGCGAAGTGCCTGCATCGAACTTACCCCCAAATCTGTAGTTGCTGAACGTTGCGCCACACCGTCCGGTTGCGATCACGGACGCGCCAGGCGATGTTGGGCGCTGCACGGGGGCGGCGTTGGGCCCCGTGTCGAGGCAAGGAGGCAATGGGATGGGCGCTGCGGCACCGGGCAATGCGGACCAAGTCGAGTTCTGGAACGGCGAGGTCGGACAGCGATGGGCACGCAACCAGGACCGGATGGACCGGGCGTTCCGGCCCTTCACCACGACCCTCATCGAGCGGGCGGCGCCGCGCCAGGGCGAGCGCGTGATCGACGTCGGCTGCGGCTGCGGCGATCTCAGCCTGGCTCTGGCAGACCGGCTCGGCGCCGAGGGGCGCGTGCTCGCGGTGGACGTGTCGCGGCCGATGCTGGACCAGGGCCGATCGCGTCAGCAGGCTTCGAACACAGCAGGGCGCGCCGCGATTGACTGGCAGGAGGCGGACGCGGCGGCCTGGCGTTTCCCCGCAGCCACGTTCGACCTGCTGATCTCCCGTTTCGGCGTCATGTTCTTCGGCGATCCCGTCGCTGCTTTCCAAAACATGCGCAATGCCTTGCGGCCCGGCGGCCGGCTGGCAATGCTGTGCTGGCGGCCGGTCCGGGACAATGCCTGGGTGGCGGTCCCGCGCGCGGCGCTGCTCCAGGTGGTGCCGGCCCCTGAAGCGCCGCCGCCGGACGCGCCGGGCCCGTTCGCCTTTGCCGACGCCGCCCGCGTCGGCGCCATCCTCGCCCAGGCAGGTTTTTCCAATATCGCCAGCGTGGCAATCGACGCAGCGCTGGACAGCTCGTCCGCTCCGGGCGGCACCGACGAGGCGGCGCTGGAGGACGCCGTCGAGTTCGCGGCCGGGTTCGGCCCGGCCTCCGCACTGTTGCGCGACGTTGACGAGCCAACGCGGGAGCGCGCCATCGCTGCGGTCCGCGATGCCCTGCGCCAGCGTGCCGGCGGGGCCCGGCCCTCCCTCGACGCCGCCTGCTGGCTGTTCACCGCCGAGAACCCGGCCATAGGGCATCGCCCGTGAGCACCCCGGACCTCGCGGCCCTGGTTGGCCGCTGCCGCGTCACGCCGGGCGAAGCGGTGCGCCTGGCCGACCATGACCCTGCGGACCGGATGGGGCTGTCGAAGGACGATGCCGAGGCGATGCTGGCCGCCGGGGCCGAACGCCTCGCCGCGCTGCATGACCGGCTGTTCGCGCAACGCGCCTGGTCGGTGCTGCTGGTGCTGCAGGGCATGGACGCCAGCGGCAAGGACGGCGCGATCAAGCGGCTGGCGGCGGGGCTCAACCCGCAGGGCCTGCGCGTCACGTCGTTCGCCGCGCCGAACGCCGAGGAGCGTTCGCACGACTTCCTGCGGCGCATCCACATTGCCCTGCCGCCGCGCGGCATGGTCGGCATTTTCAACCGCAGCCACTACGAGGACGTGCTGGTGCCGCGCGTGGACCCCGCTGTGCTGTCCAAGCTGGGCCTGCCGACGAGCCTGAATGGGCCGGAGATCTGGGCGCAGCGGCTTGGCGCGATCGTGGGCTTCGAGACCTATCTTGCCCAGCAGGGCATCGCGCAGGCCAAGGTCTTTCTGAACTTGTCCCGGGGCGAACAGCGCAAGCGCCTGCTGGCCCGGCTGGACGATCCTGCCAAAGAGTGGAAATTCGACCCGTCGGACATTGCCGCGCGCGACCGCTGGGCCGAGTACCAGCCGGCCTACGAGGCGGCGTTCGCCGCGACGGCGACCGGGTTGGCACCCTGGTATATCGTGCCGGCCGACAACAAGCCGGTAGCGCGTGCCTTGGTGCAGGCCGTCCTGCTGCTCACGATGGAGCGCCTGGACCTCGATCTGCCGGCCCCGTCGCCCGAACGCCTGGCCGAGATGGCGCAGGCCCGGGCGGAGCTTACGGCGTAGGGCCGCATCAGAGTTCAACCTGGGTGCCCAGCTCGACGACACGCTTGGGCGGAATTTGGAAATAGCTCGATGCGCTCACGGCGTTGCGCGTCATGAAGGCATACAGCCGCTCGCGCCAGGGCGGCAGGTCGGGGTGCATGGTCGGAACCGGCGTCTCGCGGCCCAGGAAGAACGACGTCTCGTCAATGTCGATAGGGAACGCGGCCCGGTGCGCCTCCAGCGCCGTGGGAACGTCCGGCGCCTCGGCGAAACCGAAATGCAAGGTCATCTCCATGAAACCCTTGTCGAGCGGCTCCAGCGTCATGCGGTCGGCGTCGCCGACATAGGGCACCCGCTCGGTAATGACAGTCAGCAGCACGATGCGCTCGTGCAGCACCTTGTTGTGCTTGAGGTTGTCCGTCAGCGAGGAGGGCACCGTCGCCCGACGCCTCGCGAGGTACACCGCGGTGCCCTTCACCCGGGGCAGCTTCGTCGGATCGAGCTGGGCGAGGAACTGGGCGATCGGCTGGTTATCCTCGCCAATGCGGTCTAGCACGATCTGCCGGCCACGGCGCCATGTGGACATCAACGTGAACACGACGGCGCCGACCAGCAGCGGGAACCAGCCGCCCTGGGGGATCTTCACCGCGTTGGCCGCGAAGAACGCGAGGTCCACGACAAAGAAAAGTCCGATCACGGCCACCGTCACCGGCAGGCTCCATCGCCACAGCCGGCGCGCGACGATCGCGAGCAGGCCGGTGGTGATGACCATGGTGCCGGCGACCGCGATGCCATAGGCGGCCGCCAGGTTGTCCGAGGACCCGAACGCCAGTACCAGCCCGATCACGCAGACCATCAGCAGCCAGTTGATCTGCGGCACATAAACCTGGCCGATCGCCTCGTCCGAGGTCTGATGGATGTCGAGCCGCGGCAGCAGGCTGAGCTGCATCGCCTGCTGCGACAGGGAGAATGCGCCGGAGATCACCGCTTGCGAGGCGATCACCGTGGCGGCGGTGGCGAGCAGCACGATGGGCACCAGCGCCCAGCCGGGGAACAGGTTGAAAAACGGGCTGTCGATCGCGTCGGGGTGGGCGAGCACGAGCGCGCCCTGGCCGAAGTAGTTGAGCGCCAGCGCCGGCAGCACGAAGGCAAACCAGTCGAGCCGGATCGGGCCGCGGCCGAAGTGCCCCATGTCGGCATACAGCGCCTCGGCCCCGGTCATGGCGAGGAACACCGAGCCGAGCGCCAGGAAACCGATCCAGCCGTGGCTGGCCAGGAAACGGATGGCATAGAGCGGGTTGAGCGCCGCCAATACGCCGAGGTTCTGCACGACCTGCACCAGTCCGGCGATGGCCAGCACAACGAACCAAATCGCCATTACTGGGCCGAAATACGCGCCGATCCGCTCGCTGCCGCGGCTTTGCACGACAAACAGCCCGATCAGCACGACAATGGTGATCGGGATGACGTAGGGCTTGAGCAGGGGCGCCGCGACTTCCAGGCCCTCGACCGCGCTGAGCACGGAGATGGCCGGGGTGATCATGCCATCGCCGTAGAACAGCGCGGCCCCGGCGATGCCGACCATAAGCAGGACGGTGCGCCGCCGCTGATTGGTCTCGGAGTGCGCGGTGAGGCCGAGCAGCGCCATGATGCCGCCCTCGCCGTCGTTGTCGGCACGCATGACGAACAGCACGTACTTGACCGTCACCACGATCATCAGCGCCCAGAACACCAGAGACAGCAAGCCCAGAACCACCTCGGCGCTGGTACTACCGCCGGCAGCCTTCAAGCACTCACGCAACGTATAGATAGGGCTGGTGCCGATGTCGCCATAGACGACGCCGAGGGCACCGATGACGAGGGCGCGGCGCATGGGGTCTGCCGTCGTGGCGTCGCTTGTCAGGCTGGTCATCGTGTCCCCTGCGGCCCGGAGCCGCCGCTGTTGATTGGCTCCTTCAAAGCGAGGGTAACAGGTGAGTTGCACGATATCCGCGGGCGACCTGCGCCGCCCGCGGAATTTAGACTAAACTAGCCCTGCGCGTTGGGCACCGCGACGAACAGGCTATGGCCCTCGCGCAGCACGCGGAGCGCCACGGCCTGCCGCTTCGCGCCCTGCTGCGCACGGCCCTGTTGGTCACGGATCGCCTGCACCGCCTCCTCGGGAGTGCCGACCTGCCGGCTGCCGACGCTGAGCAGCACGTCGCCGGGCTTCAGGCCGGCCTCGCTCGCCGGGCTGTTGGGCCGCACGGCGGCGATCACCGCACCCGTCACCGCGTCCGCCAGCCCCAGGCTTTGCCGGGCGGCCGGGTTGATCGGCGCCAAGGCGAGGCCGAGCTTGCCGTCATTCGACGGCTCGCCGGGCGTGCCGGCGTCGGCGACCTTCTCCGGCAGCGCTGTGGTGGTCATCTGCAGCGACTGCTCGGCACCGTCGCGCAGCACCGCCACCGTGGCGCTGCTGCCGGGCCGCAATGCCGCCACCTGGCGGGCCAGCGCGCGCGGGTCGTTCACCGCCGCGCCGTTCACCGCCGTGACGACGTCGCCCGGCCTCAGCCCGGCCTTCGCCGCCGGCCCGTTCGGCTCGACGTCCGCCACCAGCGCGCCGGTCGGGTGCGCGAGCTTGAGCGCGGCCGCCATCTCGGGGTTCAGCTTCTGCGACATCACGCCGAGGTAGCCGCGCTCGATGTGACCGTTCTGCTCCAGCTCGGCCACGACCGTCCTCACCAGGTTCGAAGGGATGGCGAAACCGATGCCGACCGAGCCGCCGGACGGGCTGAAGATCGCGGTGTTCACCCCCATCACGGTGCCGTCCGTGCCGAACAGCGGGCCGCCGGAGTTGCCGCGGTTGATCGGCGCATCGACCTGCAGGAAGTCGTCGTACGGACCCGCGCCGATATCGCGCCCCCGCGCCGAGACGATGCCCGCCGTCACCGTGCCGCCAAGGCCGAACGGGTTGCCCATCGCAACCACCCAATCGCCCGGCCGCGCCTTGTCGCTGTCGCCCAGCGCCAGGTACGGCAGCTTCACGCCGGCATCGACCTGCAGCACGGCGATGTCGGTGCGGGCGTCGCGGCCCACCACGTGGGCGTCCAGCTCCCGCCCGTCATCGAGCGTCACCACGACCTTGGTCGCGCCGTCCACGACGTGGTTGTTGGTCACCACGTGGCCCTCGGCATCGACGATGAAGCCGGAGCCGAGCGCCTTGGTCGGACGCCCCTCGCTGCTGCCGGAGCCGCCAGAGCCGTTGGGCCGGTTGCCGCCGAAGAAGTGGCGGAAGGTCTGGTCCTGCTCCGAGCCTTGCGGGAACGGCGAGCTGGCCTGCTCGGCCTGGACGCGCTCGGTGCTGGTGATGGTCACGACCGCGGGGCGCACGCGGGCGACGAGGTCGCCGAAGCCCGGCAGCGCCGCGATCGGTTGCGCGGTGATCGGCGCCGCTGTGGCCGACCCTTCGGCGGCGGCGGGACGCAGCATGGCGCCGAGGCCGCCAAGCGCCGTGCCGGCCAGCAGCACGGCGGCAAAGGCGGCGTTGCGGCGGGATTTCAGACTGGACATGTGAGCTCCTGATATAGGGGCGGATCGCCTCCGCATGGCCGTGCATATGCCCTGTGCCGCATGGAGCGACGCCCCGCGCCAACATGTCGATTTCGTCAGATTTCGGGGTCCGGCAGCAACGGCAGCCGTCAAGGTTGGTCAGCCGATGCCTTGATGAAGCTGACGAACGCCCGCAGAGGCGCGGGCAGAAGGCGCTTCCCCGGGTAGTAGAGGAACGGCCCCGGGAAGCGCTGCCACCATGGTTCGAGGACGGGTTCGAGGGCGCCGCTATCGAGATGCGGGCGCAGCCAGTCCTCGAAAAGGTACACGATGCCGGTGCCGGCAATCGCCGCGTTGACGGCAAGATCGGTCGCAGCACCGATTCGCGGACGTCGGCCACGAGAAGGCACAGCAGCCCGGCGCCCACGATGCCGTAGCTGGCGCCGGCATAGCCCAGCCGCGACTGCCGCGGCATCATGTAAGGCGTAGAAGCGCATCAGCGTTTCGGCAGCCAGGTCCCGGCTGGGCGCGTCCAGCACAACCCGTCCGGCGCCGAGGACAATAATCCGGTCCGAGTGGGCCAGCGCCATGGGCACGTCGTGCATCGCCAAAATCAGGGTCTGGTGCCGGGCGCGCAGCAGGCCGAGGACGCCGGCGGCCTGCACCGGGTCCAGCGCGGACACGGGATCGTCGCCGATGATGACGGGGCGGCCGTTGTAGAGCGCGCGAGCCACGGAGGTGCACTGCTGCTGCCCGCCGAACAGCGCGCCGGCGCGGGCGTGCAGGCTGTCGGCCATGCCCACCAGATCCAGCACGGCGCGCACTGCCGCCACCTCCGCCCGCGCCGGCCAGGCCAGCATCAGCCAGGTTCCGCACGGTCGAGTGCTGATCCAGCCGGCCTATGTACACGTTGTGGAACACGCTCAGCGGACGCACCAGCGCCGCCGCTTGCGGGATCAGCGCCGCCTGCGCCGCAAGCTGGGTGTAGAGCAGCCCGAGCAGCGTGGACTTGCCGCTGCCGGACTTGCCCGGCACCGACACATGCTCGCCTGCCTGGAACGTGAGGTCCAGGCCGTGCAGCACCTGACGCCCGTCATACCCGGCTGTGGCGTTCCACAGGGTCAGCAGCGGCGTCAAGTCAGTCCAGCAGCTCGGTCGCCCTGGCCACGGTCTCTACCGGATCGTAGTCGGCATTGCGTGCGGCGATGAAGCCGCTACGAGCGAACTGGCTGAGGATGGCCGGGTCCTTGATGGCCAGCAGCGCGCCGCGCAGCCGCTCCTTGAAGCCGGCGCCGAAGGTCTGGTCCACGTCGCCGCGGACGCTCCAGTTGTAGTCGGGGTAGGGCGGGGTCTGCCAGATGACGGACACCTTGGCGGGGTCCACCCGTCCGGCGCGCTCCTGCAGCCCGTACACCGAGAAGTCCAGCGCGCCCAGCTCGAACGCGCCGGACTGCACCAACTGCAAGGGGCGGGTGTGGTCGCCCGAGAAGCCGACGCGGGAGAACAACTCCGTGGGCGCGCGGCTGAACTGCTTGCGGAGGTAGAACTCCGGCATGACCCGGCCGGACGCGGAGGCGCGGGCGCCGAACGTGAAGCTGCGCCCGGCGATGCCAGCAGGCAGCGTGTCGCCCCGGGTGAGGCCCGTGGCGGCGTTGGCGATGAAGTAGTTGGTGAATGCCGTGTCCTCGACACCCTGGGCGATGGCGTCCGACCCCGCCACTGCCCGCCGCGCCTGCAAACCGGTGAAGCCGCCGAATCAGGCGAGCTGAACCTGGTTGTTGGTGAACGCCGTCACGGCGGCCGGATAGCTTTTCACGGGCACATAGGTGACAGGCACGCCCAAGGCTGCTTCCAGGGTGGTGGCGACGCGGCCGAACCGCTCCACCAGCCGCATCTCGTCCTGGTCCGGGATGGCGGTGAACACCAGCCGGCGCGCCGGCTGCGCGATGGCGGGCATGGACGTGGCGGCGAGTGCTGCCAGAAAGGCGCGGCGCTGCATGGAGGTTTCCTGATTTCGAGAGCGCCCCAGCATCATACCCCGGTCCGTACGGCAATGGCCGCATGGGCGATGGCTCCGAGGCATACGGGGCCGTCCCCCTGGTCGGCTTGCAACCGCCGGGTGAAGGCATCCAGCACCGTGGGACGGTCGGACCCGAGGAAATCCAGCATCGCCGCCATGCCGGGCGCGAAGCCGAGCATTTCGGCGAGCGCCGCGGCTGAGGGCGCGTGGAGGTATGCCGCCAGAGGCATGATTTCTATTCCCGCGAAGCCCGCGCCCGCCATCAGCGCCCGCAGCCGGTCCGGGTCCGTGAAACGCAGTTGCGCCGGTAGTTCGCCTTGGGGCAGCGGTGCTCCGCGCACCGCGACGACGGCGGCCCGCAAGCGGCTCGCCAGCTCGTAGCGGTGCGGCTCCGTCCAGGTCACGACTGCGGCCCGGCCACCATGGCGCAGCACCCGGTGCATCTCCGCCATGCCCAAAGCCGGGTCGGGGAATAAAACCACGCCAAAACAGGAGATTGCTAAGTCAAACCCCGCGTCCGGCAGTGACAGCGCCGCGCCGTCCATCACCCGCGCGGACACGCCCGGCGCGCGCGCGGCGATACGCTGGACCATGCCGGGGGACGCGTCGACGGCCGTGACGCGGGCGCCCCGTTGCAACGCCGCCATCGCGCCCCCGCCTGCACCGGCCGCCACGTCCAGCACATCCAGCCCGGCCAGCGGCCCCAGCCGGTCCAGAACTTGCGCCAGGAACGCCGTGGTGAGCGGCTCGAACACCTGTTCATAGGCCGCCGCGTGCCGGTCCCAGCGGGACGGGTCCTGGTCCGGCTGCACAGGGGCGGGTAAGGTCATGCGATCCTCACAAGGCACATGCCGCCATGACCGTCCAAACGCCCATCGTTGACCCGCGCTTCTCGCTCGGCTTGGGCCTGACCAACGAATGCAACCTGGCGTGCTCGTTCTGCTACCGCGACCCGAGCCGCACGGACCGGCTGACGCTCGGCACGGTGCAGGATGTGCTGGCGGCGCTGCCGGTGCGGTCGGTGAACCTCGGCACCGGCGAGAATGGCATGCACCCGGAGTTCCGCGCCATGCTGGCCCTGCTGCGGGCGCAGCCGGTCAAGCTGACCATCACCTCCAACGGCTACTCCATTGCCATGCTGGACAATGCGGACCTGCAAAGCTTTACGGAGGTAGAGTTCTCGCTGGACTACCCGACCCGAGGGGAGCAGGACGCGCAGCGCGGCGCCGGCAACTGGGACCTGGTGCAGCAACAGGCCGCACGCTGCCGCCGCCTGGGCGTGGGCGTCACCATCATCGCCGTGATAATGCGGACCAACTACCTTCGCCTGGCCGAGATCGCCGCGGTGGCCCGGGCGTTCGACGCGCCCTTGCGGCTGAACGTGTATCAGGCCGTCCGCAGCGATGCCTTCGCGCTGACCTACGAGGAATACTGGGACGGTTTCGCCGCGCTGTTCGCCCAAACCGACGTGATTGCCATCGGCGAGCCGCTGGTGCGCGCCATGGCCGGCTTGCCGCCGCGCCGCGGCGGGTGCGGGACCGGCACCGTGCGCGTGACCCCGCGCGGCACCGTGCAGCCCTGCGTCTATTGGCCCGGCGGCGGCGCGCCGTTGGACATATTGCTGCAAGCCGGCCCGGCCATCACGGACACGGAGCCGTTCAGAGCTGCCCGCTCCCTGCCGCGAGCCTGCCAGGGCTGCGTGCACCAGGACGCCTGCCACGGCGGCTGCGCCGGGCGGCGGCGCTTGCAAGACGCGCTGCATGAGCCGGACCCGTACTGCCCGGTGGTGCGCGGCGATGACCGCCGGCTTCAAATCCGCATGGCTCCGCAGCGCGACATGGCGAAGCTGGAGAGCGCCTGCACCACCATCGTCACAGCTCGGGCGTCATAGCCCGGGACTGACGCGCCGGCGCAGCGCGTCCAGCCCCCAGTGCTCGCCCGCACGGTCCAGGATGAAGAAGCCGTGCACGAAAATCAGGAAGATGTAGTTCCACGGCCACTCATCCGTCCGGTGATACAGGCCGACCCACAGGTTGATGACGAACAGGATCCCCACCAGCCCGGCGAACCGCACGCCGATGCCAAGCATGAGCGACACGGCGAGCAAGGTCTCGGTGACCCATACGACGGAGTCCAGCAGGTGGATGTTGGGCAGCAACACGTCGCGCACCAGCGTGGCATGGATGGGCAGCCACGAGAACTCCGCAAGCTGCTCGGTCCAGTAGCGGAACCCGCCCGACACCGGCAACGGCAGCTTCCACAACGAGCCTTGGAACCACATGGTGCCGATCAGCAGGCGCATCATCCAGATGGCCGCCGTGCGTGGGTTTTGCTGATCCGGCAGGCGGGACCAGACGCGCCAGGCTATGGCGGCGCTGCCGATCAGCAGGGCGGCATACAGCAGCACCAGCAGGTACTTGGCCCATCCCAGCGCATCGTGATCCGGCGTCTGGCCGATCAGGAACAGTAGGGAGTCGTAGAACGGGTTGGTGCGCATGAGATTGCCTTTGTCGAACTTTGGAGACCCTAACCAGCCACCCGCGCCGTAGCCAACAGACTTGGTCAGCGGTCATGAGACCTCACGCGGCAAGGTCAGAGCCGTGGTTGGAGTGCCTGAAGTGCACACATCAGTAACAAACCATCATAGCCCGCGATTAGCACGCTCACTGTTAGTCCCTCTTTTGAATTTGGCTATGGACTCGACAAGGAGCGGCTATCGTGTGTTCAGTCACCCGTAGCTGCTCAACCCGACTGGATCTCCGCCTACCCAGTTTGAGGAGCTACCCAGACTGCGCGTCGGTTCCGGACGCCGCCTCAGCAGCACGAAGCCCTCGGGCGGGTCGAACTCGCCCGTCCATGGTGCCTGCTCCATAACTCGCACAGTGTCGCGGTAGCCAAGTTGCCAGCGCCTGCGGATGCCGGATGCGGTAAAATCCACATCCTTGCTGCGATCCTCGCCATAGAGCGGCGGGGCCAGCAGTTGAACGACGTGCATTCGGGTGACGCAGCCGTAGCCCGCCAGGTCCCGCACCTCGGGACGGGCGCTCACGTCCTCAGGCAGCAGACGCGCAAGCTCGGCGACCAGGTGCCGCAACTTATGGAGCTGCCGCTGCCGCTCGATGTGGGCCGCAGTACGGCTGGCATAGCGCAGGTCCTTCTCGCGGCTAACCACCTTGGCCAGCGTATCGGGTTCGTCCCCTTGCGGATTCCAGACATGGACCGAAAACATCAGGCCGCTGCGGCGCGGGCTGTCGTCGAACACAGCCTCGACGGGTGCCGGCTGTCGAAGTAGCGCATCTGGCCCGTACGCACGTTGGCAGCGCCAACGGTCAGCCGCATTCCTCCGGCATTAAGGACATCCACGCCTACCAGGCGTCCGAGGATGCGCAGGAGCGGGGCGCAATGGTAGTATCCCGCCTCCGGCCCGGGTGGCCAATTTGCTCCCAGCCATGCCGCCGGGTTCGGCTCGAAGAAGCCCGGCAGCCCGCCTACCACGGTCGCGGCAGTGCCGAGCGCAGCGCCGACGAAGGGCGTCGCACCATCCATCCTGCAAGACCGGTCTGCCGTATGTCGCTTCAGAACGCGGTGAGCCGCTCTAGCCGCCGCTCCGGCAGGTTCCCGGCCATGAGCCGCCGCGTTGATTGCGCCGACGCTCGTTCCGATGACCCAGTCGGGCGCGATACGTGCCTCCGCGAGCGCCTGAAAAACGCCGGCCTGGTAGGCGCCCAATGCCCCGCCCCCCTGTAGGACGAGTACGATGCGGCCGAAACGCTCGCAGTCAACCGCCGGGGGTTCAGGACTCGCCGCATGTGCGTCCGCCGCAAGCGGCAAGGACGGTACTGCCGTCAAGAGTGCGTCAGCCATGGCCGGTCCGGCCTTCCCTGAATACCGGTTGCCAGCCACCGGCTGGTAGGGTCAGCAGGCTCCATCGCAGCGCGCCGAAGAGGGCGGGGACGCAAGCACATGCGGCGGCGACGGACAGGCTGACGGCGCTGTCCGGATTGAACACGTCGCTTAGCCCGAGAGCGGCCGCACCCAGCACGCCTACGGCTCCTGCCGCGGCATGGAGCAGAACGCCGCACCACAGCCGGTCCGCGTGCCCTTGGCGACCGCCGCTGCGCCCGGCGCGTGGACGCGCCCCCGTCCCCAAGCGCCCGTCCCGCCGGGTCCCGGCCCCGCCCGAGCACCACGTCGCCATTCCGATCCCGTCCTTGGTCGATGCGGCGGTGTTCGAGGAAGCGCGGGAGCAGTTGGACGAGAACCGGCGCCGCCGGCGCCAGCGCGTGGCCGGCGCGCGCTACGTGCTCGCAGGGCTTGTTGGTCTGCCAGGGATGCGGCCGCGCGTTCTGCGGTTTTTGGCAGCGATGCTACCCGTGCCCGCCAAAGCACGGATACCACTACTATCGCTGCACCGGGGCGCAAAAGGACCGCGTCGATGGCCAGCGCAGGTGCGACGCCCGGCCGATCCAGGTCGAGCGCCTCGACGAGGCGGTCTGGCGCGAGGTCCGCCAACTGCTCAAAGACCCAGCCCGCGTCATGGGGGAATGCCAGCGCCGCCTGCAGGCCGTGCGCACCGGGCCCCGCCGGCCCGAGCTGGAGACGGTCGAGCGCCAGCTCGCCAAGCTGCGCGGCGGCGTCGGCCGGCTGATCGACGGCTACGCCGAAGGGCTGATCAGCAAGGCCGAGTTCGAGCCGCGGCTCGCCGGCCTGCGCCGACATATCGCCAGGCTCGAAGCTGAAGCCGCCGCACTCCAGGACGCCGCCAAGCAGGCCCGCTCCCTCCAGCTCGTCATTGGCAAGCTGGAAACCTTTGTTGCCCTGGTGCAAGACCGGCTGGACGGGGCGGATTGGACGACCCGGCGCGACATCATCCGCACCCTCGTGCGGCGCGTCGAGATCGATGGCCAGCACGTCCGGGTGGTGTTCCGCGTGGATCCTGGACCAAGGGACGATCCCGTCGCACGCCGGATCTCACAACATTGTCCAGGGCGTGTTGACGGCCTGACACGAGGAAACGTCGCTGCCGGAGATGAAGTCGGGCATCGACCGGTTCCTCCAGGCGATCAATGAGACAGAAGAAAACAGCAAGGCTGTACTGCAGATCCTGGTCGCGGCACCCGACGCCGCTTCCCGCGGGTGAGCCGGACGGGGCAGGCTATGTCCGCTCTTGCAGATGCCGTCCCGCTCCAGTCCTGTCCTCATCCCTGTCGCTCATTCTGATTTCGATCTAAAACGTCAGCTTGTGCTCACCTGCCTGGTCTGGATGTGCCCTGCTGCCCGCAGCGATGCCGCCATTTGCTTCGATGATCCGGCGCGAGGCAATATTGCCCGCGTCGCAGGTGACCAGCACGCGTGGCAGCCCAAGTTCCTGCGCGACCGGCAGCAGCAAGGCGAGCGCCTGCGTGGCGTAGCCGCGCTCCCGCTTCCACGCTACGATGGCATAGCCGAAATGGCCGGAAATGTGCGGCGGCAGGTCGAGCGTACCCAGGACGAAGCGGAGGTTGATGGAGCCGCAGAACTCGCCATCCCAAATCCAGAACACCGGGCCAGGTAGGCGCGGAACCTTGCTGCCATCAGCCAGCGCCACGGTGCGGCGTTCGTGCTCTACCAGATCACGGATGAACTCCCCTGCATTTCTGCGGATGACGTCGAGCTGTTCACCGCTTACATTCCGGGTTGTATTTGGCGACCAACCTGCCTCCAAGGCTGCCACGTAGCCGGGAAGCCGGTCCAGGCTTGGCTCGTTGAGGCTGATGTCCACAGTCCGACCATGACGAGCATCCCGCTCCTGTCCCAATTGAACCCTCTTCTCTTAGCGACCTGCAAGGCCCTGATCCTGCTTACCATTGAGCCATAGCAGGCAGAGTTAAGTCCAACTGGGACAGAGGTCGCGTTCTTTGTTCGTGCCCGAACCGAGGTAAGCGTGAGCTGGTGGCTGCATTGCGAGGGTGAGGCTGGTTTGGTCTGCTTGGCTGCATGGAGAGCAACGGCAGCATGGTGCACACTGAGGCTGCCACGGTGGCAGCCTCAGAGGCTCGGGTCGGGATTGTCGGCGAGCGGCGGCGCGTGCATGACGCGGCGTTCTGGGCGCG
>JAABUS010006132.1_pt1 | contig 14911 bp, 10 predicted proteins | sample 5560161 | NCBI WGS metagenome assembly JAABUS01 (sample SAMN10711885, study PRJNA513376) | rock metagenome | isolation source: Antarctica rocks | place: Antarctica: Victoria Land, Trio Nunatak nord | collected 2016-01-04 | reverse complement strand
CTGCGCTACGATCGGCTCGGGTCTATCGTCCAGACCCTGCTCCAGGCCGCATGCATACTCGTGGTTGCACCGCGCCTCGCTCGGGAATTGTGAAAGCTGCGTCTTAAGGGTATGTCACTTTGGTTACTCGCGAATCAAAGTAAGGCCTTGATCGATGAAAAGACGCTCTAGCAACTCAGTCCTAGCTACTACATCCTGTTCTGGGACGTAAGCTACAAATACCAACCCTATTACAAAATCTCGAGGGCCATTTTTAGACTTATCGTAGCTCCCTCTAAACTGGACGCCAACTTCGACTAATCCTTGCTCACCAACTTCGACTTTAAGGCGTATTTGTACGAGCTTATTAGGGCTGACTTCGACTTCGATGGTCTCCACACCTATGCCCGACAGCAACAATCTTCCCATTACAAAATTGTCCGCCGCTGTAAAGCAAAGGTGTACGATGGCTCTGGCGCCCATTGACAGTGATGTCGCAAATTTTACATGCCCGGTCGCACCTTTCATCCAGGCACCGAAGTCCTCAGCAGGATAGTAAGATTCGGCGAGCAACAAGCGGTGTAGTTTCTTAAAGACAGGTATGGGTGTTGGCCTGGCATGACGGGTCATCGTGCCAATCCTAACGATCTCTCCCACATCGAGATTGCTAAGAAAGCGCTTTGCACCTTGGGTTTGAAGAGATTTTTGCAAATGTTTGGACATCGAAATGAAATCACGTGACACATCATCCCACGAACGAGGCTTAAATCTACTTTGAATGGCGTGCTCGTATTCTTCTACTCTGGCAGGCTGCGTAATGAAATGCCGTAAAGTCTCTAGACCAGATCTCAGATTTAAAGGGTCAATATAAGCAACTAGATCCCCGCCGACTTCGGGCATAGATGAGGTATTAGATGAGATGCATAACTTGCCATAGATCAGGCTTTCGCCGACTGGAAGACCCCATCCCTCTACAATACTTGGGAACACTGTGAACCGACAATTGCGATAAAGAATTTCAAGCTCTGCGTCGGATAGGTCGTGAAGAATCTTCACGGAACCATCCAAGTAATCTGAGTCTTCCAACTGAGCAAACAACTCATCCACACGCCAACCCCGTCGTCCGACGAACAAAAGGTCCGGAACATTTATTCCTTGCTGCTTCAACATTCTCCAGGCATCAATAAGGTAGCGATGATTCTTGCGTGCTTCAATTGTGCATACGCATAATGCATAATCCTTGCCTTCCAGACTTGCTATAGCACTGGTCCAGTCAGCCTCATAAGTGTCGTATGCTGGCAACCCTGACGAGCCAGTTAGGCTATGTGCAAGTGGGACAGCCTCAACGGGGATATTTGGAAACGAATTTGTATGAATGAAGTTACGAACCGTATTCGCAGTGTAGTTAGAAATGGCAATAGCATAGTCAACGAGCTGCAATGCTTCACATAGGTCGCGAGTAAAGTCAGTCGTGAGCTGCTGAACACAGTACTCGGGATGTGTCACGGGAATAAGGTCGTAAAGGTAGAGTCCGATTGACGTACCTTGATTTCGCAGACTTGCCATAAGGAGCGTATTGCCAGGCATGCCCCAGAAGGCACCTAGCACGATGAATGTATCGCCACTTCCAGGCTTCACTATTGCGCCATCATTGAAGATATCGTCTATAACTTTGCGGAGATACACGCCATCTACGTCAATAGCTTTGAGGAGCTCGATCATTGACCGCAGTAGTCTTGACGATACTCTCCAAACACGCACGTCATCAGGGTGATTAAACACAAACTCAATTGAAGACATTTCGTCTTTATGTGCAGGTGTCAAGTAGTAGGCTATTATGCCAAGCTGGACACGTTGTATTCCCGAAGGTGTTTTGTGAATGCGGAGGAAATGTAGAAGATCATTGATTTGTAAATACATTGTTGGTTGATGGGATGCCGCCTTCAGCCTACCTAGAAGGCGATCTGCTCGAACGGTCTGTCCCAATGCCACCAATTCACGATAGGCGGTTGAAGTTGATTCTAACTGCAAGGCCTGTGCATAGGATGTAATTGCCTCGTGCGTGCGCCCCATTTTCTTGAGCAAATGGCCTAGTTGTAGGGCGACATCTGCGTCCTCGGGTTGCAAATCTTTAGCCTTGAGGTATGCTAATTCTGCGGCGGAATGGTTGCCGCTTTCTTTAAGCGCATGGCCCAACTGCACCCAGATGGGAGCATCTTCTGGGTGCGTACGAACGTAATTTTCGTAATGATGGATGGCGTCAGACCATACTTGCTTGTCACGAGCCTGATCACCGGCAGAGCGCGAATCGTTTGCGGCTTCCAATCTTGGTGCAGGCGCAAGAGTGCCAGAGCTCGACTGTGATGGCCTACTTTTGACAGCTCGTTCACCAGAGGACAGTATCTGTAGCAGTTTTCTCATCGATTCCATCTATGTTGCACTACTCTACAGGAGCTTTGACCCAAAAGCGAGAGCGCCTAGGACAACCTACTACAGATTGTGAGCTCTGGGATAGCTCTGCCATGACGAATTCCAAGCAATTGAGGCTGAAGCCGATCTTAAACCGGATGTCATGGTTGCGTGGATTGTGATCCGGGCAGAACGTTATAAAGGCACAAGACACCGTAGCTGTAAAGATGGTGGTTAAGCTGATCCTGAAGTGAGCGTCCGGATCTGCGACAGCGCACAGCCACACTCTGTTTAGCTTACATTTGAGACTCGTTTCTTATTCAAGGCAGCAAGCGCCGCCTCGGGCCAAGTTAGCTCCAGCATTGATGGCATTCTAGCCTCCTTACGATGGCGCAGCACAATGTCGGCCATGTCTTAATTATGGATGAAGCTCTTGTCGGGGTCTGGAGTGTTACCAGGCGGAGGAGTAATTGGTGCTTCTGACGAGCTTCTGATGTGATGAAAGCGACGGGATAATCGACCGCCCGTTTTCATTCGAGGAGCTCTGGCGTTTATGGCTGCACCCGACCTGGTCAATCTTTCCGGCCTGATAGACGACGCCAAGTGCTTCGCCCTCGTGTGCCAGCAGAGCTGGCTAGAGGGCGTGCAATGCCCCCAGTTGCGGCAGACCTGCGGTGATCCGGGGGCACCGTCAACTTGGCTGCTTTCCACGTTGCGAGATGCGGCTGATCTGGGATAGGCGGGCTGGATGAAGACACCTGCCTGCCCGAGCTACGCCGGCTACCGGTTTCCGGCCGAGGTCATCAGTCACACCGTTTGGCTCTACTTCCGCTTCCCGCTCAGCTTGCGCATGGTAGACGAGTTGCTCGCCGCGCGCGGCATCATCGTCAGCCACGAGACCGTCCGCCAGTGGGCGCTGAAGTTCGGCCAGGCATTCGCCAACCAGGTCCGGCGCAGGCTGCCGGCGGCCGGCGACAAGTGGCACCTGGACGAGGTCGTGCTGACGATCGCCGGCGTGAAGCACTGGCTGCAGCACGCTGTCGACCAGACTGGGATGGTGCTGGACATCCTGGTGCAGAGCCGGCGCGACACGCGGGCCGCCAAGCGCCTGCTTTGCAAGCTGCTCAAGCGGCAATGCCGGGCACCTCGTGTCATGATTACGGATAAGCTGGCGAGTTACGGAGCGGCCAAGTGCCAGCTGATGCCCTCGGTCAAGCACAGGAAGCACAAAGGGCTGAACAACAGGGCGGAGAACTCGCACCAGCCCACGCGACGACGAGAGCGGCAGATGAAGCGGTTCAAGTCGCCTGGTCAGGCACAACGTTTCCTCTCCGCCCATGACGGGATCAACAACCTCTTCCACCTCCACCGCCATCAAGTTCCAGCCGCCCAGTATCGAGCCGCCCGGACCCAAGCCATGCAGGTTTGGGCCGAGGTCACCGGCGTCGCCGCTGCGGCGTAACCACGAGCACGCCGTCCTGATCGCGGCCTATCGCGACCTCAGTCGAACAAGTTGACGGTGCCTCTCCGGCTTGTTCAATGACCCATAAATCATAGCCATTGCTATCCTGACCCACGACATCGCCTGAAAGCCGCTACCATACGTTTTCGTGCCCTTGTGCCTTCCGGCCCATCCTGGCCACCTCGGCGATTACCCACTCCGGCTTTTCTGCTCTCAGAACCCTGGCGATGGGCTGCTGCGCCGCACCGCCTGCATGGCCGGGACGGACGGCTCCGGCTGGGGCTGTTGCGGCACTGGCCGCCGCCGTGTCAGTGCGGCCAGCGCCACCGGCGCCATGCGCCGGACGGCGGTGTCCACTGCCCCCTCCAGTCGCCCGGCCCGGCCCTGTGCTGCCCGCCCGAATGCCGCCAGGCCTTCGCCCTGCACCCGGATGGCCTGTTCCAAGCCCCCGAGCTGCCAGGCCACTGCCCGCCGCACAGCCGCCTCGGCCCGCAGCAGCCGGCCCTCGGCCGCAAAGCGGGGCACACCGCCCCCATGCGCGTGGGCATGGCGCTGCACCCGCTCGCACCCCTCGATGAAGCGCCCGCTGGCCTGCTCGCCGTCGGCCCGCACCTGCGCCAGCAGGTCCATGCCCAGCGGCTTGCGCGGCTTCTCGCTCATCGTCCGCCCGATACGCTCCCACAGGTCCTCGGCCGTCACCGCCCGCGGGTCGCCCAGGGGCCGGGCTGCCCGCTCCGCCTCCCGCTCGGCCGCCTCCCCCACCAGGGTCCACACCTGCGACACGTGCCGGCTTTCAGCGACATACGCCTTGAAGGCCGACACCCCGGCCGAGCCGCGCGGCATGGCGTTGATGTGCTCGCCCGAGGTGATGCCCTGCGCGCTGTCGATGGTCAGGCAGTGCCCGAACCCCAGCAGCAGCCGCCCGGTCGCAGGCTCGGCCAGCCGCGCCCAGGGCACATGCACGGCCGGCGCCCCGCGGCGCGCCGTGCTGCGCAGGTGCAGCCCGTCCGCGTCCCGACCCGCCACCTCGACCACCTGGCCGTTGCTGCCCAGGTGGGTGCGCTGGCCGTCCACCGTGCCCCAGGTCTTGCGGTAGAGCCGCAGCCGGTCGCCCCGCGCCACTGGCAGGTCGTACTCCGCCCCGCGCCCGTCGGCGGCCTGCAGCACCACCTCATCGCGCCCTAGTTCGCCGCGCGCCCGCAGCCGCTCGCGGATGGCGCCGCTGATCGCCGCCGCATCGGCGTTGCTCGGCGCCGACACAGTGACGCCGCGCGGGCTGCCCTGGGCGCGCAAGGCGTCGCGCCGGGCGATGACGTGATCGGCGATGCGTCCCACCACCTGCTCCTCGTCGCCCCCCACCAGCACCGCTGTGCCGTCCGCGCGCTTCATCGCCAGCGCCTCCCCGGCCCGCCCGTCGCGGAACAGCCCGGCGACCCTCCGTGCGCGCGCCGTGTCCTGCCGCACGGTGGACAGCAGCTCCGGCATCGCCGCCGCCGGCAGCACCCGGCGCAGGATCTCCATCGTGTCGCCCGCCTCGATCGCCTGGCACTGCTCGGGATCGCCTAGCGCCTTGATCGTGCAGCCCGTCGCCTGCTGCAGCTCCAGCAGCTGCAGGAACTGCCGCGGCCCCACCTGGCCCACCTCGTCGATGGCCAGCACGGTGCCGCGTCCCACCTGGACGTCGCCCCGGCGCACCGCATCCAGGAACGGCGCCACCGCGTAGGTCGTGCGGATGCCGGCCTCGCCCAGCGCGTCTGCCTGCCGCCAGGCCAGGCCCAGGCCGATCACCTCCCGCCCGCGCTCCTGCCAGGCGCGCACCAGCGGCGCCATCAGCGCCGTCTTGCCTGCGCCGGCGACGCCGACCAGCACCCCGAGCCGCCCGCCCTCGCCCAGTGCGTGCATCGCCGCCCGCTGCGCCGCCCCGTGCCCCTGGCCCTGCTCCCCGTCCCGCCCGTGCCCAAAGTCCAAACCCGACGCCAGGGCCGCCCGCGCGACCTCGCCCGGCAGCAGCGCCCCGGTGCGGTCGGCCGCTGCCACCGCTGCGGCCTCGACCACCCCCTGCTCGATGGCCACCTGGACGGTGTTGGTGGCCGACAGCGTGCCGTTCCGCATCCCGAACACCAGCCGCGCCGGTGCGCCGTGCAGGGCAACGCCGCGCTCGCGCAGCGCGTCCACCACCCGGCCGATGTCCTCCGGCCCGTCCAGCCCGGTGCCGATCAGCGCCCGTGCCGCATGGGTCCGCACGGCATCCATGCTCAGCACCGCCGACCTGTGGAACGCCTCGCCCACGTGCCGCGCCGCGTGCGCGTAGGCCGCATCGAGCCGCTCCGCGTCGGACAGCGCCGGCGCTTCCACCTTCCCAAGCACCGAGCGGTGCTGCCAGCCCAAGGTGGCCGCCGTCGCTGCCCAGGTCTGGCGGTCGGTCATGCCGTCGTTCTTGGCCAGCCGGTCGCGCACCGCCGCCGACTGCATCAACCCCTGCTTGCGCTCGGCCGGCAGGTCGTCCCACGAAAGCCCGAGCGTGCCGGCGATGGCCTTGGCCTTGCGCGCCACCTCGCGGTGCCGGTTGGAGAAGGCGTCGCACACCTCCTGGCCGATGCCGCGGATCGCCGCCGCCTGCTCCCGCCCGTCATAGGCCATGTCCACCCCGAGCGCCCGCAGCCGGCCCGCCAGACGCGCCTGGTAGTAGGCGCCGAACTCATGCACCCGCCCCTGGATGCGCAGGGTGTCGAGAGAGCCGACCCGGCCGGACGCGGTCACCACGGCGTTGAACAGGGCGTTGTGGCTGTGCAGCTGCGGGTCGGACGGCACCGCCACGTCCGTGGGCACCGTCGCACCGTCCGGCCCGTCCTGCACCAGCACGGTCGGCCGGCTGGTGAAGTGCAGGAACCGAACCCAGCCCACCTCGCCCGGCTCGGCGCCCAGGCAGCCCGCCTTGCCGCGCCGCGCCCAGCCGACCTCCTGGGCGACGTAGCGCATCGCGTCGTCCACCGCCCCCTCGTGCGCCCGCACCAGCGCCGCACGTTCGGCCTCCGTCGGCGCGAACGCCATCGCCAGCGACACCGACTTGTGCGCCGAGAAGGTCAGGTCATAAGCAGAAATCTGGCGGGCGTGGCGCGACCAGGCGCCGCCGTCCTCCGCGCGCTTGGCCTCGAACAGCCGGTCCAGCGCCGCGTCGTCCGGCGCCTGCGACGGGTCGATGCCGAGCGCACGCGCCACGCCCGGCGCCAGGTCGGCCTTCCAAGCGGCGCGGCTGTCCTGCCCGGTGTAGTAGCCAGCCAGGCCGCGCTCCGCCTCCGGGATCGACTGCTCCGTCATGTAAGCCCGGATCAGCCGCCCCGCCGACCCCGCCGCGATCTTTCGGAATGTCATCACCGCCGGGGCACCGCAGCCGTGGCCATGGCCGTAGCAGCAGCCGCAGCCCGCTTCTCGGCCCGGATGAGAGCCCCGTCGAGTGCCGCGGCCATCCGCTCCGGTAGGCGCCCCATCGTTTCGTCCAGGATGTCGCCGACCTGACGCAGCTCGCCGCCGATCTGGCCGACCCGGTTGATCAGCTGCGCCATCAAGGTGCCCAGGTCGGGGCCATCCCGGACCGGCTCTTCAGGGGTCAGCAGCACGACAACCTGCGTCAGCAGCTCGCCCTGCCGGCGCTGGGCGTCGCTTATCAGCCGCAGCGCTTGGACCACGCTGGCCAGGTCGTCGGCCATCGCGTCGAGCCTGGCATCCATCGCTGCTTCCGTCGCTGGGCTGCTGGGCATGGCGGGAACCACCGGGCTGGACAGGGTGCACGCGGGAGCTTACGGGTGGGCACCATAAGGTGCAATGATGTATATATAGTGACCTGCCTGCCCCTTTCTCTGTTACCGTCCCGCCCAGGCCGGCGCCAGCCTGGGCCAGGGTGCTGCGGCAGAAATACGAGAGCGCTCCTGAGACGCAGCTTTGGTGATGCCAACCTGCTTCGCATGTGATACCTCTACGAGACCAGATAGCTGTGGAGGTGCGGCGTGAGCGTAACCGGGAAGGATGACCCTGGGCCTATAAGGGCCGTGCTGTCTCCGCGCAGCCTGCGCGAGGAGCTGGAGGCCAGCGGCGCCCAGCCAAACAGCCGCCTGTCCGCCCTGTCCCGCTACATGCTCGACCACCACGACGAACTGCACGTACTCAAGGTCGTCGAGGGCTATAGCTGGCAGGCCATCGCCGCCGTGCTGTCCCGCCAGGCCGGGATTGCCGGCGGCGATGGCCTGCCCGTCACCGCCGCCGCGGCCAAGCTCGCCTGGTCGCGCATCAGCAGGCGCAGGCAGAAGGCTACAGCGGCATCGACTGCACCAGCAGCGCCGGCACCTGGGTCAGCATCAGCATCTCGGCCGGTGGCTGCAATTGGCCCAGGTGCCGGCGCTGCTGGTGCAGCCGGGTCAGGTCCCTTGCCCGGGATGGCGGCAGCAGCGTCGCCGGCGCCACCAGAGGCACCAACGCCGTCATCACAATTGGGTGATGCACCATTCGTAGGGCCGGACCTGGCCATGCCTGACATCCGGCCCGCCCGGCCGCGCGGGGCGCCTGCCGCACCGGCTCCGACGCAAGACGCAGCAAGATCAACGCTTTCCCTACTCAGCACGGAGGAGGTCGAGCGCCGCATCGCTGATCTGGCCGCGCGCCAGGGCGGGCCGAAACTGCCCACCCCCGGCGTGCTCTAGGCGAAAATAATCGCGCCCGTTCGCGCCAACGGGTGATCTGTCTCTGGGCCTCACACCTTAGAGGACCCTTCCGTGACCAAGCGCCAGCCCCCTACCCCGAATGATGTTCCGCCCTTCGAAGCGCAGGACGGTCTCATGCCCGCCCCTGCCGGTGTCCGGCGCCCCCGCTTGATCGTACTCGCCGGACGAGGCGGCACCGGCAAGACCTTGCTCGTGCGCTGGATCTGCGAGCGCGCCTTCGACGCCGGACGCACCGTCGTCATTGCCGACGGCGACCGCACCAACCGTAATTTGCCTTTGTATTTCGACGGCGTGCTCGCACCTTCCAGCGCCGACGACTCCGCCGTCCGCCGCTGGGTCGAGGCCATCATCAACCGCATGACTATCGAGCGCTTCGACGTCGTGCTCGACCTCGGCGGCGGCGACATGGTGCTCAAGCACCTCGCCGCCGAACTCGACTTGTTGGCCATGCTGGAGGAGGCTGGCATCGACGTCACCCTGTTGCACCTCGCCGGGCCGGAGGTGGAGAGCCTGGGCTACCTCGCCTCCGTCGAGGCACAGGGGCCGCACGGTGTGCCGCTGTTCGCCCCCGCCCGCACCGCCGTGGTCCTCAACGAGGGCCTGGTGGCCGAGGACCTTGATCCCGCCGAGGTGTTCCAGCCCATCCGCGGCCATGCGGTGTTCCGCGCCGCCCTGGCCCGCGGCGCCGAGGTGGTGCCGATGCCCCGCCTCAAGGTCGCCTACGAGGTGAACCGCCGCCACCTGTCCTTTGCCGCCGCTGCCGCGGGTGCCGCTGGCGACGGGCTGCCGCCCATGACCCCCACCGACCGCCAGCGCGTGAAGCTGTGGCTGCGCGCCATGGACGCGGCCTTCGCCGGCATCGCCGGGTGGCTGCCATGAGCGCCGCCGATGCCGGGGGTGGCAAGCTCTCCGCAACCCTGCGCACCATGTTCGACGCCATGCTGCGTCCACACGTCCGCCCGGAGCCGGGAGCTGCCGCGCCTGCCCCGGCCGCCCCTCCCGGCAGCGTTCCGCCCGGAGAGGGGCTGCCAGCCCAGCAGCCTGCCCCGCGCATGCTGACCGGGCCGGGGCCGGCAGCGGCGGCCGGCCTGGACGGCGGTCAGGCCCCGGCCAGGCCTCCGGCGGGTATGCTGGTGCAGGCCGGGTTCTTCGAGCCGCCAGGGGCACAGCCGGGCAGCCGGGCCGTGTTCCTCAAGGACTTCATCGCCCGCTACCACGAGGCCATGCGGCGCGGTGGCCTCACCGCGCGCGACCCGCTCCACCCCGTGCTCACCATGCTGGGCGAGATGCTCGTCCACTTCACCCACCTGCAGGCCGACCACACTGCCGCCTCCGGACGCGCGGCCGACCACATCGGCGGCCGGGTGCGCGAGGAGGCCGCACGGGCGCAGGCCGGCATCGCCGGCGAGGCCCGGGAGATCAGCCGCGCGGCGGCACAGGGCGCCAGCCGCATTGAGGCGGCCGAAGCCGACGTCAAGCAGGTGCGCGCGGAGGTCCTGCAGGGCTTCCACAAGGAAGCCGAGGCCCTGCTGCTTAAGGCCGTCGCCACCCAGGCCAGGGCGCGCACCTGGCGCGAACGCCTCGTCACCGGCGCTATCCTGGCCGCCGCGGCAGCAGCCCTCGCCGGCGGCGGGTTCTGGTATGGCCGCTCCGTCGAGCGCGGGGACATGGCCCTTGCCCTGGAAGCTACCAAGGCGCCCCTCGTGGGCCGGAAGGCCCATCCGCGTAAAACTGCACGGTAAGAGGGGCTGTTTAGGGCTGTTTTCTGGGCTACCGGCCCGGAACCGGCCATTGTCGGTCCGGCACCGGCATGAAATGACTATTTGTTGCGTGCAATCATGGCGTCCAACGCACATTGCACGCAGCATCCTTGTTTGACGTGGCGTATTGCACGCATTAAAATGGGGGTCTAACGCGGGGGATGACTTTGCGTGCAATACTAGGAGCCCCGGCCACCTCTGCCGCCGAACCGGGCTGGATGGCCGTGTTCCTCGCCAGCCTGGCCCATGACGACCTCGCGCCGGCGACGCTGCGCGGCTACCGCTACGACCTGCGCCACTTCCTCGCCTGGCATAGCACTGTCCAGGACAAGCCGTTCGCCATCGAAGGCCTGGCCGAGTACGAGCTGATCGCCTACCGCCAGCACATGGTCGCCGCCGGCCGCCGGCCGGCCACGGTCAACCGCCGGCTGGACGCCCTACGCCGGCTGTGCCGGTGGGCGCGCGGGACCGGGGCGTTGGGCGCCGATGCCGCCGGCAACGTCCGGCCGATGCGCACCGTCCGCAACCGCCAGCCGGTTGGCCTGACGGATGTCGAGACCCACGCCCTGCTGCGCGCCGCCGGCGCCTCCTCCCACGGCTTGGCGGCACGGAACTATGCGCTGGTGCAGGTCATGCTGCAGGCCGGGCTGCGCATCGGCGAGGTTGCGGCGCTGACGGTCGCCGATATCAGCATGAGCGACCGCTCCGGCAGCGTCCGCATCCGCCAGGGCAAGGGACTTAAGGCGCGAGAGGTGCCGCTGAACGCCACCGGGCGGCGCGCGCTCAAGCAGCATCTCGAACAGCGCGGGGCGCCGGGCAAGACCGCGGCGCTGTTCACCAGCAGCCCGCGCAATTCGCAGAGCGAATTCGCTGGGACGGCGATGCCGGTGCGCAGCATCCAGGCCGTCATCGCCAGCCTTGCCCGCCGCGCCCGGCTCACGCGCGTGCCCGTCTCGGCGCACACGCTGCGCCATACCTTCGCGCTGGGCTACTTGCGCGACAATCCCGGCAAGCTGGTCGAACTCGCCAGCCTGCTCGGCCACGAGTCGCTCGACACCACCGCCGTCTATACGCGACCATCCCGTGACGACCTCGCGGCCGACCTGGAGCGCTCGCACCTCAATGTCGACGGATGACCTCTGGCTGCCGCAGGCACCCGGCCGCCGATGATGGCGTCCCTCGACCCGAGCGAGGACGAGGTCGCGCGGCATTGGAGCCTGACGCCCGCGGACCTGGCCGTGATCGCCGAGTGCCGCGGCCCCGACCACCGCCGCCGCTTCGCCGTCCAGCTCTGCATGCTGCGCGCGCACGGCCGTTTCCTCGACGACTACCGCCGCGCGCCGATCAAGATCGTCAACCACCTCTCGCGCCAGCTCGGGCTGGCGCCCGTGCTGTTCCTTGACCGGCCCGGCCGGGCGCAAACGGAGCGGGCCCAAGCGCTGCGCATCCGTCGCCACCTCGGCCTGCGCAGCTTCGAAAGCGGAACCGCCATGGATCTGCGGAACTGGCTGCGTCAGGGCGCCATTGAGGGGCGCACCGTCGCCGAGCTCATGGTGCGCGCTGAGGACAAGCTGCGCGACTGGCATGTCATGCTGCCGGCCGCCAGCACGCTTGAACGGCTGGTCACGGCCGAGGTGACACAGGCCACGACCCAGCTGTACGAGACAGTCTCGATCCGCTTGCCGCCATCCCTGCGCGAAGCCATCGACCTGCTGGTCGAGGTGCCGGAGGGCGACGCGCGCTCCAGCCTGTTCCGGCTCAAGGATTACCCGAAGTCAGCCAACGCCTCGGTCATCAAGGGCGACATCGTCCGCCTGCGCCTGATCGAGGACCTGCTCGGCCCCGGCGCAGACCTCGGCGATTTCGACCCGCAAGTCATCCGCCAGCTCGGCCAACTCGGGCGCCGCTACGATGCCGGCGACCTCCGGCGCTTTGCCAAGCCAAAGCGCGACGCGCTCGTCGCCTGTTATCTCGTCGAGGCCCGCAAGACGCTGCTCGACCAGATCGTCGAGATGAACGACCTGTTCCTGACCGGCATGAACCGCAGGGCGCGCACGTCGGTCGAGAAACGGCGCAAGAGCCTGCGGCGCCGTGCCCGTGACGGTCTGCACCGTGTGCTTGGCGCCGTGGATGCGCTGGTGGCGGCCGACGGCGCACAAACCGTGACCGCGTTCCGCAACGCGCAGGACCCGCCGGCGCTGATCGAGGCGACCATCGCCTGCCGGGCCTACGAGCGGCTGGAAACGCGCGGTCATCTCGACGCCATGCTCGCGCGCTACGGCACGCTGCGCCAATACCTGCCAGCCTTCTTCGCCCTGCCGTTCCAGGCCGCAGCCGGAAGTGAAACCCTGCTCCGGGCTGTCGAGAGCCTGCGCGCACTGGATGCCAGCACCCGCGGTCCGCTCACAACCGATGACCCGCACGGCTTCATCCAGGCGGACTGGCGGCCCTATCTCGTCAGCGACGGCAAGCTCGACCGCGCCATCTGGGAGGTCTCGCTCGCCTTCGCCGTCCGCGACGCGCTCCGGGCCGGCAGCCTGTTCCTGGCGCACAGCCGCGACCACGTCTCGTTTTGGAACCTCGTCTACGACGACCGGAGCTGGCAGCAGGCCCGCGAGCAAGCCTACCAGCGCCTCGACTTGCCGGCCGACGGGCAGGCCTTCCTGGCCCGGCTCGGCCAGGAACTCAACCGCGCGGCGCGGGCCACGCAACGCGGCCTGCCCAGCAACTGCTTCGCCGCCGTCCGCAATGGCCGGCTCACGCTCAAACGGCGCGACGCGCTGCCGATCCCGCCCGTACTGCGCGAGCTGCGCGCCACCATCGCCGCCAGCCTGCCGCGCGTGCGGATCGAGGATCTGCTGCAGGACGTCGACGAGTGGTGCGGCTTCACCCGCGCTTTCCAGCCGCTTGGCGGCTATCAGCCGCGCGGCGGCGACCCGCACCGCTCGCTGCTCGCCACCCTGATCGCGCACGGCACCAACCTCGGTTTGGCTGCCATGAGCCACAGCGTGGACAGCCTCACCGCCGACGCCCTGCAGGACACCAGCCGATGGTTCCTGCGCGACGCCACGCTCAAGGCAAGCAACGCCGTCCTGGTCGATCACCACCACGGCCTGAAGCTCAGCGGCGTCTGGGGCGATGGCAGCCGCTCCTCCTCCGACGGCCAGCGCTTTACCGTCGAGCGCGATAGCCTGCTCGGCAGCGTCTACCCGCGCTACTTCGGCTACTACGACCGGGCGCTCCAGCTCTACACCCACACCTCCGACCAGCACAGCGTCTACGCCACCCAGGCGATCTCGTGCACGCCGCGCGAGGCCGGCTACGTGCTCGGTGGCATCCTCGACAACGAAACTGCGTTGGCCATCCGGGAACATACCTCCGATACCCACGGCTTTACCGAGCACCTGTTCGGACGCTGCGCGCTGCTCGGCATCGCCTTCATGCCGCGGCTGAAGGACCTGCCCGACCAGGTGCTCAGCCGCATCGACCGCGACGCCGACTACGGCGCGCTGCAGCCGCTGCTGCGAGGCCGCATCAACGTCGAACTCATCCTTGAGCAGTGGGACCAGCTCGTGCGGCTCGTGGCGTCGTTGAAGGACCGGTTGACCCCGGCCCACGTCGTCATGCAGCGCCTGGCCAACGCGAACGCCTCGGACCGCCTCGCCGGCGCCCTCACCCAGCTCGGGCGCCTGATGAAGACCGTCCACATCCTGCGCTACATCCATGAAGCCCCGCTGCGCGATGCCATCCAGCTCCAGCTCAACCGAGGCGAGTTCCGCCACATCCTCGCCAAGTCGCTGTTCTTCGCCAACCAGGGCGGCTTCCGCTCCGGCGACTACGAGGAGGTGATGAACAAGGCCAGCTGCCTCAGCCTGCTCTCCAACGCAGTGCTGGTCTGGAATACGGTGCACATCGCCCGCATCGTCGACCAGCTCCGTGCCGCAGGCCATGAGGTACGTGACGAGGATCTGGCCCGCGTCTCGCCGCTGGCGCATGCCCACGTCATCCCGAACGGCAGCTACTTCCAATCGCCCCGCCGGCGCGCCGGGGCCGCGCCCGAACTCGCCACGACCTAAGCCGAAGGAGCCACCATGCCGCACGAAGACCCGGTGAACTGGCAGCCCATCCGCCAAATGCCGCTGATCGCCCGCATGATCGACGATGCCCTCGACGACACGCGCGAGCACATGAAAACGCTGGACGAGGCACGGGTGCGCCCGCATGTGCTCGACGACGCCACCCTCGACCGGCTCGAGCAGGTCCACACTGAGCAGCTGCAGTTCGTCGACATCTACGCCCAGCAGATCAGCCGCTGGCGAACCGAAAGACCGTCAAAGGACCAGGCGCGCGAGCTGGACCGGATGGAGGCACAGAACGGGCACCTACGCGCCGCGACCGCGGACATCCTCGCTTTGGCCCGCGAACTACGCAAAGGCACCATCGAACGCGTCATGGGCATGAGCGACGTCGAACTCGGTCTTCAAGCACTTCTCGGAAGCCGCCTTCCCAGCCGCCGCTAAACCGACCCATCACTTTGCGTGCAATACCGCTACCGTGCACTTTTACACGGATGGGCCTTCCGCCCC
>JAABUS010006130.1_pt1 | contig 14913 bp, 16 predicted proteins | sample 5560161 | NCBI WGS metagenome assembly JAABUS01 (sample SAMN10711885, study PRJNA513376) | rock metagenome | isolation source: Antarctica rocks | place: Antarctica: Victoria Land, Trio Nunatak nord | collected 2016-01-04 | reverse complement strand
CAGCGCCCTCCGTGGGTCCTTCTTCCGCGTGAGAAAATACCCCTGTATCTCGGCTGGCGTAAGCATGTTCTCCGGCAACTTAATCGCAAAGTCTTCCGCCATATCCTTCAACTTCATCGACGCGGGTTTGACAGCTGCGCTGGGGGGAGGGCTATTGGAAGGCGTAACGGTGGCAAGATCGCTGGCACTCTTTGCGAGGGTGGGGGGCCCGATGGGCGTGAGCTTGTTGGCGCAGGACTGGAGGATGGCAGGTTCCTGAGCAAGAAGATCGTCGACATGTTGTTGTTGTTGTTGTTGTTGTCTGGGGGTTTCTTTGCTGAAAGTAGCAATGAGTCTTGAAGGGCTGTCATCGGGGGAGTACATGCGAGTGAAGAGCTCGGAGATTTGGGAACGTGTGGCCATGGTAAATCCAACTTTGATATCTATACGACCTGGTCGAATTAAAGCTTCGTCAAGCTTTTCGGGGCAGTTGGTTGTCATCACTAGAACTCTTCCTTCGTGCGAAGCCACGCAGAATAATAGAAATACCTGCGATCTTTCTCAGTATCGTCTTTCGCCTTGGGCATCAATCGTCGACCATAAGAGATAAAGGAAATCGAACCCATGAATATGTCCATCCCAGGGGCGACGCGAGAGAACAGGAAACGCATTGATGAGATGATGGAAATTCAGTTTGGGGAGAGCAAGCGAGCGAACCCTATAATTACATATGTATTATACAATCAGTGAATCTATAGACCACCAAAACAAGATGTGAGAGCCGTCAAGATCCAAGACCCACAACTTGTCCAGCTCGATGGATCACGTTGTTCCTCAATATCCTCGGCAGGAGTACGAGGGCTCAAAGACATGACGCAACGCCCTAGCGAAGGTACTCTTGTGTGTGTCGCAAAAGCAAATATTTCTGCCATCGCCTTGTTCCGATTCATCTGGTGCTTCAAGAAATGAGGGATCAGAAACGGAAGTCCTCCACGTAGTGTAAATTCTTCCAAGTAAGCTGCATAACCATTTTCAGGGTCGCTGAGCTGGAAGAGGAATGATGATTCGATGTAGTTGGCCGCTCGAAGACCTGAAACCAGAGCAAGCGAAGAATAGAAGTTCGACAGAGTGTATAAATGCTACCATGGTTCAGCGACTTAAAGGGAGAAGGTTAGATCAAGCTCACCTGCGCAAGTTCTCTAATACGAAGACCTAGGTTTCTATCAGCAATGACGCACTCTTTGACCCTTTCGCACAGATGGTTCCATCGTCGGTGCAAAAGTTGTAAGGTATGACCATTCTTCACGGTATCCTGCGGGGAGAGCTGGAGAAACTCGATGTAATCGTTGTCGTTGAGCAAATCGGCCAATTCGATGAGACTCATACTGGTGATAAGGTCGAAAAACTCCGCGTCCGTTTGAAAATCTTGCCTCCAATCGATCTCTCCTGGACGTTGATAAGCATGTTGATGGCGCATCGCTAGTATGTCTAGTAGTCTTAATGCTTCCCTGGTATTGCGCTCCTTGAACAGTTTCTGGACTGGCTTGATCAAGAAATCCAGAATTTTATAAAATTCGAAGAATGGAGTTGGGAGGCCAGGCTGGAGAGCGTAAGACAATGCCCGATGCGCGAATGGACTTTGCGTTTCTAGCTCCTGCCATCACATTCAGCAAACTATATTTGTATAGATGTATTCGAGAAGACGACTGACCTTCTCGACTTGGATATACTTTAATCTCACATGCGGGAATTCTCGCAAGTGTCGGGATATTTGGATGCTTAGACGGACGTGCTGGGCGATGAATTCCAGCAATGATTTGACGTCATCGCCAAGTGCTTGCTTGACCAAATCCTTGAAAGGAATCTTTGCAAAATGCGAGCAACTGTCCTTGTCAATGTTGAATGCAATTGTGCTTGCTGTCTCGTTCAAAGCTACCTGCTGCGTCCATGCCCATTCCCATCGAGATTCTGGAGGAGAGAAGGGCATTGCAAGCGACTTGAATATATATTGAATCTTTTGATCAACGCTCAATGCATCCACGAACTTCCGACTGTACGTTCCATCTCCTATGTGGATGACGAAGGCGTTTAGAAAGGGTACCCATCGATTTCGCAGCAATGCATAAAGAATATCTGTGTCTTCGAACGAAAAGAAACCACAGAGAAGCTGGATATCATGAATGTCATAGCCACGGAGGATGTGTTTTGCTACAGATTCCCATTTGGTTAAGTCAGCCCCTGGAGTTGATGGTGAATTGATCAAGGTCGTGTCGGAGCCACAAGCGATAGAGCGGTTCAATGACATAACCATGTCAAAAGTCCAAACCTAGCTGAGGTGTCCAGTCCTCTCCGGCGGTTGAGTTTGAAACGAGGCAGGCGCAAGGCAACTCTGCATGACAAGGCCCTAACTATATAGCTGGGTGAGAGGTTTGGGTGCCACCGCTCCCCTGGTCGACCAAAAACAGATTGACTCCATATGAGCCGACGCCTCCTTGATATCGTGTTGGGATTGATGGCGGGGAGGGCGGAAGACTTCCTTGATCGACGGGAATTTAACAACCGGAGTCGACTCGCTTCGATTGTTTGAAACTGACCAGCAATTCTAAGGCCCATGGATTTTACCTCTAATACGCGGCATGCCATCAAGCCGGAAGTCGGATGTGCTGGTACTAGGTTCGTAAGGCCTGCATAATAAGCGATGCTGATAGTCGCCACGCCATCGAGATCGGAGAAGCAAAGAATGAAAGGTTTTTGAATACGAGGATCCACAAAATCCATTTACAGGCAATCCGGCGCAAGCCATAGAATTCGGAAAGATAAAACGCGTGTAAGGTTATTTACGGTGGACGCGATTACGATCTAAGAAGATGCGTTTCCGCTAACCGGATCGCGCCAATAGCTCTCTTTGGACAGCTATCGGCGCGATTGGGTTAGCGTCACAGGATGCCTTTAGCTATCAGTTTGTGAATCGTCGCCTCTTTGCTTCATCATTCATCAATCATGGGAAATAGCCTTTCTCTCATCGTTGAACGTCTTTATCCTCTTGAAGAGGAAGAGAGATTAGATGAGCTTCGTCGTTTACTGCGAGATCAGCAAGTGAGTATGCAAAACTTAGAGAGTCATACTGTATTCTAACTTCGTATACAGCTTTCATCAAGCCTCATAGAAGGCTCAAAGTCAGCTGAACTTAGCATACTAATCAAACCAACAAAGCAAACGGATGTAAGACTAACGCTACGACACCTAAAGATAGACCCATTAGTATGGAAACCAGATAAGGAAATGATTGAAAGGTGGTCCGCAAATATTTCGACATTCTGGACCTCTCCCGCGTGGACGGCAAGATTCCATCATGGTCAGCTTGCATACGTGTATGATAGCTATTTCGATCTTGCAATTCGTCAAGGTGAAGATGTTTTGCGAGCAAGATTTTCCGTACTATTTTTTTATGACCTACTTTGCTTCCTTTATCCTCAGCATTCCAGAAGTGCTCCACCATCGATCTATGAAATGTTCGCCAAGGTTATCAAGAATCACAGCTCTAGGAATGAACCGCTGAAAGCTGTTGCTTCTACTTTGAGTGAGTTGGTTGGAAGAGGCCGCAGGTACAATAAATTAACGGAGACTTTCGGTCCTGGAATAATAGTGGAACTTCCGGTTGATGTTTCTCGTTCCGTGTAAGAGATCAATTGTTTAAGTGAGAATTCGATACTAATATTAACAGAGTGGAAACGAGATTACCACTTGACGACGAGAATGCGTACAATAATGTAGTGAAAGGTATTGCCGACTTGAATCTCAGAAAGCAAGCAGAAGAAAATGGATCGAATGAACTCGCCAAAGAGATTCGCAAGACAGCTTTAACCCCATTCTTTTTCATGGCCGAGGATCCAACGCTCTACAATCATCGACGAACTGAGATCGACATCGTATCGTCGAACCCTGAGCCTCAGCCACAAGAGACTGAAGGCCGACCGAACCCGCACGTTATCAACCCACAGCAATCTTCTACCGCAAATATAGACGAGTTGCAACCCGCGGTCCATAATACAGTGCAACAATTCGAAACTGAGCAAAGTAGTAGGCAACGAGTCCTTACGAGGAGTCCTAATCCCGCTGCCGCTGCATTGATACTATTGCGCAATCCACCTGAGCAATTCGCCAAACGCATTCGCGCAAATCCAAGTCGCGCGGACCAACTAAATGGTGCAACGCCATACTACATTGCTGCAAGCAGTCCGGACTCTTCTAACACAGTCAATGGACTTGGCGAGGGTAATGGGGCATCGGCTGCTCAGCTACCACAACAGGATCAATTGCAAGGAGAGTCACCACTACAATTGGCATCGACAAACATTATCCAGGGGGCCAACGTTTCTACTAGAGGCCTAGATACTGCGTCGGTTGGAAGATATGAGCTGGTCTTGGGTCAAGCGTATGACACAAGCAGCGATAATGTCAATGACGGACCGGATGTCAGGTTCGGAAATCCTGACCCACACTATTCGTTTGCTAGCAGTCAGCCAGTTGTGCAGAATGTTCATGTGGCGCCGCAAGGATCACTGGAAGCAAACAATCATATCGGAGCGACCTGCGGCTCGGTGGCGCCATTGGTATTACCAGATGCAAATACACAACAACCAGCAAGAGGGTTTATGCAAAATCTATCCCTAGAGAACGCGACATATCCTGCACTCCATGGACGCAACCCAGTAATGAACAATGATCTTACGATCGACCAGTCGCAGAGTAACATTCATCGTGGATCTGACGAGGGTAATGGAGCATCGGCTGCTCAGTTACCACAACAGGATACAAGCAATGATGCTACCGGCGGAAATTTGGATACAGGATGGATGCATACCGCGGCGAATGCTATTGATTCTCAATGGGATTCAATGGACCCCAACGCACTATGGGTGCATAACGGGGCGAGTGCTATTGAGTCTCAATGGGATCCAATGAATCCCAACGCAGTATGGATGCATAACGGGGCGGGTGCTATTGAGTCTCAATGGGATCCAATGAATCCCAACCTGATGGGCGCTTTCGTTCTCAATGGGACCCAATGAATCCCAACCTGATGGGCGCTTTCGTTCTCAATGGGACCTATCGATAAAATGTGAGAGTGAAAGAGAGAGTGAGTTCCTTTAATTCCGTACATGATCCGTCGTAATATTAATCTTAATACAGACGAGGCCCTTTACTTTGGGACAGGGAAGCTCAGGAAATCAAAATTCCCCTTCAATGTCACCCCCGACCCATCGATGTATGTCATTCGTCCAGTTAGATCGACATCGGATAATGTGGGGGGGTTGTGTTCATCATTGACTTGAACTGGGACGAGATGCCAATGAAAGCTGCCAGGCTCGGTTTTTGTAGGTTCAGAGCCTGATAGTCGAAGTACTGCAATCGCGGAAGGGACCCTCTGCTTGATTGTTAACAGAGACTCGATGTTGAAGTAGAAGAACCAACCCCTTTTGTAAAGTTAACAGCTGTAAAGAGTTGAACAAGCTTCTCACGCAGCTGCGGATCCATGCATTTTTGAAAACCTTTAGACTCTATGAATTTCGTCTCCTTTTTGGAAAGCCATTCTCCAAATGTCTTCAATTTCTCCTTATCCTCCTTGCTTAATTCCTCTTGATCGAGGTGGGCTTTGCTTGTCGCCTGAGTCATGATAAATAGTAGTCAGGCGATGTGTAATAGAGGTAGCTTCAATACATTAGTTCTAAGCACGCTGCGCATTGTATGTCATAGGATTTACTTACTGTAACGCAAGACTCTGTTCCGCCTTTGCAAGGAAAAATATGTGATACTTAGACCAGATCTTGATAGATGTCATGCATAACATGGAGGGGCAATCATGTGCTTATGTAAGAGCCGCTCCGTCAGCCCCACTAAAACTATTTTGTAAGGTAGACCATAAAGCTCGCTTCTTAGGCTACGCCCTGATGTTTGGCGCCACCAAGCATTCAGTCGAGCTACTCTTGATATTACCGCTGTCGGATTTTGGAATTTAGGCCGGCGATTGAGGCAGTGAAGTCACTCCCAACATGAAGTCTAAAAAGGATATGGTCGGTCAAGAATCCGGTACAGCTGCTACGGTCCTATGTCAATAGAATACTAATACGTCTATAGAAACAATCGAAGTCCTTGTCAACCAAATTAAAGCTCTTACTGGTACTTCTCTCACTTCCTTTGCTCCTCCCTTTACGCCTTCCTGTCCACGGACATGACCCGAGAGCGATCTACTCCAAAGCCGAACCAGCACAGGTCTGCGACACCTTACAGTGATTACGACGACGCACTCGATCCTTGTGAACAAGCGCCAATAGAAGGGACCCAAAAACAAGCACCTGAGCGTGGCGATGCCTGCAGGCAGTCGCTCGCACAAGCTCCAGCCTCGGCCCGTATAAACCCATCCGAACCACTCTCCGCGCACATCTCGACACCGCCGGCAAGAGATATGATCCACTGTTCATTGATAATACCGAAAAACTGTGTGTGCGAGGTGAAAATTTCTGGGCGAAAACGGCTAAGGACCAGTATCGACGAAGACCAGAATTCCGACTCCCAAACACGGTTATCTCTCATAGACCCATCGGCCAAACGGAGGAGAAGACATATTGGTGAAAGTCAAGCGCAGACATTTACTGGCAAGAAACTTGCGAAGAGCAAGGATGATAAGCCACACTGTATTATCCCGAGTGATGCAGAGAAGAAGGGGCCTTCTTTATTATCACCCCAGGAGGGATTGTCAACGGACTCCAAATCAAAGAAACCGATGACGGAGTGGCTTTATAAGCAGTTCGACAAGATATCCGATTCTGCCATTCTTGCGGCTCCTTTGCTTAGGCGCAGAGCCTCGGATTCTTTCACAGTTCTTGACGATACAAACGACAGAACAGAAGCTTTCAAGAGTAAGAACGCAGCAGGAAGAACACTTTACGATAATAACAGTGACAAAACCGATCCATTCTCCAGTCCATCCTCTTCCCCCAAAGTCGCTTTAGAACAACCAAAAGATGATAGGAACATACGGGATAAAACGGTTCCAGCATTAAAGGTATGCCTTTAACAATATTAATCGCGGTTGACGTTGACACAGTAAACAGATTTCCTCTAATCGCCAATTATCCAAGGATTTCTGCAGCCGAGTGAAGAGGCAGAAGCCTATAAGTGACGGCGAGACTGATCAATCTGTGTTTTCAAGGTCCGCCATTTCCATCACTGCCTCCGTCACTTCCTCCGTCTCTGCCTCTCAAGCGTCTCTGTCCTTATCATTAGCGGCGCCGGCGGTATCATCGCCTCGTCCCTCACAACAGATGCACCAAGCTTGCTCAACTTTGGCTCACGCAGACTCACCAGGACCATCTAAGATTAACAAAGCGTTGACAACATCGTTTTATGGAGAGGAAGAGCTAGAGATCTTGCACAAACAGTACTCACATGCTGGCCAAGCGCATGCTTAAGGCGGAAATATTTGGTTCTTCCTCTTTTGTCGGGTTCCTCTGCAAGCTCACCAGACGATGAAGGCACATAAGGGTGCTAAAACAGGCAATGCAAGAATTGACCCTTGGCTCCATCAATAATGGACGGCTAGTAATCCGCAGAGCTACCAACGACGCCAAATCTGCCACGCGGCCCAGCCTACTTGTCGTCGTGTTTGTCGCCGGCCGGTATCGAGGAGGAATCTTGGGTTGATGGCGGGGCCGTTGCATGGTTATCCTCAACAAAGCAATCTATTTAGTGATCGTTCAGTGTCAACGGCCCGAATCTCTGCAACGACTCATGTCGTTGTCAAAACTCGTGCGATTCCAAGGAGCTTGTCGGATTCGATTTTCGTCGATCGCATCAGATGATAGAAGGATCAAAGCGATTCCGTTGCAAACCATCTTCTTGGAAGCGTTCTTTCTGAGATTTGAGTTGGCCGGAACTATGATTCGGGTGCTATTTGAAGTCGATATCGTCGTGATCGTGTCATTTTCTTGCGTGATCTTCATGCTTCTATAAACAACGTCGTCGTCGACTTCTTGGATTTTGGGCAGCTCACTTTCCGTGAGTTTGAAGCAACGAATGTTAAGCCTCGAACCGTACCTGTTCTTCCTCGGATCAAGATTGTAGTTGATACTAATTATAGTATGGAAAAAAGGTTCGTGATAGAGGTAGAAATTCCGTGAAGTTGATTTTACCTTTTACTCGAAGTCTGACATCGAACATGATCACAAATTCCATTCTTATACTACTTCGTTATCTTTTATTTTGAACCTTGATTTTGAAGTCATCTGCTTCGAACAAAAAATCACAAGAATAGTTGAGAAGTTTTCATTGCATGAGACGAGTTGAAATTTCAGTAGAAACATGTATTCACAATTGTGAAAATCATCAAATCATTTTACTCGACGAGTAAGAGATACTTCAATACAAATAATAATTTCATTGAACTGATTCGTCAAATCGTAGTCTCTTTTAACAAACTATAGATTCTCAAATCATTGACATTATTCGCATAAAATAAAATTAACTCGGCTGTTTCACAATTCACATTTTATTGATTTATAACTTTAGCCGCCTACGTTCAACTGCTTAATCCTTCGTAACTCCAATCCGATCCATTCATTTCTAGACCGAGTTCATCGTTCAGGTCTGGATTTGCCGAAATCATGAAGAAGCTCGTGTCGATTGGTCGAACATCACATTCGGCCCTAAGGGAACGTCGAATTTCTATAGAAGCTCCCTGCCAGAGGCTCAAACACATGCTCCATCTCTGATGATCATCGTGCAACAGCCACCACCAACGTTGATATACCGCAATTGGCTTCGTCCCCTCTCGATGCCAAAGCTTACTAAATTTGTAGCATATTGCGGCCACACGCAACCACTCCGCCTGAGTCACGAATACTCCAGTCGGAACTAGTTGAAACAAATTCTGTTAGACTCCTTCTCGAAGTTCTGAATGAGGAACTTACCACGCCAGTTGGCGCGAATCGCTTCCAGCTTTTCCTTCAGGACCAGGAAGCATTTCATTACCAGTCCCGCAGGAATGTGGTCGTACGCGTTCATCGGTTCTACCTTGGCGCGATCATAATGTTCAATCTCTTCATTCAGCGTTTCGTTAATCTTACTATCAAACAACCTAAGATCAATATCTGTTTTCGACGTGGAAAAATCTGTGCGCTTACTGCTTTTGATGCCGGCAAAAGTCTATTAGACGACCAATGAGATTGTAGTATTGAAGATGATCAGATTGTGTAAGAGGATAGACGTAGGGCGATTCGTGAATCTGTGACATTGTAAAGGGTTTGACAAATAGAATCACCAGTCAGCACGGATGAAAGAAAGTTGCAATTCGATTGCGGATTTTATAGTTCACTTACGACTGCGCGCTAGCGATACTAAAACTTTCTAATGTGAATGAGCTCTATTCAGATAATTCTACTATTGTCTCTTTTCAATGTAAATAATTTTCAGATAATCCTACTATTGTCTCTTTCCAATGTAAATAATCTTTATTCAAATAATCATACTATTGTTTCTTCTCAATGTGAATAAACTTTATTTAGATAATTCTACTACTATTGTCTCTTCTTCATGTGAGTGAAGGCCTTGAGTAGGCCGTAGCCATGAGAATTATTCCCTTTCCCACTTCGATGATCAACAGTGCACAGACCGTTATTACAACCAAAGTAAAGAAGACAGAGGTAAACAAGTTTCATGATAGGAAAAAGTTCATAACTGACAATTCGAAGCGGATCATCAAAGAGAAAGATGACTTCAAGCCGACAATTACGCCCCTCGAAACTTCTGACAATGCATTATACGCTTGCGCCAACACCTGCAACTCCTACTACGAAGAAGATCCAAGTCATCAATGATCGCGTAAAGAAGTCTCTTGCTTCGACACGAAAGACGGTCAAAAAAGACTACAAAAAGATGCAGAATTCTCTATCGAGGAGTAATTGAGCAGAAACATTCAACCAAAGAAAAAAGCAAGACTGCGGCCACTGCATTAAATCCCGAAGTGAGCCAGACCTTTTGTCGGGTCGAAGAGTCCATCATGTCTGTTGTGACGGATGAGGAATTCGAGATGTCTCCGGAATAGCCTGCGAGACGCACAACGCCTCACTTTCCAGTGGCTGTGCTCCCGCTTATCTCTTACGGGTTTCCATCCTCATCCTGCGTTCGATTTTCTAACCCTGCCGCCCTTCACCCTTCACCCTTCAAGCCATTGGTACAAGACCTCGTACTATCATTTCCTGCTGGCTACGCCCAGACACGCTTCTTGAACGGCGTGCTTGTCGCGGCAGCCAGCCCTGCAAATACCAGGGGACGATTATAACTCCATTTATCAAGAAGAGCTAAAGACATTTGAGACAAGCTCAGTGCAAGCCACGCCTGTAGAAGAATTAACGAAAGAAGTAAGAGAGTCCGCAAGCGACAAGCGGGCAGGTAGACTTTATAAAAGGAAGGAAGAGCTCTTGGGAGGTTCCCAAATAAAGACAAGAGTGCCAGCGAGATGTAGGGAAACTCGATCTGGACAAAGCGCCAGCGGGATGCAGGGAAACCCGATTGGGATGAATGTCCCGACTGAGAAGCAAGCAACAGGATGAATAGGGAAAGTACCAAGATGAGCCGAAAAACCCCATGTTGGAGCCACCGAGTTTCTGCATCACCAATCGGTCGACTCTGCTTCGTGTGAGTGTAAATCTGACAGCTGATCTGCATAATAAAACAGTCGTGGTCGCTGCTCTTCGACTATTTTCCGGCTCACATTTTATGACGAACGTAAGTGGCAAGCGACTCAAATTGACAGATTCGGTGTAGGAGGATAGAATGGATATAGGAGGTGTAGATCACGTGCCAGCGAGAGGTAGCCTTGATCTTATGGGGCTAGCGAGAGGTATTGGGGAGAGCAAGCAGGAGACTCTCTAGGAGAGGTAGGTCGGAATCCCATGCGGCTAGCCAGGAAGACAGGGGGGGGCGAGCGGTAGAAAGGTAGGAGGCAAGCACCGAAGGAACACCATCTAGGATTCAGTCATCTACCTACCGGGCGAGCGACTATCGAACAGCTGGCACCAGGATGAGAGGTACCGTCGGGCGGCGAGGAACGAGAGACAGCGGAGCGACAGGACGGCGAGGCTGCAGAAGGCGCGAGAGATCAGGGACAGGATTGCATTATTCGGTCCTAGGAGTAGCTATCGGGCTACCGCAGCAGAGGTGTTTCTAGGAGGCGGGCGGCGCTCGACCCTCGGCGACAGCAGGCTATACTACAGGAAGGGCGAACGCGGAGGGCTCGCCGGATCTACTACAGCAGGAGCAGAGACAGCGGAACATACAGTAGGAAGGCTCTGGGTTCTACAGTGGTAGGATTGGTCTAGGAGGTGTACTAGGAGGGCGGCGTTCAACCTTTGGAAGCAGAAGGCCGGCAACTACAGCGAGGATAGACGTTGGATATAGCCTCTCCTGGCGTTCTGGTGTACCTATATTCGTTCGCCTCGCTACTCAGTAGCCAAAGCAAGTCTCAGCCATTTACACCGGGAGCTATAGTGGAAGGTGCTCATTCAGGGCAATTACAGACTGTGCTTTCGCTCCCGCGATACGATGTGCAAGAACTTTTCAGGAGCGATTTGCAGCCGAGGAGCTTGCGACAACAAACATTCATACTGATGGAACTATCTAAGCACGCAGAATACGTAAAGAATACATGGGCACCAGGTAGCTAAGCAGCCTAGTGTTGTATATATTAGAATACTATTTCTATAATAATCTTAGAGACTCACATGTGCTGATAGGATTGAAGCAGTCAAATAGCTTATGGTTCCATGATCTCGACATTGCTAATGCTTTGATAGGTGTTGCATTAGAATTCACGGAAAACAATTTAAATGTTTAAGAGAGAATACAAAAAGTAAGGTACAATTAGAAAAGAGAGCGAGCACATATAAATCTAGTATATATAGGTGTTTTGAATTCTGATGACTGCGCCTAGCTCAACGGCCAAAGCTTCATTTCTAGTGAAATTGGATGCGCCTCATGGTTCATCCACTTGAGGCTCCCTTACTCCATTTTTGGCTCCCCGCTTCAGTCCTGGCTCCTTTGCTCCATTTTTGGCGAACCGGTTAGAAGCTTCAGCGACCGTGACATGATGCAGGAGTGGATTGAACACTGCGTCGGAAGATAATTTGTCTTGCCCGAGACACAGAAAGCAGCACTGTCCTGCTCGATCTTCAAAAGGCTCAGGAGTATTCTACAGTGGATCAATCGTCTTTCCCAAGAAATGGAGAACATGTGACTGTCCACGATGTGCATCCTGAAATGCCGCGTCGAAAGGTTCATCCTCCTGTCGGCACAGATGTCAGTCGTAAACTGATGAAGACTCGTTGGAAACACTTGGTGACGTTGGGAGTTGACCGACATGAATATGAGTAGTACGATGCCGCAGGCCCGTCCATGATGGCATCGTTGAAGACCATTGCTGTCTAACTCTAACCCAAACCCCCCAGTCCATGGCATATGATTCATCTCTAATTTGCTCCATAGAATCGAAAGGCTGATTGGTCAAGCTTCTTCAGTGGTGGAACAGGAAGATTCTGATAATGACAGGGAGTCAGCGGAGAGTGGCACCAAACACTTTCATCTCCGTCAACACGTAAGCGAAAGCATGGACTAGCAATAAATAGATCGTGCAAAAGCACGAAGACTAAGACGATACGCTGGCAAGCGACGTATTTAGAAGGATTCCTCATCACACGACAAGCAAAGCGATGGCCATCAATGTATTCAATCGAAGTTCTATCTAAGTCATAAGCAGACCATATATTTCCAATGGTCACGATAAACCAGCTATTCCTCACGTCAATGTAATTCATTCAGGGGGCATTCATCGCCGAATTCTTAGAAGCTGCTAATATGCGCTGTGTGGAATCGTCTTACTTGCATCGCTGACCTATCCGTGGATACGGTATCGCGGCAAGTAATGACGGTGCCGAAGCTTGCGCGGAAATGGAAGCAGTAATGGTGAGGAGGCGGTTCTTTCTAGAAGGTGTGGCTCTATGTCTCTAATCCGCATACGTTCAACATGTTGTGTGTTATTTCGTTTAGGTTGCCGTGAGGGTGCTTGGCATGACGCACCAACGCAACAAGAAACCAAGGTACTCTTGAGATTGCTAACATTGGCGTCGTTATCGTTCGGATAGGTGTAGGCTGCCCCCGCACAGGCTGCGAAAAATGGTGGAGCGGGTCCATTGGCAATATTCTGAGCGGAGTTCAAGCAGACAGGACCGTCGACTTGATCGTTGCATGGGATACCCGGCTGCTTGAATAGATCAACGTTGCAACCGGACACTGCTGTGCCTTCGAAAGAGCACGTTATGGGTACAGAATAGCCATCCACATAGCTAACATCGATATCAGGTGGGCCCGTATAGCTGCCTTCAATCTTGCTGCCATCGGGGTTGAGGTTTGGGCCCACATATACCCTTCCTGCCCATCCAGTTGGGAAAGCATACTGAGTGGAGGCATTATCAGGAAGTATGGTGGCTGAAGGATTACCTATCGGAGAGGGGCCACCAGCATTTGAACCAAAGGAGAGAGACAATTGATTGCCGTACATATTGGTCATCGAGATTGTCATGTAATTCCCTGAGCCATCCGTAGTTGCAGTACTTCCAGCGTCTGGAGCACTCGTAACTGAAACGGTACTTGAAATTAATGTGGGATCCCGATTCCCGAGGGTTACTGTCACAGTACGGGCCGGTGGGCAGTTGAATGGAGTTGCAGCTACCAGAGCCGCGAGCCCCAAGAAAGCGATCTGATAGGAAGTTTTCATTCTGGTTCCAGATTGTCCAGAAAATGACTTATCCCGGAAAAAAGTTGGACTTCCGCTCCCTTTTGTGGTGCATAGGGAACGTCACTTCTTGGATGCGTATGAGAGCATCCTTGTATGAAGTCATATGATGTCATCCTTTCTTGATCTAACCCGGGCCCTCTAACTGCGCTTTTGAATGTGAATGTTCATAAATTCTCGCTTGTATGAGTGCTGTGTCTTCTGCAATCATCCAGTACCATCTCAGCCCTGTCTCTAGTAGCCGATAAACCATTGCCATGTGCTCCCTCTTTGATCTCATACTTCATGGCTTTTGCGATCTATTATACCCTCAATCTTTCCATCCTTTTTTGGAGCTCCACAGACCTAGCAAAAGGGACTGTTCCATTTGGCCGCGTTGCGGTTCGTTTGTGTTGATTCGTGACTCATTCGCTTATCGTTGTTCTGCAACTTCTCCCTGTACTCGAAGTCTGGGTAGCGTTTGATTGTCTTGTTGCTAGTTGTGCTTCTGTGCTTCATACGCGCTTGTATACTTTTGTACTTCTGTGTTTCTTTGCGGCGGTTGCCTACCTTACAGCTCTGCTTGAACCTCAGATGAACGTGAACTCCTCGGAATAGTTCATATATCAATCAATACAAGTGTTTTGCCTTTGTGCATCGCGTGCTTCGCAGAGCGTCCGTGACGTTCCTCGTGTACTGCAGTCGAGGACATATACGGGCTGTAGTATTGATTGACCGTCTGAGTCCGCGCGCACACGCATGCAACTTGGAGCAAGTCATCAAGTCTCTTGTCAGAGACTCATCTCATAAAATAGGGCAGGATTGAATCTTCGAGAGATCTAAAGAGTAGTCTAGGAGGACAAGGTAATATTCTAAGCCTCGAAAGGTTAGCGCAAACACAGTCACTGGGAGCTCACAACGCTAGATTATCCCTTTAACCGCTGTTAGGATTCGGTTAATTTTTAAGGTTAACGCTAACCATATTCGGTAAGGTTCCGTCAAAAGGTTATTTTTTGTAAATAGAAACAATGTCAACAAAGCCCCCTTATCGTTCTGACCCACCTCGATAATGCCTTCCTGCGACGTAGTACCTGATTCAACTGATTTAG
>JAABUS010006129.1_pt1 | contig 14916 bp, 19 predicted proteins | sample 5560161 | NCBI WGS metagenome assembly JAABUS01 (sample SAMN10711885, study PRJNA513376) | rock metagenome | isolation source: Antarctica rocks | place: Antarctica: Victoria Land, Trio Nunatak nord | collected 2016-01-04 | reverse complement strand
TTGCTCAAACGCAAGGGCCAGAGCGTCAGCTCATGAAGTACGGGCGCTTCGAGCTGGATGCGACGACCTGATCGCCGCTCAAGTGATCCAAATGGCGGCTGGTGACACGAATGTTGGTTCTAGGCCTCGTTGGTGAGGCCATCCCTCACCCAACACGAGTCATTATGCCAGAGTGGTTGACCACCGTCAAGACACTCGCACTCCATATCAGGGATTTTCTCGGGGATTTTCCGAAACGGTTTGCGTTGAGTGGATTGTCAATGTGTTACCACTATGGTATACTTCTGTCGAGCAGGTCGGCGGTCGACCCAGCGGCGGAAGGGGATGAGTCCAATGGTCGCCACAATGGCTAAGAAGAAGGGCGCGTCGAAGCCCACGCCGAACCGGGTCCGATCGGCGATCACCAACATCCGATCCACCCCCGAGTGGAAGGAATGGCTCACCCGCTTCTCGGACCACGTCCGCAAGGATGTGACCGACGCGGTCGATGAGGCCATGCTACGGTACGCGCGGGCCGAAGGGTTCGAGCTACCCCCCAAGCGCTGACCCTCCCCACCGGAGAAGACACATGACCGCCGAGAATCGCGACCCATTCGACGCTGTGCAGCGCACCAGCCGGGCGTTCCAGGAGCTCCTCCGGCAACGCCGCGACTCGCCTGCGCCCCCCGATCAGGAGGTGATCGCCGCCCTGACCGGCGACGACTGCGGCCCGCCGGTGTTCGACCTCGAGACGATCTGGCGCGCGGCCCTCGCCGACGACTCCATCCCGGAGCCGATCGGCCGGCGTCGGTACCTGTCGCCCCGCCGGTTCGTCAACGGATGGCCGGCTTGGGTCGGGGCCCGCGACGATTCCGACGGGCGAATCCGGGTCGACGAAGAGGCCGCGTTCACCTACTGCCAGCGTCTCGATCACCGGGTCATGCGCGCGTCGAACGAGGCCTTCATGCGCCGCCAGGACGCCGCGATCGGGGACGACCCGGTCGGCGCGGCGCTCGACGCGACGAGGGGCGGGCCCTTCGGTTTCATGATGGCCGGCTTCAGGGCGGCGGAAATGGCCGGGCTGACGATCGATGAGCTCCGCGAGGCCGTGCTCGATCGGGCCCGGGCCGACGCCGCCGACCTGGACGACATCGCGGCGGAGAGCCTGCTCGCGCGGGTCCACCAGGCGATCGGGTCATGACCCCAATTCATGTCCTCGACCGCATGATGGCCGGCGAGTTCCCCAGCGTCCGCAAGGGCCCTACGATGTACCTCAGCCCCAACCACCCCGACTACGATCGCCTGAGGGACCGCGCGACGGCCGCGGCCCCGACCGGCCCGCCGGCCCCCACGGGCACGCTCCTGGCATCCTTCCCGCGGCCGTCGCACGAGGGCCAGGATTGTGAGCTGCGGCTGGTCCTGGACGAGTACCAGAGCAACCCATACCTGTCGCTCCGCGTCTGGCAACGCGACGCGTCAGGCGCGTTCTGGCCCACCCGTCGCGGGGTCAGCGTCCGCATGGGCGAGGCCGAGGGGATCGCGGCCGCGTTGGTCCAGGCCCTCGGCAGGGGCGAGCCCGCGGCGCCGGCGCAACCGACCCGAGAGGCCCCGCCTCGACGACGTCAGAGGCCCGAGGGATGTCGCCAGTGGGACGACGGTGGATCGCCCCCGCCGCCGTCGAAGGGCTTCGACGATGCCTACTGAGCCGTCGAGTGATGGTGGCGCCGCGGCCCCCTGGGTGCGCGGGCCGCGGCGCCGCTGAGCATGGCGGGCCGTGACACCGCCACCGGCAGTATAGGCTAGGCCACGATTCGCGGGGATGCCTTGATGCCGGAGCCGCAAGGGCGGGTACCGGAACACGAGGGACGAGGAGGGAGTGCTGTGACGACGACCGCGACGATCCGAGTGCCCGGCCTGAAGGTCACCGTGCCGCTGCCCGCCGCGGACTTGCCCCGCGACCTGGTCCCGCCGGAGGGGCCCGCAGGCGACCCAGTCCTCGACCTGGTCCTGGAGGGGGGCTCGCTGACGGTGCGCGCCAGGCTCAACGGCAAGAACTACCGGAAGCTGCTCAAGCAGATCGACGAGCACGGGGCGGACCGGGTGGCGGTGGCGCTGCAGGGGGTGCTGCGTCCGCCGACGGCGGCGGGGGGTCCGTTCGTGCTGGAAGGGGCCGGTTTCCAGGCGGTGGTCAAGGCGGCGCCACCGGGGCCCGACGCGCCATGAACGCCCGCCCTCGCGACCCGCACGACCTTCATAATCGTCAAGGTCACATATAAACGCAACATAATGGATAAAATCGGACGTTGCCTGCGAAATCAAGGACTTACGTCACGCGACCGATCGGCGACCGTCGATGCCGTGTCAACTGGAGAGTTTTCGCATATGTGCCCGCGTCGCAACCCCCGCCGTGCCAACCCGCATCGGGGCGGGGGCGGATGTTGATCGGTCGCGAGGCCACCTGAACCATTGTGCAGCAACCGGGCGGTCGGCTGATCCCCGATCGAAATCCCGCGCCGGTCGTCATGCTCCCCCTTGGCGTGGCGGTCGGCCGGGCCCCCCGGCTTACAAGGGGGACACTAGCCATGACTGCCAAGCATTTCCCACAGTTCCCGTCCGGAGCCCTGGTGCAGGACCTCCGCAAGGCCGTCTTCGACCTGGTCGCCGAGGCCGACGAGCATGCCGGCGCATGGGGCGTCTTCGACCTGCTGCGGTTCCGCGGGGTGGTGTTCTCCGTCCGCGGCGTGCTCAGCGCGATCCGCCAAGAGGACAGAACCCAGAAACCCCGGCCGATGGGCGCGAGGGGATGGCCCAACAACGAAGCCGTCAACGCGGCGCTCAAGGTGATCCGCGAGACGATGGAACGCTTGTGCAAGGAATGGGAGGTCCACCGCCAAATCGACGACCGGACCGGCGAAGCGGATGGCGGTATCGGGGACCACCCCCCGTGCGTGCTCTCGAACGACGACCGCACCGCCCTGATCAGGAAGATGGAAGCGCTAGCCCGGATGCTCCGGGAGACGGGCCTGGACGCAGGGGAGCCGGCGCCGCTTGTCTGGGAGACTCCATCATCGACGGGGAGACTGATGCCAGCGGGCGAGCCGATGGCCGGGGACCTGGCGATGCCGGCCGGGCCCGAGCCGAGCCAGGCAACCTTGCAGCAGCGGACGACGCCGGCCAAGACAAAGCGAAAGCGGGATCAAGGAAAAGGCGATGCGGTTTACGGGGCGTACGTGGCCTGTCTCGAGAGGATGGCCGAAGGGGAGACCGAGAAGTCGATAAGTGCGCTACCTACACCTACGGAATTGGCCAAGAAATTCAACTGCTCGCCGGCGACTGCCTGCCGAGCGATCAAGAAAGCTCGCGACAGACACCTATATATAAGTAAACGTGATGCAGAAGATCGCTACGAGGATACATCACGAGGACCACGCGACAGACGACGCAGATGACGAATGAATGAAACCGCGTTACGCAACGGTTTTCACCCGTTACGCAACGTGCCAGAAAAATTATCTACATTCGCTTCATGGTATTCCGTCCCATTTGCGGCATCGTTATGAAATTCCGGCCCTTGGGTGTGGAGACCAAATTTCCCAGCGAGTGAGGGCCGACCATGCCAGCGACCAGCCTTGCTGAATTCCCTTCCGAGCGGACCGCGGTGGCGACGGGATGGTTCGCCAGGCTGGCCGACTCGATCGACCGCGGAAAGCTCGCCGCCGCGGGCACCGCGCAGGAAGAGCTATCCAGGCTCGGGTTCCTCGTCACCCCGAAGCTACCCCAGCGCCGACGCAAGCCTCGAGTGGAGGCGACCACTCGATGATCTGCACGGGCCGGATGTTCAAGATTGCGAGCAAGCCGCTTCGATGCGAAGATGTCGGTTGCGCCCCGCCCGGGACGCGAAAAGTACCGGTTGCCAGGCGCTCAACCCTGACAACCGGCGTATTTCGGGGGGCTCTGCCAGGGCCCCGAAACAAAGCGACACGAACCCTTTTTGCTACCGCAAAGGTCCGACGCCTTGAGACACATCATAAAAGCCGCTAACCCTCGTGGCAACCCCACGGGCGGTCCGATCGTTTCACGTCCACCGATCCCCCCGGACAACCCCGGCCCCGATGGCTCCGATCCGATCTCCGCGTTCACGGTCCTGGTCCGCGCGACGAACGCCCGCGATTTCCGCGCCGCCACGATCGCCCGCAAGGCCCTCCGTCAGCTCGGGTGGAGCATTGCCCCCGTCAAGAAGGGGGTGAGTCGTGAGTGTCACTAACAGCCCCACCCTGAAATGGGAACGCGTCAAGCGCGGCCGCCCCTGCGGAGTCTGCAAGCGCGAAGACGGCCTCTGTGCCGCGTCGACGGACGGGCAATTCCGGGCGTGTTACCGAGAGGGAGGGCCGGAAGCCGAAGAGAAGACCAATAAGAGCGGACTCCCCTTCTGGCTCCACCGGCTCAACGGCCGGGTCGACCACGACGGCGGGGCCGCGAAGACCGCGCACAAACCCAGCCCGGCGCGTGCCCATCCGGACGACTTACAGGCGGTCTATTCTGCCTTGCTGGCCGACCCCCGGCTCGCCCTCACGAAGGCCCACCTCGCCGACTTGGCCCGCCGCGGCTTCCCCGAGGAGGAGGCCAGGCGTCGTGGCTACGCCAGCATACCGATCCGGGGGCGAGAGGAGATCGCGTTCGACCTCGCCCATCGGTTCGGCAAGGAAACCCTGCTCAGCGTCCCGGGCTTCATCGTCAACGGCCGGGACCAGCTGGATATCGCGAGCTTCCCGGGCCTGGTCATCCCGAGTCGCGATCTGGAGGGTCGGGTCATCGCGCTGATCGTCCGGCCCGACAAACCGCCCGATCCGACACACAAATATCTCTACGTGAGCTCGGTCAATCGCGGCGGCCCGAGCCCCGGAGCACCGGCCCACATTCCCCTGGGAGTGGCCGGACCCGTCGAGGTGCTCCGCCTCACGGAAGGACCGCTCAAAGCCGACCTGGCAACGATCCTCACGGGCGAGCCGACGATCGCGGCGCCGGGGGTGACCAACTGGCGGCCTTGCGTCCGGGCCCTGAAGACGTTCAAGGCCAAGGTGGTGCGCCTGGCCTTCGATGGCGACTGGAGAGTCAACGGCAAGGTCGCGCAGGCCACGGTGGCTTGCGTCGAAGGTCTCAAGGCCGAGGGAATTCGGGTCGAGTTCGAGACCTGGAATCCGGGGGATGGGAAGGGAATCGACGACATCCTCGCGGTCGGCAAGACGCCCACGCTTCTGACCGGCTGTGCCGCCGACGCCCACCTCCATGAGGTCGAGAAGGTCGCCTATCCCGAGGGGCGACCGGCTTCGGCACGAGCAGCGACCAACAAGGAGGACGTCTCGCCCCCCGACGACAAATCGGTCCTGGATCGCCTCGCCGAGCATGTCGCGAATAAAGACGCGGCCGCGATCCTGCGAGACGTCCCGTTCCTGGTCGACCTGGCCAGGATGAAGGCCGCTTCCCCTTCCGCGTTTTCTGCGATCTTGGCCGAACTGAAGAAGGCCAAGATCCCCGGATTCAGCAGTCGCGACTTCGAGTCGGCCGTCAAGGAACACAAGCCCTCATCGCATCCGGGCGAGATGGGCGAAAACAGGGGAATCTATTACATCAAGGATGGCCGTTTCTTCGTCATGGGGGACGAACACCTCGAGGTCCTGAGCGAGTTCACCGCGAAGATCGTCGAGGAAGTCGTGAGGGACGACGGGGTCGAGTCGAAGCGACGGCTGGTCCTCAAGGGAGAACTGCCCGACGGTCGACCGCTATCGGCCGAGATCGGGGCCGCCGAGTTCTCGAAGATGGAATGGGTGACCCCCTCATTCGGATCCGAAGCCATCGTGACCGCCGGACCCGGGAAGAGGGACCACGTCCGCGCGGCGGTCCAATATTTCAGCGACGAGAAGACGATCCGGACGGTTTACCTCCAGACAGGCTGGCGAGATATCGGCGGCGAGAATGCCTACCTGAGTCGATCGGGAGCGATCAAGGCGAGCGGCCTAGATCGTTCCGTGTCCGTTGAGCTGCCCGGCCTGAATGACTACGACCTCCCGGAACCGCCGCAAGGGGAGCGGAGGATCGCGGCGGTCAGGGCGAGCCTGCGAATGCTCGACCTAGCGAAGTCCGACCGTCCCATGTCGAAGGCAGTAGCAGGCACCCTCTTTGCAGCCGCCTATCGCGCGGCCATCGGCCATGCGAACTTCACCATCCAGGCCTACGGCTTATCGGGATCCTTGAAGACGTCGACGACCGTGCTCCCACAGCAAGCCTTCGGGTGTCGGATGAATCTCCGGAACGGCCCGCCCGCCACGTGGAAGAGCACGCCGGGTTTCAACGAACACCTGATGTTCACGGCGAGTGACGCGATCCTCCTGATCGACGACCTGGTGCCCGTCGGCTCCTCCCAGGACATCAACCGCATCCACGGCGAGGCCGCCCGCATCTTCCAGGCCCAAGGGAACGGGCGGAGCCGGGACCGCCTCAACTCCGACGGGACGCCGAAGCCCGGCAAGCCTCCCCGGGGGCTGGTGATCTCCACCGGGGAGGATCGCATCCGCGCCGACAGCGCCAACATGCGATCCATCCCGCTGCCCTTCGTCAAAGGCGACAAGCCCAAGGGGATACAGGGGACCATCGACGAGGTCATCCTGGGTCGATGCCAGGCCGACGCCGATGCCGGTCTCTACGCCGAATCTATGTCGGCATACCTCCAATGGCTGGCGCCACAGCTCGACGCCGTTCGCGAAGAGATGCCCGGCTTGATACTGGAGTACCGCAAGATCGCGACGAGGCCCGGCGATCACGGGCGCACACCCGATATCGTCGCCGATCTTTTCATAGGTGCCAGAACCTTCCTGAGGTTCGCCCGAGAGATCGGGGCCATCACCAACACCGAATCCGAGGGGTTTCGGAAACTCATCTGGGATGGCCTCATGGAAGCCGCCGCGGAGGCGAAGAGCGGCGACACTGACGCCGATGCCGGCGAGATGTTCATCCGGCTCATCGTGGCCGCGCTGGCGAGCAGGCAATGTTTCCTCGAAGACATGACAGGATCCGTCCCCGTGGGGATGGAAGCCGCCGCGGGGTGGAACGAGGAGTACAAGTGGGAGGGGTCGCACCAGCAGCTCTTCTGGGTCCACGGCCCGAACGCCCAGAGGCTCGGATGGACCGACGGCACGAATATCTACTTCGAGCCAACGCTCGCCTACCAGGCCGTCCAGAACTTCGCCAAGCAGCAAGGCCAGGCGTTCCCGGTCGGTCGCGAGATGCTCTACAAGCTCCTGAACGACAGCAAGAAGATCGTGGAAATCGACCGTCGCACGGACAAGAAGCGGTACACAACCCGCAAGACGATCCAGAAGAAGCAAATCTCCATCTTGATGATGTCCTGCTCCGATTTCTGGGGCGAGCCGGGTGCGGAAACCAACGACGCATCCGTACCCTTCCAGAGGGAGGCTATCTGATGGACATCTCCCTGTTGATCCACGAATGCAGCCGCCGCGGGGTCACGTTCGAAGCCGAGGGGAGAGATTTCCGGATACTGGCGTCTCCCGGGGAAATCGACGACGGTTTTCGCTCGATCATTTCGGCCCACAAAGCCGAGATCGCCGCTCACTTCGCCGTCCGATCGGACGAATTTAGTCCACCAGACGCCTTGTTTAGTCCACTTAGTCCACAGAATTCGCCGAGTGGACTAAACGTAAATCCTTTGTCTATCAGGGATACAGATTCGTTTAGTCCACTTAGTCCACAAGAAAGAGGAGAAGAGTTACGTGTATGGGGAACACAAAATCAGGACAGAGGGGAACACAAGGAACGTGATGATTTTATTCCCGCATGTAATGACTCCCCACTTCGCGATAGTGGACTAAGTGGACTAAATCAACGTAACTCATTATTAAACAACAAAGTTACGACTAGTCCATGTATCGAAAAACGGGGACTAAATGGGGGACTAAACGCGATCCAAGTGGACTGCGCCGGCCTTCGGCTCCCCGTCCCCCCGACCTGGGAAACCCTCTCGCTCCAACGTTGGGGACCCGCCATGGACGAGGACCGGCCCTGGGTTGTGGCCGAAGACGACGAGCCCGGCATCGTGATCGACACTCCGGACCGCGGACGCATGATGGCCGCGCTGCGGTCCCGAACCGACGGAGGATTGACCCCATGAGCAAGCCGACCATCTTTGCGATCGCCCCCGCCGCGACGAGTCACCCCGACACGACCCCCGACGCGGGCCACAACTATCCCCCCGCGCTCGTCCGGTGGGTCCGCCGCAATCCCCCGGAGCCTGGCCGGCTGAACCACCTCGAAGTGATGCACGACGCTTGGTGCGGCATCCACCACGGACACCGATGCCACTGTCAGCCGGAGTTCCGATGGCGGGACGAGTCCGAACCCTGACGTCGGTCCCCCTGACATACGAACCCGCACCGGTGAACTTCGAACCAGAGGCCCGAGAGACAAATCAATGATCGTTTACTTCTGCGACAAGTGCGGTTGCCGCTGCGGGACGAAGGAAGTCCTGATCCTGAAGTCCATCCGGGGGGCGTCGCTCCCCGAGGGCAAGTGCGAGCTCCACCTCTGCGCCGACCACGCCGCGGACCTGTCCGCCTGGGTGGCGGCCCGCGACGTCGCTCCGCTGCCCGCCGTGCCGACGAACGGCCACGCGTCCGCCGTCGTCCAGTGACCCCGTCCGCCTACGCACCGAGAGGAGACCGACCGTGTCCACCTGGTATCTGAGCACCGACGGCGTCCCCGTCACCGCGTCCGCTCCCGCCTGGCAGGCCGGCGCCGCCGACTTCCGTCAGGCGGCGTCATTGGAGGGCTTCGCCCCGATCCCTCGCAATGAGTACCGCCACGGCGTCGAGTCTTTCGAGCACGCGACCGCGGCCCGCTGGCTGTTCTGCTTCGGCTTCGACCGGGCCTTCGTCGTCCAGGTCGAGGGTTTCCCGGAGTGGCTCGCGTTCCAGGCGACGCTCGCCCCGCTGGTGGCGACCGGCTTCCCGGTCCGCCCCAGGCCCCAGGGCTGACGCCATCGACCCGAGTGTTTCCCGAGTGTTTCCCGAGTGTTTCCCGACCCCCCGAAAGGACCATCCGACATGAGCAGCTTCATCGACAACCCACACCTCTATCAGAGCACCGACGAGGCCCGCCAAGTCATCTCGGCGGCCCGCGCCGAACGCCGTGCCGAGCAAGCCGAGTTACTCCGCCGGGAGCTCGCGATGTACTCCGCGGACTTGTTGCCCGGAGGTGTCGAGGCCCTCACCGCCAACCCGGGGGACCTCGCCCGGATCCACGACCGGGCCCAGTTGGCGGTTGCGATCCACGAACTGATGGCCGGCGGGAGGGTGGACCACCTGAAGCGTCCCGAGCTCGTCGAGGACCGCCCCGTCGTCGAGTTCGACCGCGACGGGAACCCCAGGGCTCCCGCACCGACGCCGAAGCCGGCGGGGATGAAGCGGGATGCCTTGCGAGCGGTCATCGACCGCTACAAGGACGAGTTCAAGAGCCCGACCGCGGCGGAGAAGTTCTACGCGACGAACGCGCTGGCGATGTCACATCTGCCCGAGGCCGAGGTCATCGAGCGGGTCATCCACGCCATGGAGGACCGCCGGAACAACTCGCTGCTCAAGCACGAGGTGCCCCCGAGCGAGGCGACGTTGAGGCTCGTCTCCGCCCTCAAACCCCTCGACCCGCAACTGAGGCGGGATTCGCTCGCCCTGGCAGAGGGCCCCCTGGCCGACCTGGCCTCCCCTTCCGCCCCGCGATTCAACGACCGCGAGCTCGCCCGGATCGTCGAATCGCGGGTCGAGACCTTCCCGGCCGAGGAATTCGTCCGCGGCGAGTTTGACCCCACGAAGGTCGTCCGCCCCCGCCCCGTCCAGGCCGCGCAGCAACAGCCGACCCCGGCCGCAAAGTTGTGGACCGAGGCCAATCGAGAAGCCTTCGAACGAATGGGCATCTGACCGGACCCGCGGCCATGGACGGCCGGCCCTTCACCCAGGAGACGCACCAGTGATGACCCCCCGTGTCCACGAAGCCCCCCGCCCGATCCGCCGGGCCCCGGAGCCGCGGACGCCGTACGTGCCCCCGGGGGCGCGGCGCGTGCTCGACGCCCTTCGTCCCTGGCGCCACCTCATGAAGCCAGGAGCGAGCGAGGTCCTGGCGTTCTCGCAGTGGGCCGATTTGCAGGCGCTGGCCGACTTGCGCCGCCTCGATGACGAGGTCGAGGCGCGGCTGATGAAGGCCGAGAATCGGCGGTTCCTGGTCGGGCCCATCTCGCACCGCGACCGCGTGGGCGACCCGCCCGACGATCGCCGAGGGCCGTCCTACTCGGCCCTGTACATGCCGCCGGCCTGATCGCCGGCTATTAGGTTGTTCAACTCCACTGACTGAGGCTCCCATGACCACGAACGCAGAGACCATGACCCCCACCTTGACCGAGCAATCGCGTCGACGCCCGGAGTTCGCCGAGGGCGTCCCGGTCGAGCTGGCGAACGGCGAGACCTGGCAATTTCCCAGGCCCCAAGTGCGAATCCGCCCGCGCTTCGAGGGGGGCAAGGTGGTCGATGTGGCCGGCAGCTATATCTTCGGCGGCGACCACGATGCGCGCATGGCTGCCTTCCATGCCGCGCGGGACGGCAGCGAGCAGGCCGGCGCGCTCTTCGAGATGGTGGCGTCGCTGCTCGCCCGCAATTACGACCTGTCCGACGCCGACCTGTCCGACCTGTTCACGTTCGTCGCCGGCAGCGAGGCGGGCGAACGGATGCGGGTCGAGATCATGGAGGTGGCCCTTGGGATCTCAAAAAAACTCCTGCCCGCCACCGGCAGTTGAGCCTCTGGCTGCTGGTAGGCGGGCTGCCCGACGTGATGGGCCTGGACGACGTGAACGACCTGATCGACATGGGCGCGGAACTCGGCCGGGCGATCCCGGAAAAGAAGTGGGTCGACGACGCGGCCGGCTCCGGGTCGGACCTCAACTCGTTCGGCGTACTTTTTTAACGCCCCCACGGGGCGAGAGGGCGAGACGATGGCCGGCAAGAATCTGGACATCTTCCTGAACCTGGACCTCGGCCAATCGCTGGCCAAGACCGGCCAGATCGTCGAGGCGGAGAAGCAGATTGCGAGGGAAGCGCTCAATTCCGGCAAGGCGCAGGAGAAGGCGCGGGCGGACGCGGTCGCGTCTACCGAGCGTGCGACGGCCGCGTTCACGGCGATGGCCGTGGACGGCGCGACGAGGGTGGCGCGGGAGGTCGCGGCGGCGTTCGGACAGGCGGCCGAGGCGGCGGCGGTCAAGATGAAAGCGGTGTCCGACAAGTTCAGCGGGACGAGGGATAGCGTCCGGGAACTGGCGAACCTCCAGGGCAAGCAAGCTGGTGATCCGGCATTCCTTCGCGATTTCGCGCAGTTCAACCGCGAAACCGGGATGCGACGAGACGAGTCGATCGCCTTTCAATCGCAGTTGTTGAACTCGGGAGCCCAGTTCGTCGGCGATGAGGCCGGGAAGAATATAGGAGTCGCCGAGTCGAGGGAGTTCGCGCGTCAGGCTGCGGCATTGAGCGTGGCCCGGGGTGCGAACCCCGACGTGGCGGGCGACCTGGCCGGGCGTATACTTGGAACCACCGATTTCAAGAAGTTCGGCGACCAGGGATCGGAGGTGGCGCTGGGCCGGTTCAACGCGCCGCTGGCGATCCTCGACGCGGGGGTCGGCAAGTCGGCCCAGCTGATGAACCAGTACAACATGCTCCTGGGCACGGCCTTCAACGAGGACGAGGCGAAGGGGGCCTTCAGCGACGTGGAGGAGATGGCGACGGTCATTTCCGTCCAGGCCCAGAAGTCCGTCGGGCGTTCGTTCACCGGCGTGCGTGCCGCGATGAAGGGCGTCCGCGACTTCGACAACCCGCTCATCAAGAAGGCCGGGATCACCCCCAAGACCAAGTTCCAGGACGCCATTCGCATGCTCGCCCCGGTCGTCCAGGCCGAGGCGGATGCAAGGGGCGACGGCTCCAAACCCATCGATATCCTCAACGAATACTTCGAGGACGACCTGACGGCCGAGGGGATCGGCACGCAAATCGAACAGGGAGTAAATCAGCGTTTATATGACAAGCGTGCCGAGGTCGGCCGACGGGCCCGTGGGCCGGAAGCCGGCCTGGCCAAGATCGCCGAGTTCCGGAAGACGGGGACCTTCCTCAACCGCGAGGCGGACGCCTTCAACGAACAGGTCGACATCGAGAAAGGCATCGTGTCCGCGGACGTCGACATCCTCCGTAAACAGTCGATCGGGGAACTCCGGCGAGACAAGAAGCTCGACACGACGGGCTCGGAGATGCAGAAATACTTGCAAGGCAAACTCGCTTTCGGCTTGGTCCCGGATCGCGACCGGTCGATGGTCGACAGCCACGTCCTGGGGATGCTGTCACGGCGCGGCGACAAGGGCCTGTACTCATACGGGGGCGAGCTGGGATTCCCCGGGGTGAAGGGCTATACCCCGGAAGGTCGGGAAGAGTACCTCAACGAGCGGATCGCCGCCGCGAAGGCGCAGGAGAGAGACCCCTTTCATGACCCGAAGCCGGCCGCGATCGCGGGGCCGCCCCGCTGGCGCGAGGAACTCCCGGCTGCCTTGCCGTCGGGGCCCGACCCGAAATTCGACGGTCGGTGAGATTCGCCGATCGTTTCGGCTTCAGGGTCGAGCAATGCCCCCCGTCCTGAGGAGATGATCATGTCGACTCGCAACGGCCGTAGACCGCGGACCCCGTCCCACGCCGTCCCGGACGGGCCTCCGCCCGGCCCAGACGCACGCACGCCCCCCGGGCCGATCGCCGGGGCGTCCGGGCCCTCCGAGGCCGTGGCGGGGCTCCTGGGAGGCCAGGTGGGAGGCCAGGGCGAACCCGACGTTAGCCACGTCACAAACGTCGGCGGCGGCGGCCACACGACGGCCGGGAAATTCGCCCCGGGCAATCGGTTCGGCAGGGGGAATCCCCAGGCGCGTCGCCATCACGAGTTCCGGATGCAATTCCTCGACGCCATCGCCGAGGGGACCATCCCTATGCTGGCCAAGAGACTTCAGATCGCGGCCCTCGGTGGGGACCTCGACAGCACGAAAATCCTGCTCGATTATTGCCTGGGAAAACCGGCGGCCGCGGTGGAGCTCTCGGGGCCGAATGGCGAGCCGCTGGGGGTGAACTTCCACGCGGTGACCGCGATCGTCCTGGACGCGCTGGCCGGCGACCCCGCCAGGCGGATCGAGGTGGCCGCGCGGCTCATGGAGTTGGACGATGTCCGCGACGCTGACGATGACGCCTAATCGCCGGCTGGCCTTGCGGCTGGACCCCGCCCTCTATCTCGACCTGATCGGTTACGACCCGGTCCCGGGCGGGGGTCCGGCGACCGCGGACGACTGGCAGCGGCGCATCCTCCGGAGCACGTCCCGCCGGATGCTGGTCAACTGCGCCAGGCAGAGTGGGAAGTCGACCGCGTGCGCCGGCCTCGCCATGGCGACGGCCCTGGACGACGCCCCCGCCCTGATCCTGATCGTCTCGTCCGGCCTCCGGGCCGCCGGGGAGATGTTCGCCAAGGTCAACGCGGCCTATGTCGCCCTCGGCAAGCCGGTCCCCACCGTGGCCGACAACGCGGTCACATTGTCGCTCGCCAACGGTTCCCGTGTGGTCTCCCTCCCGAATCAACCGGACAGCATACGTTCATATTCCGGGCCGAAACTTATCATCGCCGACGAATCTAGCCGGATCGACGACCGCGTCTTCGCGGCGATCTCCCCGATGCTCGCGATCAGCAACGGCCGCCTCATCGAGCTCTCGACCCCGCGCGGGAAACAGGGCCATTTCTGGCGGATGTACACGAGCGGCGACCCGGCGTGGGAGCGGATCGAGCTGAAGGCCGTCGACAATCCCCGCATCTCGGCCGAGTTCCTGGCGCAGGAGAAGCGGGACATGCTCGCGTGGGAATATCGTCAGGAGTACGAATGCGAGTTTATGGATACGGAGGATCAATTGATATCTGGCGAGGACATCGAGGCTTCTTTCTGCAGCGGCGAGACCCCTTTCTTCAGCAACGAGGAACTCTACGCATGAGCGGCGCCGGCGTCCCCATCGTCGATCACCCGGTCGAATACGTCTTCGGGCTCGACCTCGCGAAGAAGCGCGACTGGTCCGCCTTGGCCCTCCTGAAGCGCATCCCGTCGGGCGGCGAGCCCGGGGCCGACGAGTTCCACCTGGTCAACCTGGCACGCTGGCGGGGCGACTCCTACCCGGCCATCGTCGAGCGGGTCGCGGGCCTGGCCGCCCACCCGGGTCTGCGCCCGTTCGTCGAGCGCGAGGCGCATGAAGAGTCGGACGGCCACATGACCCCGATCCGCCGCACGCGGAACCCGATCCCGAAGCTTGCCGTCGATGCCGGCGGTGTCGGGGCGGCCGTCACGGACCTCCTTCTCACCCCCCGCGTCCTCGATGTCGTCGACGTGACCCCGATCACGCTGACGGGCGGCGAGCGGTGGAGCGAGGGGACGTGGGGGGACACGGGGCGGAAGTCCTACAACGTGTCCAAGCTCGACCTGGTCTCGCTGCTGGTGGCGCGTATGCAGGCGGGTCTCCTGAAGTTCCGGCCGGGGGACCCCCTCTCGGCGGCGCTCGAGGAAGAGCTGAGGAACTTCGACCTGAAGCTGACGAAGGCGGGGAACACGACGTTCGAAGCCGCGGCGGGCAAGCATGACGACCTGGTCGTCGCCGTCGGGCTCGGCCTGTGGCTGGCCGAACGGCCGAAGTATTTCGGATGGTGGCCTAGAACCAACATTCGTGTCACCAGCCGCCATTTGGATCACTTGAGCGGCGATCAGGTCGTCGCATCCAGCTCGAAGCGCCCGTACTTCATGAGCTGACGCTCTGGCCCTTGCGTTTGAGCAAC
>JAABUS010006128.1_pt1 | contig 14917 bp, 5 predicted proteins | sample 5560161 | NCBI WGS metagenome assembly JAABUS01 (sample SAMN10711885, study PRJNA513376) | rock metagenome | isolation source: Antarctica rocks | place: Antarctica: Victoria Land, Trio Nunatak nord | collected 2016-01-04 | reverse complement strand
AACCTACCCGCCGGCGGACGCCCGGGCGACCGCATCGCCGCCCGCCCAGCCTGGTCCGCGGCCCGTCTCTTCTCACCCATCGCAAACCCCTCTCGATCAAGCGTTGCGACGACCGATTGAATCCGCCCACGGCAAATGGCGAGGGAAAGGAGATCGGCTTCTATGAGGACCCGCTGGCCGCAGTGTGGAAGGAACCCGAATCGCAAGAGTGGGGCGCGATCATCCACTGGGCGCGCCGCCTCTACGAGCGCGACGACTTCAACCGCGTCGAACGCGACTTCAAGCTCGTTATCGCCGAGCGGATGCGACAGGCCCGCGCGGCGCTGGCCGCTGGCGATCCCACGTGGACTGAGCAGCTCAAGCGCGCGTTCGGCAACCCGAACAACATCACCCACTTCCTCTCGCACGGGCCGTTCCTGACGTGGTGCAACGAGAACGTCAGCACAGCCGGCGCCCTACTCACGCAGCTATGGGAGGCCGAAGACCCGACGGACGGTCTCCAGCGCTTCCTCGAGGAGCTCCCGAACGCAGCCCTCAAAGGCGGCGGAACGCGACTCACAATCGCTGCGTTCCTGCTTCTCGGTTCGGACCCCACAGGACAGCCGCAGTTCCGGACGAAAGGCTACGAGGGGTTCCGCCGGCTGCTGGACCTTCCCGCCGAACAGATCCCGGAAATCGATCCGGAAGGCGTCTACCGCCCCGACGACCTCGCTGCCCGCCTAGGGCTCGACGGTCTGCGCGTCCGAAACTTTCTCCGGCGCACGTACCCGCGCGCGGAGGAAGGGAAGGGCACCGCCTGGTATCTCTCGCCAGAGCAGGCGCAGGCGATTCTCGACGAGTTCGTCCCAGACGCGGACGTGATGTCTCCGACCGGCCGCTACGCCGAGTGGAAGCTCTTGCTCGAGGAACTGGGTCTCCGCATGCTCGCGTCCGGAATGCCGATCCTGGATCTGCTCGACGCGCAGTCCCTCGCATGGTGGCTCACCAAGAACGCGCCGCCGAAGGACTGGAGCGACGCTGACTGCGCGGCGTTCGAGGCGTTTCAGCGCGGGGAGCCCGACCCCGGCCCCGTCCTGCCTCCAGACCTCACGAAGATGCTCCCACCCGCGACGCCGGAGCTAGCTAAGCGCCTCCACCTCCCCCTGCCGTGGCTCACGGAGATGTTTGGCCTCCTGGAGGAGAAGAAGCAGCTCATCCTCTATGGGCCTCCCGGAACCGGCAAGACGTTCATCGCCAAAGCGGTCGGCGATCACCTGACTGCCACGGGCGGATCCGCCCGGCTCGTCCAGTTCCATCCGTCTTACACCTACGAGGACTTCTTCGAGGGGTACCGCCCGGAGCCGCAAGAGAACGGCACGCTGGCGTTCAGTCTCATCCCGGGGGCTCTACGCGAGATCGCTGCTCTGGCCGAGGCCAACCCCGACGCCCCGTACCTCCTAATCATCGACGAGATCAACCGCGGGAACATCGCGAAGATCTTCGGCGAGCTGTACTTCCTGCTTGAGTACCGAGACGAGGCTGTCCGGCTGCAGTACTCACATAAGGAAGAGTTTCGCCTGCCGGAGAACCTATACATCGTCGGCACAATGAACACGGCCGACCGCTCGATCGCCCTCATCGACAGCGCGCTGCGCCGGCGCTTCTACTTCGAGGCGCTCACCCCGACGACGGCCCCAGTGAAAAACGTTCTCCCTTCGTGGCTCGCCGAGAACGGGTTCGCGCCCGAACCCGGGGCGATCCTCGACGAGCTGAACCGCGCGATTTCGGCGGCCGAGCATGCGATCGGTCCGTCGTACTTCATGCCGAAGGATGGCAGCGAACCCGACCTCGAGCGGATCTGGAAGCACGCGATCATGCCACTGCTCGAGGAGTACTTCTACGGAGCGGGTCGCGACCTGCAAGCCGAGTTCGGGCTGAAAGCGATCCGCGCCCGGCTCGCGAAGGCCGCGGACCTCACCAAGACCTCGGAGCAGGAGGAGGAGGGCGTTGACGCTGGAGCTTGAGGCGTGGGGAAGCAAGCTCGTTGCGTTCGCGCCGGAACAGGCCCTTGCCGTGAACGCGAGCCCACTCGTATCCGTGCGAAACGGCGCCGACCTCGAGCACTGGTTCGTGGCGACAGACTCCCGCGTCGGAGTGCTCCGGCTTAACGACGGGTTCGAGATCCGCGTCGCCCCCAAGATCCCCATCCCGCAGCTCATGTTCCTGCTGGGCTACGCGGCCGACCCCAAGGGCTGGCGTGACGTCGGGCCTTCGTTCGGTTCCGAGCCGGACCTGTTCGGCGCCGTCTCCAACGCCTTCGCAGCGCACGCCGAACGAACGATTGTCCCGGTCCCTCTCCAGGGCTACGTGACGGTCGAGGACAGGGCAACCACCCTTCGCGGAACCCTCCGCGTGGCTGATCAACTCGCCCGATGGCCCGGGCTTCCGCTGCCGCTCGAGATTGCGTACGACGACTACACAGCCGATATTGCCGAGAATCGGCTCGTGCTCGGCGCGGCCGAGCTGCTGCTCCGGCTGCCGTTGGTTGCGCTCAGTGTTCGTCAGCGGCTCCTACGTCTCCGGGTCGCGCTTGAAGGCGTCGCCCCCGCCGAGCCCGGGCTGACGGTCGAAGTCCCTCCGACGACGCGGCTGAACGCCCGCTATCGCTCGGTTCTCGCCCTCGCCGCGTTGATCTTGCGGAGCACCTCGATCTCGACTGACGCCGGCAAGACCGCCGGGGTCGAGTTCGTCTTCGACATGAACAAGGTGTTTGAGGACTTCGTCGCTGCGGCCTTCCGCGAGGCGCTCGCTCCCTACGGCGGGATCGTGCGTGAGCAGGACGGGGATCACCTCTTGGACCACGAGCGCACGCTCAGGCTCAAGCCCGATCTGACCTGGTGGCGGGACGGCCGGTGTTGCGCCGTGATCGACGCCAAGTACAAGGCCGTCGAGAACGAGCGCTTCCCAAACGCAGATGCGTACCAGATGCTCGCCTACTGCACTGGCCTTCAGCTTTCCAAGGCTCACCTCATCTACGCAAAGGGCGAGGGTCCCGGGAGCCGCGTTCACACGATCACGAACACGGACACGGCGATCCACGTCCACGCGCTCGATCTCGAGGCGGCACCCAAAGCGCTGCTCGGGCGCGTACATCAGCTGGCCGCCGGTATCCACCGTGGCGCTATCCGTTCGGCCGCCCCGGTCTGAAGCAGGTCGGCGAACCGTCCCTTAGGCTCCGGCCACCCCACCCGTGGAGCACCTCGAACAACGCATGCCAGCCGCCGCCAGCCACCAACCCGACCACTTCGCACCCCCAGTACCGTGCTCGAGGTCCGCGACGAGGACGTGGCTGGTGCAGCGGGCGGAGCGGACGAACGACGGCTGGTTCGTCGAGGTCCGCGGTCTGAGCGAGCTGGTGCGTAGCACGCAGGCCACGTTCTCTTCCGCGATCGACGACATCAAGCCGCTGGACCCCGCGCAAGCGAAGGTCAAGGTCGATACGAGCGCCCACCACGTCGAGTCCCCGCGGCCCACCTAAGCCTGACCCCGACAGTCAAGGACTCGTCCTCCATGGTCGATGAAGCGACCCGGGACGCGAACGTCCCGCTCGTTCCCCAAGTCGGAGGAATAGGTCCTGTCCGAGCCGAACGCCGACTCCAAGCGGAGCGCGCGGCACGATGCGATCAACCCCAGCGCGAGGCGACGTAGTCCAAAGCGTCGGACGTGTTGAGCAGACGCGTCGAGTTATTGAGCCGCACGTACAAGTCCGCCTCCCTGTTGCTCCCACGCACGAACGTCGGCTTCTTCCCGGCCGCCACGTCCACTCGGCAAACTGTTCCCTCCGGAAACACCTCGTAAGCGATCGCCACCCGTGACGTTCCGGTTGGACCGAGCGTGTTGTCAAGCAATCCCGTGAGCCACAGCTCGAAGCCGTCGCGGTTTTGCTTGCTCCCGAGCGTCTTCAGATCCTTCTCGATCCCGAACACTTCGCCGTCGTCCTTAACCCCGATGAGCAGGGTGCCTCCGTGAGCGTTCATGAAGCCGGCGACTGACTTGATCACCATCAGCTCGATCACCTGATCCCGCTGCTTGGTTGCCAAGTTGACCCGAGCCGTCTGCTTGAACTCGACCCGGCTCGTCTCGCCCAAGGTCAAGAGCTCCGCTGTCGGCACGTCCCTCGACTCCGGTCGCCAGCCAGCCAGGCCCGCGGGCATCGACGCCGCCGCACTCAGGCGCTCATCGGACGGGTCAATGTTCTCCGGCTGTTCGGGCACCTCCACCCAGACCTCGCGCCCGGTATCCCGCTCCACGTACGAGAACGCCGTCTTGGCGTAGTCGTGCCCGGCAAGCTTCTTCAGCTGCTCCTTCACGCGCCTCCTGCCCTCCATCGCGAATTCGACGTACTCGCGCAGCTCTCCGTGGCTCCAGTCGCCATGAGGGTGCAGGATCTTGAGGAGTCCCGAGACCGTCTTCCGAACGGCTTTCTCATCTCGCGCGGACAGGTGCGACCCGAGCGCGAAGTCACGGTCCAGAGCGCCCACTTGGCTCTGCTTGCGCAGCTGCCGTAGCGCCTCGGCGAGGTAGTCCGATACGAGGCCGAAGTGGTCGGTGAACAGGCGCTTCTCTAGCTTCGGCGCTTCCCACCCGGGGAGGTAGTAGTGCAGCCGGTCGAGGAACGCCGGATCGATCATGGCCTTGGGCAGGTCGGCGAACAAGTGCGCGTTGCGAACGAGCTCTTGGTGGGGTTTGCTCGTGTTTCCGATGAAGACGATCGACGCCTCGGTCGGAACCTCCTCCTTGCCGCGCGCGAACGAGCCAGACTCCATGAAGTCCTTGAGCATGTTGATGACCGTCGAATCGGACATCTCGAGCCCTGCGACCTCGTCGAAGGCCACCACGTCCCACATTCCCAGCAACCCCACGCGGCCTGAGCTGAGGTTGACGAATAGCTGGGCGACCGTGACCTTGCCGCCCGAAATCAGGATCGCGTTCGGCGACGACTCGCGGTAGATGAACGACTTGCCGGTTCCCCACGGCCCCAACTCGATGAGGTTGTAGTTCCGCTCGACCATCGGGAGGAGCCGGAGGATCGCGAGCAGCTTGCCCCGCACGTCGTAGTGCGCCGGCTCGAGTCCAATCGAGCGGGTGACCAAGTCGAGCCATTCGTCGCGACTGAACTTCGCTCGCGCGGCGACATAGTCGTCCATGTCGAACGCCGCGACCTGGATTGGCTTTAGAGCCTTGATATAAAACGGACGCTTCTGCGGCTGATCGTCATCGGCGTTGTAGATGAGATCCAACTGACACCACACGCCGCCGCCGAGCAGCCGCTCGTACTTGTAGACGAGCTCTTCTGAGATGTGAACATATTTGTCGCCAAAGCTCAAAAGGTGCGCCCAGAACTTGTCCTCGCTCGCGACGAGCCGCACGTCGACTTTGTCGATGAGCCGGTGCTGACCTTTCCGCTTGAGCTTCGCCTTCGCCTGCTCGGACTCGTCGGGTCGGATGAAGTTCTCCTGCAGCGTCTGGTTGACGACTTGCAGGCCGGCCGCGATGGCGGCCGGGTCGTCAGAGGCGCAATACCTTCCTAGGAGGAACTCCAAGACGTAGACGGGGACGTTGGCACCAACCTTGACCTGGCGGACAAGATCTTTGCGGACGACGCGACCAGGGAACCAGTGATTAGCAAGTTCGTCGAGACGGTCGTGGTGTGGGTCAGGCGAGGTCATCATCCACGAATATACGGGCGGCTACGTCGATTTCTAGTAACGCCAACCGAACGCCGGTAACGGCATCCAGCGCTTCCACGGTCACGGTCGAACCCGCGGTCAGGTTGGCCGTCACCTGTAAGCTCACTACCCGAGGCACGTCGACCGTTGCGGTAATGGTGGACGTCTCCGGGTCGAAGCCGTCACCTCCGACGACGACGCCGACCACATTGCGCCCGCGTACGAGCTGGAGCCGGACCGGGGATTCGCGGGTGAACAGATCGCCAATCATCGTCAGGGTGACAGCAAGGACACCAGTGCTGATCCGACCACCTGCCACAGACAGGCCGATGGTGTAGAGCGGGTCCGCGGTGTGCTCTTCGGCTTCGACCGTGATAACCGGGACCACCAGCTCCTGGGGCGACATGCCACCGTGTAAGAACTGGAGACCACCGCCGCTCGAGAAGACGCCCAGGCCGCGCGGGGTGATGATGTCGAGGTCGCCTCCGATCCCGAAGGCGGCGAGTGGGATCTTCACGGTTGAAGGGCTGCCGGTACCTCCACGGCCGATCCAGGCCCTGCGGTGCAGCTCGCCGGTTCCGGTGGTGGGCTTGTTGATCCGCCGGTCCTCGCCGATTTGGCGGACGGCGATAAACCCGTGGTCTGCGGTTAGCACGACTCTGCAGACACCGGCATGCAGCAATTTGGCTACCGCGGTGTGCAACACGCTGAGGGTGGCGTCGAAGCCGGCCCAGCTCGCGGCGAGCAGATCGCCCTCACCGTCTGCGTCGATCTCAGTAGAGCGGACAAGGACGAGTGAAGCACCATCGATCTTCTTGCGCAGCTCCTTATTGGCGAACTGGGCGACGTCGTCGAGCTTGAGATCGGTCACCTTGCCGTGGGCGTGCTCGAGGACCCGAACGCGATCTCTGACAGAGCGCACCGGAGTGCCACCGATCGAGATCTCCAGGCGCTCCTTGGCGTCGAGTTCGATCGCGAACCCGGTGTCTGCCCCGGGGAGAACCGCAGCCATGCCGACCGGAGTGATCGTCGGAACGGCCGCCACCACCGAGCGAATCTCCGCGCGTGCATTCGTGCTGCGGAGGCGGTCGAAGAGGTCAACACCGAGCTCATATCGGAGGGCATCGACAAGGACGTACGCCGTCGGCGTCGGGCCATTGCGAACGTCGTGATGGTGCACCGTCCGCAGGAGTCGGCTGCTGGTGACGTCAGGCTGGTCGAGCGCGTCGGTCGTAGCCCGCAGGACCTCGTCGAGCCAGGACTCGTAGCGTTGACGAGCGTCGTGGAACAGGTCGTCGAGGTCGTCATGGGCGAACCCGGCGGTGACCCGGAGCAGCTCAGTCTTGCGGTGCGCATCGTCGACGGTCCATCCGGTCGTCTCGTACCAGGTCATGACGTCAGCAAGCCCGCCAAAGCTCGGGACGTCATGCGATAGGGCGGCGCCGAGTCGCGCGAGCGCATCGATGGCGCGCCATCGAGCCGCGGCCGTCTCGCCTCCTGGCGCATGCAAGGTCGTCCACCAGCTGGAGCGGAGTCGGGTTCCGGCCAGTCGCCGGGCCCCTTCGAGGTCGCCGGTTTCAACGCGGCGCAGTCCCTCGCCGAGGGCGAGTTCCTCAATGACTCTGGTTGCGTCGACTGACTCCAGTGCCTCGGTCCACGGCAGGAGCACGCCCAGGTGAAGATCGGCATCGGCGGCCTCGGCCAGCTCGACATAGGCGCCCCGGCTCTCCTCGCGCTCGCGCAGTCGCCGGATCACCTCGACGGCGACCTTGCGATGGGCAGCTGTCGTGGCGCCGAACGATGGCTCTAGGGCGTCGGGGACCGACCCGCACGCTTCGAACACGTGAGCGAGGACTATTTGACGGGAGGCGGCAAAGCGCAGCTCCCTGCCGGTCAGAGCCTCGTAGCGGCCGCCGAGCGACGCCTCAAGGGTCGACCGCACAACCTGATCCAGGCCGCGATCGGCGATGTCCGCATCGTTGGCGCCGCCGAGGATCGCGGCGGCGACGGTCACGGTAGAGGCCTCGCCGATCAAGGAGACGAGACGGGCGTCGAGGCTGGCGTCGCCGCCTGCCAAGGCGGCCTCGGCCTCACCGAGGGTGGAGCACTGCTGGCCGAGCTGGGCGGCGCGCTGCTCGGTGATCTGGCCGGCGAGCGCCTGCCTGACGAGCGTCGGGAGCTTGATGGTCCACTTCGCGCCCACTGCTCGTAGCTCTTCAAGAGGGTCGGGCTCGGGCGGCTTCGCTGGGATGTAGACCACCATGGTCGGGGGATCCTGGCCGGCGAGTTGGTGCTCCAGCCGGTGGCGGAGGTCGTACCAGCTCCCGTCGAAGACGTGCAGCGCCGTTCCAACCGGCACCACGTCTGCGGCAACCGCAGGGTACGCGCCGTCAGGATCGTCCCAGACGACGACGCCGTGGCGTTCAACCTTGCCAGCCAGTTCCCTTGCCAGGTGCTCGCGGAGCGGGGTCATAGGCGGCCGGCGAACCGGGCCACGGTCGCCCACGAGTGCTTACCGGCCCGAAGCTCCTTCCGGTACGCCGCAGCGTCCTTCCACGCCGGGAAAAGGTCGGCCAGCGGGGCAGCGTTCAGAATCGCGCCGTCGTCGAGGTCCGGTGCCCAGCCGAGGTTGGCGATGCGGTCGATCTCGGCCCTAAACGCCTCCAGCTCAACTGCCAGCCGCCGTTCGGCGTCGAGTTCGGCCGCGAGCTCACTGGCCTTGCGGCCCCCGCCGCCGGTCTCGGACTCGCGCTGCAAGTGGGCGACCTGCTGATGCGCTAGCCGCTGGCGTTGCTCGACCTCCTTGACAACGGCGAACAGCGTCTCACGCGTCAGTCCAGGGTAGTACAGCCAGATCCCCCAGGCCTTCGACGGAACCTGCAGCTGCCAGTAGATCGGGGCGCGTCGCCGGCTCATCGAGTACATCGCGAGGTGCTGCTTGAAGAACTGGGTCCGCAGGTATCCGGCGACGTTTCCTTTCTTTTGGAGGACAGCGAGCGCGTCTGCGAGAGGCTGCTCTGAGCCCCAGTAAGCATTCGCGGCGGAGGAGACCGCGGCGGCTAGGTCCAAGCTGTGGGCTGGCTGATCGAGCATCACGCCCACCGCGGGGAGTGTTATCGGATAGCCCTCGGGCGGAGCGTCCGGCGGCCGCGCTGCCTCGCTGAGCAGGGTGCCCGGCGCATGACGCACGGGCGCCGCTAGCAGATCCGTAGGTACGGACGCGAGATCCGGCTGACGGCCGAGGCGGACGTCCCAGCGCCCGAAGGCAACCCCAACAAGGTATGAAAGAAGGCGGAAGGCTCGGTCCTCGGTGGCCCCCGGCGCCACGAGCTGTCGTTCGCGCACCACCCGCGCGATGGACACGGGGCTCACCTGGAGTCCGTGGGCGATCACCTCAATCCGTCGGTCGGCGACAAAGGTGAGGTTTGCAATCGCCCTCGAGCCACCCCGCTGTTCCAACAGCTCACCGATGACCTTTGCGATCGGTCGGCGAAAGAGTTCGTCAATCCGATCATCCATGCGATCAGATTCAGGATAGGACAGGGGAAACGGCCCGATTTCATCGTCCAAGTAGGACGTACCGGCCTCGTCTAGGCCAGCATGTTGAGCGGCTAGGTCATCTGCGAGCTGTCCATCGGAGAGTTGCTCAAGGATCCCTTCCAGCGTGTCGTCGTTAAGCGCCGCCGGGCTTACGAAGCGCCGCGTAACCTCGTCGCGCTCGTCTTTGACAGCTCGTCGGCGGGCGAGCCGGTCCGCCACCGGCCCCAGCTCGGGGACTTGCAGCCACGGGAGCTTTTGGACCAGACCGACCTCGTAGCTGCGAGATGCACCACCAGAGGAGGTCTCCCCGCCGGCGGCCACCATCGCATCGATCATCGCCTGCGCGAGCCTACTCCGGAGCCATCCCAAGGCCGCGAACGGATCGGTCGAAGGGAAGTACGCACAGCCTTTATCAGCGAAGACCACCCCCTTGGGGAGGAGGCGCATGCCTAGGCCAGAGTTGGTGCGACGCGGCCACGTAAGTCCCTTGCGAAAATAGAAGGACTCGTTCTTTACGACGAACGAAACGTTACCGTTGAGGTACGGATACTTCCGATCGACCTCAAATTTGATGGCCTCTCCGTTGGCCCCCCATTGCACCAGCAGGTGAACGTCTGCCCAGAACGGACTGTACTCGCCGCCTTTCGCAAAAAACGCCCATCTGCACGCCCTCGAAAAATCGTCGCGCTCGTATCCGATCTTCTCAGGATCGACTTCCCACGCTGCGCGAACGAACTGGAAATCATCGGACGTGGCCAGACCCTGTCGGACCGTTCCTCCCGCCCCCTCGACCTGGGCCAGCTCGGCGAACACGGATCTGATGGAGTCCGACATCCAGTATGCGAGCGGCACGCCTGGAATTTGCTCGAGCTTCGCCAATTGAAGGTCGAACACTCGCGCGTCGTATCGCCCGAGTCTGCGACTTGACACGGCGTCCCGCAGAGCGGCGGGCCTATCCCTCTCTTTCAGCAGTCGGATGAACGTGCCAGCGCCTTCGGAGCGCCTTCGCTGGAGCACATAGGCCGCAGCCTCGACTAATGCTTGCTCCATGACACCGAAACCGAGGTCGGCGAGAGCGCTGATCCGGTTGCCGAGAAGGACCTCCCGCCTCCACTTCTCGTAGGTCGTGAGAAAGAGCCCAGCGCGGGACGTGATCGCGCCGCACGTGCCTACGTGCGGCTGTGACAGCTCAAGCCCGCGCCCGACAAACGCTGCGAGCAGGTCCTCGAATTTAGGCAGCCACGGATAAGCGCTCCTGAGATACTCCTTCGTGCTCGCGACGGGCTCACCGAAAGGCGGGTTCATTAGGACGGCCGTGTAGCGGCGGGTCATCGCCTCGACGAAACGAACGGCGTCGCCTGCCTCCGCCGCAAAGAGCCTCTCCGCCGCCGAGGACGTTGCAGCATCGGCGATTGCCGATAGAGCGTCAAGGATCGCGCTCTCGGCCATGTCGCCAGCGGCCGACTCCGCGAGGGTGCCTTCCACGACGCCGGTGCCGAAGACGTCACGGGCCTCACGGGAGAGTCGCTCCTCGACTTTGAGAAGCGGCCCGAGAACTGGTGCGTCGACGAGCTCTTCGGCAATCGCCCGGACGGCCCTGCCGACGTGCGTCGGCAGCCCCGCCACGAACTTGTCTACCTCGCTGCCGGCCGGAAGCGCTCGGGCGCAGACGATGTTCGGCCGCGGCAGCTCTCCTTCGCGGCAGTACCGCCGGGCTCGGAAGATGACCGCCGCCTGCGCGATCTGCGTAACCCGGGGGTCGATGTCAACGCCCCACAGCGAGGACACGATCCTTGGGGCGGCGGCGGCAGGGTCGACGCCAGCGAGCTGCCACGCCTTCTCGAGTACGTCGTAGGCGCCGAGGAGGAAGTGGCCGGACCCGCATGCCGGGTCGAGAACACTGACCTCGTCGAGGTCGATATCGCGTCGCTCCGTCGGCGTTTCGACGAGCATTGGCAAGTCGTCGGCGAGGTCGGGGTAGCCGGTGGCGAGGTGTGCACCAAGGCCGTTCTGGACGAGGAAGTCGACTACGTAGCTCGGGGTAAAAAACTGGTTACGGACGGAGAGCTCGCGTGAGTTGCGTGGGGCTGCCGAGCCGTCGCGCATCTGCCTACGCTCTTCGCCGGTGTTAAAGAACTGGTACACCCAACCGAGAGCGTCCGGAGCGGCCCAGATCGCTTCGTCGAGGTTGCCGAGACTGTTCACGACCCGCTCCAGGGCAGCCTCGGTAGGCTCTAGTTCAAGCAGGGGGTTGCGGGGATCGAACAGCGCCGGCACGTCGGCGGCCAACTCATCAGCACAGAGCCCTACGAAGGCAGCGAACCGTCCCCACTCGGTGGTGGCGATAGTCGGGGCGATCTCGCTAAAGTCGCGAAACCCACCACTGGCGGTGCCCTGGGCGATGGTTTCCGGCACCAGTCCGATCGCCTCGGCGACCCGGACGGCAACGAGGCGGTTGAGGTGGGTGAACGCGGCCTCCCGTACGAGGCGATCGACCGAGCCAGCCTGGTTCTCGCCGTCGCTCCGCAGGTGGTCGACGATCTCGACCAGGTCGGCTCTGACCGTGGCTTCAGCGTTGGTGAGGGTCAGTTGAGTCTCGGCCTCGATGCGCCCGTCCGGGTCGATGCCGTAGCGGCCGGCAAGGGTCGAGGCGAGGTCATCCTCGAGCCAAGCGCGGCCGTTCTGGACGAGCTTCTCGAGCAGGGTTCGCTGCTCGCTGGACAGAGCGGCGCTCAACGGAACCGGACCTCGGTGTCGTCGCTGAGCTGGGCGAGGACGGCTTCTCGGAGCCGAGAGAGCGCGGTCTCGAGGTCCTCTGCCGAAGTGATCGGTCCACCCCAGACGTCCGTCACGGTGATATGGCGGACCTCCTTGGAGGTGGAGAGGACGTCGAGAGCCGCGGCGACGCGCTGGGCAACGCCGGCCACCGACTGAGCGTTGGCCCGCAAGGTGGCCAGGTCGATCGGCGTTGTGAGGATGTTCAGCGGAGCGGCGACAGCGTCGAAGGCGGCGTCGTCTATGGTCGGGTATCGGGTTCGAAGGGTCTGGATGGCGGCCTCGACCTGAGACACGATCTGAGCCGAGCAGGCTTCTGTCTCCTTGGTTGTCGCATCCTCAATGGTGGTGGTGAGGGTCTTGATGCGCGCGAGGTCTTCGCCGTACCGAGCTCGCTGCAGCATCTCGGTGAGTTCGTTCGTCCAGTCGTCTCGCTGATCGTCGGAGAGCGAGTTGGCGGCGCGTACGGCGGCCTGGGCAGCCTTGAGGACCTCAAACTGCTCCTCGATCAGCGTCGCCATGGCCGTCACATCGGCTCGTCCGGCGTCCAGATCGGCACGGCGCTCGTGAAGTGTGGAGATCACGAGTTCGTCGTCGGTCCCTAGCACCCGTCCTAGCAGCTCGTACATCGTGTTGAGCCCCTCGGACACGGTGAGACCTGCACCACTCAGTCGGGACCGGGCCTCGATGCACGGCTGGCGGAGCGGTTCGAACGCGCGACGGCCAGCCTCGGCGAGCTCATGCACGTCAAGACCGAGGTGCTCGCCGGTGATGGTGGCCAGCCACTCGCTGACCTCGCCTCTGACCGCTAGCGAGGGACCGGAGTCCTCGGCCGGTTGGAACGACGCCGCCCGGAACTTAGGGAGGTTCCCGAAGACCTGCTCCAGGCGCTGATCGGTGGCCGAGTTGATCTTGGCCGCCTGGGAGACCACCTGGAGGAGGCCGCCGCGCACGGCTCCGGCCAGCACGACTTGGAGCGACTCAACCGAGGCGCCATAGGGTGGGCTACCGAAGTGGCGCTCGAGTTGCGCGCCGTTCTGGTCTTCGCCGAACTGCTTGCGCGCCTTGATCCAGGCGACGACGGCGTGGATCGGCCCGCTGTCGGTCACCAGTTCGCGCCCGGTCTTCGTAATCCGGAACAGGTGAAGCCCGTCGGGGCCTACGCTGTCGGGGAGTCCGTCGAGGGCGTCGGCCTGCAGCACTTGGAGGACGTCTGTTCGCTTGAACGAGCCTGAGAAGGTCGCGAGCTGGGGGTAGATCTTGTGGACGAGCCCAGTCACGACCTTCTCGGCGGCGGCCTTTAAGGCAAGTTCGGGTGCGTCATCGAGCGTCCCGTCGAAGATGGTCTTGCCCTTTGTGAGGTCTCGGGCGAGGAGCTGATCGGCTCTCCGGCGAAGGTTGTCCCGTCGCTTGCGTTCCTCGGCCAACAGCACCCGCTGGGCGTCGCTCTGCCCGGCGTTGTCGTACCGCTCGATCATTTCCGTGCTGCGGTGAAGCTCGGTGAGCGTGTCCCAGGTATCGTCGGCTGTGCCGTAGGCCCAGAAGATGTGCTGCTTGGCGTGCTCAGCGCGAGAGGCCTGGCGAAGCCCGTCGATGTCGGCTTCGTCGCGGATGTCGAGGGTGATGTCGCCGTCGCTTTGCTTCTCGCGCTCGGCGTGCAGCTCCACCTTGAAGGCGCGCCCCTTAGTGACGAGCAGCGATCCGAGTGCGTCTTTGAGGATCGTCCTGCGGACCCGGATGGCATCGCCCGGCTTCATGTCGATCCCTCGCCGGGTCTTCTCCCAGTCCTTCTGCTCGGGGCTCTGCAGCCGGAACCCGTCCTCGGCCTCGCGCACCCGGTCCTCCGACATAAGATGGGCGAGGGCCTCGACCACCGCCGGCTCGATCGGATCCGACGACATCGACGGGTGGAGCACGACTGCGAGGTTGCGGGAGTTCAGTTTGAGCCCCGGCACGTCAGCGCACAGAGCGATCACGCGCATGATCTTGACTTCGACGCTGTCGTCGCCGTGCTTGGTAGCGACCTGGTCGACCTCGCCCCGCCAGGCCGTGGGGATGACGTCTTCTAGGAGGACGTAGGAGCGGTCGAGCGTGACCAGGGAGCCAGTAGGGAGTTCGGCCAGACCGATCGCGCGGTTGCTCAGTAGCTGCTGGGCGTGGCGGATCAGCGTGCGATTCGAGCCTCCCATCGTCTGGGGGGTACCGCCTTGCGCCCGTCGAGCCGACACGGCATCGATCAGCACGGGCAGCTGGTACGGAACGAGCGGGTAGAGCCGCACGAAGTCATCGTCGGTGAAGGGGGTGTGTCGATCGGACTGCAAGGTGACCGACGTCGTCAGCTTGTTCCGATCGGCTTCGAGGAGCGCCCGTATTTCGGCTGCGCCGGCCGCCGTCTTGTCGAGGACCCGCTTGCCGGTCACCTCATCGATGTCGGAGGGGAGCAGGTCGGGACGGATGGGAAAGCGATCCTGCGCCTTGGCAAGCTCAGTCTGCTTGCCAGCCAGGCTGTCGACGACATCCGTGAGCTTCTCCTGCGATGTCGCGACGAGCCACATGCGACCGCGGGTCTTCTGACACTCCTCCGCCAGACCCTGGAGATGGCGCATGCGATCTGTGGATCTCGAAACATACTGGCCGACCTCGTCGACCACCAACACAAGCCGCTGCTTGCCCGGTCGCCGCCGCTTGAGGAGCTCTAGCGCTCTGGCGGCAAACCACTTGGCGGTGATGGTCGGCGGTTGGGCGGCGTTCGACCAGGAGTCCGCCGACGGGAACGTTTCGGGCTCCAGCTCATGGAGGACTCGGCTGGCTCGATTCTTGGCGAGGATGTTCCCACGCTGCGCCGCCCACGGCTCCCCGAAGATCGCCTCGTACTTTGCGGCGAACTGCTCCAA
>JAABUS010006127.1_pt1 | contig 14926 bp, 14 predicted proteins | sample 5560161 | NCBI WGS metagenome assembly JAABUS01 (sample SAMN10711885, study PRJNA513376) | rock metagenome | isolation source: Antarctica rocks | place: Antarctica: Victoria Land, Trio Nunatak nord | collected 2016-01-04 | reverse complement strand
CGGCGACGCTCCCCGAGCGCCCGTCGAGCGCTGCTAGCGTTGGCCGCCTCGCGGTGGGCGTAGCTCAGTTGGTAGAGCTCCGGGTTGTGGTCCCGGCGGTCGCGGGTTCGAGTCCCGTCGCTCACCCCTAACAAAACCCCTGCACACCTGCCTTTCCGCTCGCCCGGCGCCGCCCGTGGCCGCTGCGCCATGGACAGTTCATGGACAAATGCTCTGGGGGCCGCGCAGAGCGTCGGCCTACGGAACCGAAGGGTCAGAGGTTCGAATCCTCTCGGGCGCGCCTTACGAGACCCCAGCTACGACTAGGTTTCGACGTTCCGAGGACCGCTCAGGGAAGCGGGGTGATGGCCCGGACGCGTTGCAGGATGAGCGCACCGGCGCGCAGCCTGTATCTCGGCGGTAGCGGCTCGGCGATCCGCTCCGCCGCGCGTCGCGGCCGGGCTGCGCCTTCGGCCTCGAACCCATGGCCTCTCAAGGTGCTTTGCGAACGCTCGACCGGCTCGATGCGTGGACCACATCCGTGCCGAGCCCGAACCGCAGCGGGCGCGCCAGGGCAGGTCGGTCGCGCCGACGACGAGGAATCCCGCGGCCCGGGAACGAACACGGCAGCGTGCCCGACCCCCGAGAACTCCTGTCGTCCTACCGCGAGCTGCTGCAGGGCGTGCGCCGCGGCGCCGGCCCGGCGGGCGCGCTGCTCGCGCCGATGTAGCTGACCGCCGACGTGCTCGAGCAGGTGCTCGCTCGTCAGCAGGAACTCGAGGTTCGACTCAACGCGGCGGTTCAGCCGCTCGTCCTGGCCACGGACCTGACCCGCGATGTGCCCGCGATGTTGCGGACGCAGGCCAAGGCGTTCGAGGTGGCCGCGGCGTCGTTCGGCCAGGCCGCGGAGGTCATGAACCGCCAGGCGCTCGGCGACGGTGGGCAGCGCCCGCTGCAACGCGGATGGCCTCGGCGCACTGCGCGGCCGTCGCGGTCGGGGCCAATCGCGGCGGCCGCACCCGTTGAGGCCCGAGACCACCACGACGTGGCCGCGTCCGCGCTCGAACGTCCCGGGCAGAGCGCCGTGGGCGAGCCGCATCGGCGCGCGCAGGTGGATGGCCAGCTGGCGATCGAGGTCCTCGAACGGGACTCGGAGAAGCGCTGGTTGAACTCGACGCCCGCACTGGAGATGACGACGTCCGGACCGCCGAGCCCAGCAGCGCACCGGGGGACGAGCTCGTCGAGCTGCCGGTCGTCGAGGATGCCGCAGGCGAGCGGCTCGGCCGTCGCGCGCTCGCGCGGATCTCGTCGCAGAGGCGCTCGAGCCCGTCAACTACGCGCCCGAGAACGGCCGTGCACGTCCACCAGCGCTAGTAGCTGCCCGGGAGCGGCGGGGCCGTCAGCCGCGGTGGGCATGGCGCACGCGGCGACCAAGCGCTCGCTTGGCGCGAGGCGCCGCAGGCCGCGACCGGTGCGCAGCGCGTCCGTCGGGGCGGTCATGGGCCTGGGGCTGACGACGTCGAGGTCCGGCGGCGCGAACACCTGCCGGCGTGCGCTGGGCCGTCGGGCTCGGGCTCGAGGTCGCCTGCCTGACCGCAGTCGGCTGCTCGCTGCGGCCGTCGTCGGGCACGTCGGCTCGCCGGTTCGACCACGCGAGGCGTCACGCCGCGTGTGGCCGGCGCGCCCGTGGAGCAGGGGGCCTAGGTCCCTTGCGCGGGTCGACGGCGCTGTGGAGACTTTCGGTGCCTTGCCGAACGGCAAGCGCTCAAGGACAAGCTCAAGGACGGCGCCCGTGCTCACAGAACCCGACGCTCCGACCGCACGACGGCGGCCGATGAGGCGCCGCGCGCTCCTCTTGGGGATGACGCTCGTCCTCGCCGGCGCGAGCACGACCGCCTTCGCCGCCGAGCCCGGCGACCTCGACACGAGCTTCGGCAACCAGGGGCACGCTGACTTCGAGTCGGGGAACCTGCAGTCCGCGAAGAGGATCGTCGCGACGGCCGACGGCTCGCTGTTCGTGCTGGACGACAACGCCGTGATCCGCTTGGACGCCGACGGCTCGCCCTCCGCGACGTTCGGGGCCAGCGGGCGCGTGACGCTGCCCACGGCGGGCTTCCGCTGGGCGGGGCTCGCGGTCGATGGTGTCGGCCGGGTGCTGGTCGCCGGGAGCGAGGAGAGCGGCCCCGTCGACGGGAAGACGGCCCTGCTGCGCCTGCTCCCCAGCGGCTTCCCGGACTCGAGCTTCGGGGGGGACGGCGTCGTCTCGGTCGATCTCGGTCCGGACGACAACGAGATCGCGATGTCCGTGGCGATCGATGGCTCCGGGGACTACGTCCTGGCCGGCAACGTGCTCCCGAAGGGGACGGACAGCAACCTCCCCGCCGTGGTCCGGCTCCATCCGGACGGCACGCCCGACACGGCCCTCGCCGGGACGGGCAGCAGGGTCTACACCACTTTGACCGACGACTTCGTCCGGCATGTCCGGATCGACGGCGACGCCATCCTGCTCGGCGGTCAGCACGAAGCGGATGGCTTCGAGAACGTCGTCGCGCGCGTGACGCGCGCCGGCGACCTGGACGGGGCCTTCGGCTCCGGCGGCGTCGCCCGGACGGGGCCGGCGACCGATGCGAGGAACGGACCGTTGTCCATGGACTTCGTGGTCCTCCCGGACCACCGCGTGCGGATCGCCGCGACCACCGGCACGACACCCGCGGTCAGCGGGGAGCTCGTCGGCCTCACCGCGACCGGGGCGCCCGACCCTGACGTCGGTCCGGGCGGCCGCCGGACGGACCTGGTGCCCTCGAAGGGCGGCACGCTGCTCACGTCCATCGCCGCGGGCGCCGACGGGAGCCTCCACGTCGGGGGCGCGGTCTTCAAGGACAACGGGCAGGGCGGCACGACGCTCTCATCGCTGCTCGGGCGTCTCTCGGCTGACGGCGCACCGGACCCGCGCTTCTCGGGTGACGGCTTCACGACGGACGGCGGCCCCCTCCCGGGGATCGGGCTCGGCCTCGCCGTCGATCCCAGCGGCCGTCCGGTCACCTTGGCCTGGATCCTGGCCTCCGCCGACCCGCCGCAGACGCGCACGCGCGTGGCCCGGTTCGTCCCCGTCCCGCCGCCCGTGATCCCGCCGCCGCCGGCCGCTCCCACTCCCGACCCCTCGGTCACCACCCCGACGCCGCCGGCCCCGACGCCGCCGACCCCGGCGCCGCCGACCCCGACGCCGCGGGCGCCCGCCCCGCTCGTCAAGTCCGCGTCGGTGCTCAAGCTGCCGTCGTCGAAGTCCTGTGTCTCGCGACGGACGGTGAAGCTGACCGTGGCGGTCCCGAAGGGGCTGAAGCTGACGGGGCTGAAGGCGAAGATCGGCTCAGGCAAGACGAAGACGGTGAAGTCCGGGGCGTTGCTCTCGCTCAAGGGCCGTCCGAAGGGCAAGGTCAAGGTGACGGTGACCGCGACGCTCAGCACCGGGCAGCGTCTCACCCGCACCGTGACCTATCGGCTGTGCGCCGCGAAGGCCACGAAGAGGAAGAAGCAGTAGCGATGGCTCGAGGACTGGCCCGCGCGGTCTGCTCGCTGGCGCTGACGCTGATGGCGCTCCCGGTCGCCGGGGCGGCCGCGGCTCCGGGCGACCTCGACACGACCTGGGGCACCGGGGGCGTGATCACCGCGCCGAAGGCCAGCGGCGACGGCGTGGCCGTGACCGCCGACGGGAAGGTCCTCGTGGCCGACGCCTCCGCGCGCGCCCTGCGCCGCTACGGGCCCGACGGCACCCCGGACCCGAGCTTCGGCGGGGACGGCGTCGTGTCGGTGACGGGCGTTCCGGCGGCCCTCGCGATCGGCGACGGGGGCAGGATCGTCCTGGCCGGCACCATCATCGATCCCGTCAGGCCGGAGACCGACGTCTGGGTGGCCCGCTACGCCGCCGACGGCACCCCGGACGCGAGCTTCGGCGGCGGCACGGGCCAGGTCCTCGTCGCCAACCCCGCCGGCGGCGACGCGAGCGCCTCCGCCCTCGCCCTGAGCCCGGACGGCATCGTCGCCGCGGGCACCACGAACTTCGACGAGTTCTCCGTCGTGCGCGTCACCGACGCGGGCGTCCCGGACGCATCCTTCGGCACGGGCGGCTTCGTCTCGCTCAATGTCGGCTCGGACTACCAGGCCGCGCAGGGCGTCGCGGTGCAGGCCTCGGGCCGGATCGTCCTCTCCGGCCAGAACGCGGGGAGCCTCGTCCTGGCCGGGCTGACGCGCTCGGGGGCGCTCGACCCGACCTTCGCCACGGGCGGCGTGCTGACCACCGCCCTGGGCGACTACGCCGGCGCCGCCGGCCTTGCGCTCACCCCCGACGGACGCATCGTCGTCGGCGGCTACGGGACCAACTTCCTCGTGGCCCGCTTCGACTCCGACGGCGCGTTCGATCCCACCTGCAGCGGTGACGGCGTCTTCGAGGTCCCGTTCGCCGCAGAGTCCTCGCAGGCGTACGCGGTCGCCGTGCAGCCCGACGGGAAGGTGGTGGCGGTCGGCAGGGCCGGCGACGACATCGCCCTGGCGCGCCTGCTGCCCGACTGCTCGCTGGACACGACCTTCTCCGGTGACGGCATGCGCACCGAGTCGTTCCAGGAGGGCGGAGGCGCGGCACGCCGTGCGGCCGCCGTCATCCCGACCCAAGCGTCGGCGCTCGCCTTCCAGGCCGACGGCAGGTTCGTCGTCGCCGGCCGGGCCCCGGGTGACACCAACACGCTCTACCTGCTGCGCTACCTCGGCGACCCACCCGCCGTCCTCCCGCCTCCGGCGTCCACACCGCCCGTCACGCCCCTGACGCCCCCCGCGACCCCGGCGCCCGCGCCGGCCGCGTGCACGAGCGACCGGACCAAGCCGGAGCTCTCCATCGTCTCCCTGCAGGGCAAGGTCCACTACGGCCTCGGCCAGACCGCCTCCGTCCGCATCCTGGCGTCCGACCCCGGCGGGCTGGTCGTGGACCCGTCCGTCGCCTCCCGGCGGCTCTCGACGGCCAAGGTCGGCGTCTTCACCGTTAGGGCTGCGGCCCGCGATCGCTGCGGCAACCCGGCCGAGGCCGGCTTCAGCTACCGGGTGGTCGCCCGGCCGACGATCGCCGTCAGCGGTGTTCGGGCCTCGTGCGTCACCCGGGACTTCGTGGTGCGGGTCCGTGCGCGCTCGGGCCTCGGGGTTCGGCGCCTCGTCATCCGCCGCGACCGTCGGGTGCTCGTGAGCACGACGACGCCGTCGCAGAGGCTGGTGGTGCGCGCGGCCCGGCTGCCGCGCGGGCGGTACACCCTGGTGGTGACCGTGACCGACCGGGCGGGCAACGCGACGACCACCCGGGCGATCTTCGCGCGCTGTGCCACGGTCAAGCCGGTCTTCACGGGCTAGCGCCGGCCGAGGGCGAGGGCCTACCGCGACAGGTACTGCACGACGGCGAGGACGCGCCGGTGCCCCTGCCGGCTCTCCTCGATCCCGAGCTGCGCGTACACGTGGGAGGCGTGCCGGACCACGGACTTCTCCGCGAGGTGGAGGTGCTCGGCGATCGCCGCGTTGCTGCGGCCCTCGGCCATGAGGGCGAGGACCTCCCGCTGGCGCCCGGTGAGCCCGGCCAGTGGGTCGTCCGGGCGCGGCCGGTTCATCATTGCCGCGACCACGACCGGGTCGAGGACGGTCCCACCGGCGACCACGCGGTGCATGTCGGCGATGAAGGTGTCGAGGTCGGCGATGCGCTGCTTGAGGAGGTAGCCCACGCTCTGCTCGCCGCTCTCCAGGAGCTCGGTCGCGTACCGGCGCTGCATGTGCTGAGAGAGCACGGTGACCGGGAGCTCCGGCCGCTCGGCGCGGAGGCGCAGGACCGCTCGGAGCCCGTCGTCGGTGTGGTCCGGCGGCATGCGGATGTCGGCCACGACGAGGTCGGGCTGCACCTCGCGCGCCCGCTGCACGAGCTCGGCTGCATCCTCGGCGACCGCGGCGATCGAGAAGCCGGCCCGCTCGAGCACGAGCCGCAGGCCCTCGCGCATGAGCAGCTGGTCCTCGCCGATCACGACCCGCACGGGATCACCGCCCGGACGCGGGTGCCGCCGGTGGTGCTGTTCACGGCGAGCTCGCCGCCCAGCGCGTGCACGCGGTCGGCCATGCCGCGCATGCCGCCGCCGGCGCGCGCCCCGCCCGAGCCGTCGTCGGCCACCTCGAGGCGCAGCCGGTCGTCCGTGCGCTCCAGCGAGACCGCCACGGTCGCGGACCCGGCGTGCTTGACCGCGTTGACCACCGCCTCGGACACCACGAAGTACGCGGCGGTCTCGACGTCGGGGCGCATGCGGCGGTCGAGCCCGGTGACCCGCAGCGCGATCGGCGTGGGCAGGCGGTCGCGCAGGTCCTCGAGCGCGGCGGGGAGCCCCCGCTCGGTGAGCGGTGCGGGCATCACGCCCTCGACGAGCGCCCGGAGCTCGTCGATCGCCGCCTGGATGCCCGCCTGCAACGTGAGCGGGTCGTCGGTCGTCCTGGCCTGCACGGCGAGGAACACGAGCCGCGCCTGCAGGCCGTCGTGGAGATCGCGGGCGATCCGCCGGCGCTCGTCGTCCGCGGCCGCGGCGATGCGCGCGCGGGACGCGCGGAGCTCCACCGTGAGCCGCTGGCGGTCGAGTGCGAGCGCCACGACCCGGCCGGCCTCTCGGATCTCCTCCGGGCGGTCCAGCAGGGTCGCGTCGTAGGCGATCGCGCCGACCGCGCGCCCGCCGAGCTCGACCTCGACGACGCCGCGCCCTGTGTGCGTCGGTGCGGCCGCGGGCCTGCCCTGCTCGTCGACCAGGGCGTCCTCGCCCGGCAGCCGGAAGAGCAGCTGGACGCTCGGGTCGCCGAGCGTGGCCGCGAGCGCCTCGCGCAGCTCGGGCCGGGCGATCTCGTCCGCGCCGAGCCAGGCGCCGAGCTCGGCGATGTCGCCCGTGCGCTCGAACCCGCCGCGGGACGCCGCCACGACGAAGACGACGGGCACGAGGGCGACCACGGCGAGCTGGCTGAGGCCGAGCCAGAAGGTGCTCCCGCCGAAGACGGCGTCGTTCAGCGCGCTGCTGACCGGGATGAAGAGCACCGTGAAGATGCCGTAGGCCGAGAGCGGGACGAGGACGCGCTGCTGCTCGTCGCGTGCGCGGCGCATCCGCCGGACGAGCAGGGCCGACGTCGCCAGGACCACGACGGCCCCGACGGCGCGCTGCACCTGGAGGCCGGCGTCGACGAGGTCGGGACGGTCCGCGATCGACAGCGCGCCGCCGGGGGCGAACAGGTAGGCCGGCGGCTGGAGGAGCAGCGAGACGCCGTAGCCCGCGACCACCACCCGCCGCTCGGCACGCTCGCGCAGCCGGCCGGTGGGGAAGGCCAGCAGGAGCTGGATGATCACGGCGAACACGACCGTCTGGGCGATCGCGCCCGCGGCCCCGGTCGCGGGCGCGTCGAGATCTGCGAGGGACGACATGAAGACGGCGCCGCCGGCCAGGACGATGAGCAGGCCCAGGCGACTGCTCGGCCGCCGCCGCCAGGCGAGCAGGCCGGCGCCGACGTACACGAGCCCGACGACGGGGAAGAGCGCCGTGAGCCACGCGTACCGCCCACCCTGGTGCAGCACGAGCGCGATCTCCGTCCCGGCCATGAGCGTCGCGCTCAGCCCGATGACCAGCAGCGTGTCGGCCAGCGGCCCGCGGCCGGCGGCTCGCTCGACGGCCGCCGCGCGGCGCGCCGTCTGGGAGGCAACGGGCATGGCTGGGCGCACACCTTACGCCCAGTCGTCGCGGTGGCCGTGCGGTGCAGGGGACCTAGGTCCCTTGTGTTCGCGATCGGCGCCGTCGACGCTGGCCCGATGCCCTTCGGGGAGCTCTCCCACCCGTGTCCCGAAGCGCCTCCCACTGGGGCCGTCCACGTGCCGGCGTACGCGAGCGTCGCCGGCCTGCCGCTCCTCATCGAGCGGTGCGAGTTGCAGCCCCTGGTGCGGGACACCACGAGCGGGTTCACGAAGATCTCGATCGTCGTCCGGCTGAGTGGCGAGGGCCACGTCGGAGAGGGTGAGGACGTCACGTGGGACCAGGTCGACCAGATCGAGCTGCTGCGGGGCGGCGGCGACTTCACCTGGCTTCACGGACGGCGCACGCTCGACGACTTCGGCCTGCTGCTCGGCCAGGTGAACCTCTTCCCCGAGCCGCCGATCCGCGCGAGCGCCCGGTACTACCGCCGGTGGGCGTTCGAGAGCGCTGCGCTCGACCTAGCACTGCGGCAGAACGAGATGTCCCTGCAGCAGGCCGTCGGCCGCGAGGCCCGCCCGGTGAACTTCGTCGCGTCGATCCGCCTGGGGGACCCGCCGAGCCTGCGGGGTCTGTACGAGTGGCTGCGACAGAACCCCGGCCTGCGGCTCAAGCTCGATCCGACACCGGGCTGGGACGACGACCTCGTCGCCGAGCTGGCGGGCCTCGGCCGCGTGGACGTCATCGACCTCAAGGGCGCCTACCGCAACCTGAGCGTCGCGATGGACCCCGAGCCCGCCCTCTACCGGCGCGTCATCGAGGGACTGCCCGACGCGTGGATCGAGGATCCGGCGTTCGCTCCCGGCACCGAGGACCTGCTCAAGCGCCACCGCGACCGCATCAGCTGGGACGAGCCCATCCACTCGATCGCCGACGTCGAGCGGCTCGAGCGACGGCCCCGCATGCTCAACGTCAAGCCGGCCCGGTTCGGCAGCCTGCGCGCCCTGCTCGACACCTACGACTACTGCGAGGCGCACGGCATCGGCGTCTACGGCGGCGGGATGTTCGAGCAGGGGCCGGGCCGCGGCCAGCTGCAGTACCTGGCCTCACTCTTCCACCCCGACGCGCCGAACGACATCGCGCCCCCGGAGTACAACCTCCAAGCCGTCCCGCGCGACCTCCCACGAGCCCCACTGGCGCCCGATCCAGCTCGGATCGGCTTCCGCTGGGGAACCTACGACAGGCGTCGCTCCGTCCGGGAACCCACCGGGCCGGCGACCGGTTAGGAGCACCCATGGCCTCCCAGCGCACCCTCCTGCTCATCGCCGACATCAGCGGCTACACGAGGTATTTGCGGACCCACCCGATGAGCCTCGCTCACGCGGAGGTGAACCTCACGCGATTGCTCGAGGCCATCATCGACGCCGCTCCCGGCTTCGACCTCATCGAGATCGAAGGAGACGCGGCCTTCCTCGCGCGCCGTGCGGACTTGCTCGACGACGAGGCGACGGCCGACGTCATGGCCCGCGCCGTCGGGGCGATGCACCACGCGTTCCACCGCGAGCGCAAGTACGTCGCCTCGAACCTCTGCCCCTGCGACGCCTGCGAGGAGACGAACGACATGCGGCTGAAGTTCGTCGCCCACGTCGGCGAGGTCGCCGACCAGACGATCCGCAACCGCCGCAAGCTCGTCGGGATAGACGTCATCCTCGTGCACCGGCTGCTCAAGAACGCCGTCGAGGACCGGGAGTACGTCCTCATGTCCAACGAGCTCTACCAGGCTGCCGGGACCGTGTTCGAGCCGGTGAAGGAGCTTCCGCAGGAGCTCGAGGGCCTCGGCACCATCGTCACGTACGTCGCCGGCGTCGAGGGCCTGGCCGGCTCACTCGCCCCGCTGCCGGACCCGGGCCTGCTCCAGCGGCTCGGGCGGACCGTCGACGTCGCCGGCCGCGGCATGCCCTACATGCTCGGGCTCCGGCGTCGACGCCGGAACGTCCTCGCGACCTGAGCGCGCGGCAGGCCGGCGCCGTCCCGCGTCGGCCTCGAGCCGGCGTGTCACGAGTTCCTGCGCGGAGAGGGTGGCGGCCGGGTAGCCCGTCACCGCGGTCAGGAAGACGCTGCGCCGCAGCCGGCTCACCGCCAGCCGCGTGCCCTCGGCGCTGCGCACCGTCGCGCTCCGGGGCTGGTCGTACAGCAGGGCGATTTCGCCGAAGCACTCGCCGGCCCCGAGCTCTCTGACGAGCTGCCCGTCCTGGACGACCTCAGCGCGACCGGACCGCACGACGTAGAAGAAGTCCCCGGGCTCACCCTGGTTGAAGACGGTCTGGCGCGGCTCGACCTCGGTGTGCTCGAGCGCCGCGGCGAGCTGCTCCGACGGTCGCGACCGGCAGGCGACCGAGCATGGGGATGACGCGCAGGAGCTCGACGTCGGCGTCGCGAACGCGCATGTCGGCGTCCAGCCGCCGGAGCGCCGGCCGGGCGAGGACGACCGCGAGCGGCGCGAGCAGCCCGATTGCCACGAGCGCCGGCCGGAGGCCGAGCCCCTCGATGATGGCCGGCGTCACGAGGCTGCCGGCCGCGATCCCGAGCGTGAGGATTGCATCGAAGCCGGCGAACATCCGCGCGAGGATCGTCTCGTCGGACAGGCGGCTGAGGAGCGTGAAGCCGCCGACGTCGATGAGGGCGTTGCCGATGCCGACGACGCCGAGGAGCACGAGCGTCGGGGCCTGCTCGGCGATGGCGCCGATGAGGATCAGCGGCGCGCCGAACAGCGCCACCCCGAGGCCGAACCAGGCCGCGAGGCGCCCCCGCCCGACCAGCCGGAACGCGAAGAGCGAGCCAAGCATCCCGCCCGCCCCGACGGCCGCCGTCAGCACTCCGACGCCCGGGTCGCCCGTCTCGAGCAGGTCGATGGCGACCGCCACGGTGAGCACGGCCAGACAGCCGCGGGTGAACGTCTGCACGAGGCCGAGCCCGGTGATGAGCGCCAGCCCGCGATCGCCCGCGATGATCCTGAACCCCTCCAGGAACCCGTCGGCCCGCGCGCCGACCGAGCGCGGCGGGGCGTCGTAGGCGAGCCCGACCACCACCAGGGCCCCGAGGAACGACGCGGCCGCGCACGCGGCGCACGCGGCCGGCGGTCCGCTCAGCGCCATCAGGAGTGCTGCGATCGCGGGCCCCCCGAGCGTCGCCGACGAATCGAGCAGGCCGCGGACGGCGTTCGCGCGGGTGAGCTCTGCGGCGAGGTGCACAGCGCGGGCAGCAGGGCCGAGTGCGCCGGGCGGAACAGCGCGAGCGCGATCGTGGCCGCGACGGCCAGGCCGTAGACCACGAGGATGGGGCCGTCGAGGACGGTCAGCAGCGCGATGCTGCCGAGGGTCGTGCCCCGGACGAGCCCGACGCCCACCAGCACCCGCTCACGACGGACCCGGTCGGCGACCGTCGCCAGCCCGGGAGCGAGCAGCGCCGCCGCCGCCATCCGCACGGCCGTGACCACTCCGACCGCCGCGACGCCGCCGGCTCGGAACACCAGCACCGCGAAGGCGACCATGAAGGCGCTCTCGCTGCCCCAGATCGCGCCGAAGGAGACCTGGGCGCGGCGGATCGACGCGAGACCCCGCGGTCGGGCCGCGCTCTCGTGCTCACGGTTCGGCGTCGGTCCCGGGATCGTTCGGACACTGCAGCAATCCACCTCGGGATCACAGGGGACCTAGGCCCCTTGTGCGCACGCGCCGGCGCACGCATCCTCAGCGCGATGCCGTTGCCCGGTTCCGCCCCGTCCGCCGGCGCGCTGGTCGCGGCGGTCGCCGTGATGCTCGGCGCGGGCGTCGCCGAGGCGGTCGCCGCGCAGGACGGCTCCGAGCGCGTGTCCGACTCGACCACGTGGGCCTACGTGGACGAGCCTGCCGTCGTCCGGCGCGCGCCGTTCGCGATCAGTCGAGCCGTCGGCCGGCTGCAGCGCAAGACGTTCCTGGGCTCGCCGGACACCGTCGTCGAGCTCGGTCGCCAGGGAACCTGGGTGCGCGTGCGCTACGCGGGAACCGGCCGGCGGACGGGGTGGGTGCCGGCGGATGCGCTGTCCCCGGCAGGCGCCACGACGGCGCGCCTTGTGATCGACCGGCGTCGCCTGCGGCTGACCCTCTTCGTCCGCGGCCGCCCGGTCCGGAGCCTCCCGATCGGGATCGGGGCCCCGGGTTCGCCCACGCCCGCCGGGACGTACTACGTGCGGGAGAAGGTCATCCCGATTCGCCCGGGCGGCACCTACGGCCCCGTGGCCTTCGGGCTGAGCGGCTTCTCGACCCGCCGGACCGACTGGCCCGGGGGCGGGCAGATCGGCATCCACGGCACCGATCGGCCCGACCTCCTCCCGGGCCGCGTCTCGAACGGCTGCGTCCGCCTGGCGAACGCGGCCATCACGAGCCTCGCGTTACGGCTGTCCGTCGGCACCCCCGTCCTGGTCCGTTGACCCGAGGAGGCGCTGTCGCGCCCGAGGTGGCCGGGGCGCTGGACGACCGGAGCCGAAGGTCGGAGGTTCGAATCCTCTCGGGCGCGCTAGGGGTTGTGGCGTTCTGGAAGTATGGGCCGATCGGCGTCGGTGGATAGGGGAAGCTGCTCAGCGATGGTTGCCCGCCGTCGAAGTCGACCCCGTCCCTGAGCGCGGAGTAGGGGACGCCCATGCCCGGGCGCTACCGGCCGGGGGCCGAGGCGTTCGTTGATCGCGTGTTCTTCGCGGAGGAGTACGCCGCCCGGCACGCATGCCTACCCACGACCACCGATTCCCATCAAATCCAGGCCAAACGCGCCAGAGCGTCACCAAGGGTAAGCACCGAAAGGCACCCATAGGAGGGGACCTGGTACCCACGTCGTACCTTCCAGTGGCGCTTCGACCAGTCCATGGTAAGGAAGGGGTCGCCGGTTCGAGTCCGGCACTGGGCTTACGCTCACCACCAGGCTTTTCGCCCGATCCGACGAAGGCGATCGCCATCAGCAATCGGAGCTAGCGTCCACTGAGCGTCCATCGCGCTGATCGCGCAGTCTTCACCGACCCGCGCCAGTGGGCTCCGCGCCGAGGGGCGGCGGCCCAGCACGAGTTCGCGGCCACCCCGTCGTCCGCGTGCCGTTCGCTCCTTCGCGGGGTACTGCGCCGTGCTTTACACGCAGGAGGTCGCCCGTTTGAGCCGGGCACCGCCCATAGCTCCTATGCGGGGATTTTGGCCCTCCGGGCTCCGCGACGCGTTCGGCGCCCAGGGACAAAGCAGGAACAAAGCATTGCAGCCAGACACGGGGCGAACTGGACCGCCCCCTGCGCGTGGTAGCTGGCGCCTATGGCTTCCTTGATAGTCACGGCGCGGCGGTGGTGGCCTACGGCGACTTTGACCGACGTTGCGGCTGACGGCATCGTTCAGTCATTGGGCCGCGGCTTGTCCTACTTCGATTTGGTCGTACGGCGGCCCGGGGAGACGGCCGCCTCGATGACCCGCAGGGCCTCCTCTATGTCGCGCAGACGTGTTGCCATGACCGTGAGCGCTGTTTCCGAGCTGCCGGCTGCTTGCCAGTCGAGTTCGAACCAGGCCGTCGGGACTCCGCAGGCCTTGGAGACCGCCTCGAGTTGCTCGGTGGTCGCTAGGTGCTCTCCCTGCTCGAGGTGGCGGAGGGTCCGCGCGGAGATGTCATCGTCGGAGACCTTCTCGGCCAAGGCCCGCACGGATAACCCGGCGTACGCGCGCGCCGCGCGCATTCGTCGCCCCAGCTCCACGCTGTCCACCCCATCAACCTAGCCCGACCCGCGTCGCATGAAGTGCCGTGCCGCCTGACCTCGGTTCGTCTGCAGCTGGGAAGGGCGAGCTCCCTTTGAAGGTCACCGACGCCGGTGAGGGCCGGTCTCCGAGCGCCCGCCGGGGCGGGCCGCTCGGTGCTGGCTGCTCAGTGTCCGAAGGTGGTCTGGAAGGGAATGTGCTGCGCCCATTCGGGGTGATCGATTAGCGGGTTGCGGTTTCCTTGGAGCTCGCTGATCGCCGCGTTGCGGTGGCCTCCCATTCGCTGACTGCCTCGCGGTGGTGCCAGTCGAGCAGGATGGGCAGCCGATCGGCTTGCAGTTCGCGGGCTTGGTCGCCGACGACGCCGGGGTAGCGCAGCAGGAAATAAAGGGTGGCACGGGCGACTGTGCCTTTGCCGTTGGAGGGCTCAAAGCGAGCGTCTTCGCGTCGTCCGCAGTCGTGGCGTAGGGCCTCCTCGAAGTCTGGGAAGTCGAAGTAGGGTGTGTTGCCGCGGAAGCTGTTGCAGTTCGACTCGCAGGCAAAGAGGTGGTGCAGGTCGCCGCGCATGGGCTCACGCTCGGCGAAGGTCGACTGGGGCACGACGTGTTCGCAATTGAAGGGGTGTGCTGCCTCAAGCGCCGCCGCCTCGGCCGCCAGCATGGCCGCGCCCGACGCGCTCTCGCGCGCGGCGAACTCCTGCAGGCGCTCGGTGCGGCGCGCTTCGATGCGGGCGTCCGCGCGGATTAGCTCCTCGGGCTCGAAGGCCTTGCCCGAAATAGATCGAGCGCAGCTTGCCATCGGGGTGCAGGTCAACCCAGGGGTAGACGAGATCTGAGGGGCGGTAGCGTGGCTGGGGCCGATGGGTTTGCTCGAGCAGCGCGGCGAGCGAGCCCGTCAGCTGGGCGGGGTCGGCGTTAGGGTCGATCGCCGCGTAGTAGCGCTCGCGCGCCTGCGCGTCGACCTGAGCCTCGTAGTAGGGCCGGTCGCGGTTTGCTTCAAGACTGGCCAGCCCCGACGCGAGCATCGCCCGATCGACACCCTGCCCACCCCCGCCCGAGGCAGCCACCGCCGGCGGTGCCTGACCCGGCGACACGATCGGCCCGCTGGCCGGCGCCGGCGCGCCAGCCGAGACCGACACGCCGACGGTCACCGGGATGATGAGCTCAGCCACAGCGCCCGACCCCGGGGCGAAACCCGCAAGCCCCCCACCGGCGCTACCCGCCGCTCCGGGCCCGATGGTGGGCGGCAGTCCCGTCGCCTCGATCGGGACCGGCGCCGCCGCGAGCAGCTCAGAGCGAGCTCGGCCGCCGCCCCGGTCAGCGGCGCCTGGCGCACGGCGGCGGAGCAATTGTCAAATGTTGTGGATGAGGGCGTGAGAGATCATCAGGCGGCGACCCTCTCGTCCGTCGCGGTTTCGTCGTCTGTGACCTTGATGCCGTCCTTGAACGTCGCTCCGTCGAGAAG
>JAABUS010006126.1_pt1 | contig 14930 bp, 15 predicted proteins | sample 5560161 | NCBI WGS metagenome assembly JAABUS01 (sample SAMN10711885, study PRJNA513376) | rock metagenome | isolation source: Antarctica rocks | place: Antarctica: Victoria Land, Trio Nunatak nord | collected 2016-01-04 | reverse complement strand
CCGGGTGTTCGGCGAGCCGCCCTACCGCTACCTACAGCGGCGCCGGGTCGAGCGGGCGATGTTCCTGCTCCGGCACGGATCCGACTCGGTCACCGACATCTGCATGGCCGTCGGGTTCACCAGTCTGGGCACCTTCAGCCGGACCTTCAGTGCCATCGTCGGATTGTCCCCGACTCAGTTCCGGTTGCGTGCGCAGGGCCTGCCGCAGGTCGCCCCGACCGCCGTCGCGATGCGTTGGAACACCCCCAGCAGCTTTGACTGACCGCGCCGCCGGCCGCTGGTGAACTGGGCAGTTTTGGATAAGCAGCACACCGATCGCTTGGATAGCGTTTGGATCGCTGCAGCATCCCGGACAACCCAACCAGAACACAGGAGCAACGCCATGAAGCTCAACCGGAACAACCTCTCGCAGGTGTTCGTGCTCGACCAGGACGAGGCACTCGACTTCTACCTCAACACCCTCGGCCTTGAGCTCAGTGCCGACATGGACTTCGGCCCGATGCGCTGGCTCACGGTGCGCGTACCCGGCGACTCACACGAGATCTTCCTGGAGAAGCCGGGTCCGCCCGGATATGAGGAGGGCACCGCCGAGCAGATCCGCGAGATGGTCACCAAGGGCGCGGGCGGTGGCTGGCTCGCCTTCACCACCGAAGACGTGCACGCGGCGTACGCCGAGCTCAAGGACAAGGGTGTCGACATCACCCAGGAACCGGTGGAGCAGCCCTATGGCACCGACTTCGCCATCCGCGACCCGTTCGGCAACCACATCCGGATCGGCAGCATCAACGAGTAGCCGGCTCGAGCGGGTCGGTCAGTCCCGGAACGCGGCGACGTCGATGATCCGCACGCTCATCTGCTTGCCGTTGGGCGTGGTATAGGTGGCCGTGTCGCCCTTGGACTTGCCGATGATCGCGGTCCCGAGGGGTGACTGGGGGCTGTAGACGCTGAGCTCGGAGACGGCGTCGTCCAGGCCCAGCACCTCTCGGGAGCCGAGCAGGAATGTCTCGGTGTCGTCCGCGTCGCCGTCGTAGGCGATCGTGACGGTGACACCCGGCTGGACCTCGTCGGGGTTGGCCGGTGCCTCGCCCACCTTGGCGCGGCGCAGCATGTCGCTCAGCTGACGGATCCTGGCCTCCTGCTGGCCCTGCTCCTCACGCGCTGCGTGGTAGCCGCCGTTCTCCTTCAGGTCGCCCTCCTCGCGCGCGGCGGCGATGCGTGCGGTCACCTCCGACCGTCCCTCGTTGCTGAGGTGGTCCAACTCGGCACGAAGCTTGTCGTACGCCTCCTGGGTGAGCCAGACGGTCTCGGGGTGCGTGTTCTCAGCCATCGAACGATCCTACCGACGGGTCGCAGGGACCGACAACCAGACGGGTCCGGCAGATCAGCGCCAGCACGAGTCCAAGGACACCGAGGTGGCCCGGCGGAAGGTGTTGAGGGTCTCGTTCAGGTCGACCAGGCCGCTGTCGGTGGCCGGGATGTCGTACGTCTTCGACCCCACCGTCTCGAAGTCGGTTGCCTGGGCGATCACCCTGCAGTGCGCCGGAACTGTCGGGTCCGGCCGTTGCACGGTCAACGTGAAGGTCGTCTGGGTGTCCGAGAGCACCGCATAGGCGCTGACCCTGCCCGACACGACCGGGCTGGCATGGAACAACCCGGCCCACACCAGCCAGCCGAGGAAGCCGGCCGCGACCACGGCGACGATCATCACCAGGACCGGCCGCGGAAGCCGCGGTGGCGGATAGCGCCGGCGGAGCCGCTCATCGGCCTCCGCCTGTGCGCTGGTCATGGCTGAACCGTACCTGCGCCTGGGCGGTGGGGTGCCGCGTGCCCTAGCTGAACCGCGGTAGGTAAGGATAAGCCGCATGTCGAGTAACGCAGGCGAGCACTGGACCCCGAAGGACACGCCGTCGGCGGTACCGCTGCGGGTGGACGCCTCCGGTGAGCCGTTGCGCCTGCTGCAGGTGCACGCCCACCCGGACGACGAGTCGAGCAAGGGTGCCGCGACCACCGCCCGCTACGTCGCCGAGGGGGTCGAGGTGGTGGTGGCCACCTGCACCGGCGGTGAGCGCGGGTCGATCCTGAACCCGGCGATGGATCGCCCGGACGTGCTGGCCAACATCTCCGAGATCCGCCGGCAGGAGATGGATGCAGCCCGCAGGATCCTCGGCATCGCCCAGGTCTGGCTCGGATTCGTCGACTCCGGTCTGCCCGAGGGGGACCCCAGGCCACCGCTGCCGCCGGAGTCCTTCGGGTTGGTGCCGCTGGAGGAGGCGACAGCGCCGTTGGTCAAGGTGATCCGCGCGTTCCGCCCGCACGTGATGACCACCTACGACGAGAACGGCGGTTACCCGCACCCCGACCACATCATGTGCCACAAGATCAGCATCGAGGCGTTCGACGCGGCAGCCGACCCGGACCACTATCTCAAGCTCGGCGATCCGTGGTCGGTATCGAAGCTCTACTACCAGTTCACCTTCCACCGGGACCGGATCGTCGCCCTGGACCAGGCGATGACGACGGCGGGGCTCGAGTCGCCGTACGCCGACCGGCTCAAGGACTGGGCCGCGGACCCCGACCACCAGAACCGGGTGACCACTCGGGTGCCGTGCGCAGACTACTTCCCGGTCCGGGACAAGGCGCTGCTGGCGCACGCGACCCAGGTCGACCCGGAGGGGTCCTGGTTCAGCGTACCGTTGGAGGTGCATCGGGCGGCCTGGCCGACCGAGGACTACGAGCTGGCGCGGAGTCGGGTGCAGGCGTCCCTGCCGGAGGACGACCTGTTCGCCGGGATTCCTACCAGGCGAGGGTAGGATGGGCCCATGATCTGGCTGGATATCGACCCCAATCTGGTGAAGCCGGGCTACCTTCCGCTGCTGATCACCCTGGGTCTTGCCCTGGTGCTCGGCTTCCTCTACCGCAGCATGCGTAAGCAGGTCGGCCGGATCGACCCGAACCTGCCGCACGAGCAGTTCCACGGGTCAACGATGCGAATCCAGCCTCGAGACAGCGCGGAACCGCCGGCACCGCCGACCGGTCAGAGCACGCCGACCGACCTGCGCTAGCGGCCCGGCGGTACGCCGATGACTTTCGTCCTCTCGGCCGGTCTGTCCTCCATGAGACCAACCGAGTTGCCAGCTCAGCCGGGCACACTGACCAAGCCGATGTCCACGTTTTTGCGTGCAGCGATGCAGGAGCAGGTCTCGACCGGGAAGGTGACCGGGCTGGTGGCCTTGGTCAGCCAGGGCGACCGGGTGGAAGAGGTCGCGCTGGGACACCGAGCCGTGGGCGGCCAGCCGATGACCCGGGACACGATCTTCCGAATCGCCTCCATCACCAAGCCGATCACCGCCGTTGCCACCATGATGCTGGTCGAGGAGTCTGTGCTGAACCTGGACGAGCCGGTCGACGAGCTGCTGCCCGAGCTCGCGCGCCCGATGGTCCTGCGCACCCTCACCGGCCCGGTTGACGACGTCCTTCCGGCGAGTCGCGCCATCACCCCGCGGGACCTGCTGACCTTCACCGCCGGACACGGGTTCCCTTCCGACTTCTCCGTGCCGGTGGTCCGGCTGCTGTCCGAGCGGCTGCTGCAGGGGCCGCCGCAGCCCCAGGCGGTCCCGTCGCCGCAGGAGTGGATGCAGCGGCTGGCAGAGATCCCGCTGCTGCACCAGCCCGGTGACGGCTGGACCTACAACACCGGCTCGGACATCCTCGGCGTGCTGATCGCCCGCGCCAGCGGCCGGTCGTTGCCCGACTTCCTGGCAGAACGCATCTTCGAGCCGCTCGGCATGGTCGACACCGGGTTCTTTGTCCCAGCCGCCAAGCTTGACCGGTTGGCGACCTACTACACCGAAGATCCCGACACCGGCGATCTGGTGCTGACCGATCCGCCGACCGGCCAGTGGTCGACGATGCCCGTCTTCCCGTCCGGCGCCGGTGGTCTGGTCTCCACCCTGGACGACTGGCTGGCCTTCGGCCGCATGCTGCTGGCCGAGGGTGAGCACGACGGACACCGGTTGCTGTCGCCAGCGTCGGTGCGCGCGATGATGACCGACTACACGACGGCCGCGCAGCGCGAGTACGGCAGGGTCTTCCTGCAGGGGCAGGGTTGGGGCTTCGGCGGTTCGGTCGACATCAACACCGAGAACCCGTGGAACGTGCCGGGGCGGTTCGGCTGGGTCGGCGGTACCGGCACGTCAGCGTACGTGACCCCGGCCACCGGAACCGTCGAGCTGATGTTCACCCAGCTGCAGATGGGTGGCCCGTCGTCGACGCCTTTGCTCGAAGGGTTCTGGCGGGCAGCGGCTGAGCTGACCGGGTAGGCAGCTCGGTCAGCCGGCGGAACGGAGAGACCAGAATCGCCACGCCGGCCAGCGCGTTGATGCCGGCCATGATCATGATCGTCGGGTGCAGCCCCAACCGGCTGCCCAGGATCCCGGCCGCGACACCGGCCAACGGCATCGTGCCGAAGTTGATCAGCTGCGCTGCGGTGATCACCCGGCCCATCAGCTCGACCGGCACGTAGCTCTGGCGCCAGGCGCCGCGGATGACGTTGCCGGCCACCGCACCCATCCCGACGGTGATCAGGGTCGCGAGCACGTACGGTTTCCAGCTGCCGGGGCCGGCGAAGGCGAGCAGCAGACTCGGCGGTCCGACGGTGAGCTGGGTGACCACGGTGGCGCGACCGCTACCGAGCCGTCGGGCCAGCGGCGCGGCGACCACCGCGCCGGCCAGACCGCCGAGGCTGCCGATCATCAAGGTGGTGCCGACCGTGCTGGGCGCAGCGTGCAGCTCACGGGTCAGCCAGAGCAGCAACAGTGCCTGGTAGCCGGTCAGACCGAAGTTACACAGTCCGCCGGCGAGGGTCAGGTAGCGCAGGTAGCGATCCCGGGCGACGAACCACAGTCCGGTACGGATCCTGGCCAGCAACGGCTCCGGTGCTTCGGCTGGTCTTGGTCGGGGGCTGACTCTGATCCGGGCCAGGCAGATGATGGATGCCGCGAAAGTGATCGGTTGGATGACGACAGCGAGTGCGGTGGAAAGCAGCCCGGCGAGCCAGCCGCCGAGTCCGGGGCCGAGCACCTGGATCGCCGACTCGGTGCCGGTCAGCCGTGCGTTCGCGGGCACCAGTCGGTCCACCGGCACGATGTCACGGATCAACGATGGGTAGGCCGAGCGGAAGAACACCGTGCAGCAGCCCAGGAGCAGCTCGACTACCAGCAGCTGGGGGAGCGACAGCACCCCGAGCAACCAGCCGATCGGGACCGTGGCCGACACGATCATCGCCACCAGGTTGCTCAAGATCATCACCGTGCGCGGTGACCGGGTGTCGACCCAGGCGCCCGCCGGCAGACCGATCAGCAGCCACGGCAGCCAGGCTGCCGCGCTGAGTGCACCCATCCAGCCGGCACCGGCGTGCAGCAGCAGGACCGCGGTCAGCGGCAGCAGGAAGGTCGCGGTCGCGGTGCCTACCAGGCTGACCGCCTCGCCGGACCAGAGCAGCCCGAAGCTGCGGTTGCGTGAGAGCGGAACGGAGGTCGCCGTCTCCGACGCCGCGGTCACGGCTGGGCCGGGAATGCTCGGGCGAACACCCGGATGCTCTCGCGCGGGCCGTCGTCGGGTTCCAGTGCGGCGTAACGCTCCAGCAGCTCGAGCAGGTCGTCGCCGAGGGCCCGGAGCTGGTTGGGACTCAGCGACAGCCACTGCTGGGTGGCGAAGGCGGCGTCGATCCAGTCCTCGGTGCCCTCGGAGTTCTCCAGCCAGTCGACCGCGGCGTCGTACTGCCGACGGACCTGCAGCAGCTCTGCCGCCAACGCCGCTCGGACGGCGTCGGGATCGTCGGCGAACTCGGCGGTCGACCAGCGAAAGCCCTTCGACACCAGTCGCCACCAGCTCTCGCGCTTGTCCTTGGCGAGCTCGGGCACCACCTCGACGAACCCTGCCTCGGCCAGCACCTTGAGGTGGTGACTGACGCTGCCGACAGCCTGGCTGGTCCGGGTGGCGAGCGCCGAGACGGTCGATGGGCCGTCAACCTTCAGCGCGTCGAGGAGTCGCGATCGGTACGGGTTGGCCAAGGCGGACAGCGCCTTGGCCTCGGTGAGGGTGCGGATGCCGCGCTGTGCTGGACTCATGGACTCATCGTAAATGCACAAGCAAGGTTGTACAAGAGGTCTTGTGGAGTTTGGACCGAAGACGAAGATCGCTCGATGCTGTTTTGGTACGTTGAACCGGTGAACCGACTGGCCGACGCCACCAGCCCCTATCTGCTGCAGCACAAGGACAACCCGGTCGACTGGTGGGAGTGGGGTGACGACGCGTTCGCCGAGGCGCGTCGGCGGGAGGTGCCGATCTTCTTGTCCGTCGGCTACGCGGCCTGTCACTGGTGCCACGTGATGGCGCACGAGTCCTTCTCCGATGAGGCAACCGCCTCGATGATCAACGAGACGTTCGTGCCGATCAAGGTGGACCGGGAGGAGCGCCCGGACGTCGACGCGGTCTACATGAACATCACCCAGGCGATGACTGGGCAGGGCGGCTGGCCGATGTCGGTGTTCCTCACCCCTTCGGGTGAGCCCTTCCACGCGGGGACGTACTTCCCGCCCCGACCCGGCAACGGCATGCCGTCGTTCTCTCAAGTGCTCGAGGCGGTCAGCGAGGCCTGGACCCAACGCCGGCCGGAGGTGGAGGCCGGCGCCGCCAGGATCGTGGACCACCTTCGCGAGAACACGCCGGTCCCGACCGGCGGTGCGGTCGACCCGTCAGCCGGCCTCACCGCGCTGGCCAGCGGGTTCGATGCAACCAACGGCGGCTTCGGTACCGCGCCGAAGTTCCCACCGTCGATGGTGCTTGAGGCGTTGCTGCGAGCGGCTGAGCAGCCCGGCCACTACCCCGATGCCTGGCCCATGGCGGAGCAGACCCTGTTGGCGATGGCCCGCGGCGGTATCTACGACCAGCTGGCCGGCGGCTTCGCCCGCTACAGCGTCGACTCGCGATGGGTGGTGCCGCACTTCGAGAAGATGTTGTACGACAACGCGCTGCTGCTGGGCGTGTACGCGCGGGCCGCGGCGCTCGCTGCCCGGCTCGGGCAGGAGGCTGGCGAGCTCGAGGCGGTGGTGACCGAGATGATCGAGTGGCTGCTGGCCGAGATGCTGACCGCGCAGGGTGCGTTCGCAGCCTCGCTGGACGCCGACAGCCTGGACGCCGACGGGGTGCTGCGGGAGGGCGCGTACTACGCCTGGAACCAAGATCAGCTGTGCGACGTGCTGGGAACGCAGGACGGGCAGCTCGCAGCCACGTTGTTCGGCGTGACCGCCTCGGGAACGTTCGAGCGCGGCGCCTCGACCCTGCAGCGGCCCGGCGGCGACCACTCGGACCGGCTGGTCGACCTGCGCAGCCGCCTGCACGCCGCGCGGGGCGCCAGGCCGCGCCCGGCCCGGGACGACAAGGTGATCGCGGCCTGGAACGGCTGGCTGGTCGACTCGCTGACCTACGCCGCGATGATCTTCGGACGTTCGGACTGGCTCGAGCTCGCCGAGTCGGTGACCACCATGATCAAGGACGTGCACTGGCGCGACGGTCGGCTCCGGCGGACCTCCCGCGACGGAGCCCCGGCGCCCGCCGAAGGGATGGCCGAGGACTATGCCGCGATGGCACTGGCAGCGGCCCGGCTCGCAACCGCCACCGGTGACGTGTCGATGCTGACCTGGGCGGGTGAGTTGCTGGACGTGCTTCGCACCGACTTCGGCGCAGACGACGGGGGAGTGCACGACACGTCGACCAGCGCGCAGCCGTTGATCATCCGGCCGCGCGACCTCACCGACAACGCGACCCCGTCCGGCACCAGCGCGAGTGTGCTGGCCGCCCGACTGGTTGCCCTGGTCACCGGCGACCGCGAGCTGGACGTCTGGGCGGACGGCGTGGCCGCCACCCAGTCGGTCCTGGTGAACCAGGCCCCGCGGTTCGCCGGCTGGCCGCTGGCCGACGCGATCTCTCGGGCGGCCTCTGCCGACGGGGCCGGTCCGGTCGAGCTGGCGATCGCCCACGGCGACGTTGTGGCCGACGATCAGGTCCGGGCCGACGATCAGGTCCGGGCCGACGATCAGGTGCGGGCCGACGATCAGGTGCGGGCCGACGACCTGGTGCGGGCCGGTTGGCGCTGTGCGCCGGCCGGGTCCGTGGTCGTCAGTGGGCTGCCGGATGCGCCAGGCTGGGAGCTGTTGGCCGGTCGACCGCTGGTCGGCCGCCGAGCGACGGGTTACGTCTGTCGTGACTTCGCCTGCAAGCTGCCGGTGACCGAGGTCGACGCCTTGGTCGCCGCGCTGGCGCCGGTCGACGGGACCCCGGGCAGCCCTCCGGCGAGCTGAGCCAGGTCGGTCAGCCGGTGTAGGTCGCGATCGAGATGGCGATGTAGTGGCAGGCGAAGCCGGCGATCGTGCTGGCGTGGAAGATCTCGTGGAAGCCGAACCAGCGAAGGGACGGGTTCGGGCGCTTGGTCCCGTACACGATCGCGCCGGCGGTGTAGCACAGGCCGCCGGCCAGGATCAGCACGAACACCGAGGTGCCGCCGTTGTGCAGGATCGGGCCGAGCCAGCCCAGCGCCGCCCAGCCGACCAGCAGGTAGAGCACGGTGTAGGACCAGCGTGGTGCGGTCAGCCAGAACAGCCGGAACAGCACCCCGAGCGTTGCCGCGCCCCAGACCAGGCTCAGCAGCTGCACCCGGGACGTCCCGGTCAGCGCCATCAGCGAGATCGGGGTGTAGGTGGCGGCGATGAAGACGAAGATGTTCGCGTGGTCCAACCGGCGCAGGACTCTGTCCAGCCGGTCGCTCCAGTACCGGCGGTGGTAGAGCCCGCTGGTGCCGAACAGCATCAGCGACGCGACCAGGAACACCGTGCCCCCGACCTTGCCCAGGCTGGTCGGCGCGAGGCAGATCAGCACGATGCCGGCCGCCAGCGCCAACGGGGTCATCCCCGCATGCAGCCAACCGCGCAGCCGCGGCTTGACCTGGCGGATCATCCCTCGGACGACGATCTGGGCCTCGGCGCCAGCCATGGTGGCCATTGTCGCCTCCGTCCGTCGAGGGCCTGAACGCACCCCCTGCCTGCGCGGATACGCAGGTCGACGGGACTACGCTGCCCGGTATGGCTCGTGCTGACCGGTTGCGTGAACTGCTGGACCGGATGCACCCTTCGGGCCTTCTCTACACGACCTATGAGCACCGGCTGATCGCCGAGCTGAACGCCAACCAGCTGCCGCACCACGTTGCGGTCCTGGCCGACGGGAACCGCCGTTGGGCCAGGGCGAACGCGCCCGGTCAGCCGCTCGTCGCCGGCTACCAGGCGGGTGCGGACAAGCTCAAGGACTTCGTCGAGTGGTGCGATGAGGTCAAGATCAAGATCGTCACGCTGTGGGTGCTGTCGACCGAGAACTATCTCCGCGAGGGGGCGGAGATCGCGCGGCTGCTCGAGGTGATCACCACGATGGTGGAGGAGCTGGCCAGCCATGACGGACGGGTCGTGCGCTGCGTCGGTGCGCTGGACCTGTTGCCCGACCACATCCAGCAGCGGTTGCAGGCGGCGCAGGACAAGACAGCCAGTGCCGACGGGATGGTGATCAACATCGCGGTCTCCTACGGTGGTCGACACGAGCTCCGCGACGCGTTCCGGTCGCTGCTCGCCGAGGAGGCGGAGAAGGGCACCAGCGCAGCTGACCTGGCCCAGACGCTGGAAATCGACAACATCGCCGACCACCTCTACACCGCCGGCCAGCCCGACCCGGACCTGATCATCAGGACCTCGGGCGAGCAGCGGCTGAGCGGGTTCCTGCTGTGGCAGTCCGCACACAGCGAGTTCTACTTCTGCGAGGCCCTGTGGCCGGACTTCCGCAAGGTGGACTTCATCCGTGCGCTGCGTGCTTACGGCCAGCGGGAGCGCCGGTTCGGCACGTAGTGGCCGATCCTCGTCGACCCGGCAGGTGTCGCTCCGCCGTACGGCGTGGCGCTTGCTTCCCATGGCAGCCGTTGTCGTAGCGTCTTGTCGTGGGCAGTCGCGTGACTGCCTTGCAGGGAGGCAAACCGATCCATGCGTGGATCCGTTCTGAGACCGGCCATCGGCCGGGATCGCGGGCCGGCACCAGGCCCGAGCCGCTTCCGGCTGACCACCTGACCCGTGGGGCCGGGCGCGGTGACGCTCGGTCCTGAGAAGGATGGACTGTGACTGCCCAGCAATCGCTACCCGCCGCCGCTCGGCGATCGGACAGCACCGCCGACCAGCGGACGTACGTCCTCGACACCTCGGTCCTGTTGAGCGATCCGCACGCGTTGCGTCGGTTCGCCGAGCACGACGTCGTCCTCCCGTTGGTGGTCATCACCGAGCTGGAGTCCAAACGCCACCACGCCGAGCTGGGTTACTTCGCCCGGAGCGCGCTGCGGTTGCTGGACGACCTGCGAGTGGAGTTCGGCCGCCTGGATGCGCCGATCCCGGTCAACGCAGAGGGAGGCACCGTGCACGTCGAGCTCAACCACACCGACCCGGGGGTGCTGCCGGCCGGCTTCCGGTTGGGCGACAACGACTCGCGGATCCTCTCGGTGGCGCTGAACTACCGTGCCGAGGGCCGCAACGTCGTGCTGGTCAGCAAGGACCTGCCGATGCGGGTGAAGGCGTCTGCCGTCGGCCTGCCGGCGGAGGAGTACCGGGCAGAGCTGGCGGTCGAGTCGGGCTGGACCGGGATGACCGAGCTGGAGGTGACCGGCGACGAGATCGACCAGTTCTACGACATGGGCACGCTGGAGTCTGCGGCCATCCGCGACCTTCCCTGTCACACCGGCGTGGTGCTGCTCGGCGGCGGTTCGTCCGCACTCGGCCGGGTCACGCCCAACAAGGAGCTGCGGCTGGTCAAGGCGGATCGGGATGCGTTCGGGATCCACGGTCGGTCGGCCGAACAGCGGGTGGCGCTGGACATCCTGCTCGACCCGTCGGTCGGCATCGTGTCGATGGGTGGGCGGGCCGGCACCGGAAAGTCGGCGCTGGCGCTGTGTGCTGGTCTGGAGGCGGTGCTCGAGCGGCAGCAGCACAGCAAGGTGGTGGTGTTCCGGCCGTTGTACGCCGTAGGTGGTCAGGAGCTGGGCTACCTGCCCGGCAACGAGAACGAGAAGATGGCGCCGTGGGGCCAGGCGGTGTTTGACACCCTCGGTGCGGTGACCTCGAAGGTGGTGATCGAGGAGGTGATGGAACGCGGCCTGCTCGAGGTGCTGCCGTTGACCCACATCCGCGGGCGGTCGTTGCACGACTCGTTCGTCATCGTCGACGAGGCGCAGTCGCTGGAGCGCAACGTCCTGCTGACGGTGCTGAGCCGGATCGGCCAGAACTCCCGGGTCGTGCTCACCCACGACGTGGGGCAGCGGGACAACCTCCGGGTCGGTCGGCACGACGGCGTGGTTGCGGTGGTGGAGAAGCTGAAGGGCCATCCACTGTTCGCCCACGTCACCCTGACCCGCTCCGAGCGGTCACCGATTGCTGCCCTGGTGACGGAGCTGTTGGAGGACGTGCCGCGCTGACCCGGGGGGTTTCGTGATCTGAGCGTTATATGGCAGTCTCTCCGGGTGCGTCTCGTCCACCGTCATACCGCCATCGGAGCGGTCGTCTCGGTTGTCAGCCTGAGCGTGGCCGTTGCCCTGCTCGGTCCGGGCGGGGGTGTACGGGCCGACTCCGGCTCAGTCACCACGGTGGTGCGCGATGCGGCCGCCCCGGCCCAGGTCGGCACTCCCGATCCGGCGTTCCGGACCCGGCGCGACACCCGTGCTGCGGCCCGTCCGACGATCGGCGCTGACCAGTCCGGCCAGCAGCGGGCGCGGAGCAGCGCGCTCGGCAAGCAGAGCGCGGAGATCAGCTCGGCGGTGGAAGCTGCCAAAATGAAGGCCGCTAAGGCGAAGGCCGCTAAGGCGAAGGCAGCCAAGGAGCAGGCAGCCAAGGAGCAGGCAGCCAAGGCGAAGGCAGCCAAGGCGAAGGCAGCCAAGGAGCAGGCAGCCAAGGCGAAGGCAGCCAAGGAGCAGGCAGCCAAGGAGCAGGCAGCCAAGGAGCAGGCAGCCAAGGAGCAGGCAGCCAAGGCGAAGGCCGACAAGGCTGCCGCGGATAAGCGGAAGGTCGCGGCGCTGGGTTACGACCCCCAGGTCACCGACCTGCACGCGATCGCCGGTCAGATGATGGCCACCAAGTACGGCTGGGGTGCCGGTGAGTACTCCTGCTTCGACAAGATCATCGTCAGCGAGAGCGGCTGGAACCCGCATGCGACCAACGCCAGCTCGGGTGCCTACGGACTTCCGCAGGCGCTGCCCGGCTCCAAGATGGCCAGTGCCGGCGCCGACTGGCAGACCAACCCGGTCACCCAGATCCGCTGGGGCCTGAGCTACATCAGGTCAAGCTACGGCAGTCCGTGCTCGGCCTGGAGCTTCCACCTCAGCCACGGCTGGTACTGACCGGCAACTGGCAGCGGGATCCGTTGGGACCTACCGAGGTGGCCGGGTCATCGCCAGCACGTCCAAGGCGGCGTCGAGCTGCTCCTCGGTGAGCGTGCCGTCGGCAACGAACCCCTTGTCCAGCACGACCTGGCGGATGGTCTTGCCTTCCTTCAGGGCGGTCTTGGCCACCGCCGCCGCGTTCTCGTAGCCGATGACGGAGTTGAGCGGGGTCACGATCGACGGCGATGACTCCGCCAGCGTCCGGCAGTGCTCGACGTTGGCGGTGATGCCGTCGATGCAGCGCTCGGCCAGCAGCCGGGAGACGTTGGCCAGCAGCCGGATCGACTCCAGCACGTTGCGGGCGATCAGCGGCAGCATCACGTTGAGCTCGAAGTTGCCGGCGGCACCGGCGATGGCCACGGTGCTGTCGTTGCCCATCACCTGTGCGCACACCATCACGGTCGCCTCGCACATCACCGGGTTGACCTTGCCGGGCATGATCGACGAGCCGGGTTGAAGATCAGGAAGAGCGATCTCGCCCAGACCAGCACGGGGACCCGAGCCCATCCAGCGCAGGTCATTGGCGATCTTGGTCAGACTCACTGCGATGGTACGCAGCACCCCGGAGGCCTCGACCAGGCCGTCCCGGGCCCCCTGGGCCTCGAAGTGGTCCTCGGCCTCGGTCAGTGGCAGGCCGGTGTTGTCGGCGATGTCGCTGATCACCTTGGCGGCGAATCCGGGCGGGGTGTTGATCCCGGTGCCGACCGCGGTTCCGCCCAGCGGCAGCTCGGCCACCCGCGGTAGCGCAGCGGTGATCCGGTCGATGCCGCGCTTGACCTGGTGGGCGTACCCGCCGAACTCCTGGCCGAGGGTGACCGGGGTGGCGTCCATCAGGTGCGTGCGCCCGCTCTTCACCACCTCCGCGAACTCGGCCGCCTTGCCGGCGAGCGACGCGTGCAGAACGTTCAGGGCGGGCACCAGGTCGTTGGTCAACGAGCTCGTTGTCGCGATGTGGATGGCGGAGGGGAAGACGTCGTTGCTGGACTGGGAGGCGTTCACGTGGTCGTTCGGGTGCACCTTCTCGCCCAGAGCCGCGGTGGCCAGTGACCCGATCACCTCGTTGGTGTTCATGTTGGACGATGTCCCCGACCCGGTCTGGAACACGTCGATCGGAAACTCGGCGTCGTGCTTGCCGTCCGCCACCTCGGTGGCTGCCGCCTGGATCGCCTGTGCCACCGCAGCGCTGATCACGCCGAGCTCGGCGTTGGTTGCGGCCGCCGCCCGCTTGATCTGTCCGAGCGCAGAGATCAGTGCCGGCTCGAGCGGTGTTCCGGAGACCGGGAAGTTCTCCACCGCGCGCTGGGTCTGGGCCTGCCACAGAGCCTTCGCCGGCACCTTGACCTCGCCCATGGTGTCGTGCTCGATCCGGAAGTCTGGTTCGGTCATGAGGTCCATTCTCTCCGTTGCCTGGTGGTCTGAGAAAACGCGGATGCCGCCAGCCGGCGCACGGTCAGCCCTGGCGGCGCACACCGTGGACGACGTAGGTGATGTCGCGCCCGTCCCGACTGACCGGAAGGTCCCGGCGGACCACCTCGCCGAGCCCGGCGAGCGCAGCGGCCAGCTCAGCCGAAGCCCCCTGGCACCAGATCAGCAGCAGACCGCCTGGTCGGAGCCGGTCGACCGAGCGGGCGAGCTTGCCGGGGCGGTAGAGGTCGGCGTTCTCGGGCCGGATCAGGAAGTCGGGCCCGTTGTCGACATCGAGCACGATCGCGTCCCAGGTGTCGCACGACTTCGTCAGGACGTCTGCCATGTCACCGGTCCGCAGCGTGATCCTGCGGTCGGCTGCGACAGCGGCAAGGCTCGGGGTCAGGCCGGCCCGCGCCCACTCGACCAGGGGTGCACACAGCTCGACCACCTCGACCCGGCCGGCACCGCCCTGGGCCAGCGCGAGCGCGGTGAAGCCGAGGCCCAACCCGCCTACCAACACGTTGGCGGCGCCGTCGGTCAGCACCAGCTCCGCCAGGTGTCGCTCGGTGCTGACGTCGACGGTGTCCATTGCGAAGGCACCGTTGACGATCAGCTCGAACACGTCGGGGTCCCGGCCGCGTCGCGATGGCGCGGGCCGTCGGCGGAGCACCACCTCGCCTGCGACACTGTCGGCGCGGGCCAAGGTGACCGGTGCATCGTCGAGATCGTCCATCGCGGATCATCCTGCAGCACCTGCGCGGGCGGCCGCCGGTTGGGTCCGGTTGGGGTGACCTGTGAGGATGGGCGGGTGGCAGGGGCAAAACGGCAGCCGACCGTCGGCGACATGATCAGGTCGCTGGTGATCATCTTGGTGCCGGTTGTGGTGCTCTCGGTGCTGTTCACCCACCACATCGCTGACCATTCGGTGACTCCGGTCGAATGGCAGCCCATCGTGAAGATCGCCCGAACCCAGGCCCCCTATCCGGTGCTGGCACCGGTCAGCCTTTCCCAG
>JAABUS010006123.1_pt1 | contig 14939 bp, 28 predicted proteins | sample 5560161 | NCBI WGS metagenome assembly JAABUS01 (sample SAMN10711885, study PRJNA513376) | rock metagenome | isolation source: Antarctica rocks | place: Antarctica: Victoria Land, Trio Nunatak nord | collected 2016-01-04 | reverse complement strand
CGCCCCCCGGCGATAGACCCACTCCGGGAATGGCGCGGACCAGTCGGCGACGACCCCGACGACGAGCAATGCCGCAGCGAAAAGGAGCAGGGCCACCACGAGAGTTGCCACTTTCGAGGGAGTGAAGAGCGTGCGGCCGTCACGCTGCGGGAGCGCCAGTGCCAAGCCACGCTGCCCCCCGCCGACCCAGTAGAGATGGAGCACCCCGAGCACACCGAGCGCGATCGCGGGTACCAGGCCCATGTATCCCATGCTCGCACCTCCGTATCCGCACATGGTCCGTCAATCGTATGAAAGGAGAGCGCCGCATTCTATCTCACACCAAGGCTGGCGGGGTTGTCCTTCATGCGCCTTGTGCTATCCTGCCCACCTACCGGCACTGGCGGGGTGTGGGCAGGAAGGGCCAGGAGCGGACATCATAAGCGGTCATGGGCGGCCAGAACCGGACAATGAGCAACTCCTGACACCGGACAGTGTGGCGGCGCTCCTGGCCGTCTCTGTCCGCTCGGTGCGGCGCTATGCGGAAGAGGGACGACTGGCCCCTGTCCGCATTGGCCGCAATGTCCGCTATCACCTTGCCGATGTAGAGCGGCTTATCGAGGCAGGATCCGCCCCTGGTGGATCGGACACCGGCCAAAGAAAATATCGGACAACGGACATGCCCATAGGCGGCCTGAAGCGGTCACAAACGGACATGGCCGCTGTGTCCGCCACCGACCCGATCGAGGCGGCCTACCGGGTTGCGGGCGAGGCAACTGCCGAGGTGGCGCTCGTGCCGCTCGCCACGATGGTCGAGGAGCTGCGTGGCTTAGCCGACCAGCTCAACGACATGGCGCGGCGTAACGAGGCGCTCGCGATGGAGGTCGGCCAGCTACGCGAACGCCGTGACACCCAACAGGAGCAATTAGTCGCGAAATACCAGGTGATCGCCGCGCAGGAGGAGACGATCGCCGAGCTGCGCCGCCGGGCCGAGGTGGCCGAGGCCGAGGGGGACCGACTGACGGCGGCACAGGCCGCGCAGGGGTCCCCAGGTGCCCCGGAAACGCTGAGCATGGAACAGGAAGCCGCCCTCGGTGTGTGGGGGCGGCTCCGGCGGTGGTATGGTCGCCGCGCGTGAGCAATATTGCACGCGCGGGTAATGCGCGAGGAGTGCGAGAGACCATGAGCGCGGAACAGCCGACCACGCCCCATCTCCCCGGCGAGACGACCGGCACGAGCGAGCGCCTGCCGCAGCACCTGGCCGGCGCGGTGCTCGCCTTCGATCTCGCGCGCGAAGCGGCGCAACTGCGCACCGAGCGCGCGTGGGCGCAGGGCGATCGCAACGCGAAGACGCTGGTCAAGGAGGCATCCTTCCGCGTCGTCCTCATCGCCCTGCGCACGGGTGCGCGGCTGCCGGACCACGCGGCCGCGGGACGGCTCAGCCTCCAGACGCTCGCGGGCCGCCTGCGCGTGCACGCCGGCGGGGAGACGCTGGACGTGTCGGCGGGGGGGCTGGTGACGCTGGAGCGCGACCTCCCCCACGAGGTCGAGGCCGTGGACGAGAGCACGGTCCTGCTGACGATCGCCTGGGAGGGCGCGCACGACTGAGGCCACCATATCCGGGAAGCGCCCGCCGAGGCCCAGGCCGCCACTCCCGGCGTGTGGGGGCGGCTGCGGCGCTGGTGGGGTGGACAAGAGGTATGATGAACCGGAACGCCGCCGTCGCGCTCGGCGTGCTGCTGGTCGCCCTGCTGATCGGGCTGCTGTGGATCTTCCTGGCCGCGAACTACAGCGGGCAGTAGACCGGCTCAGCGCTACCACACGCCCGCACGACTGTCTGCGCATCGATGCGTCAGCCCGCGCGGCTGGCACCGATCCTGCTGGTCAGCCGCGTGCGGGCGCGTTAGCTGCCGGTGCTAGGAGGGCAGTATGGAGACGGACGAGCAGGTGCTCCAGGCCGAACGGCGGGAGGCCGCGCTGGAGGCGGAGGTGGCGCGGTTGAAGCGGGAAGCCGAGCGGCTTCAGCAGGCCTACGTCGCGGCGCAGGAAGCGTTCGAGCAGCGCCGCGACGCCCTGATGGAGGCCAAGCGGACCGCACGGGTGCTCGAGCACGGGGAAGAACCGTAGGCGCTCGTTCACGATGGGGAGCCAGGCCGTGTAGGCTGCCCCAGGAGTGCAGGAAGCGCCCACAGCGGCACAAGGTAGCCGCGTCCGGTGCGTGGGGGCGTGTGCGGCGCTGGTGGCAGGGGGATGACTGATGGGCGCATCGACCGCACGGGAAGGCCCGCCGCGAGGTCAATGCACGCCTACCCGCGTTAGCGTGCCCTGAGAATGGCGTGGTTGCTGGGGTCGCCGTGCAGAGTCTTGCACATTCGACATAACCACCCCGAATTTCCGCTATCGCGGTCGGCGGCGCGACATAACCGCGAGGAGACGCGCCAATGCGCGCCGGGCCAGCGTCACGGGCAACAACGCCGCGATCAGCGCGAGCGCGACGAGGACCTCTGCCGGGTGCGGTTGGTGTGCGGGGGTGTGGCCGTGGCCCATCGGTGCCCTTCCTTCGTTGGTAGCGGGGACGCCGCTCGGGTTCTTGGGGAGGCCGGGCGACGTCTCCGCGGTATCCGGGAGGTACGCTCGCCCGCGCGCCTGCCACCGGACCGGGACAGTGTGGCACGGCCCGGTGGTGTTTCGGTGGAGGGGCACGGCGGACGCAGGGACGCCACCGGGAACGGGCATCCGGTGGCGCGGGGAGCCCTGGCCGGGAGTACGCGGTCCGACCGCGACTCGACCGGCAGGGCGCGAGGGGGCAAGAACCGGGCCGCCGAGCGCAGGAGCGCCGCGCTACGGCTTCGCGCGCCGTGCGAGGGCCCCACCGATCGCGATCCCGAAGATCGCCCCGATGGCGATACCGGCCACGATCTGATGGAAGGCCGCCCCGATGGCGATGCCCGCGCCGCTCCCGATGAGCATACCGAGCCCCAGATTCATGCCGTACCGCTGTTGTTGCTCGGGTCCCCGCTGCTGGCTCATCGGCGCTCTCCCTCTCTCCTCATGACCTGCGACGGCCCACACGCCCCTCGACCGGCACGGCCTATGGGGGCAATAACCGTGCCGTGCTCAGCCGCGCCAGGCGACGGGGCCGCGCGCCCCGTCGAGCGGGTTCGGCTTGCTCGCCCCGGCCTCGTTGCGGCGCTCGATGAAGCCCGTAACCAGCGCCTCGGACTGTTCGCGCCGGTCGCGTTGCTCGGCCAGTTTCACCCCATAGGCCACCTCCTCCCGCTCGCCATCGAGGAGCGCCACCGCCTCCTCGGCGATCCGCAGCTCCTCGCGCAGGCGGCCGCCGTCCGTCGCCAGCTTGCCGGTCGCGGTGCCGTCGAGCGCCGCCCGCGCCGCCCCGGTCTCGTGGGTGCGCAGCTGGGCGGTGAGCCGCGCCACCGTGCCCGCCCAGCGCTCCCGCTGCGCGTCGTGGCCTGTCAGGGCGGCCTGTGCCGCCGCCAGGGTCGTGGTCGGCGCGCTCGTGCCGGTCATGAAGCCTCCTGTACCGTGTCGTCAGCCTCGATCTGCACCCGGAGCGCCCTGATGATCCGCCCCGCCGAGTCATGCGTGTTGAGACCCAGCTCCGGTGCGATGGCGGCCAGGCCCGCGCGGATCGTGGCCTCGTCGTGCGGGCGTAGCACCATGCCGAAGATCGCCGCCTCCATCGCGTCGTGGATCGCCCGTTGCTCGGGCGGCCGGGCCGCATGCCAGCGCTCCAACGCTGCCAGGTCGTGGCCCGCGTAGCCCGCCTCGCGGAGCCTTGCGCGCACATACTCCTGGCGGATCGGCCTGAGGGCAAAGGCCTTCCAGAACGTGGCGAACTCCGTCACCGCCTCGCGGAAATGGCGCTCCTCAATCTTGGCTAAGCGCTGCGCCAGGGCCATATCGTGCTCCTTCCTCTTGCCGCAGTCGGCGCTCGATGTTCACACTTCCCGATCCTCCCAGCCCACGCCGGGGTCTACCGCTTCCACGATCAGCCCGCGCGGCCCGGCCCTGCGCCGCGCGTCGGCGACGATGGCCGCCTGCTCCTCGACCGACTGATACGGCCCGGTCTCGATCAGGACGATGCGGCTGCCATCGTCTACGGGCGTGCGCCGCTCCAGCGCCCCGATCCGCGTCCCGATACTCATGCGGTCTTCTCTCCTCCCTGCGTGGCCTCCAGCGCCTGCACGCGCTCTTCGAGGACGCCCACGCCATACGCCCTGGTGATCGCCCCCGCGAGGGCCGCCATCGCCGTGGCCTGCTTCGGGTCGAGCGTCCCCGCATGGACCTCCCCCATCGCCGTGATCAGGTCCGCGATCATCGGGCGCAGGGTGGCGGGCACGAGGCGGTCGAGGCGCTGGCGCGTGGCGCTGTTCGCCCCGCCCTTCCGCCGCGCCTCGTCGCGCTGCACGCTCCGGGCTTCGTCGTGGGCGAAGCAGTATTCGCCCGCGCCCATCACCGGGGCGGTGCAGCGCGTGCCGTCCTTGCGCGTGCCTCGGCAACGCTTCCGATCGCTTCGGTCCGCTTCGCTCACGCGGCACCCAGCGCCCGAACCATGCGTCGCCCGAACGCTTCCGCCGCTTCGGGATAGGTATGCGGATTCAGGACCGCCACGCGCTCGCCGTACTGCCGATCCACGTACCCGCCGATCGCGGCGAGGCCATACTCCACGAAGCGGATCCGCTCGTTGAGCGCGCGGGCCTGCGGTGCCGCCTCCGCCAGCGCGGCGCGGTGAACGGCCATGCGCTCCTGCTTCCCGGCCGTATCGAGCTGGGATGATTCCACGTTCGTGATCCGCGCGTGGAGATGGTTGGCCGCGCCCTCGAGCGGGGCCAGCTCGCGCGCCGCCGCCACCCCGAGGGGCCGGATGAGCGCCGCCAGGTGGGCCAGCACGGCAAGTTCGGCATAGGCGTATCGTTTCCCCTCTTCGAGCAACCGTGTGGGCAGGCTGGCGCGCTCCTCGCGCAGGAGGCCACGTTCGGCGAGGAGGGTGCGGCGGGCTTTCTCGTCGGCGTCGACCAGTTCCCGATCGATGGCCGCGATCCGCGCGTCGAGCGCCGCCGGGCGGGCGCGGGCCACGGCGAGGCGGGCCGCCTGCGCGTCGTGGGCCTCCCGCAGCGCGGCGAGTTGTGGATCGTCGGGAAGGGCGGCCAGCGTGTGCCGCATCTCCGGGGCGTCGAGGATATTTGCGAGGGTCATGGTGCTTTGCTCCTTACTGCATGTGCGTACGTCGTCGCTCAGTCTCCTGCGGTGACCGCCAGGACCGTGGCATAGGTCTGGGCGGCGGCCCGAACAGCCACGCTCAGCGTAGCCCAGTCGTCCGGACTATCCGCTTGCAAGGACACCAACCCCGCGAGGTAGGTGTCCGGGTTGGTGGGATCCCCCTGACCGGCCCTGAGTGACGGAAGCTGTCACCAGCCGCAAGGTAATGTTTGTGCCCCGCCGCGTTTGTGCCCTTGGTCGTATGAATCGGCAGATGGTCAAGCGCAAAGTGCCGAGAATGATTGGAGTCAGCACTTTACGCGCCGCGCGGCGTAGACGTTCGCGGCGTCCTGGGCACAAGGAGGCCGAAATACGCGCGAAGGGCCACAACCAGCCGCAAAGTCGGTACTTGCTGATCAGCAGGCGCGCACCAGCGCCACGCTACTTTGCGGCTGGTGACAGCTTCCGTCACTCACCCCCTGACCGGGCTGCGCGTCCTGTACGCCCTTGGACGCGGCCGGGGCGGGGAGTTTGCCCGCACGTCGGCGGATGTAGTCGTTGATCGTCGCGCTCATGATTCGTCTCCTATCGCCGACTTGCCAATAACAAACGCCCTCCGATCCGGCGAGGGGCGCTATCGCGGCGCTCGCGGTTCAGGGGGCGGGATCCCGAAGGATGCAGCCTATGCGGTTATGTCTCCATACTACTCCCCGTAGTCAAGTCGGTGGCGTACTCAGGCTGCCCGATCGTCCGGGTCATCCGGCGCGTCGGGGTCGAGGCCGCAGCGGCGCTCGATCTCAGCCAGCTCCATCTTCAGCGCCCGCCGCCTGACCAGCAGGACCGCGCGCACGGCCTCGTCCTGGACCTGGGCCACCGGTTCGACGACGACCGCAGGCCGCCAGGTGCGCGCGCCGAGGCGGCGCGGGTCGCGGGTGTTCTCGCTCATCTGGCCGCCTCCTTACCATTGTCGTCCATTAGTCGTCCCCCGAGGCCATCGCGATGATGGCACTATGCCGCTCGCAGTAGCCGCTCGGCCCCGCCACCTTGCCGCAGGCGCGGCACCGCCCCTCGCGAATCGGGATCGGCGGTGGCAAAGGCGCATCGAGGTCGAAAGGCACCGGACGTACTAGCTCGCGATCAGCCTCGCTGAGGGACCGCTGCACGAGCGGACGATACTGGGGCACGCGCGTATTGACCTTCGCCCCGACCGACTCCTGATAGGCGCTGGCGGCATCAGCGGCCATCTCCTCGCCCTCGGCAGTGAAGTAGGCGACGACATCGGGTTGCTGGTCGATCTTGAGTACGCTGTCGTCCACGAGACTGCGCCAAACGTGCTCACGCCGCGTGACGCGCTTCACCGGGGCATCCGGGTATTTTTCATGAGTCGGCACCTCGATCCGCCGGTTACCACCGTGCTTCTTCGCGATCGGCGTTTTGAGGAGGTGCAGGACGAACTTCTCCGGCGTGTCGCAATACTCGGGGATCTCCACGTACGCCGCGTCTACTTCGCCGGCGAAACGCTCGGTCTCGATCTGCACCTTGCGCTCGGTCACGTTGATCAGCTTGTGCTCTTTGAGCTTCCGCACGCAGTTACCACCGGTCGAGGCCGATCGCCAGTTGGCAGCCGTCTTGAAGCACACGCGGTGACGCTCACCGCCCTCCTCCGTCAAGGAATCACCCCGAGCACGCGACTTGAAGAGGTCGGTCGCCACATCGAAGATCCCGCCGCCGATGGTCGAGTCGGGATACGAAATAGCGGCCTCCAGTGCCGCCGCGCGCGTTTCCAGCGCCTCGATACGCGCGTCCTTGCGCTTGTGCTCGTCCTTGCAAAACGCCAGCAGGCGGGCCGTACGCTCGCCATCGCGACGCAACTCCTCGTTTTCCTGCTGCAAGGCGAAGAGTGCGGCACGGACCTGGTCGAGCGGCACGGCGCTTGGGCCAGCCTCGGCGGCGGTGAAGGCGAATGTCGCGGCTTCGGGGCGCGGCGGGCGATAGCCGTGCTGCTTCGCCGCGTAGATCAGCGTCCCGACACTGGTCGCATTATTTGCCCGGCCGTCGCGCTTGAACGAGGCGAACTTACGCGCGACCTCGCCGGGCTTGCCGGGGCACCACTCCTCGCAGAGGGCGATACCATCCGGGCCGGGATAGGCCGAGTGGACCGCCGCCAGGTGACGCAACCAGTCGGCGGTGTAGTCGCCGCCGGGGGGGATATGACGCAAGATCTCACGCATATCCTCATAGGACGGGATGGCATCGAAGGCGGGGCCGCACGTCCCGCTGGTGGGCGGGGACCATGCCGGGCGGGGCTGCTCGACCGGCGCGGGGAGGAAGGTCTCAAAGTCATCAAGCGTATAGCGCCGCTCGGGATCCTCGTCGCGAATCGTCACCAGGCGGGCAGGGTTCGTCTTGTGGTTCAAGCTGCCGGGGACGCGCAGGATACGCGGGGGGTCTTGCACCGAGTCGAGCTTCCCATCGCCGGGCACGAGCGCGGCGTAGAGCCGCAACAGGAGGGCTTCGAGAGCCGGGCTCGGCGCGACTGGCTGGACAAGTTGCCAGTAGAGGTGATTCCCGCCGCCTGACTCGATCACCGCTGTGGGCTGGAGTGGAAACGCGGCCAGCGCTCGGGCAGCGCCAGCGGCCCCATCGGGGTAGTGCTTATAATCCTGATCGGCCCACAGCCCCCGGATAAGGGTGACGTGCTCGGCCTTACCACCATTACGTTGCCGAGCGTTGACCCCGTAATAGATGTCATCTTCTTCGGACCGAGAGAGTGCCGCCTGCGCGGCTTCCAGTGGCGTAGCATGCCAGGTCTGACGCGGTGCGCCGCCGCCGAGGCGGAAGGAGCGGATCTCGATCGTCTCATCCGGGCCGAGCCCCTCGAAGCGCCAAGCGAAGAACTTGGTGACGTTGATCGTCGTCATCGCGCACCGCCGAGGGCGGTGCCGCACCGCACCGCGGCCTCCGCCGCGACGAGTGCCTGCCGCATCGTCTTCAGCTGCTTCGCCAGCTCCCCGCCCTGCTCATAGCGGGGATTACCCATGCTATGCACCTTCAGACCCGGCCAGAAGAGCCGCGCAATCGCCTCAGTGCGCGGGCCGTACTGCCAGTGTGTCCACATCGCGCCGGGGTTAGCCGCGTTGTCCTGCTCGTAATCGACCAGCTCGACAGGGAGGTTCTGCGCGATCACGCGGCGGAAGGCACGCACCAGCTCGTCGCCGCCGACCGGGTCGCAGGGGAAATCGAGGTAGAAGTCGCCCTCCGCTTCGTAGCGACCGGTGGGGAGGCGCTCGGCAGACTGGGTGCGGAAGTAGGCGATCTGGGCTTTCTGGGCGCGGTCTCCAAGACGAGGGGGCGTTTGCACGGCCGTCATGTTATGTCCACTTTCCTGGGACTAGACCATAACACCTACAGATGCTATGATCTGTCCTGTACGAATCGAGCGGCGAGAGGCTCCCGTGAAGTTGCGATCTCGCGCGCTGGCCTGAGAGGCCGACAACATCGTTATTGGGCTGGTTCCCCGATAACACGGTTGTCGGTCTCTCTGTATGTTTAAGCCGCCTGCGCGGCCAGCTCGGGCACCTCGTGCGGTACCTCCACCGGCGCGCTCGACAGCGCGATACCCCCGAAGTCGGTCGGCTGGGCCGAACGGATGAGCAGGCGCACGACGTCGGACTCCTTGCGCTGCGTCAACTCGGCCAGCGCCGCCAGCCGCCGCCGGTCGTCCCGCGAAATCCGCATATCCAGCCGCAACCGCACATCATGCATCGCGTTCACCCTCCCCCCTCTCAGTCGCGCGGAATGCAAAAAGCCCCCATTGTCCTTGGACGGCACTTTTCGGTGCTATCCAGCAATGAGGGCGCGACACCATCCGGCGCGGCTGCCTATGCACTTGTTAGCGATATAAGCCCCGAACATCACCAGCTCCACGACGCTTGCGCATTCGCGGGCACTGGCGCTCGATGGCGCTCGGGCCTCTGCGAATAGATTAAACGCTGTACGTACTTTTTGTCAAGCCCCACAACAAGCTAATCTCAGAACGGGCAATAGCACTCGACGCACTGGCGTCGGCGCTGCATATCTTGGAGGTTGAAGAGCCCGCCGTCATCATCCACCGGGAGACCGCAGACCTGGCAACGCGGCACCGTGCGGCGCTCGCGCCAGATACCGAGGATCGTCGCCTCGCGCTCGGCCTCGGCGAGAGGACGCCGCACCTCGGTCGTGCGGCGCTGGCCACGCAGGTAGGCGGCGATCGTCGTATGCAACTCATCCATCTCAGGTCTGCTCCGGATGCACGCGCGCATAGCAGTCGGCGCAGCGGCGCGCGTCGTACAACAGCCCGGGCGGGAAGGGACCAGCGCCCGTGACGATCGGTCGCCCGCACGAGCGACAGAAGCGCGGCGGGGCGGGCGGTACGGGCCGCCGTTGCCCCTGCAAATAGTCGGCGATCGCGGCGTGCAACTCGTCCACAGTACTACTCCCTCTCCGCCGAGCCGGGCAACGGGATCGGGTCGTGCCAATGGCGTGCCGCCGCCAGCCACGAGGCGATCGCGTTCGCACCCCGCGCCGCCGCCGCCTCGTAAGTCGCGCCGTGCGTCATGCAGCCCGGCAGGTCTGGCACGGTGACGAGATAGGCGTCGTCCTCCTCCGACCAGATGATCTCCATCCGGTAGTGCGGGCGATCCTGCCGCGCGATGTCGGGGCGCTGTCTCTCCATGCTTATTTGCCCTCTGCGGCCTGCTGAGCCGCCTCGGCCGCCGCGATCGCGGCCCGTACCTGCTTCTCCTGGTAGGGCTTCGCTTCGTCGCCCGGCTGGCCGTCGATCGTGAGCCTGTTCCGGGGTGCGAGCGGGTGCTTCCACACCGCGTGATCGCCCTTGCCACGCCCCGGAAACTCCGTGAAGCCGGCGTCCCGCAACTCGCGCAGGATCTCGCGGAGCTTCCGAGGCATCGGCTACCACCCCCCGTCGGGCCTCGCCACGATCAGGCCGCTTCGAGCTGACCGTCCGGGCACACGCGCACCGTCTTCACGAGCGAGGAGGGGCGCGCGACAGCAGCGGCGAAGCTGCTGTAGGTCGCCTCCATCTCGGCGACGTCTTCCTCAGCGACCAGGCCCGAAGCCGAGGTCGGCGGTGCCCACCACGACGAACGGCTTGCCATGCTCGCGCGCGTACTGCGCGGCCAGGTCGAGCGCCTGCCGGTGGTCGAGCTTCACGTAATCGTCCATGTGCGCCATTGCGGTATGCTCCTCTCTGCGCGCCGGTGGTCAGAGACCGGCGTGCCTACGGGCGGCCTGCTAGTTCAGGCCACCCTTTTTGATTCCTGCTCGTCGCGGCGACTGATCGGGACCGGCTGGCGCAATGCCTCGAAATCGCTGCGCCTAATGAACGAGCGGCGATTCCCCGCCACCTTAAACCGTTGAATGTCGCGCTCTCGGAGCACGCGCCACAGGGTGAAGGTTTGCTGGTTGCCGCCGAGCTGGGAGATCACCGGCCAGAGCTCCTGCTGGCCGACCTGCGCCACGCGCGCCACCTGCCCGCCACCACCCGCCACGGCGAGCAGCATCAGGCAATACATCGTCGCGTAGAAATGCGCTAATGCGGCGGCAGCCGCCTGCGCGGCGCTCATCGCAGCCGTGACGCGAGCCGACAGCGGGGCTGACCCGTCGCCTCATCCCGCTCCAGCTGCCCGTTCGCCACCATCTGCGCGATGACGTCGGCCACGACCCCGGACGGGTAGCCATCGATTCGATCCGCCAGGGCGGGCACCGCATGCCACTGCTGGTCCTTGAGTGCCAGCCGCAGCTTCACCGCGATCGTCAGGTCCTCCCCTTCAACCGCCTGCGGCTCCGGCCCATCCATCAACGTCATCTACCCCCCTACGCCGCTTTCCTACGCCCGCGCTGAACCTGGTCGTTATAGAGCACGATGCCGACGGCCCGGGCCCGGGCCAGCCAGCGGCGCTCTTGCGCCTCGCACCACGTCACCGTTGACGAATGGCCGACCGGCTCGGCAACACATTCCAAAAACACTAGCCCAAAAGCGCAAGCACCATCACCTGTGCACGAAAGCGATAGCTGACACTTGCGGCCTCACCAATATAGGCCTCACCAGTTCGGTTGTTGCAGATGGCGTAAACAGTAGTGCCGGTCACGCTGGTAGAATCCCTCTGCTCGCCGGTGTGTCAGATCCCGGCGAGCATATGCCGCAGCGTGCTAGCTCACGCTGCGGCTTTTTTTGGCTGCGGCTCCGGCAAGCTTGCCAACACCTCATCCGCCGTTACACCCAACGCCTGAGCGAGATCGCCGAGCTGCCGTGCGCGCGGCTCGGCGGTTCCACGCTCCCAGTTGTAGACCGTGCTGGGAGTGATACCTAATCGCACAGCTAACTCCAGCTGTGTAAATGGCACCGCTTTTCTTAGGTTTGCCAAAGTCCGCATCCTTGCCCCTTTCATGCGCAGCCCGCATACGTGTAGGTACATACTAACTTCTGGCTACGTACTTGTCAACTATTGCATTTATACTATAAATATGTTACTATGTAGAGGACGTAATGAGGGCGCTGGCTACGCACCCTAGGAAAGTAGCAGCCAGCGCCACAAGTCGGGGGCTCTCGCCTCCGAGAAAGAGATACGCAGGATGGTTGCCCAAGTTTCACCCGCGCCGACCACCCCCCGGAGCGCCCTGCGCCACAGCCCCGCCGAGCTGACCTTCGTCGCCCTGGACGACGCCGGCGAGATCGCCTACTTCCGCAGCGCGAGCAAGAGCCACGCCGAGCGCCCCAACGTCACCGCGATCGAGATCATAACGCTGGAGACCTTCTGCTTCTGCAAGGGGGCCGAGTGCGGGCGCACCTGCTGGCACGTCGCCCACGTCGCCGCCGCCTGGCGCGCGGTCGCCTACCGGGTCCGCTGCGCGCGCATGGACCTCGCCGAGCTGGAGGCCCACGGCCACAGCCTCGCCAAGTACGTCCTCGACGCCGAGCGGGCGCACCAGCCGTATGTCGCCGCCCAGCTGCGCGAGCGGCTCGACACGGCGCGGCGGGTCTGGCGGGAGCGGGTGACGCAGGTCATCCCGCTCCCCTACCCGTTCAACGCCGCGCCGTTGCTCGCCGCCTAGTCGAATTCATCTTGAATTCAGGGGTGCGGAGTCGCTCGCGCCATGTGGGGGCGTACCCCTGAATTCAAGATGATGCCGGGTAACCCTTAATACTTAAGCACGCAAGTTGCTTCCGGCTCGCATGGGCGTGGCGACCCATCCCGGAGCCGAATTCAAGATGAATTCAGGGGACATACCCCGAGGAGCCACCCGCGATGACGATCAACGCCGCTTTGACCGCGCTCTACGCCGAGCTGGCCGAGGAGATCCCCGACGTGCTGACCGAGACCTTCACGTTCGCGACCCTTGGGGCCGACCTGGCGCGCATCCCCGGGGAGCCGGTACCGCGCGACGTGGCGGCCGTGCTCGACGCGCCGCTCGGCCTCGCGCCGGTCCCACCCTACCGGGGCAGCTACGCCGACCACGCGCGCCAGTTCGTTGAGTTGCACGCCGACTGACTTTCGTTGGCGAAACCCTACCGGGACCAATTGGTCCCATTGCCGTGCCGTGGCGCTGCCCGCTGCTGTGCGGCGTCACCTGACCGCAAGGAAGAAGGAGCCGCACCGTGAAGATCATGGGCATCACCGGGAATCACCTGACGATCGAAGTGGATACGACCGACTGCATCGCCCTGGCCTGCGCCTGTGGCCACGCGCTGAGCGCCGACAGCCCGATCGACTACAACTATCTCTGCGCCCTCGCCACGACGTTCCTGAGCGCAGGCTATGCCGCCTACGCCGCCAGCGCTGACGACGCGCCCCGCACCCCGGTCCGCATGTGGGAATGGTGGGCACCGATTGCTACCGATAGCGTCCCGCCCGCGCGCATCCCGGTCCCGCCGCGTTTCCGCCCCTTCATCGGCGAGGTGTCGGAATGAAGATCGTGCAGGTCGCCCCGCTAACCCTGACCCTTGAACTGGACCCGACCGACTGCATCGCCCTCTTCGTCGCCTGCCAGAAGGCCACCGCGCACTACGACCAGGAGTATCCCGTGCCGCAACTCGACGCCATCGGCGCGCTGCTGCTCCTGGCCCTGCTCGCCATCGGCGATCGGGACATGGACGAGGGGCCGCTGACGACCGCGAAGGTCTGGCGGGTGTGGGCCCCGCTCGTCTGTCTGCACTGCCCGCAGTATGGGCGGCTGTCGGTGCCACCGGAGTATGCCGACTGATCGGAGAAAGGTCCGACAGCGAGCAGGGGGCACCGCCGTGGCGGTGCCCCCCCGCTGCGTCAGGGTGTCTCGTCGGGTCGCGCGAGCGCTGCCGGGATGGTGCCGAACTCCTCGCGCATGAAGGTGTCCCATTCCTCCCACGTCATGCTCACGCTCGCGCCTTCCAGCGCCCGGCGGATCAGCAGCGCGCGCTCGGGCAGCGGCAGATCCGCACAGCGTGCGCGGAGGTCGGAGAGGAGCGGTCGGAGTTGCGCGCGTTGCGTCTCGGTCATCGGCATCGGTCCAACCTCCTCACTTGTCAGACGGGCGAGTTCTGGCCGCGTCGTGTGCCTGTTACAACAACAGAACGCAGCCTTTGTGCCGCCCGCAGCGCGGCGTTCACCGCCTGCGCCATCGTGGCCGCGCTGGACACGCTGGAGGACACCAAGGTGCCGGGGCCGGAGGCGCTGGCCGACACCCGGCGGGTGTGGGGGCCGCCGACGTGCGACTGAGGACCGACCGGGGGGGCGGCGCTGGTACCGCCCCCCCTTGGTCGGTTCCGTGTCGGGGCATAGTTCCTGCCTCGGTAGGGCAGCCTCGCGCGAGTCGGGGTGATAGTGGAGTGATCACTAGGATGTTCAGGAACCACGACCGCGCGAGTGCGCTGTCCCCCCCGAGGACCTTCGCGCGTCTCCAGCATCGTTTCGTCTTGCGCGCGCACGCCCGCTATCTCGTCGCGCTCCTGGCGCGGCATGGCGGTTCGCCGCGCGCCGCGTTGGAGGCGGAGCTGTGGCGCGTCCACCGCGCGCTTACCCGCCACTGACCCGCCGCGTGGCGACCTGGCAGCGCCGATCGTACCGCCCGTACGGCTCTAGCCCCCTCGCGCGGAGCCCGGTACGCTAGGGGGACTTCCTCTCTCCTCACCCCTCCTCATTCTTCCTCTCCTCGGCCCCGTCGGATGGCACCGGCGGGGCCTCCCCTTGCCTGCCGCCGCGCTTGTGGCATCCCCGAACGGCCAGGGGTGATGTGTGCGCGCGCCGAAGGCAGGATAAAGGGGTGGGGCGTAACAGGCCGAAACCCGCACCCCGCCTCGGCATAACACCGCACCAACACCCCTGAGAGCGGGTACGCGGTACGGGCACGTAAGCCGCATTTTGCCAGGCGCTATGCGGGGACAACACGCCCCCCACACCGGGGCAACACCCCTTCAGTGCCGGAGCGCGAGCAGGATCAATGCGCCGAGTGCCGCGCAGAGCGGCGAGAAGAGCGCCGTGTCCCACCGCGCGAAGGGGGTGCCGCGCACGCGCTTCGCGAAGCCGACCAGCCTGAAGTCGCCGAGCGCGCGCAGCAGGAAGACCACGGCGACTGCCAGCGCCCCCCGGCGATAGACCCACTCCGGGAATGGCGCGGACCAGTCGGCGACGACCCCGACGACGAGCAATGCCGCAGCGAAAAGGAGCAGGGCCACCACGAGAGTTGCCACTTTCGAGGGAGTGAAG